>Ga0335074_10007355_pt1 | contig 15252 bp, 12 predicted proteins | sample Lox_Sample_23_FD_206715 | JGI IMG/M metagenome (GOLD analysis project Ga0335074, IMG submission 206715) | Soil microbial communities from Loxahatchee National Wildlife Refuge, Florida, United States - Lox_Sample_2.3 | ecosystem: Environmental > Terrestrial > Soil > Wetlands | place: USA...
CCTTCGGCTCGCTGGGCTCCGGCTCGCTGGGCTCCGGCTCGCTGGGCTCCGGCTCGCTGGGCTCCGGCTCGCTGGGCTCCGGCTCGCTGGGCTTCGGCTCGCTGGGCTTCGGCACTGCCTCGGTTGCCGACTCCGTCGCTGGCTCTGCTTCAACTGCCGGGCTCAGCGCCAGGTAGCCGGACACCGCAAGCAGTGCTATCGGGATCATGCTGTTGGGATCGGTGCCGAGCCCCCCGAAGAACCCGAAGTCCTCGATCAGTACCCAGTCGGCCAGGCAGAACACCGCCAGAACGATGATCGTGACCCGGGTCACCGACCGCGGCACCGAGCCTGCTGACAGCAGGCTCGCGCCCAAGGCGGCCAGGGCTATCACGGCCACCAGGTTCACCGCGAACCCGTGCGCCGCCGTGAACGACGCGAAGCTGGCAACCCAGCCGGAGAACAACGACGGCTGGGGTGTTGCGGCCATCGAGCTGACCATGCTGGTGAGAGTGCCCTGGTGGCTATGCAGGGTTCCCTGCCAGAAGCCGCGGCCTGGCCAGGCCTGCAGCACGGCCATGCCGACGAAGAAGGCGCCAAGGACTCTGAGCATCGTCCGCCCGAGCTGCGGCGTCCGCCATGTCTGCTCGGGCAGCGCGATCAGCAGCCCGGCGGCGCAGTAGAACAATGCTGCGCCTGGTGCTCCGAACAGCCAGGTCAGGCCGGGGGCGAAGATTCCGCCGAACGCCTCGCCGAAGACCCAGACGACCAGGCCCCAGCCGACGCTGGCCAGCCCGGCGAGCCGGGACCAGATGCCACGCGGCGCAGCCAGCAGGCACGCCCCGATCCCGATCTGGATCCAGACCGCCGCGGCCCCGGCCTGGATCGGATGGTAGGACCAGGTGGTGCCCGCCCAGTTCACGACGTGCTGCACCCAGTCCGGCGAGCTGGCCGCAGTCGGCTCGATGACCTGGGACGGAAGTCCTGCCGCCATCGCCGGTTGAGCCTGAAGCACGCCGTCGAAGATCCAGATGATGCCGAAACTTATCCGCAGCAGCATGCGCCAACTGGGCTCGGGCACTGCGGCCTTACGCCGCGCCGCGGCTGTCCGGGCTGTCGCCGGCAGCCACTCCCTGACCACGATCCAAGCGAACGCGAGCACAGCGAAGGCGGTCAGGATGGCGATCATCTGGCCTTCCAGGGCACTCCGGAACGCGGCGACGAGCGTCGCATTGTTGTCGTTCAGACCGGAGTTCATGCCTGGCATTGGGGTTCACCACTCCCAGCTAGTCATTGCTCACCCGGGAAGACTGGGCGGCGAGGCGTGCATCGACAGTGACCGAATGGCGTGATCGATCACGGAGTCTACGGCCGCGCGCTGAGCGTCCAGTTTCTTGATCGCTTGCTGCAGCTGGGTCATCGCCGCGTTCCGGGCCGGCGTGCTCGCTGCCTGCAGCACCGTCACGACATCGTTCTGCACGTTGATGGCGTCGGGTGCGGCCCAGTTGACCAGCCCGGTGACCGCGGTGTCCAGGTGGAAGCTGGCCAGCGATTCCTCGACTTGATACTGGTCCAGGTCGTCAAGCGGCATGCTGTTCGCCGGCGAGCAGTTGCTCGCCCCGTAGGTCGCGATGCCAACGGTGTCCTGAACCTCGGCGGTATTTTTGCTGGGCAGCGGCCCGAGCCCGCGCAGGGCAGCCAGCGATTCGCCGACACCGCCAGCGCAGGACTCGATGTCGGTCGTCATGTCCTTCAGGAACCCCTGCATGTCGGCGGTGCGCTGCGAGGCAGACGGCTTATGCGAGAGCCCAACGAGGACGCCCGCCACGATCAGCAGGGCCAGCGCGATCAGCAGCCAGCGCGGGGTGCGGCGGACCGGCCACCTGGAGTGGCGGATCGGGACATAGGGAGGATCGGCGCGGACCGGTGAGGGCATCGTCAGCTCCGGTCCTGGCCGCTGGCCGTTCCCGGCTGCGGCCCCGTGGCCAGGGTGCCCGAGCCGCCGTCCATCAGCGCAACGCCAGTTGTCAGCCCCTGCATGGTCACGTCTCCGAATATCCGCTTGACGATCCGGTGTTTGGAGTCAAGGAAGAACGTCTCAGGTATCCCGATCTGGCTGACGCCCCAGGCGTCTGCCACCGCCGGGCTGGACTCGAATCCCACCGGGTAGGCAACTCCGTGAGCTGCCAGGAACTGCCGGGCTGCTGGTGCGCTGTCGTCCGCGTCCACGCCGATGATCACTACCTTGCCTCGCTCATCGCCGTAGAACTTGACCAGCAGCGGTGTCTCCTTCTGGCATGGCGCGCACCACGATGCGAAAAAGTTCACGATCACCGGGTGCCCGCGGTAGGTGGCTAGCGTCACCTGCTCGTCCGGATTCTGGAGGGACGGCAGTGCGATCGGTGGCGCCAGCGGAGCGGCGGCGGACTTGGCCTTGTGGCTGGTGCTGTCGATGGCTATGACTGCGGCGACCACGGCCACGCACACGGCGACCAGGACTATGGCCAGCCTGCTCGGCCGCCGTCGGCCTCGCAGCCAGCCGCGGCCGGGGGAACCTGCCCCGTCCGCTGGCTCAGCGTGGCTGTCGTCGCTCATCGTTGTTTGAGTCTCGTGACGATGCTCGGGCCGTCAGCACTCACCGGCTGAGCGATGCCGCCCGAGCGCTGGCGTGGCGGTACGGTCGCAGAAGCCTCAGGCACCTCGGGAAGCTCTGGCACAGCGGGCAGCATGAGCTCGAACTTACTGCCTGTGCCCAGCGTGCTGTGCACCCGGACTTCCCCGCCATGCCCGCGTGTTATCGCGCGGACCAAGGTAAGGCCCAGCCCGGTACCCCGAGTTCCGCTGTCGCCTGAGCCGGTCTGGAACCGCTCGAAGATGGTGTCGAGCTCTTCGGCCGCTATGCCCTCGCCTGTGTCCTCGACGACCAGGCGGGCGAAGGGGGCATCGTCCCGGCGCAGAACTGAGAGGCTGATGACATCTCCAGTTCCAGTGTGCCGCACCGCGTTCTCCAGCAGTGCGTCCACCGCGAGCCCGAGGCGCTCGCCGTCGGCGCACACCGTGACCGCATCGATGTGCCCGATCCGCCAGTGCCGCTCGGCGGCAGGCATCCAGCGGCTGAGGACCTCCATAAGGAAGCTGTCCAGCGCGACAGGCTGAGGCTTGAGGAATTCCGGATCCTCCGACGCGGCGATCAGGAGCAGCCGCTCGCTCAGCCGCTTCAGCCGGGTCAGCTCGCCGACCACCACATGTATGTCGCGCTGCTCGCCCCGGCCAGCCAGTTCGCTCGCCAGCAGCTCTGCGTGCCCGAGCGCGATCGTGATCGGCGTCCGCAGCTGGTGTGAGGCGTCCTGCAGGAACCGGCGCTGGATGGCGAGCAGCCGGCCTTTCTCCTCACTGAGCCGGGCCTGCTCGGCGTTTGCTGACTGCTTCCAGTGCGCCTGCCACATCACGATGAGGAAAACCGCGGAGATCAGCGCGACAGCGGCCAGTTCCTCGGCCGGGTCATCGCGCCATGCGCAGTCGATGCCCACTGCGGCGAAGGCGGTCGCGATCATCGTGGACGCCACCCACAGGGTCGGCTTGATGCCGGACACGCGGAACCCCCACAGCAGCGCGAATCCGACCCAGACGATGTAGAACAGCACGACGTCGCGGCGGGCGAAGACGACAAAGATGACCAGGGTGAGCAGCCAGAGCAGCAGCAGGCCAACCAGGTTGGCCCAGCCGGCCGGCGGGGCCAGTGGACGCCAGCCCGGAGCGGGAGCGGACGGGTCAGTCGCGCTGTCGTTCAGCCCGGCCCCGCTGTCGTTCAGCCCGGCCCCGCTGTCACTCAGCATGGCCGCAGTGCGGTCCGCCCCCGCCATCCCGGCGTTGACAGGCCTGTCGTCGGCGCCGCTAGGAGGCCAGCTGGTATCCGGCACCGCGTACCGTCCTGATCAAGTCGAACCCCAGCTTGGAGCGGAGCCGCCGCACGCATACATCGACGACGTTGGAGCCAGGGTCGAAGTCGTAACCCCAGATCGACGCGAGTAGCTGGTCCTTGGGGACTGAATGGCCGGCGTGCTCCATGAGCTCGCGCAGCAGCAGGAACTCCAGCCGGGTGAGCGCAACCGGGCCGGTCCCCGCGTCGGCCTGCAACCTGCCAACGTCAAGGCTCAGCTCCCCGACCGTGAGCACCTCGTGCCTGGGATCACCGCGGAGCTGTACCCGCACCCGGGCAAGCAGTTCGTCCACTGAGAACGGCTTGGTCAGGTAGTCGTGCGCACCCAAGTCCAGGCAGGCGACCTTAGTAGTGACGTCGTCCAGGCAGGAAAGGACGAGCACCGGCTGGTCTGGGTGGGTCCGGAGCAGCTCAGCCAGCACATCGCGCCCGTCCAGATCGGGCATCACGAGGTCCAGGATGACCAGGCCATACTCTTCGGACCGGGCCAGGTCTACCGCGTCCGCCCCGTTCTTCGCGCAATCGATCGCGTAGCCAGCTATCGACAGCGCGCGGCTAACGAAGCTGCGGATCCCCGGCTCGTCATCGACAACCAGAATGCTCGACTGAGCCGGGCGATGCACCGACCGGTCTACGATCATCGCGGGGCACTTCGCTTAGTGTTCGGCCACATCATCGCCACATCTTGTGGTGTTGCCTATCGAACCCCCCACCAGAGTGTCAAGGGCTGGTCATCGGCTCTACTCCATATTGTGATGGACCCGGTCAAGAACCGTAACCCGGACGGTGCGATCGGCGCAATCCTTTGCACATGGTACTGGTGGGACCAGCGAAGTCTCGGCGGGCGGTTGGTGTCACTGGATGACAATTTCGTCATCCAGGTCCCGGGATCTTGCAATGCGCCTGGCCCGAGCATCAAGCTCGGGGTTGTCAGTGAGCTTCCGGTGGCCGGACGCGCGGCAGAGCGTGCCTGGCTAGCGATCTCTCGCGGAGAAGCGAGGTGGTAGCGGGTGTCTCTCCCGGCCCGGGTGGCCACTCTGATCGTGGCATTTCTTGCGGTGGCAGCCGGTGTGGGTTTTGTCGTCGTTCACTACCTGCTCGGCGGCCCGCAAAGACTGACCTTCACGCCGAACGCCTCCGGTCAGGTGAACATCGTCATGCAGGTGGATCCGCAGGCGCCTGACAACGCATCGGACCCGGCCTGGCCCACATACATGATCCAGAATCCGCAGACCGGGGCCTGGGAGCATACGACGCTGTTCCAGGTGCCGGCCGGGGCCCGTGTCAACTTCACCGTGTACGAGTTCGACGGCGCCACCCCGCTGCGCAACCCCTACTTTGGCAAGATCACCGGCACCATCGGCAACGTCGAGTACGTGGACCACAAGCCGGTCTCGGTGCTGGACTCGTGGGGGCAGACCACCGTGGCGCATACGTTCGCGATTCCCAGCCTGAATGTGACAGTGCCGCTCTACGCGACCCAGGCCTCGAACCTGTGCCCGAACAGCCCATGCCCGACCAATGACCAGAAGACCAACCCCTACTCGCTGGACCAGTTCAGCATCAACGCACCGGCGACAGCGGGCGACTACCGCTGGCAGTGCTTCATCCCCTGCGGTCTGGGATTCCTCGACGGCTTTGGCGGACCCATGCAGACGATCGGTTACATGACGGGCGACATGAAGGTGGTGTCCTCCTGATGGCGACGACCACCGAGCCTGCGCCCACGGCTGAGGCGGGCGAGCGCGAGCCGAACCACGGGATGCGGATCTTCCTGATCTGGCTGCCGGTCGCGCTCGTGGCCGACCTGGTGATCTGGTTCGTCTGGGGACCGCACCTGCCGCCTGGTGCTATGGCCAGCGCGTCGGCTAGCCAGCAGTTCGACATCAGGGTCATGGCCGTGATGGCCGCGCCGGTCATGGCGTTCGTGCTTATCTACGCCGGGTACGCGTTCACCGTCTGGCGGCACCGCGAGGGCGACGACGAAGACGGCCCGCCGATCCGCGGCAGCGCCCGGATTTCGGCTATCTGGATCGGCGTCAGCACAGCGATCGTCATAGGGCTGTTCGTTTTCGGCACCGTGGAGCTGATCGTGCCGGCTGGGGCCGGCGCCGGGGAGGGCAACACAGCGATCTGGCGGCCGAGTGGCGCGACCCCGCTGCAGGTGCAGGTGATCGGCCAGCAGTGGCGGTGGACGTACCGCTACCCGCAGTTCGGCGGGTTCGAGACCGCGGAGCTGGTGCTTCCGAATGACACGAACGTCCAGTTCAACGTTACGTCGATAGACGTGATCCACTCGTTCTGGGCTTATCAGCTCGGAGTGAAAGCGGACGCGAACCCGGGCACTAACAACATCGCGTATGTGAAGACCGAGCAGACCGGTGCCGTCCAGGTGCGCTGCGCCGAGCTGTGCGGGCTCTGGCACGCCGACATGACGACCTCGGGCGAGGTGGTGAGCCAGGCCCAGTTCAGCACCTGGGCCCAGAGCACCAAGACCCAGCTCGCAGCGGTGACCAAGCTGTTGCCGCCGTACGCGCTGGTCTACGACCCGACGGTGATACCGCAGCTCACCAAGGGCTTCACGTCCGGCGGCATCTACGGGGCCGGCGGCGCATACTACGGGCCGCCGGGATACCCGAAGATCCAGCCATGAGCGACCGCACGGCGGCTTACGTTCCTTCCGTGAAGAAGGGGTGACCGGATGGCCATCGAGACACAGCCGGAGAAGGCCCAGCAGCCTGGCGGCCGGGGGCCAGGCGAGGCGAGGCCCACCCGCTCGTGGTGGCTGCGGCCGGCCATCCACACCGCGATCATCGGAGCGGTGCTTGGCTACCTCTTCGGCCACTGGCTGGGCAACTTCATCGCCAGCGGTTACCAGCAAGGAGCCACCAGCAATGAGAACGACTTCGCGATCGTCCTCGGGTATGTCCTTGGAACCGTCGGCTGGCTGGCTGGACTCGGGGTCTTCAACGACCTGCTGCGCCAGATAGTCGGCCTGCCGGTACGGGCCCGGGAGCGTGAGGACTCTGTCAGAGGCGGCCTGGCCAAGTACTTCAGGTACTCGCTGGACCACAAGGTGGTCGGCATCCAGTACCTGATCGGGATGATCATCTACTTCCTGACCGGCGGCCTGTTGGCGATGGCGATCAGGACCGAGTTGCTCTCGCCGTCATACCACGTGTTCAGCTCAGCGACGTACACGGCGATCGTCGGCGAGCACGGCACCATGATGATGATGATGATGAGTTCGGTCGTCCTCGGGCCGCTGGGCAACTACCTGGTCCCGCTGATGATCGGCTCCAAGCGGATGGCGTTCCCGCGGGTCGAGGCGCTCTCCTTCTGGCTCACCCCGGCGGCGTACCTCGTGCTGCTGTCCGGGCTGATGTTCGGCGGGTTCCCGTTCGGCTGGACGGGCTACGCGCCGCTGTCGATCGAGGCCACGCAGGGGGCCGACTCCTACGCCGTCGCTTTTGGGCTGATGGGGATCTCGCTGATCCTGCTCGGCTTCAACATCATCGTCACCGTGATCTGCTACCGGGCGCCCGGCATGCGCTGGAGCCGGGTCCCGGTCTTCGTCTGGTCGATGGTCGCGACCGCGTTCCTTATGGTGCTCGCAGCCCCAGTGCTGGTTGGTGGCATGTACATGATGATCACTGACCGGACGGTGCAGACCGCGTTCTTCACCAGCAGCCTGGGCGGGAGCAGCTACCTCTACGAGAACTTGTTCTGGTTCTTCGGCCACCCCGAGGTGTACATCCTGGCCTTGCCGGGTTTCGGCATCGTGTCCGAGATCATCCCGGTGATGTGCCGCAAGCCGCTGTTCGGTTATCGGGTCGCTGCGGCCGGGATGATCGGTGTGACGCTGCTGAGCTTTTTCGTGTGGCAGCACCACCTGTTCGACTCGGGCATCAACCCCGACATGCGGCCGGTGTTCATGCTGACCACCGAGCTGATCTCGATCCCGACCGGGTTCATCTACCTGGTGGCGCTGGGCACGTTCTGGAAGGCGAAGATCCGGTTTACCGTGCCGATGCTGTTCTGCCTGGGCATGTACTTCAACTTCCTGATCGGCGGGGTCTCCGGAGTGTTCCTTTCCGACGTGCCGGCGGACACTACCGAGCACGGATCGTTCTTCGTCATGGCCCATTTCCACTACACGATCATGGGCGGCCTGATCTTCGCCTTCATGGGCGGCCTGTACTACTGGCTGCCGAAGATGATGGGCATACGGATGAACCAGGCCCTTGGCAAGATCCACTTCTGGACGATGTTCATCTTCTTCAACTCGACGTTCCTGCCCCTGTTCGCGGTGGGCATGGACGGCCAGCCACGCCGGGTGTACACCTACGCGCAGAACCTCCAGGGACTGAACGACTGGGTGTCGATCTCGTCGTTCGCGCTCGGCGGCTCGATCCTGATCTTCCTGATCAACTTCATCTACTCGACCGTGATCGCGCGGGTCCCCGAGGTGGGTAACCCGTGGAACTCCCGCGGACTGGAGTGGCAGGTGTCCTCGCCGCCGCCACCCGGTGACTTCGCCCAGGTCCCAGTCGTGCTGTCGGGCCCTTACGAGTATGGCGTGAAGGACGCGCCACCAGTGGCTGATCTGAACCCGCCGTTGGGCGTCCTCAGCAGCGCCTACGCCGGAGCCGCTGTCGAAGGAGCGGAGGCTTAGCCATGGCTGAGAGCACATCCACGCCCCCCGGTCTGACCAGGGAGGTCGAGGAGGCTGGCTTCTATCATGAGGCCGCCCTGAACGCTACCTGGACTGGGGTCCGTCTGGCCCTCGGTGGTCTGACGTTCCTGTTCGGCTGTTTCGTGTTCGCCTACTTCTACCTGCGGTCGCTGAACTCGAACGACCACTGGCACCCGGCTGGGTTCACCGGCCCCCAGCAGTGGGCGGGCGCGGTGATCATGGGGCTGATTGTGGTCAGCGCCCTGATCCAGTGGGCTGGCCTGTCGCGGATCAAGGCGGGCCACAAGACCACCTGGCTGCAGGCCGCCATCGTCGCCTTGGTGCTCGGCCTCGGCGCGATCGGGCTCCAGGTCTGGCAGTTGCTCAACCTGCCGTTCCAGCCGGGCGCGGCCGGGTTCGCCAGCGTGTTCACCGGCGGCACGCCAGTGTTCATTTTCGTGCTGCTCGGTGTCCTGGTCTGGCTGGAGACACTGATCATGCGAGCGCGGGCGATCCCGGGGATCTCCTTTGTGGAGCAGCCCCCGACCTATGCCGAGGCGTTCGCGGTGCAGCGATTCCAGGCCAGCCTGAGCGCGCTCACCGTGGCTCTCAACTACGTCGCAGCGATAGCAATCGTATTCTGGGTGCTGTTCTACCTGGCAGCCTGACTAAGGCCCCCCAATGTCCTTCGTCGTAGACCACTGGTCCCTGGTTTGGCCGGTCCTGGCCATCTGGGTGGTTCTCGCTGGGGGGCAGCTGGCACGCGGAACTCGCGGCAGCCGGGCCTGGGCCTTCCAGGGCGGTCTGGTCGTCGCCCTGTTCGCGCTGGTGTCGCCGCTGGCGTACTGGTCAGGCATCTTTATCTGGGTGCGATCGATCCAGGACCTGCTGCTCGCCGTCGTTGCCCCGGCGCTGGTTGTGCTGGGCCTGGGTCGTCGTTCTCCGACCGTCACGCTGACCACACCGTGGTGGCTTCGAGCACCGGTTGCCGTCACGATCGGCTTCAACCTCATCTGGCTCGGCTGGCATGTTCCGGTGCTGTACGACCTCGGTGCCACCAACACCGCTGTGCGTTATGTGGAGTTCGCTACATACCTGGCCGCGGGCACGCTGTTCTGGCTGCAATTGTTCGGGTCGGGGAGGTGGGGACCGGGAGCGTCGCCGATGCGGTGTGTGGGGCTGCTAGTCGGCACCGTGGTGGCCGATACGGTCCTCGGCATGGTGCTGGTTTTCGGCTCCGGCATGCTCTACCCGGTGTACCGGGGCGCCGAGCACCGGGTACTGACCGTGGTCGCCGACCAGCAGGTAGGCGGCGCGGTGCTGTGGATGGGAATGCTGCCGCCGCTGATCATCGCCTCGGTGGCGCTGCTGCTGCGGTGGCTCGATCAAGACGAGTCTGATGAGCTGTCCCGAGACCTGGACCGGCTGACCACGCAGGCCGCGCCGGCTGCGGGGCGGATGGCCTGGGCGTCCTCGGGCCGGGGCGCCTGGCTGACCCGGTCGGGCGACCGTCGGCCCACGACCTGACGACCACGAGGAGGATGGCGTGCCTGGAACGGTTCTCGCCTCGGTGCCAATGAACGTCGAGGGAGGGGCCTACCTGACGTTCGCATTCCCAATCATCCTGTTTGCCGTCATAGCTTCCGTCCTCTACGCACTGCTGTTCGGCCGGCCGCACCCCAGGGTGCCTCCACGCCGGATCGTCGCGCCCGCCCACGCCGGTACGCCGGCTGGGGGGGCGGCGCGGGCCGCGGCCATCGCCCACGGCATGCCAACGGCCGCTGGCGGCGGTTCGGTGGAGTCGGCGGCCGAGCCCGAAGGCGCAGTCCGGGAGACAACCACGACATCCGGTAGTAGTAACGTGTCGGGCGAGGCTGCCGGTGACGGTGGGCCGGACACGAACACAGAAGAAGGCACGGAGGCCAGCGAGTGACACAAGCCACGGGCGCGCTGCCCGGGCACGAAACAGCGCAGGCGTTCGCGCCTGCGCCTGGGCGGCGTTCCCCACGTGGCCTGGCCCGGGCACTGCTTGCCCTGACCAAGCCACGAATCATCGAGCTGCTGCTGGTCACGACGCTGCCGACGATGCTGCTTGCCCGCCGCGGCGTGCCGTCTGTGTGGCTGATGCTGGCCACGCTGGCCGGGGGAGCGCTGGCAGCTGGCAGCGCCAACACGATCAACTGCTTTATCGACCGGGACATCGACGCGCTCATGCGGCGCACCTCGCGCCGGCCGCTCGTCGCCAAAGGCACAGCGACTATGGTCCGGCCGGCCGAGGCCCTCGTCTTCGGCATCCTGCTCGGGGCGGCCTCAACGGCGCTGCTAGGCATCACGGTGAACTGGCTGTCGGCCGCGCTGGCCGATGCGGCGATCCTGTTCTACGTCTTCGTCTATACGCTCGTGCTGAAACGCCGGACGGCGTCCAACATCGTGATCGGCGGAGCGGCCGGGTGCTTCCCGGTGCTGGTCGGGTGGGCTGCCGTGACTGGCCGGGTGAGCCTGGCCGCCGTGGTGCTGTTCGCCGTCATCTTCTTCTGGACTCCGCCGCATTTCTGGGCGCTGGCTATGCGCTTCCGCGACGATTACGCGGCGGCTGGCGTTCCGATGCTCCCGGTGGTGGCGCCCGCGGCAGTGGTGGCACGGAAGATCGTTCTGTATTCCTATCTGATGGTGGCGGCGACCCTGGCGCTCGCTCCGTATGCCGGATGGCTGTACACCTGCTGCGCCGCCGGGCTCGGCGCCTGGTTCCTGGTCGAGGCGCACCAGTTGCGCGGCCGGATCGCGTCGGGCGACGCGCCTGCCCCGATGCGCCTGTTTCACCAGTCGATCGCATACCTGGCTCTGCTGTTCGCGGCAGTCGCCGTAACCGCGCTGCTGCCCTGGGGCCGCTGGTAGGTTCCCCGGCGCCGGTATTGCCGGTTTCAGCACCCGCTTGCCTCTTAGACTGCGATAGCTCGCCTATTTTGGCGAAGATTACGGGACAGAGGCGATAGGTGTCGGTCAGCGAGGCCCGGCTGCTGGCAGGGCGTTACCAGCTGGTGCGCGAGCTTGGGCGCGGCGGCATGGGAGTGGTGTGGCTGGCCGAGGATCAGCTCGTCGGCCGCCGGGTCGCGGTAAAGGAACTCCGGCCGCCCCAGGGGCTGGCGGACGCGGAAAGGGAGACGTTCAGCCGCCGAGCGCTGCAGGAGGCGCGCAGCGCCGCGCGGATCCGGCATCCGGGTGCGGTCACGCTCTATGACGTACTGCCAGCCAGTGCCACCGACAACGCGATCTACCTGATCATGGAGCTGGTCGAGGGTCCCACGCTGGCGGAGCTGATCCAGCGGAGCGGGCCGCTGCCGGCCGATGCCGTGACAGCGTATGGCCTGCAGCTTCTGTCGGTGCTTGAGGCCGCGCATGGCCTGGGCATCGTGCATCGTGACATCAAGCCCGCGAACATCCTGATCGGCCGCGGCGGCCAGGCCAAGCTGACCGACTTCGGCATCGCGCACACCGTCGGCGACCAGCGGATGACGAACAGCGGCATTATGGGAACTCAGGCGTACCTGGCGCCGGAGCTGTTCGAGGGGGCGTCGATCTCTCCGGCTGCCGACCTGTGGTCGCTGGGCGCGACGCTGTTCGCTGCGGTCGAGGGCCGGGGCCCGTTCGAGCGTGACACCACCGGCGCCACGTTGCGCGCGATCGTTCTCGACGAGATCCCAGTCCCGCGCTGCGTCCCGTATCTCGGCGCCGCTATCACCGGAATGCTGCAGCGCGACCCGGCGCGTCGCGCATCCATCGGCCAGGCCCGGGCCCACCTGCTCCAGGCCCCGCAGCCGCCGGTGCCGCCGCAGGCATCCGGCGATCAAGCGACCGCCAAGCTCGCGCCGGGGCCGCCTCAGGGGCCGGCCGCCAGTCCGCCACCCGCCTGGCAGCAGGCCCCCACCGACCTGTCCCCGTCAGCGCCGCCGTTTTACCCGGGACACCAGGCACCGCCGCCCGGGGCGCCCCGCCAGTCCCGCCGTCGCCTGCTTGTCATCGCCGCGGTGGCAGCCCCTGTGGTGGTCGCAGCGGCGATTGCCGTGCCCCTGCTGGTCTACAGCGACCACCAGCCCTCGTCTTCGGGGCAGAACACTTTCGGTTCCGGTGGGCACCAGCCGGCTGCCGCTCCCTCCACCTCCGGGCCTAGCCCGACTGCCACCCTGAAAGACCCAGGCCACAGCAACGGGGCCAGTTCGGGGAGCATCACCGGCGTTAGTTCGGTGGCCTTCAGCCCGAACGGCCAGATGCTGGCCGCCGGTGACATTGACGACAGCATCTATATATGGAATGTGGCCACCGGCCAGCTGGCTTTCACCCTGACCGATCCCGGTAACAGCAGTTCGAGCGTTTATGCGGTCGCGTTCAGCCCGAACGGCCAGCTGCTGGCCGCTGGTGACGGTACCGACACCACGTACGTGTGGAACCTGGCCACCCGCCAGGTTGTCGCCACCCTCAGCGACAACGGAGGGAGCGACGCGGTGGTGGAGGCGGTCGCGTTCAGCCCCAATGGCCAGTTGCTGGCCGCCGGCGATCAGGACGACAGCAGCTACCTATGGAACGTGTCCACAGGCAAGCTCGTCGCTACCCTGACCGACCAGGGCATGGGCGTGAACTCGGTAGCGTTCAGCCCCAATGGCCAGACGCTGGCTGCCGGCGACGACAACTACGTCACGTACCTGTGGAATGTGTCCACTGGCAAGCTGGCCACGTCCCTGACAGACCCGCCCGGTACCAGCAGCTCGCAGAACGCGGCCATCGCTTTCAGCCCTAACGGGCAGACGCTGGCCGCGGGCGGCGGTAACGACAGCATCTACCTCTTTAATGTGGCCACCGGCCAGGTGGCCAGCACCCTGACCGACCCGGGCAGCAGTGGCGTGACCTCGGTGGCGTTCAGCCCGGACGGCAAGACCCTGGCCGTCGGCGACGCCGATGACAGCGCCTATCTCTATGACGTATCCAGCGGCGATCTCGACGCCACGCTCACCGAGCCGGACAGCGGCAGCGGCGTGAACTCAGTCGCGTTCAGCCCGGACGGCAAGACGGTCGCGACCGCCGACGCCGATGACAGCACGTACCTGTGGCGTGTTGGCTGAGCCGGTAGCAGGGCGGTACCAGCTGCTGCGTGAACTGGGGCGCGGCGGGATGGGTGTTGTGTGGCTGGCCCAAGACCAGCTGGTGGACCGCCAGGTGGCGGTCAAAGAGCTGCGCCCGCCAGCTGGGCTGACGGACGAGGAGCGGGAGACCTACCGGCGGCGGGCGTTGCAGGAGGCGCGCAGCGCGGCCCGGATTCACCACCCAGGCGCGGTGGTGCTCTACGACGTGCTCCCCGCGACCAGCAGTGACGACGCTATCTACCTGATCATGGAGCTGGTGCCAGGCCCGACCCTGGCTGAGCTCGTCCGGCGCAGCGGGGCGCTGCCGGCTGCCGCGGTAGCTGCCTACGGCCTGCAGCTGATGTCCGTCCTGGACGCCGCGCATGCTCTGGGCATCGTGCACCGTGACGTCAAGCCGGCCAACATCATCATCACCCCAGGCGGCCAGGCTAAGCTGACCGACTTCGGCATCGCCCATGCCGTCGGTGAGGCCCGGCTGACCAGCAGCGGCATCATGGGCACGCAGGCTTACATGGCGCCGGAGCTGTTCGACGCCGCACCGATAACCCCCGCTGCCGACGTCTGGTCGCTGGGCGCGACGCTGTTCGCGGCGGCTGAGGGCTACGGCCCGTTCGACCGGGACACCGCTGGCGCCACGCTGCGCGCGATCCTCCTGGACGTCCTGCCCGTCCCCCGCTGCCCGCAGCCGCTCGCGGGCGCGATCGCCGGGATGCTGCAGCGCGATCCCGCCCGCCGGGCCACCACTGCCCTGGCGCGCGCCCATCTGCTGCAGGCCGAAGCGGCCGGGGGCGCCCCGGCTGCGCCACCCGCGCCTGCATTTGCCCCTCAGCCCGCTCAGCCGCCTGCGCCGGTTCAGCCGCCTGCGCCCGTTCAGCCGCCTGCGCCCGTTCAGCCGCCTGCGCCCGCCCGGGCCGCCCACCGCCACCGCCTGGTCCTCATCGGTGTGCTGGCTACGGTGGTCGCGATCACCGCCTCCGTCGTGCCCTTCCTCCTGCTGAAGTCCGGCGCTTCCCAGACCCTGGCCGCCACCCTGGCCAACCCAAGCAACGCCAACGCGAGCGTGAACTCGGTAGCGTTCAGCCCTAACGGCACTATGCTGGCCGTCGGCGATCAAGATCAGAACGCTTACCTGTGGGACCTGACCACACGCCGGATCGTCGCCACGCTGACCTCCCCGGTGGGCAGCGCGGCCGTGTCCTCGGTCGCGTTCAGCCCGGACGGCGAGACGCTGGCCGCTGGCGACGGTGATGGCAGCACGTTCTTGTGGAATGTGGCGACTCACCAGCTGGCCACTACCCTGTCCGACCCGGCATCGGCGTCTGGTGGCAGCAGCGAGGGCGTGAACGCGGTGGCGTTCAGTCCGGACGGGAACCTGATGGCCGCTGCCGACGCCGACGACGACGTCTACCTGTGGAATGTGGCCAGCCGCCAGGTGACTGCCACCCTGGCTGACCCATCCGGCCTGCTCAGCAATCAGATGCACTCGGTCGCGTTCAGCCCGGACGGCGCGCTGCTGGCCACCG
>Ga0335074_10007356_pt1 | contig 15252 bp, 15 predicted proteins | sample Lox_Sample_23_FD_206715 | JGI IMG/M metagenome (GOLD analysis project Ga0335074, IMG submission 206715) | Soil microbial communities from Loxahatchee National Wildlife Refuge, Florida, United States - Lox_Sample_2.3 | ecosystem: Environmental > Terrestrial > Soil > Wetlands | place: USA...
GCGGATGCGGCGATGCGACCGGCGCATCCGCCGGCACCGGGTCCGCATGGGTGGCCGATACTGCCCCCGGCGTTGCAGGCAACGAGGTATCGGCGCTGGTGTCACCGAGCACGGTGCTGATGCGGTGCCACAGGTTGGGGAGGATCGCCTGGGGATCGGTGATGTGCGCTTCGGGCGACATCAATTCGCCGATGTGCCGGGCGAAGGTGGAAAACACCAGTTCCAAGGTCTTGGGATCGCAGTCCTTGAGGGGGGTGTTGAGGACCGCACAGGCTTTTGGGCTGAGCTGAGGGAATGCCTGCGGGGTGAAGGGCGTGTCGTGTCGGTTGCGACATGGCGGGCGGCCCGCGGCCGCGGTGCGGTGGTGACGGCGGGCGAGCAGCGGCGCCGCGAGCCAGTGCGGCAGGAGGAGCGGGGCAGAGAGCGCGGCGCGCGGCCGCTGTGGAACAGGCACCCGGCTGGGCGCAGGGGCTTGCACCGCGGCGTGGTTCCGGCTGGCTCGCGACACGGTGGGGCGGCGCAGGGCGGCGGCGAGGTTGATGCCGCTGCCAATGAGGCTGCGAACCGCGGTGCCGAACCGGCGGACGAGGCGCGCACCAACGCCTTGGCGGGGTTGGGAAGGAAGGCCGGCGGGGTTGGGCGCTGCGTGCATTGGGTAGGACTATAGTCTATGCGCTGTCGTTTTGCAAGGGGAATCTGATCGATGCACGACTTTTTTCTGGGAGGGCATCCAGGCAAGGCCAAGGCCGGGTCGCGCGGCAAGCGGGGTTTGCCGGCCATCCTCGCAACCAGCTTACCCATCGAGCAAAACAATCGAGCAAAACAATCGAGCAAAACATGAGCAATTTTCGGGCTGGATGTTGAGCGGCGGCTTGCCCGATGAACGCCATCGGGCCCAGTTGGAACGGGGTGCGCGACGTGTCCAACATCACGGCGATTGCCAGGCAATTCTTCGAGGCATGTGAGGCCGGACGCGGCTGGGAAAGGTGTCAGGCTTGCTGCACGCGTGATGCAAGTTTCGCGGCCCAGGCCGAACCGTTGGCCACTGTGACGGCTGACTCGGACAAGGACTCGGACTTCGCGAGCCATCTTCTGCTCTGAAGTCTCCAGCTTTCGTTACCCAGAAGAAGAGCATTCCCCTGGACACGAACCCAGCCGAAGTCGTCACCGCTACCGGCGATGCCGAAGTTGGTCACTCTATCGCCACGCTTGTTCTGGCCTTTGCCGCCGATCCGGTTGCAAGCTGGATGTGACGGGACAGAGCGACAAAGCCAGAGTTGGCCGGAGGACAGCGCCTCCTGCCCCACAACGGACCTTGCCGGCGCGATCAGGAGTTCGCAACACTCGCTAAAGGATGAGGTGATAATGAGCGGAAATCTGGCGGACTTCGGCGGCAATCGCCCACAGAACTACGACAGCGGCCTGGGACCGATCATTTTCGCAGGCTACGCTGCGGACATCGCGCAGCGGATTGCCTCCCACGCGCCGTCCAGAGTGTTGGAGACGGCTTCCGGCACCGGCATCGTCACCCGCGCCTTGCGCGACGCTCTGCCAGCCCGCACCGAGCTAACTGCGACTGACCTCAATGTGGATATGCTGGAGGTCGCCCGGACGAAATTCCGTTCGAACGAGCAGGTAGCATTCCAGCCGGCAGACGCCACGGCGCTACCATTTCCCGATGCGTCATTCGACGCGGTCATATGCCAGTTCGGCGTGATGCTCTTCGCTGACAAAGACAAGTCCTATCGGGAGGTGCGCCGCGTGCTTGCCCCGGGCGGCCGCTATATGTTCAGCGTTTGGGACGCGCACCGCTACAACCCGTTCGGCCGGATCGCGCACGAGGTGATTGGCAGCTTCTTCCCGGCCGATCCGCCAAAGTTCTGCGAGCTGCCGTTCAGCTATAATCTGATCGATCCGATCAAGGAGTCGCTGATTGCCGCTGGGCTTGATGGGATTGAGATTTCAGTGGTTCGGCAGCACCGATCGGTAGTAGACTTCTCGTCCTTTGCCCGCGGCCTTGTGTTTGGAAGTCGGGTGTTTGACCAAATTCACCAACTCGGCAGCGTGGAGCCGACGCAGATCCAAGAAGCGGTCGCCACCGCCATGCGGCAGGAATTCGGCGGCGAGCCGGGCGTGATGTCGATTCAGGCGATTGTGTTCGACGCACAAAAAACCTAGCGCGCCTGTGCATATCTCAAGCAGATTGTGCGAAAACTCGGAAGCGCACGAGCGGCGCGCAAGATAGTTTCACGGGCGACGGTTCCGCGGCAGGCATACGTCGTGCATGAAGCACGACCGGCTCGCTGTTTCGGAGCCGGTATTGACGAGCTGGCCGGCGCGCTGGCCCGGCCGAAGCTTGCGCGCGTCCTCGATCCGGAGCTCCGGTCGGAGCTGCTCTGGCAGCTCGACAATCTTGGCGTGTCCTTCGAGCCGTCCGCGCGGGTGACGGACTGCCGCGATCCGAAGGACAATCGTCGCGGTCACGATCTGGATCCCCGGTTGGGTGATCGACGAGCGGGGGCAGTCGTTCCTGAAGGCACGTTCACGGTGACTGGAGTCGGCAGCGCACCGGCACCCTCACCCGCCGCGCTGCCGCGCGGCGACCTCTCCCGCAAAGCGGGAGAGGTGGACGAGGACCCGGGTCCCTCGGATCCGGCGAATCTTGCGGGTGGGTAGCGTTCTATCTGGCCACTACGCGAAACCGTCGGCGGCGCTCGCGTGGGGAAGCGGCAGCGGGGAAGTCGAGCGGCAGCAGGGGGGCGTTGTCGGCCGCGACCTCCTCGGCTTCGGGTTCGGGGATATTGCAGCGGCCGAGATAATTCGCCGCCAGATGCCGGAACACGTAGTCGAGCAACGATGAGGCGCTGGCCACCGCCGGGTCTCCCTCGACCGCGCCGGCCGGGCCAAAGCGGGTGAGGGTGAAGGCTTCGACCAACTCTGCGAGCGGCACACCACGCTGCAGCGCGAGGCTGACGGCGGTGCAGAAACTGTCCATCAGTCCGCGGAAGGCGGGCGTTTCCTTGTGTAACGCCACGGAGATCTCGCCCAGCGTGCCGTCACCGTACTCGCCGGTCCGCAGATACAGCCGGTGCCCGCCTACCGTGGCCTTCTGCGTGTAACCGGTGCGCCTCGCCGGCAGCTCGCGGCGGAGCTGGCTGGGGGGCGCGGGAGCAGGCGCGGCTTCTGGGCGGGCGGGCATGAGGTCGATGAACGGCGCCACCGCGTCGTGCATGGCCGCGTGGGCGGCGGCATCGGCAAGCGGGAACGGGTTGCCGCCCGCCAACAGAGTCGCCACCGCCGACTCGGCGCTCCGGCCGGTCGCCGCCAGCCACGCGCGCGCGGTCCGCGTCAGCCCGCCAGCTTCCGACAGCGGCGAGAAAGCCGGCGCGATCCCGCCGGTCTCCACCCCCAGCAGCGCCTCGGCGAGACCGGCGGGGCGGATCGTCGTCAGTCCCAGCGGCGGGCAGTCCGAGGCAGCGGCCGCCGCCTGCCTGGCCGTCTCGGCCAAGCCGGGAACCTGCGTGGCGGCCGGAGGCGGCGGCCCGGCTGGCACCCCCACCCGTGCGGCGCCAAGCAGGACAGGCAACCCGGAGGCCGCCGAGGCGGCGCGATCACGCAGGATGGCGGCCAGAGCACGCGCCACGTCGCGGGCCGGCGCGCTCGCATACTCCAGGCCGAGCATCGCCAGCAGATCGGCGAGCCCCGCTATCACGAGCCCTGCCGGCGCCTCTTGCCGCCAGTCGGAGCCCGACAGCAGCAGCGCGAGGGTGGCCGTCTCCACCGCTTCGGCGAAGCCGGCGGCGTCGAACCCCGTCACATCGTCGTGGAACGCACCGAGATTCAGCACAAAGCCCGGGGACTCCGCCCGAGCCTGCCAGACAGGTTCGGTGGGCGCGCCCCGCCGGTGCAGCAACAGCGCGTGCAGGCGCTCGGCCAGCGGCAGCGTCAGCCCGACGCGGGATGCGCGCACCGCAATCGGACGGATCCACGCGTCCGCCGCCGCAGCCAGCAGGGTGGGACCGGTGCCGGGGGCCAGACCGGCAAGCGCGTGGGCAGCCCCATCGTCCCAGGCGGCCGGAAGCGTGACGAGCCGAGGCTCCGCGTCCGCATCGGCGGCGGCCGGAATCCGCCGCATCCGTACCCCATGCCAAGCCTGATCGCGTTTCATGCCGGGCATGCTATGGCAGGTGGCCCGCCCAGGGGAAGCGTATTTTGCGGTCTGCGGTCCGCTCAACCACAAAATACTGTAAATGGTTCGATCAGCACACGGTCGGTGGACCACCGCTCGAGGGCTTCGTATATCCCCTGGCATGAATATCGGCACCAGGCTGTTCACCCTGCTGCGCGGCCGCGAGGTGGGGCGCGACGCGGATGGCAACATCTATTTTGAAGAGCGGCGCGCCCGCCCCGGATGGCGCCGCCGCCGCTGGGTCGCCTATGCCGGCACGCCGGAAGCCAGCAAGGTGCCGCCCGAGTGGCACGCCTGGCTGCACTACACGACCGACTCGCCGATACCGGCCTCGGCGCGACGCGCCTGGCAGAAGCCGCATCTGCCCAATCTGACCGGCACGCCGGAGAGCTACCGGCCCCCCGGCCATGACTACGAAGGCGGCCAACGCGCGCCGGCCACCGGCGACTACGAAGCCTGGACTCCGGGTTCCTGATGGCCCGCCGCAACCCCGCCGAGGTGCTGACCGGTCTGGTGGTGCTGATCGCTGCCGCGGGGTTCCTGGTCTATGCCATCGCCAATTCCGGACGGGCCGCGGTGGGGGCCGGGTATCCGCTCTACGCGAAGTTCAACAACATCGCCGGGCTTACAGTGGGGTCGGACGTACGGCTGGCCGGGGTGAAGATCGGCGCGGTGGACAGCGAGACGGTCGACCCCAAGACCTACCTCGCCGAGGTGCGGATGACGATCCGCCGCGGCGTCGAGCTGCCGAAGGACAGCAGCATCGAAGTGGCCAGCGAAAGCCTGCTCGGGGGCGAATATCTTGCCGTCCAGCCGGGCGGCGACAGCGAGACGTTGCAGCCGGGCCAGTCGATCACCATCACCCAGGGGGCGGTCAGTCTACAGGACCTGCTTGGCAAGTTCATCTTCAGCGCGACGAACATGGTGAACGCGATGACCGGGAGCGGCGGGAAAGGCGGTGGCCAGCCGACGCAGCACGGGCCAGCAAGCCCGGGAGCGCAGCAGCCGTGATGCCGCCCCCGACAGTCTGGCCGCAGCCCGACGGAACCCCGGTCTCGTGCCGCGAAAAGCTGAAAATGCTCGCCGAGAATCACGCCGAACTGGCGCAGGCGCTGCAAGACGCGTTCGAGGATGCGGTCCTGATGGGCGTCGATGAGGAGGCGATGCGTCGCGTCCTGCTGGGCATGATCGACGGACTGGAGAGTCCGAAACGCGGCGGGGGATGAGCAGCGCATGATGGGCCGCTCGAGGCCATGACGGGCCGGATCCAGCGTTGGCTGGTGGTGGCACTGGCGGGGGCGGCGCCGTTGTGGCCGGCTGCCGCGCCGGGCCAGGGCGCACCCATTCCGCTGCTGCCGCCGGCCACGACGATGCCACCGGCGCCGCAGGGACCATCCCGACAAGGTCCGGCGGGCCCGTACCAGACTGCCCCGGCGGCACCGTATCAGTTGCCGCCGCCGACGCCGTATCACGCTACCCCGGCGACCCCGTACCAGCCCGGCCCGCCCGCACAGTACTACGCCGCCCCACCCACGCCGTACCAGGCCGCCCCGTACGAGGCCTCGCCGCCAGCTCCCTATCAGGAGGCACCCGCGACGCCGGCTCCGGAGCAGCAGGCACCGATCGTCACCACCCCGCTGGCGCCACCCAGTTCCCCTCCCTCGAGTGGCGGTCCCGCCGCATCAGCCACACCGACAAGCCCCGCTCCGTCCGCGTCCTCTCCGGCTGCGTCGGCCCCGGCAACGTCCTCTCCCGCTGCTCCGGCGGCGCCGGCGCCTCAGGCTCCCGCGCAGGCGGCACAAAGTCCACCGGCGGAACAGCCTGGCGGGCCGCAGCCGGCGCCCCCGCCCTATCCGAATGACTGGCTGCCCGCGAAAGCTGCGCGGCTCGTGGTCCTGGACAAGCTCGATTCGCTCAGCAAGGACATGACCGTGAGCGTGGGTCAGTCGGCGAGCTATGGGGCCCTGACGATCACCGTGCAGTCGTGCATGGTCCGCCCGCCGACCCGGCCGGCCAATGCCACGGCATTCCTGGTGATCACCGACAGCCACCGGGACGAGCCGGGATTCCGTGGCTGGACGCTCGCCAATGACCCCTGGCTGTCGATGCTGCAGAACCCGGTCTATGATGTGTGGGTCATGGGGTGCCAGTCGTAAGACGAAGTCATTACGACCGCGGGTGACCGTAACCTTTCAAAGTAGCCGTCCAGGGCTTCGTCACACCACGGGCGCAGTCTCGGTCGACGCAACCAGGGCGATTTCGCGCGGCGAGGCGGGCACTTAGCCTGCAGCCTGGTTTCAAGCAACACGGGCTTGCGGCTATCTTCACCAAACCGCCATAGAACAAATCTGTCATGAAACTCAGATGCCGCTCGGGGCAGCTTGGGATTACGGTGAATATCCGTTGACCTGGATCAATGCCTCAGGCAGTCAGGCCGGGCATCGCTGCATGCAGCACGCGTCCCCGGTATACGCTCGCAGCGACCGGGGCGAGAGAACAAGTATCAAGCGGGAGAGAATGATATGTCGGGTTGGAAGGGAATGGGCCCTGTTCAGGAGTACTGGTTGGATGCGTGGCAGCGCACCATCCTGTTCCTCGACGTGTTGCGCGAACGCGGCAATAACTATCTGAAGCACAGTTCGAGCAAAGTTCCGCATGCGCTTGACTTCAAAGCGGAACTGATACGCGACGGCCGCACGCTCCCTCGTCCTGTCAATTACGCGCTGGTTCGAATCATACCACCCGACGGGACGAAGACAGACCCAGCCAAGCCGCCGTTCGTCGTTGTCGATCCGCGTGCCGGTCATGGCCCAGGGATCGGCGGGATGAAACAGGAGAGCGAAATCGGTGTGGCGCTCGCGGCGGGCCATCCCTGCTACTTCATCGGCTTCCTCCCTGAACCTGTGCCCGGACAGACCGTCGAGGACGTGTGCCGCGCAGAGGCCGTGTTCGTCGAGGACGTGGCAGCCCGTCATCCAGATACCGAGGGCAAGCCGGTTATCATCGGCAACTGCCAGGCTGGTTGGCAGATCATGATGATGGCGGCCATCAAGCCGGACCTGGTTGGGCCGATCATGCTGGCTGGCTCGCCGCTGTCTTATTGGGCCGGCGTGCGCGGGAAGAACCCGATGCGGTATGTGGGGGGTGTGCTGGGCGGCACCTGGATGACTGCGCTCGCCGGGGACATCGGATGCGGTATATTCGACGGGGCGCATCTGGTTGCGAACTTCGAATCCCTGAACCCCGCCAACACGTATTGGCAGAAATCATACAACGTCTATTCGAAGGTCGATACGGAAGCCAGGCGCTTCCTGGATTTCGAAACCTGGTGGGGCAGCCCGGTCCTGCTGGATGCTGAGGAAATGCAGTGGATCGCCGACAATCTGTTCGTCGGCAACAAGCTGGCCACCGGTGAGCTTCGTACGTCGGATGGGCTTCGGATCGATCTTCGCAACATCAAATCGCCGATCATTGTGTTCTGCTCCTGGGGCGACAACATCACTCCACCGCAGCAGGCGCTTGACTGGATCACTGACCTTTATGACCACGAGAGAGAGATCGTCGCGAACGGGCAGACGATTGTTTATACGCTGCACCATACGATCGGGCATCTGGGTATCTTCGTGTCAGGGAAGGTCGCACGCAAGGAGCATGGCGAGTTCACTGCCTGCATGGACATGATCGATCTGTTGCCGCCCGGTCTGTATGAAGCGGTCATCACCGAAGTTGACCCGGATGTCGCGAACCCCGAGTTGATCCACGGTCGGTACCTGTTCCAGCTCCAGGCGCGGACCCTGGATGATATCCGCGCGCTTGGCGGCAACAGTCCCGAGGACGATCTGCGGTTCGCCACGGCAGCGCGGGTTTCCGAGGCGAATCATGGCCTGTACCGGACGCTTGCCGGGCCCATTGTTCGTACCATGATGACGAATCCGGCTGCGGACGTAGTACGGCAGATGCATCCGAACCGCCTGCGGTTCGCTATGTTCTCCGACCAAAACCCGATGATGCAGCCGATCGAGGCAATGGCGGATGCGGTCCGCACCGCGCGAGAGCCGGTGTCGCCGGACAATCCGCTGCTGGCGATGGAGAAGGCAATCTCCTCGTGGATCAGCGCATCGCTGGAGGCTTATGGCAACGCCCGCGACGCCATGACGGAAGCGTTGTTCCTCAACACGTACGGATCGCCGCTTCTGCAGGCGATGGTCGGCCTTGGCGCTCAAACGGAGCCTGCCCGGCAGCACGTCGAGCGCGATCTCATCCACGAGGCGGCTGAGGCAAAAGCGCGGTCGGAGTTGGAGACAGGCTTCGAGGCCGGGGGACTTCCGGAGGCCGCGCTCCGTTCGCTGATCTATGTTCGCTTGCCCGAGGGCAGCATCGATGAACGCGGTTTCAGGATGCTGATGGAAATTTGGGAGAGACAACCGGCTGCTAAGCGACCACCAATGACCCGGCTCAAGGAGCTTCTGAAAGAACAGTACCTCTTGGTTCGTCTCGACGAGGAACGTGCGATCCGAGCGATCCCGAAGCTGCTGCCGAGCAGCATGGATGAACGGCGAGCGGCAATGGACGCTCTTCGCCGCGTGATCTCGGCGAAAGGAACACTGCCAGAGGAGGGCAGGCGCCGCCTTGCTCGAGTCGAGGCATTGTTCGACGTGAAGGCCGAAAAGCCCGCTAAAGAGGAAGCCGTTCATGCCTGAGAGCACTATCAGGCCAGATCGCCACCAGCACCAAAAGTATAAACGCCTGGTAGAGGCTGCACAACGTCTGCCGCCGGTGGCAACGGCCGTCGCGCACCCATGCGACGATGTCTCGCTGGAAAGCGCTGTCGAGGCGGCACGGCTTGGTCTTATTGTTCCCATTCTCGTCGGTCCGGAGATGCGAATTCGCGACGTTGCGGCACGCGCGGAAATCGACATCAGTTCGCTTGAACTCGTTGACTCAGCGCATAGCCACGATTCCGCGGCAAAGGCGGTGGGTCTCGTTCGGGCGGGCCGAGGCGAAGCTTTGATGAAAGGTAGCCTGCACACCGATGAGCTGATGGCGGCCGTGGTATCGCGCGACGCCGGGATAAGGACAGCAAGGCGCATCAGCCATTGCTTCATCATGGATGTGCCGGGCCACGCAAGTGCGCTGATCATTACAGATGCTGCGGTGAACATCGCCCCGACATTGGAGGACAAGGTCGACATTGTACAGAATGCGATCGACCTCGCGCACGCGATGGAGATTCCCGAAGTGCGCGTCGCGATCCTCAGTGCGATGGAGACGGTGAACCCGAAAGTGCTATCGACCGTCGAAGCCGCGGCGCTGTGCAAAATGGCCGACCGCGGACAGATCACCGGCGCATTGCTGGACGGTCCGCTGGCGCTGGATAACGCAATCAGCCCCGAGGCAGCGGCGATCAAACATATTGTTTCCCCCGTAGCCGGCCGTGCGAATGTGCTGGTGGTCCCGGACCTGGAAGCGGGCAACATGCTGGCGAAAAGCCTGTCCTTCCTGGCTGGTGCCGACGCGGCCGGCATCGTCCTTGGTGCGCGTGTCCCCATTATCCTGACCAGCCGCGCCGATGCTTTGCTGACCCGGCTGGCCTCCTGTGCTGTTGCCGTGCTGGTGGCGGCTTCACGCCGTGCCAGCGCTTCGGCGGCTATACGCTGAGGAACCCGTCATGAGCGAAACCATCAGGCCTATTCTTGCCGGCAAAAAAGCGTTGATTGTAGGCATCGCCAACGATCAGTCCATTGCCTATGGCTGTGCAAAGGCGTTTCGCATTGCGGGCGCGGACCTGGCGATCACCTGGTTGAACGACAAGGCACGAGCTTACGTCGAGCCTCTGGCGCGGGAGCTGGAAGCATCGATCACCGCGCCACTGGACGTCGGCGTTCCTGGTCAGCTTGATGCCCTGTTCGACCTGATTCGGGAACGCTGGGGGAAGCTTGATAGCCTCGTACATTCGATCGCGTTTGCCCCGAAACAGGACTTGCAAGGCGGCCTGCTCGATTGCTCGGCCGAGGGCTTTGCGAAAGCCATGGACATTTCCTGCCATTCGTTTGTCCGCATGGCGAAGCTGGCTGCACCACTGATGATTGATGGCGGCGCCATGTTCGCCATGAGCTATTACGGTGCCAACCGGGTCGTGCCCAACTACAACGTCATGGGTCCGGTGAAGGCTGCGCTGGAAGCGGCATGCCGATATTTGGCATATGAACTGGGTCCGTTGCGGATTCGAGTGCACGCGATCTCGCCCGGCCCGCTTAAAACGCGAGCCGCGTCAGGCCTGAAGCATTTCGAATTGCTGCTGAATGAGGCGGCACAGAGGGCGCCGCTGGGTGAGCTTGTGGACATCATGGATGTCGGCTTCACCTGCGCCTATTTGGCTACCCCCTTTGCGCACCGGGTCACCGGCGGGACCACGTACGTGGACGGAGGCGCAAACATTGTGGCCTGACGGCCTTCTTTCCAGGGGCTCGGGCCGGAGCGCATGATCAATGCCAGGATGTATCGCGGTTCTCAACGCTGGCTCATCAAGTATCAAGTTTGCTCTTTATGGCGCGGAGGCTGGCGAGCCGCTCCTGTTTGGGGGCCAGGTACAGCAGATCGGTATATCCCCCCGACTCCGGGTTATGAGCGCTGGCGGCGATACGGTGGCGGAAAAGAGCTGGCCGGCTGACGGGTTCGACCAGTTCGCCGCAACCAGAGAGATCCTCAATGCAGGCGCTGAGCTGATCCGGGGGACGCCGGTGGTCGCGGTTGGGCATCGGGTCGTGCACGGTGGGACGAAATATGCCGCGCCGATCCGGGTTGACCCCGAGATTGTCGCGTTCCTGGCGACACTGGTGCCCCTGGCGCCGTTGCACCAGCCGCACAATCTTGCGCCGATCCGGGCGATTGCCGAAGCGGCGCCGCATATCCCCCAAGTGGCGTGTTTCGACACCGCATTCCATCGGGCGCAGTCCAATCTGGCTCAGTCATTCGCGCTGCCACGCAAGTTTGCCGAATCAGGCGTCCGACGGTACGGATTTCATGGGCTGTCCTATGAGTACATCACGTCCCGCTTGCGGGAGACCGCTCCGGATCTGGCGGAAGCCCGCGTCGTGATTGCCCATCTTGGGAACGGCGCCAGTCTGTGCGCCGTGCATCGGGGCCGCAGCATCGCCAGCACGATGGGCTTCACCGCAGTGGATGGACTGATGATGGGTACCCGCTGCGGCAGCATCGATCCGGGCGTGCTGGTCTATCTTATGGATCAATACAAGATGGATGCCCGCGCGATCGAGGATCTCATTTATCGGCAGTCCGGTTTGCTTGGGGTTTCCGGCATCTCCTCCGATATGCGCAGCTTGCGCGCCTCGTCCGATCCAGCGGCCGCTGAGGCAATCGAATTGTTTGTCTATCGGATCATCAGGGAAATCGGCTCGCTTGCTGCCGCGTTGGGCGGGCTCGATGGGCTGATCTTCACAGCAGGCATCGGGGAGAACGATGCGGCGACCCGGACCGAGGTCGCAGCAGGGTGCCGCTGGCTAGGGTTGGAACTGGATGAGGCGCGCAATGCGCGCGGCGTGGGGCGGATCAGCGCTGGTGATTCGACAGTGTCGGCATGGGTTATCCCGACCGATGAGGAGAAGATGATCGCTCGCCATACGTCGGCGGTGCTGGGACTTATGGCTGCGTAGCGGCGGCGCCCCGTTGTTTGCCTGAGCTGCAGCTTCAGCGCTTTCTGAGCCGCTGGAGGCGCTTGACACAGATCAAGGCATGACGCCTGCTGTTACCCGAGCCCCGTTTTGTATTTGGGAGAGACTTAATGTCCGAGGTATCGAGTCCCGCCCTATCGGTGACCGGCCTTTTCGCGGAACGGGATGAGCGCCGTCGCCGTGACCAGGAAGCCGCAGAACAACTGCAAAGGCGCAAGGAAGAGGAGCTTGCCGACTTCCGCAGGCGTCTCGATAATTTTCAATTGACCGATGAGATCATTGCGTCCGGTCTTAACAGGATCAAAGGTGCCTTCGAGCGCGGTGAGACTGAAATCATGATCTCGTCGTTCCCGAGCACCTTCTGCACCGACAACGGCCGTGCGATCACCAATGCGGGTGCACCGCCGATTGTCAAACCGACAGGAGAAGAGGCCGCGAAACTGGCGGAGGAACCTGAATGGCTTGCGACCTTACCCGCGGGTGCTCGCCTGGTTTATAATTATTGGAAGGCCAATCTGAAACCGGGCGGATTCGAGTTTTCCGCCCGTATCATTAATTATCCAGGTGGAATGCCAGGCGATGTCGGCCTGTTCATCTCCTGGCCCAAGAGTGCCCTGGAAGCTTGATGCCAATGCAATCGCCGTGGACAATACGGCACGGTAGCAGAGGCTGGGGCGGCAGCAATGAGCGCGACCGGGCAGGCCAGGAAGGTCCAGGATGACGCTTCACCCCAGGGTAAACTGAAGCACAAGGATTATGAGCACGAGTTGGCTCGACTGCACGTGGAGCTGGTTAAGCTCCAGCAATGGGTAGTCCGTGAGGGCCACAAAATCTGCGTAGTCTTCGAAGGAGGTGACGGCGCGGGAAAGGGCGGCACGATCAAGGCGATCACCGATCGCGTTAGCCCGCGTGTGTTCCGTGTCGTGGCGCTTCCGGCGCCGACCGATCGCGAAAAGTCGCAGATGTACATTCAACGATACGTGCCGCACCTGCCCGCAGCCGGAGAGATCGTGATCTTTGACCGAAGCTGGTACAATCGTGCCGGCGTGGAGCGCATGATGGGGTTCTGCTCCGACGAGCCGGCGAAGCGCTTTCTCCAAATGGCACCTGCTGTGGAGAAGGCGTTCATTGAATCTGGGATCGTCCTGCTGAAGTACTGGCTCGAAGTGAGCGAGGCGGAGCGGACCCGGCGGTTGGAGTCGCGCATCGATGATGGAAGGAGGATCTGGAAGCTATCGCCGATGGATTTGGAATCATACAGCCGCTGGTACGATTATTCTCGAACGCGCGACGAAATGTTCAAGGCCACCGCGGGCGCCGTGGTATGTCATACCGCGGGCCCGAAAGAATGACGCTCTACCGCCGTCGCCGGCGTGCCGGAACTGGCCGGAGATGGCCGGCACAAGGCCGGCCATGACGGTGTTGAAGGCGGCCATGACGGTGTTGAAGGCCGGCCATGACGATGTTGAAGGCGGCCAGGTCGGCAGAAGCCCCATGGCTACAAGGCAACCGCTTATCCTTGCAAATTTGTGCCGGAGCTGGCTTGGCCATCTGCTTGATCCATGCCCAGGGGGATCGGCAATGTTTGACCAGGCCGTTCCTCCCGCAGCTTCTCTCCACTTCTGCGCGATCGCATCCGTCGATAACGTCGTTCCTACGTGCTGCGCAGGTATATCATGACACCGCCGTTCCCTCCGGTACCAGGATCGTCAACGCGCTCTCGACCATCGCACGCCCAATCTCCACTGACGTCATCACGGATTCCGGGTGAAACTGCACCGCCGCCATCGGCAGCGTGACATGCTCGACCGCCATGACGACGCCATCCTCGGTCTCCGCTGTTACGACAAGCTCGCTCGGCATGACGGCGCGACGCGCGTGGATCGAGTGGTAGCGCCCGACTGCAAACCTTTGCGGCAATCCGGTGAACAACCGTCCGCCGAGCACGCGAACCTCGGAGGCCTTCCCGTGCATTGGCTCGGTCAGCAGGTCGAGCGCACCGCCGAAATACTCGACCATCGCCTGAAGGCCCAGGCACACGCCGAATACCGGCAGCCTGCTCCGCGCTGCCAATGCCAGCGTTTCATTCGTCGCGAAATCGTCGGGCCGACCTGGTCCCGCTGACAGCACCACCAGGTCCACCGACCGTTCCGCAGCCAGTTCACGGCGCGCGAGCTCGGGGCGCAGGGTCGTGACCTCGGCCCCCGCCGCGCGCAAATAGCCGGCAAGTGTATGGACGAAACTGTCCTCATGATCGACCAGCAGCACCCGCCTCCTCGGCCGGTCCTTCACCCGAGCCGTCGCCGTTGCGCTGGTCGCCGGGGCTGCGTCCGCGATCGCGGCCAACATCGCCGAGGCCTTGAGCCGGGTCTCCGCCTCTTCCTCGGTGGGGTTGCTGTCGTGCAGCAGCGTCGCGCCCGCCCGCACCTCGGCGATACTGTCCTTCATCCGTATCGTCCGCAACGTCAGGCCGGTGTTCATATTGCCGTCGAAGGTCACGCCGCCGATGGCACCCCCATACCAGCGCCGCGCACTCTTCTCTTCCGCCTCGATGAAGCGGATTGCCCAGCGCTTCGGCGCGCCGGTCACCGTGACCGCCCACGCATGGCTGAGGAACCCGTCGAGCGCGTCGAATTCCGGGCGCAGAATGCCCTCGACGTGATCGACGGTATGGATCAGGCGCGAATAGATCTCGATCTGCCGTCGGCCGATCACGCGCACGCTGCCTGCCTCGCAGACACGGGACTTGTCGTTGCGATCGACGTCCGTGCACATCGTCAGCTCCGCCTCGTCCTTGGCGGAGTTAAGCAACTCGCGGATCCGTTCTGCGTCTTCCAGCGCATCGGCCCCGCGGCGGATGGTTCCCGAGATCGGGCACGTCTCGATCCGTCGCCCCTCCACCCGAACGAACATCTCCGGCGACGCCGCCACGAGGAATTCGCCCTCGCCGAGATTCATCAACGCGCCGTACGGAGCGGGATTGGTTTGGCGCAGGCGGCGGAAAATTTCGCTCGGCGTTTTGGCGCAGGGGGCGGTGAGGAGCTGGCCGAGCACTACCTCGAACAGGTCGCCGCGCGCGAACGCGGCACGTGCGCGCTCGACCATGGCGGCATATTCGCCGGGCCTGTGGTCGCTCTCGGGTGGCAGCGCGCCGGCGCGCCCCGACGCGTACGGAGCCGGCGCCGTTGTGCGCGGCAGCCCGGCGGTCGAGCGGGCGCCGATGCTGAAATCGTAGCGGCACTGTGTCGCCACCTGCCGCATGTGGTCCACAACCAGCATTTCATCGGGAAGGAACAGCACGAGATCGCGCTGATCAGCCGCCCGCGGCAGCCGCAGCGTCATCGGCTCGAACTGAAACACCAGATCATAGCC
>Ga0335074_10007357_pt1 | contig 15251 bp, 14 predicted proteins | sample Lox_Sample_23_FD_206715 | JGI IMG/M metagenome (GOLD analysis project Ga0335074, IMG submission 206715) | Soil microbial communities from Loxahatchee National Wildlife Refuge, Florida, United States - Lox_Sample_2.3 | ecosystem: Environmental > Terrestrial > Soil > Wetlands | place: USA...
CCATCACGAGGCCGAGCAGGCCGCCTCGTTCATCGGCCGGCACCACAAGTTCGTGCTGTCCGGCTTCACCGCCACCATGGGCAGCAGCCACACAATGACCAGCGGCCAGGAACACGGGCACGGCACCACCCAGTCCCGCGGCCACTCCACGACCCGCGGCTGGTCCGAAGGCGAGCACCTCGGCGAAGGCACCTGGTCCGACAGCCGCACTCGCAGCCACGATTCCGGCCGGTCGGAGAACTGGTCCACCTCGGCGTCGCAGTCGGACAGCACCGAATGGAGCGACGCGGCCTCATGGCAGCGGGTGTATGAGTACGCGGTCGAACCGGCCGTCTTGCAGAACTTGCCGGACAACGCGCTGCTGCTCACCGGCCACAGCCCGGTCAGCGCGGATTTGCAGCCGGTCGAATGCCATCCGGCGATCGTCACGATGCCGTACGTCAGCATGACCCCGCTGCACGACTTGGCTCCGCGAGCCGCCGTGACACCGCAGGACGAGCGCTATCAGCGGCAGAGCCGACCCGAACTCGCACCCCGCGAATACCAGCCGCAATGGCCCCCGGCCTCGGGCAGCCCGGCCGACGCCCGGTGGCTCCCGGGACCACCCCCGCATGCTCACCGGCGGCAACCGCCGCCGGATCGCTACCCTTAGCGCAGCTCAGCGGGTACCCGTGCGCCGCGCGTCTCACCCGGCGCGAGTGGCACTGGCCGAGGACGCCGACTGGAACGCGAGTCCGCATCGTCTGACTACACGGAGCACGACTCCCGGTTATTCGCGCCCGAGCTCGGGCTGGGCGACCAGCCGCGGGTAACGACCGCGAGGTTCAGCATTCTCGACCCTGCTGGCGGTGCGCTGCCGGGGTGGCGCGGTCGCTTGTGCGGCCAATGTCCACGGTGAAGGCATCATCCGGATGCCCGCGTCATAGTGGCGTTCGATCCCGGCGATGACTTCGGCGGTGACCTCGCCATACTTCCAGCCGTATCGATCTGCGTAGAGCCCGCACAGCCGGACAGCCTGCGGACCGACGTGCTGCTCGGGCATCGCCGCGATGACCCGCGCGGCGGCACGCAAGGCACCCATCTGAAGTTCGGCGAACACGAGCTCGCGGCCGTGCGCCCATTCGTCCATTGCCGCATCGACAGCCAAGTCGGCAAGCGGCCGTACCGACCGGTGCAGCGCGTCGCGCAACACGTCACGACCGCCGGTGCGGAGCAGGTCAGCTGGGTCGAGGCCATCGCGGAAGGTGACCGCGACCGGATCGGCCAGCGGTGCGAGATGCTGATAGGCGCGGACGGCAGCCGCCCTGCCTGCCGGGTCGGCGTCGAGGGCGACGCGGATGCCCCGCTCGCGCAGGTCGACGGTGCGGGCGAGCGCGGCGACCTGGTCGCCGGTGAGCGCGGTCCCGCACGGAGAGACCCCGGCGAAGCCGCCGTTGCCCGCGATGCTGACCGCGATCGCGTCGAGCGGGCCCTCGACCAGCACTGGCTGAGCACCCACGGGCGAGAAACCGGCGGCCTTCGGCCAGGCCAGTGAGGACATGGCCCTTGGTGAACAGGCTGGTGTCGGGTGAGTTGAGATAGCGAGGCCCGCGGTCGTCGCCGACTTCGGGGTGCCGGCGGCCGATGAACGCGACTACGTAACCGTCTTCGGCGCGAAGCGGGATCATCAACCGGTCATGGAACAGGTCGCGGAGCTGCCCGTTCTTGCCGTTGACGACCAGCCCGGAACCCAGCAGCGCGGCGTCGCAGTGGCCGAGACGGCGCAAGTGGTCGGTGAGCGCCGTCCAGGTCGCGGGCGCATATCCAATCTTCCACGGCGACGACGGGAGCAGCGCGGCGTCCAGGCCGCGGCTGGCCAGATAGTCCGGCACCCAGCTCCCGTGCAAGCATGCCTGGAAGAACCGGCCGGCTTCGGCGTGGATCTGGACGAGTTCGGGATCGCGCTGGACCGTCGATGGAAGGTGGACGGCCTTGGCTGTCTCGGCCCGGTGCCTGACGGCGGCGATGCGCTGGGTGATCGCCGCGGCTGGCCCGGCAAGGTCCTCGCGAACTGACGCACCGATGTTAGCCATAAGCTCGGCGGTTCCTCATCGGGGAAAGGAACCCCCTCCAGGTCCTGGACGCGACGCCACAGCCCTTCGATCTGCTGTTGGTGCAACTCAATGACCGCGGTGAGCTGCTCTATGGCGTCCTGGTGCCTAGTCACGGTCAGGCGCAGGTCCGCGTCGTCGGCAGGGGATGTCATAGGGAGTACCTCCAGATCGGTTCGTTTCAGTCCCGGTCATGTCCAGATGGCTGCTGGGCGATGCGCGTCATAGGGCGCGCCGCGTGATCGACCTGCTGCGGCAGGCCGCGGCCGCTGGCGATGGCGGCCCGGAGCCGGTAGTGCAGCACACTGCCGATCCGCCGGGAAGGTGATGTGGGGTCATCTTCCCACTCACGAGCCTTGACCGAGTGCGTGATCAGCGCGGGCACGTCATGGCCGTCGGCGTGCGCGCGGGCGAGCAGATCGGCCACATCACGGCGCCTCTCGTCGCTCGCGTACTGGCGCCAGCGGTGCTCGCCGATCTGGGCCCGTAGATGCTCGTCCCAGGGCGTCAACACCGCCGAAGGAGCATCATAACTAGCGGTGGTACCAGTGCTAGTTCTGACTTCCACTGCCTTGTTGAGTTCGCGGCCGATGCGGTATGCCAGGACCCGGGCGATCGACCGGGCCGGCGATCGCGGGTCGTCCTCCCATCCGCGCATGTCGGCGGCTTTGGTCAGCAGTTGGCGCATGTCGCGGCCCTGGGCGGCGCCGTCGGTGATCAACGCGGCGCAGACGATCCGGGCCGGATCGGCGACGTATTTCGCCCACCGCCGCTCACCGAGTTCGCGGCGCAGGTGCTCATCGTATGGAGTGTCCTCGCGGTACCCGGCGGCCTTGAGCGCCTTGACGTCCGGTGCCTCCCCCGACGATTGACCCATCGCCGTGCGGGCCAAGTGTGCGGCTAGCGCGCCGGCCGTCGCCAGATGGCCGAGGAATTCCTCCTCGTGGGTGAGATCGGACATCGTGACCTCCTTCGGTACCGATGCGGACAGGACCGCGCGGGCTTGGCGATCGGCGTCCTGAGTGAGCACGGCGAGGCTGGCGTGGACCAGTGGGCGGGCCTGCCGGGCCTCCGCGAACTCAATGCAGGTGTCGATCAAGGTGGCGATTTCGGCCACCAGCGTGATGACGGAATCCTTGCCGGTGACGGCTAGAAACGTGTCAGCCATCGCGGCGATGGTGTCCGCGACCGCTGCGTGCCGGGGGGCGGGTTGCTGGTGCTGGGCGGCCTTGGCCATCAGCCGGGCGGCCCTGGCCAAAGGCCCGGACGCGGGTTCGCAGGTCGTGGCGGCAGCGGCGAGCAGATCGGCGGCGGCTTGCGGGTCACCGGCCATCCTCCGCACGCTGCCTGTGGTCTTGCTGGCAGGCGACGGGCCTACGGCACCGGTGGCGGCGGACCAGGCGCCGAGGGCTTCGGATGGGTGGCCGGCCGGCCAGCGGCATCGCAGGCCAGGAAGGGACAGGTCGGAGGCGAGTGTGCCGCCGCCGAACCACACCGGGCCGATGGTTCCGCTCTGGCGGTTCCTAGCCTGCCTATTCGGGTCGGCGACGGCGTACCCGGTAACTGTCCGGTGGTCAGGGCTATAGCGTGGGCGAATCATCAGGCCTCGCTGCCTGACCTTCGCGACGAAGCTGGTTTCAGAGGTGGCTGCCGCGGCGCACGCACGGACGGTGCGTTCCAGCCGGACGCGCAGAGGCTCAGGTTCTCCACGAGCAGAGGAGATCTCCCGGTCTTTCCGGGATGGTTCCGGAACGCTCCGGCCGCTAGTCCGACCCGGGACCGGCTGGAGGCCGAACCGCTGCTCGATCATGGCGCAGGCCTGGCCAGCTTTTCGGTAGTCGTTCCAGGCGCTCGCCTTGGTTCCGTCTTCACGGACGAGGTTCACCGCGATGTGGATGTGGTCGTTGCCGTGGCTGGATGGGCCGTGGCGGACGGCGACCCATCGGCACGGGGATTTGCCGTCCGCGCCATCGAAGCCGAGCTGCGCGATGAGGATGTGCGCGGCCTGGGTCCACTGGATATCGGTGAGCTGGCCTTCTACGGCTTTGAGCGAGAGCGAGCAGTGCCAGACGTAGCCGTGTGGGACTTCGGCGCCCCAGCGGGAGTGCGGGAACTCGAGCTGCCAGCCCAGCTCACGGGCCTCGTCACGGAGCCGACGGACAATCCCGGGCTGGGTTTGCCATAGCTGGTCATCCGCGGTGAAGACCGCGTCGGCATAGCCCGCGACCAGGTGCTGGTCGATGTGCTCGTTGTGGCGGCCGGGGCCGAACAGGTAGCTGACCAGGTCGGGCATGTGGTTGCCGCGGGTCACTTCGGCGATCATGGGGACCTGCCCGGATCGGTGTGCGCTGGCGGACCGGTGCTCCGGGGCGATCCGGGTTCGGCCGGATGGGCGGCGGCGAGCGCGCGATCCAAGCGGTCCATCGCGCGGCGGACCGCGTCCAGGGCCGGATCGATGCTCGCGTCGGGGGCTCCGCCGGAGTTCAGCCGCCGGGCGATCTGGTTGATGTTGTTCGCCAGGTTCGCGGCCAGGCGGCGCAAGGCGGTCAGCTCGGCGGTCATCGCCGACGGCGCCGCGGTCGAGATCGGGTGCTGGCGGCGGGAGAGGGCGCAGCCGGCCAGGTACCGCTGCATGGTCACCCTGGACTCGGCCGCGCGGGCCTCGACCGCCGCGAACTCGGCGTCGGTAAACCGGACCCGTACAACGCAGTGGCGACCGCCCTCGACACGGTGCCGGCGAGCGGAACCGCGGGCCGCTGACGGGACCGGATTGGCCGGCTGAAAGTCCATCATGGTTGTGGTCACCCCGTTCTCGTTAACAACAGTGTTCCCGAGAAACGCCGTGGACCCACCTTCCCCACCTGCCAAAATGCGATCTGGTCCCCAGATCGCCTACCTTGCTGTCAGTTCGCCGCCGGTCTCGTCCTGGTACGGGAACCGTCCCTGTAACGCCGGGTTGCGCGCGAACAGGTCGGTCTCCCGAGCCGGGATGATGCGCGCACGCCAGGCGGCTGCCTCGTCGGGGGCCATGATGGTGTCGAGCGTCACGGCCGGAATCATGCCTTCGTACACTCGGCCGTTGCGCCAGCGGTAGTCCCCGTTCGGCGGGTGCAGGACGATCACCCGGGCCCCGTCGACCTGGGCGATGTCGGCTGGCTTTCCCTCCGGATAGATGGAGGAACCGGCTCCGTCATACAGCCGGAACCGGCGCCCGACCCCAGCGGGCACCTCGGTCGGGCCCGTGGTCGCCGCGACCACCCACTGCGGCACGGGCCGCTCACCGGCCACCGGACCCTGTACTGGGTCGCCGATCAGCCGGTCCGCGAGCAGGGTGTGCAAACTGGAAGTTGTCGCCGACCCCGCTCATGGTGAGGCGGTACCCGCGCCCGGTGGCATGGTCGATGACTACGAGCGGCTCATCGTCCAGCACCGCGGTCAGTCCGTCGAGCCAGTGCGCGCGCGGCACGGAACCGGCGAGCGCTCTGCCGCCTTCACCCAGTTGCGGCATCAGTTCGGTCGCGTCGCGGAACTCGCGGCGACCCAGGCAGGTGATCATCAGGTTCACCCAGTGGCCCACATCGAACCAGGAGACGGCGATCTCGATCGCGTTCCTCTCGGGCTGGTTCCGCTGGCGTGCCGCGTCCTTAAACAGGCCGATGATTTCATCCATCGACGGCGGCTGGTCTGGGTCTGGTTCCGGGCGCCCGCCGCTTACCTCGGGCCAGCGCCGAGAGAACGCCATCCGGCAGGCCATGACCCGCATCGCGCTGGAAGGTGCATACTCAGCCAGGGCAACCGGCGAGCCACCCCACTCGACGAACGCGCCAGCCATTAGCGTGAGGCGCGCGAACCATCGCTGGAACTCCTGAAGATTACCGTCCTGCATGGCTGCGTCCAGGCGGTCGATCTCCGCACGCAGGGGTGAGGTCATGGCGGACAATCGTACACAGGTACGGCATAACGCCTGCGCGTCCGCAGGGGACAAAGGCGGGCCGACGACTGGTTGTGAACCCTTAGCCGCCGACCCGCCTGGACTGCTCACCCATCACGCGGATCGCTCCTCTATCGGTTTAACCCTTCACCCAGATCATGCCGCCTCCTAGCGGCATCCCATGCTTGGTCGCGTACAACCCCGCGACTATCGCAATTACCGCGATAATCAACGCGGCCAGCGCGACACCCACTCCGATGTAGCGGCTGATCCCGTTCGCGGCATATGTGCCCATTCGCGGAATAGATCCACCAGACATCTCGATCACCTCCTTCCTTGCAGCCCTGCTGTTGAGCATGGATGTACCGCAGCCAGACAGGCGGCTAACGCATGTCAGTGGCCAGTACCTGTCATTTGACGGCTACCTGTCACCTCGATCGTCGCTCCACCGCACCAAGCACGCTACGTTGGGTAACACCAACTGTGGGCGTTCAGCTACGGAAGGTGATGGAGATGCCGGTATCGAGGAGCCCGAAGGGGAGACGGCCGCTCTACGGCATGGTGTCCGATGAAGTGGCTGACGCTTACTGGGTGCTCCAGGCCTCTAGCGGTGTGCCGAAGGAACTGGCCGAGCAACGACTTGGCAGCGAGCAGCTCGTGCGCGAGATGACCGAACGCGGCCTCGCGCATGTCGTCCCGCCCACTCCGACCGGGCCAGCCTCGTTCCAGCCCGCATCGCTGGACATGGCCCTGCTCACGGTCCTGGCCGAGATCGTGTCCAGAACAGCCGAGGATCACGACATGCTGATGACCTGCCTGGAGCAGCTCCGCGAGGCGCTGCCCAGCCCTGGCGGCGGGTGCGACGAAGACCCACGGCACGCGGTCAGGATCATCACCAACAGGGAGGAGATCATCGCCCGGTCGAGCGACCTGATCAACAGCGCCACCCGCAACTGGATGACGCTGGAGAACACCCGGACCGACATGCCGATCACCGAGGACTACAGCGTGCGGTTCCCCCAGCCGATGCGCGGCAAGGTCCGCTGCCGGGCCATTTATGACCAGGCCGCGGTCGAGCACCCGATGGCCTTCAAGAACATCGAGCGGGCCGTCGCCGAGGGCGAGGAAGCCCGCATCGTCCCGACGGTGCCGATGAAGATGAAACTCGCCGACCTGTCCGTCGCGCTGCTGCCGCTGTCGCCGACCGCGAGCGGCGGCGCGCTGCTGATCCGCGGCGGTGACGTCCCGGTCCTGCACGCGCTGCGGGACTACTTCGAACTGAAGTGGGCCACCGCGACCCGCTTCGGCACCAGCCAGGCTCCGCCGGACTGCCCGCTCACTCAGAAGCAGTTTCAGGTCCTGGAGCTAATGGCCAAGGGCCTGACCGATGAGGCGATCGGGCACCGGCTCGGCGTGGGCGAGCGCACGATGTCCCGACGGATCGCCACGATCATGGAGCAGCTGAACGTGCCCAGCAAGAGCCGGTTCACGGCCGGCATCATCGCGCACCAGCGCGGATGGATCGCAGACCTGGAGGGACAGCATGAATAGCTTTGAGGACTTCCTCCCCACCCAGCGGCTGGGCAGGTCCGTGTCCGTATCAGCCGACGGCACGATGGTCGCGTATGCCAGCGACGCGTCTGGGCAGTTCAACCTGTGGACTCAGCCAGCAGAAGGGGGCCGGGCTCGGCAGTTGACGTTCTTCACCGAACGCTCGGTCCGTGAAGTAGCCTGGGCGCCCGGCGGGGAGAGGATCGCTTTCGCCGCCGACACTCAAGGTGACGAGCAGTACCAGGTCTTTCTCGTGCCGGTGGACGGCGGTGAGCCGGTGATGGTCTCCACCGGGACCGGGCAGCACCACCTCGCCGAGAAAGCACCGTTCACCCCTGACGGCCGGTACCTGCTCTACAGCGGTCCGGGAACGGACGACCCCGCGGTTCAGGACATGATCGCCTGGGACATGGACGGCGGGATGGAGGTTCGCTGGCACGGCCCGGCGAACGTGCAGGGATACGCCACTGCCATCTCCCCCGACGGCAGGCATGTCCTGGGCTGCATGCTCTCCTCCAACACCGAAGGCGGCAGCTACCTCGCCCCGGTCGCCGAACCCGGCGCATCTCTCGACCCGGTGACCGCCGACCTCCCTGGCGGGTACTACTACCCAGGACCATGGGCCGGCGACAGCGAGAGCTTCTATGTGCTGACCGCCGGCACCGGCCAGGACAACGTCAGCCTCGCCCGGTTCTCGGTCAAAGATCGCCGCGTGCAGGTGGTCGACTCGCCGCCGTGGGACACCGAAGACGTGATCGCTTCAGCGGACGGCCGCACCGTGATCTGGTCGCTTAACCAGGACGGCTACTCCATCCTGCACGCGCGGCGGGACGGCACCGGCCTGCCGCTGCCGGCGGTCCCCGGCGGGGTAATCAGTGCAATGAGCCTGTCCCGCGACGGCTCCGTCCTTGCGATGCGGCTGGACACGCCGGCCCGTCCGGCCTCGGTTGTGGTGCTGCGGCCAGGGACCAGCCAGCCAGCCAGCTACCTCACCCAGACCCGGTCAGCGGTCGGCAGCTCACGCGACCCTGAACTGATCCGCTACCCCTCGAAGGACGGCACGCTGATCCCCGCCTGGCTGCACCGGCCGGCCGGACCGGGTCCGCATCCAGTCCTGCTGTCGATCCACGGTGGCCCGGAGTGGCAGGAACGGCCCGACTACGATCCGCTGCATCAGTGCGTGCTCGACCGCGGCATCGCGGTCCTGGCCCCGAACGTCCGCGGCTCCACCGGATACGGGCGTGCCTGGCAGACCCGGATCTACCGCGACTGGGGCGGCATCGACCTCGAGGACCTGGCCGCCGCGCACACCTGGCTGTGTGCACAGCCCTGGGTGGCCGTCGGCAAGATCGGTGTGTACGGGGCCAGCTACGGCGGGTTCGCGACCCTGTCCTGCCTGACCCGCCTTCCGGGCCTGTGGGCTGCCGGGGTCTCGGTGTGCGGACCATCCAGCATCGAATCGCTGGCCCGGTCCATGCCGCCGTCCTGGTCCGCGATGGTCGCCACCATGTTCGGCCACCCAGACGACCCCGCCGCCGCCCAGGACATGCGGAACCGCTCCCCGCTCACCTACGCAGACCAGATCGCCGCCCCGCTGCTGGTCATCCAAGGCGCCAACGACCCGCGCGTCCCCAGGGCAGAGGCAGACCAGATCATCGACGCCGCCCGAGCCAACGGCGCCGACGCCCGCTACCTCGTCTTCGACGATGAAGGCCACGGATTCACCAGCCGCAACAACGACATCAAGGCCAATCAGGCGATCATGGACTTTCTTTCAGAACATCTGGTGTGATACGTCCCGGCAGCCTCGACGACCTCCATCGTGACGGCGAGAGCCTGATACTCCTCCCCCGGGGTCGCGAAACCGAACGTTGTCGTGATGCCGCGCCGCCCCAGCGCATGATCCAGGCCGGGAAACAGCAGCTCGGCGAACTCGCCGCAGCTCACGCTCTCACCCTGATGTCCGAGCAGCAGGTGCGCGGCCTGGTGCGCGGTGAACCACGCTCGCTGTCGCCATGGCACGCCCTGCCGGCAGATGATCCAGTCCGTGTCCTGCCCCGCGACCCAGGCCCGCGCCCATTTCGGTCCGGTCCGCAGCATGCCCATACAGACGGGCCGTCCACCGCGTCGCTCACTCACGAACCCGGCGAGCCCGGTCAGGCTGAACGCCGCGGAGATCGCCGCGTTCGCTCCCGGATAGCAACACGCGTATATCCGTCGCGTGCATTCCATGACAATCACCCCCGTTGCGTGCATCAGCCGATGCAGGTCAGTGCGTCAGCCGCGGTCATGTCGTCGTCTGGGTGCACGTGCTGGACGCCGACCCATTCGGCGAGAACGTGCGTGAACACCGTGGCCGCGTACTCCTCGCCGTCGCTGAAGAGCCGGCTCACCGCGGGATCGTGCAGGTGCTGGCCCAGCAGGCGGCGATCGTCCTTGCTGAGCTCACCGGCGGTACACGCGAGCTGGCTGCCATCACGCACCTGGCCGCAGTGCCCGAGGGTCAGGTGCCCGACCGCGTGCCCAGCTAGGACGATCGCGTCCGCGGGCCAGTCCGGGTTGTAGCCGATATGGTCGGCGCCGGTATAACCGAGCCATAGAGCCGCGCAGGCTTCCGGGAGCCGCAGCGGCATGAGCCGCACCGTGCTGCCGGTATGCCGTCCCACGGCGGAGGCGAACTCCTCGGTGCCGCACACGCAGGGCAGCCGCAGCGCCGCGACCAGTTCCTGGCAGCGTCCGCGCACCTGTGCGTTCTGGGTCTGGGTTGTCATCCGGACCACCTCCCTCGACTGGAACTTCCGGATACCCCGGTTATTCACGGCCTTGGCGGTGGCTAAGGTGACGGAAGGTGGCCATCTGGAGGTGAGCCGCCATTATGCAGGACACGTCAGGTAGCCGAGCCCATGCCCGCCTGCGATTTCGCCGCTGAGCGGGCGGTGCGAGTTGACGCCAGATGGCGTCCGGTCGCCACTGCCGAGGATGGGTGGCGTGCCTGGCATCTGCCTAGACAGGTCAGCGAGCGGCTCCGCGACGGCCCGAGCGTGCGTTCCAGTAGTCAAACAGGTCACCGGCACGATACTCACCGTCCGTGCCAGGCTGAGGAAAGCCGGGACGATGACGGTGCTGGGTGACGGTCTTGCGGTCCTTGCCGATGAGCGCGGCGAACCTGCCGAGCGTGATCCGCTCATCCGCCGCGATCCGGAGTGCGCGCGGATCGACCCGGTCCGGCGGGGCGAGGTCGGGCTGAGTGGCGAGCCAGGCATCGAGGGAGGCTCGATCGTAAAGGTGCTCGCCCCGCCCGCCGCCCTGGTGCCCGGTCGGCGGCAGTTCACCAACCGGGTCGGGGAACCCGGGCCGGCGCCGCCAGAACTGCCGGACGTAGTGATGGGTGCGACCGCACTCGGACGCCCAGCGCCGCAACGTCGTCAGTCCGGCGGGGATCGGTCCGGACGGTCGCTGGACGGGCACCGGATTATCATCGGGCACTAGCGAGGTCTGGCGCTACGCGCCACACCTCGCTGGGGTTCGCGTTGACCCCGGGACGGCCGGCGTGTGCCACCCGGCAGGTGCGGGTTCGCCGGTCGTCCCCCAGCGGAAACGGAGCGCCCCGGAGCCTGTCGCGGCTCCGGGGCGCTCCATCGTGGCGGATTAAAGCGCGGCGAATACCAAGTCGTGCACCGCTAGGTAGTGGTCGCCGAACCCGGCTTGCTGTCCGGCGTTCTGGCCGGACATCAGGCCCCGGCGGTGCTCACCGCGTTCCTTGCGCAGCGGTTGCCGGTCGGGGAAGTCCCGGCGGAACATGTCCTCGATCCGGTCCTGGCTGACTTTGATAATCCAGGACAGGTCCGGCCCCGCCTGCTCGATGTAGCTCGCGCGGAGGGCCCGGATCTGGTCCGCGATCGCGAAACCATAGCCACGGATGAAGTCCCGAAAGTACGGGCGCGTCAGAACCCGGCGCAGCGTCGCGGCGCTCATCCGGGGTAGGGCATCGGCCGCCTGACTGGCGTACGCCTTCACGGCGGCGCGGGCGGACTGTTCCATCTGGATGGCTATCTCCGGAAGGAGGATCTCTAGCGTGTCGAGGACGGGCCTGGTGCCGACCATGACCAGGAACGTGTCGTTGCGGGTGGCGTTGTAGCCGTACACGGCGACACGGCAGCCGAACGTGCCCGCGACCGCGAGCAGCGCATCGGCACGGGCGCGCCCGTGGCCACCGGTACCGGGGACGATGTAGTGATCGATCTCGACCGGGATGCCGACCCGGTCAAGGCGCTCGGATGGTTCGGGATCGATAACCGCGGCAGTCGTGGATGTTCGGACTCCCATGACGATTCCTCCGGTCTGATCAGGGGTTTGCGTTGACTCTGCGCCGGCGGGTGTGCCATCCGCCTGACGACAGTAGGACTATACTACCACTCCAAGCCGATGCGGATGGCATCAGTCGACGCACGGAGACGTTGTGGCGATGCATGGGCCGGCCTGGTGCAAGAGCGCGGCTGACCCTTCTGAGGCAACTGAACCGAGTTTCCACGCAGAACGCTTGATATCCAGGCGATCTTTGTCGATTGCACGTCAGATGAGCCGGTCATACCGCATCGTGGTCCACGGCCTCCGCAGTAGGGGGATCGCGGCGTCGGCGGCGTCGGCGAGTCGCCGATCGCGGCCAGACGCCGCCGCCGGTGGGCCGCGGGCCGACGCCGAGCCCGTGACCATGCCGCTCAGGGACCAGGTGGTTGCGGCAAAACCAGGCGATCTGCCCTTCTGCCCTGAATTTCTCGTTCTTGCCTAAGAGCAGGCTCCGCTGACCCGGAATAAAGTCGGATGAGGTCGAAGAAGGTAAGCACGAACCCAGACGATACGAGCGGGATCGGAGCGCATCGCGGTGGGTGCACCAACCGTGCCGTACAAAGCAAGCCTGCAGAAATCCCTGGTCGGGCCGGCCGGAGAACATCACTGCCTCGCGCAGTTGCTACTGCGAGGCTACCTGGCTACCTCGGCGCCACCGGGAACTCCCGAGGTAGATCTCCTCGTACTCAGCCCTGACGGGGTGACCACAGCCGCGACGATCCAGGTTAAGACGCGCACTCGCGGCCCGGACAAGGGCTGGCACATGAACAAGAAGCATGAGGCGATCGTCTCTGAGCGCCTGTTCTACGCATTCGTCGACTTTGAGCAACCCGATACCCCTGTCTACGTCATCCCATCGCGCGCCGTTGCGGATATCCTCACGCGCGCGCACGCGGCCTGGCTGGCGGCACCAGGGAAGAACGGGAAGGCCCACCGCGATCACGACATGCGGCGGATGATCCCCGTGCTGCCCTTCACCATCGAGGGATTCCCCAACGGCTGGATGGAGACCTACCGCAACGCCTGGGGCCAGATTACCGAGACAGGATGAATTGCCTGCCTCACTGCTTCGATACGGTTCCCGCGCGATCGAGGGTTCAGGTAACCAACGATCTTCGCATTGCGTGACAGCGATCCTGTACCGAACGCCGAGTATGGATCTCTATCGTTTCGGTAGACATCCGTGTGGTGGTGCGCGCAGATCACCCATTCACGGGCGGAGGGTCGTATGCGGTGCTGCGCTGTGTTCAGCCAGTGCTGGTGGTTGCGCGTTCCAGGAGGGCTTGCAAGATGTCTATGCCGGTCATTGGGGGGGTTTCAAGGCGGTGCATTATCTGCGCGGTTGTGTCGTCAGGGGTGGCTTCTTCGGCTGAACGGGCGGGCAGTGCTGCTTCCAGTTCGCGTTCGGCGTCGCCCGTGCGTCCCAGTGCGGTCAGGGCGATGGCCCTGTACAGGGTCCTAGTCCAGGTGGTGAGCATCGTGCCGGGTGAGGGCAGGGCGGCTGCGAAGTGCTCTCGGGCCTGGTTCTGGTCGGCGGGCCAGGCAATCGCGCCGAGCAGCAGCTGGGCACCGAGCACGTCGTCGGGACGCAATCGGGTGACCTCGGTGAGGCACGGGATCGCTTCGCCGAGCCGGCCGAGGCGGAATAGCAGGTCCGCCTTGTTGAAGTGGAGGGACGGGTTGTCCGGGGCAAGGGTGATCGCGTGATCGTAGGCGGCCAGGGCCTCGGATTGCTGGCCGGCACGGTCCAGCGCGTCGGCGTGCTCGGCGTGCCGCCACGGGTTGCCCGGCTGGGTTTTCAGTAGCTGCTGGTAGGCGGCCAGTACGTCGGGGAGCTGGCTGGCGGGGGTGTGGGCGGTCGCGTCGGCGAGGGCCTCTGCGGCGTGATCTGGTTGATGGCGGGAGAGCTGGACCTGGGCCATGAGCAGCGCGCCGGTGCCGCGGTGTCGTGCCCGCGCCAGCGCTGACCAGGCGAGGGCCTGGTTCAGGTCGCCGTCTGCCAGCAGGGTGGCTGCTCGCTTGGCTGGGTCGGGGTGTGCGGTAGTGACGGAGGTGTAGCCGGCGGCCCGGTTGTGGTCCAGGAGGATCAGGCCTAGATGCTGCCATAGCTTCGCGTCGCCGGGGTCTTGGTAGCACGCGCCGGCCAGGATCTCGGCGGCTGCGGGGCCGGAGAGCTGATCAGCGTGCTCGGCGTGGTAAGCCGCTGAGGCAGGCCAGTCGGGCGCGCATTGCAGCCAGTCGTGCAGGGCCCGCGCTGTTCGCTGCTCGGCTAGCTCTGCCTCGAGCCGGGCATAGGCGCTGTCGGTTCCATCGAGGCAGGCGGCAGCCAGCAGCCTGCCGTGCATGGCCAGTGTCTCGTCCTCTGGGTTGCCCTGGGCGAGAGCGGCCACCGCAGCCTGGCCGTCGTCGCTGAGCAGGTCCGGGTGGCCGGCCAGGAAGCTTTCCGATTCCTGCCAGGTGGGCGTCTGGATCCAGTCGGCGGCAAGGCGCAGCAGCGGCTGGCGGGAGGCATCAGCGTCGGCCCGGAGCAGGATCTGCGCGGCTGCCGCTGCCAGGCTGAACGCGTCACCGGTCGCGTCATCGAAGTCACGGGCGCCCTTGATCAAGCCAGGCCGCCTGTCCGGTTGCGGCGGCCCGGTGATCTTGATCGCGGCGAGGCCGGAGATCACGGCGAAACCGGTCAGGGCAGCGCTGAGGGATGCATCCTGGTCCGCCGTCTGCGGAGCTCCGGTCGCGGGACCGCCGAAAGCTTGCGGTATCGCTTCGGCGAGGTAGTTGTCAGCATTACCCGCCATGAGCATCTGCCGGGCTCCGCCGACTGTGATCGTCACTATCTGGCCGAACAGATACGGGTCCACGGTGACGGCCAGTTCCAGTGCCCGGCGCCAGTCCGCGAAACCACCCGGGAGCCGGCCGGCGGTGCGATGCTGGCCGCGGTAGGCGAGCGTGGCCGCGACAGAATACCGGTCCCCGATCGCCCCGAACTTCTCCAGCGCGTCCGCGAACGCATCTTCCGCCCTGCCGTGCTCGCCGACGGCAGAAAAATACGTTCCCAGCGCCTTGACCGTGTTGGCCTCGCCCAGGCGGTCCTCGACCTGCCGGTACAGGGCCAGTGCCTGCTGGTAGGAGGCCTCGGCGTCAGCGAGCCGGGCGGTGCGCACCAGCAGGTCGCCCAGCGCCTTGACCGTGTTGGCCTCGCCCAGGCGTGCCTCGACCTGCCGGTACAGGGCCAGTGCCTGCTGGTAGGAGGCCTCGGCGTCAGCGAGCCGGGCGGTGCGCACCAGCAGGTCGCCCAGCGCCTTGACCGTGTTGGCCTCGCCCAGGCGTGCCTC
>Ga0335074_10007358_pt1 | contig 15250 bp, 10 predicted proteins | sample Lox_Sample_23_FD_206715 | JGI IMG/M metagenome (GOLD analysis project Ga0335074, IMG submission 206715) | Soil microbial communities from Loxahatchee National Wildlife Refuge, Florida, United States - Lox_Sample_2.3 | ecosystem: Environmental > Terrestrial > Soil > Wetlands | place: USA...
GCGGCCGCAGCTGCCTGCGGCTCCGCGGGTACGGCTGGCCGCCGAACATGACCCGGCCGGCCGTCGGCCGCTCAAGACCGAGCGCCAGTCTTATGCACGTGGTCTTGCCCGAGCCCGACTCGCCGACCAGGCCCAGCGTCAGGCCGGGCGGCAGCGTGAGGCTCACCTGGTCCAGTGCGGTCACGCCGTGGTAGCGCTTGGTCACCGACTCGAACGCGATGACCGGCACGTCATCCTGGTGCCGCACGGCGACGGTCTGCATGCTGCTGAGCTCCGGTGTGCGAGCGGTCATACCGTCACCGCCGTCTTCGCCGAGTCGTCGGACAGCGGGTGGTGGCAGGCTGCCAGCCGTCCGGCGGTATCGCTACGGGGTGACGGCCCCCCGGAACTCCCCGCGGCGGCTTCGGCCGGCCGCAGGTCTGGCGCCGTCGTGTCACACACGCCGGTGCGGCGCGAGCACCGCGGGGCAAACCCGCAGCCGCCCTGCCGCGCCGTCAGACCCGGCGGCGACCCGGCTATCTGATAGAGCGGTTCACCCGGCCGGCCCGCCCGCAGATCCCGCCGGGTGCGCAGCAGGCCCTCGGTGTAGGGATGCAGCGGGTGATCGAAAACCTCCTGCACCGGTCCTTGCTCCACCAGGCGCCCCGCGTACATGACCGCGACCCAGTCGGCGAGCTCGGCGACCACGCCCATGTCGTGGGTGATCCACAGGACGCCCGCACCGGTTTCCGCCTGCAGCCCGCCGACCAGCGCGAGGATCTCTGCCTGCGTGCTCACGTCCAGCGCGGTCGTTGGCTCGTCGGCGATGAGCAGCGGCGGCGACAGCGCCATGGCCATCGCGATCATCACGCGCTGCCGCATCCCGCCGGACAGCTGGTGCGGGTAGGCGCGCGCAACCTGGCGCGGCCGGTCGATCCTGACCCTGGCCAGTTCCCCGACCGCGCGCTCGGCGGCGGCCGCGCGGGACACGCCGGCGTGAACCGTGAACATCTCGGCAAGCTGGCGGCCGACGGGAAGCACCGGGTTCAGCGCCGCCATCGCATCCTGAGCGATGTAGCCGACGAGGCTCGCGCGCTGGCGCCGGGCCTGCTTCGCGCCGAGCGCCGCCAGGTCGGTGCCCGCGATCTCGACCAGGCCGCCGACAGCCGCGGCGGCTGGTAGCAGGCGTGCGACTGCCAGCGCGAGCGAGCTCTTCCCGCTGCTGGTCTCGCCGATGAGGACGACCACCTGGCCGTGCCGGACCTGCAGGCTGACGTTGTCGACTGCGGGCAGGCCGCCGTAGGCGACGGTCAGGCCGGTCACTCGCAGCGCGGGCCCGGCCGCCGCGGGCGGCGCTGCGGCGCTCACGCCTGCTCCTCTCGCGTGCGCGGGTCCACGTACATCCGCAGCACGTCAGCGACCAGGTTGAAGAACACGACGGCAACCGCGCCGACGATGACCGTGCCCATCACGACCGGGCGGTCCAGGTCCTGCAGCGAGTCCACCGCGAGCAGCCCGATGCCCGGCCAGCCGAAGACCACCTCGACCGTGACCACGCCGGACAGGTAGGCACCGAGGTCCATGCCGATCATCGTGATGGCGGGTGACAGCACGTTGCGCAGCACGTGCCGCCACAGGATGTACCGGTCGGGCAGGCCCTTGGCTACCGCTGTGCGGACGTAGGCGGAGGCGAGCGAATCGCCCATCTGATCGGCCACGATCTGCGCGTACCAGGGTGCGCCGACCAGGCCGAGGGTGAGCGCGGGCAGCACGATCTCGGCCGGCCCCGCGCCGCCCGTCACGGGCGCCAGGTGCAGCTTGAAGCCGAAGATCAGCAGCAGGAGGAGGCCCACGACGAACTGCGGCAGGGCGAGCAGAGTCAGGTTCACCGCGCTGACCGCTGCCCGCACCCGCGGGTATAGCGCGGCCACGATGCCGAGGCCGCCGCCAAGGATGACCTCGGCGATGACGCCCGCCAGCGCGAGCTCGCCGGTGGTCGCGAGGCGCGGCCCGATCAGGCTGGTGACACTCTGCCGCTGCACGTAGGACGTGCCCAGGTTGCCCCGGAACAGCTGGCCGAAGTAGTCGAGGAACTGGATGATCAGCGGCCGGTTCAGATGCAGCTGGATCGTGATGTTCCGGAGTACCGCAGCGCTTTGCGCCCGTGGGGCGATCGCCCGCGCCGGGTCGCCAGGGATCACGAACTCGAGCAGGAATGACAGCACCGCCACGCCGAGCACTGCGATCACGCCGAAGCCAAGGCGGCGGATCATCGTCCGAGCCATGACACCCTCGCCAGGTCGGGGTTACGGGCCTTCAGGCCCTCGCCGATGAGCAGGAACGACATCGTGATCAGCAGGATCGCCACCGCAGGCACCAGCAGCAGGTGCGGCGCGTAGCTGATCGCGGTCTGGCCGTCCGAGATCATGTTGCCCAGCGACGCCGTCGGCGGGTTGATCCCGGCGCCGAGGTAGGACAGCGTTGCCTCGAACACCACCGCGGACGCCGCGTTGAGCGGTGAGTACGTCACCAGCAGCGGGAACACGTGCGGCAGCAGATGCCGGCCCGCGATCGAGACGCCGCGCGCGCCGATGGCGTCGGCCGACTCCACGAACCCGCGGTGCCGCAGTCGCAGCACCTCGCCGTAGACGAGGCGAGCCGGATAGGCCCAGAAGAGCGCGGTGATGATAACGATGACCCGGGTGAGTCCTGCCGTCATGAGGCCGGCGATCACCAGCGCGGCGAGCGTGTAGGGGAGCGCCAGGCCCACGTCGGTGACGCGCATCAGGATCGCCTCGACCGGGCCGCGGAAGAAGCCGGCCGCCAGCCCGACTGCGGCACCGATGGCGATGCTCGTCACGTTCGAGACGATCGCCACGATCATCGAGGTCCTGATCCCGAATGCCAGCCTGGCGAGCTCGCTGCGGCCCAGCAGGTCGGTCCCGAGCGGGTGCGCCCACGAGATGCCGAGCGGAAGTCCGGTGCGGCTGAGCCCGGTCAGCAGGTTCTGCTGCAGCGGGTTGCCGAAGGCGGGCGCCGCGACCGCGATGCCCGCGAAGATCAGCAGGAGAATCACGCCTGCGATGAGCGATGCGGGCCACCGGGCGCGCCGTGACCGCTCGCTGACCGCTTCGGTGACGGTGTCGGCGGGCGCGGGCGCGGGTGCCGGTATGGCTGTCTGCGCCATTGGCTCACACCCACAGCCGGTCGTAGTAGGTATAGGTCTCGCCGCGGTACTGGTAGTTGTGCAGCCGCTTGCCCACGCCAGCCAGCCAGAGCGCTGACTCAAGGAAGACGAACGGCGCGTCCTCGCCGATGATCTGCTGGATCTGCGCGTAGATCGTGTTGCGCTCGGCCTCGTCAAAGGTTCGCCGTGCCCGCGCCGCCAGGGAATCGACCTGCGCGTTGGAGTAGCGGTTGTAGTTGGACGAGGCGCCGCTGACGTACAGCGCATCGACTTCGTCCGCGGGCGTCGGCTGCACCTCGTACCAGTCGTCGGCGTCCAGCTGCAGGTGCCCTCCGCCGGTCTGCTCGGCCTCCTCCAGGCTGAGCAGGGCGTTGGAGGACACCTCGTTCAGCGACACGTGCACGCCGACGGCGCTGAGCTGGGCCTGCACGACCTGGGCGACAGTTGGGTACGGGTCGTCTGAGCTGATCGTGAGCTCGGCCGAGAAGCCGTGCGGGTAGCCGGCCTCGGCCAGCAGCTGCCTGGCCTTCGCCGGGTCGTAGCCATACGGCGTGAACGTCTGCCGGAAGCTGGCGATCTGCTGTGGGAATGGCGCGCCCCAGGGCGCGAAGGTGCCGTAGGTCTCCCGGCCGAGCGCGGCGCGGTCCACCGCCCAGTTCAGCGCCTGGCGGACCTTCGGGTTGTCGAACGGCGGCTTGTCCATGTTGTAGATGGTCAGCCACAGGTTGCCGGGGGAGGGGCGCTGCTGTGCCAGGTCGCGCAGCGTCGGGTTAGCCAGCACGTAGGCCGCCTGCGAGGACGGGATGCCGGGTCCGAGCAGGTCGACGGAGCCGTTCTCCAGCTCGAGCAGCTGCACGTTCGGATCTACGCCCCACCGGTAGGTCACCGCATCGAGGTAGGGCAGCCCCGGGTACATGTAGTCGTCGAAACGCTCGAAGGCGGCGGTCTGCGCAGCGCTGTCGTAGGAGGTGATGCGGAACGGGCCGGACCCGACCGGCGTCTGCCCGAACTTGGTGGCGCCGAGGCGCTCGACCTCTTCCCGCGGCACCGGCGCCGTGAACGGCAGCGCGAGCGCGTTGAGGATGGTGAAGTCAGGCGCGGTGAGGTGCACGACCAGCGTGTGGTCCCCCCGTGCCTCCACCCCCTCGAGTTTCTTGGTCTTGCCGGCGATCAGCTCGCTCGCGCCCGCGATCGAGGTGAGGTAGCTGGTCGCCCACGAGGCCATGGCAGGCGCGAGCATCCGCTCCCAGGAGTAGATGAAGTCGCTGGCGACGATCTCCCGGCCGTTGTGGAACTTCACGCCTGGCCGCAGCGTGAAGGTCAGGGTCGTGTTGTCCGCCGACATGGCGGGCGGTCCGGCGGCGATGTTCGCGACCGGGCCGCCGAGCTGCTTGTCGTAGGCCATGAGGCCGCCGAAGAAGACCAGCTCAGTGATCGCATCCCAGGCAGTGAGGTTGTAGCCGAGCGCCGGGTCGAGCGAGTTGGGCGGATCGGACCAGACGACCCGCACGGTGCCGCCGTACTGGCCGCCTGACACAGGCTGAGGGCCGGGGACGTACTCCTTGATGCGCACGCCGCCGCCGGCTGCGGTCGGGGAGGTAGCGGCCGCACCGGACGAGCATGCCGCGAGGCTGGAGGCCGCGCCAGCCGCGCCGAGGGTGCCGAGCAAGCCGGCCGCCCCGGACATGCGCAGGAAGCCGCGCCTGCTGGTGCTGTCCCGTGCGACTGGCAGCGGCCATCTAGGTCCGTCATCAGCTGATCTGGACATCTGAGTAGCTCCTTGCAGTAACTCGGGCGTCAGGTGACCTGCGGGGCAGGCTCCGGGAGAGGCCAGCCGCGGTGGCCGCCGAGCCGGGCGGCGACGTAGCGCCCGACATCGGCACTCGGCTGCTCCATCGGGGCCAGGTAGCCGGCTGTGAACAGGCGCGAGCTCATGCCGTCCTGCACTTGCTCGCAGATCGCCCAGTCCTGGCGGTTGACCAGGTCCCAGAACTGCGCGGCATCGGAGGGGTCGAACTCGTCACGGGCGATCTCGTCGGGGTGGAACAGCAGGTCGCAGACGACCGTCGTGTGCCCCGCGTCGTGCGGCCACACGGTGAACGCCGCGACGTGATCGGCCGACAGGCTCAGCATGAGGTTGGGCAGCACCAGCTCGCCGAGGTGCCGCGTCAGGCCCGGCCCGGACAGGCCGGGGAACGGCGCGCGGGTGGTCGTCCCGGTGAGGGTGAACGTGTACGCGCCGTCGCGGTGCGGGATCCCGGCATCCCAGTCAAGCCCGGCGCCGCCGGCGCGGAACGCCGGGACCAGGTCGCACAGCTCCGGGTGAACAGGCCCGCAGTGGTAGCACTCGTTGTAGTTCTCCAGGATCACCTTCCAGTTCGCGGCGACCTGGTAGCGGATCCGGCGGCCGGTGCGCAGGCTGGCGAGCGGGTAGGCGGCGAGCCGCCGGTCTGCGCCGCACAGCTGTGCCGCCAGCGGCTGGCTTGCCCCAGCGGGGTCGGCCCCTCCTCCTGGGCCGACCCCGCTGGCCCCCTCGACGGCACTGCCTGCACTGCCTGCACTGCCTGCGCTGCCTGCGCTGCCTGCGCTGCCAGTCGTGGCGAGACGGACGAAGATGAAACCGCCCCAGGTCTCTACGTAGACCGGGTGCAAGCCGAGCCGGTCCCGGTAACGGCGCAGGTCGGGCAGGAACGGAGCCGACCGCAGCGTGCCGTCCCTGCCGTAGGTCCAGCCGTGGTACGGGCAGCGGATTGAGCTGGCGATGCAGCCGCTCGGCATCGCCTCGTCAGCCGGCTGGGCCCCCGCCGTCGGTACCAGCCGGGAGCCGCGGTGGCGGCACAAGTTGTAGAAGCCAGCCAGCCCGGACCGGTTCCGCACGACCAGGACGCTTTCCCCGGCGACGTCGGCGGCGAGGTAGTCGCCGTCCGCCGGCACCGATTCCTCCCGCCCGACGCAGAACCAGTCGGCGAACAGCGCGTGCTCGCGTTCCGTCATGAACGCTTCTGCTGCCGTGTAGCTGGCCCGCGGCAGGCTCTGCGCTAGGGGGATCTCGGCGCTCATCAGGTTTCTCCTCGACGGGTCAGTCGTCGGAGTACGGGTAGGGCGGGACGATCGGGGCGCTGTCGGCGAACCGGTCAGGGTCGAACGGCTTGAGGTCAACGCTGCCGGGCGCCGGGCTGGCGATCAGCCCGGCGATGCTCTCGCCTACCGCTGGCGCGATCTTGAAGCCCATACCGGAGAATCCGGCTGCCACGATCAGCCCGGCTAGCCCGCGCAGCGGCCCGAGCATCGGTCTGGCATCGGGCGTCATGTCGTAGACGCCGGTGACTCCCCTGGCGATGCCGGCGTCGGCCAGCGCGGGCAGCCGGTACGACGCTGACTCCACGAGCGGAGCCAGCTGGTCGGCCGTCGCGGTCTCAGGCACGCCGTCCGGGTTTGCGCCGCGCGGACCCGTGAATGATCCGACGAGCGTCATCGACCCGGCGGCCTCCGGCCGGAAGTAGGTCTGCGTCACCGAGTCGATGCAGGCTGCCGGGGCGCCTTGCCACCGTTCGTGCGCGAGCACCGCCACCTGGTGGACTTCAGTCTCGATTGGCAGGGTGACCCCCGCAGTCGCCAGCAGCGGCGGCGACCATACGCCTGAGGCCAGCACCACGACGGAGGCGTGCTCAGGCGTGCCGTCGGGTCCGGCGGTGACGCCGGTCACCCGGCCGGCGTCGAGCAGGAGGGAGCGGACCGGCGTGTTCGGCCGGTACCGGACGCCGCGGGACCTGGCGGCGGCCAGCAGGTCGCCGGCCACGACCGCGCCGTCGCCGTAGCCGCCCTCCGGCTCCCAGGCCGCGCACTCGACGTCATCGGTTCGCATGGCCGGCATCAGCTCGGCGAGGCCGGAGGCGTCGATGAGCTCGGCGTGGGCCCCGTGCATGCGCTGCATGGCAACGTTGGCACGCAGCGCGTCCTCCTCGCCGGGCCTGACGATCCGCACGAACCCGGTCCGGCGGACGCAGACCGGGCTGCCGGTGAGCGCGGGCCAGGCCTCGAACATCGCGTCGCTGCGGACCGCGAGCTCAACCTCCGGAGCGAAGGTGTAGTGCATCCGCACCAGGGCCGAGGAACGGCAGCTCATTCCGGACCCCGCCGCGCCCCGATCGAGTACCAGCACGTCGCCTGCGCCGAGCTCGCTGAGCCAGAACGCGGTAGCGGCGCCGATCACGCCGGCCCCGACGATGATGACGTCGGCGCTCATCGTGACTCCAGTTGCCGGCCCCGCCCGCGGCGTGCCGTCTGGCTTCGCAGGTCGGCCAGGACGCGGCGGGCGGCGTTGTAGCCGGGCGCGCCGGTCACGCCGCCACCGGGATGCGTGCCCGCGCCGCAGAGGTACAGGCCGCGGACCGGGGTCGCGTACTGCGCCCAGCCGGGCACCGGCCGCATGTGAAACAGCTGGTCCGGGCTGATGTCGCCGTGGAAGATGTTGCCCTCGGTGAGACCGTAGGTGCGCTCCAGGTCGAGCGGGGTGAGCACCTGCCGGGCCAGGATCGCTCCCGGCACGTTCGGCGCGAATTGCGCGATCCTGGCGATGACCCGGTCGCCCAGCTCGTCGCGGCGCTTATCCCAGGTGCCCGACGCAAGGCGGTAGGGCAGGTACTGCACGAAGCAGGTCATGATGTGCCTGCCGGTCGGGGCCAGCGAGTCGTCCACGTTGGATGCGACGACGCAGTCGACGAACAGCTCGCCGGCATCGGCCAGCTCACCGCGCTTGGCCCGGTCGTAGCAGGCGTCGGCGACGGCTAGCTCGGGTGCGAGCGTGAACAGAGCGCGGCGGCCCGGGCTCGCGTCCGCCGGCATGCCGGTGACCCGCGGCTCGGCATCGAGGACGAGGTTGACCTTGCCGCACGGGCCATCCATGCGGATGCCGCCGACCGCGGCGCGGAAGTCCTCCGGCAGGTCTTCCTTGTCCACCAGGCCGAGGAACGTCCGCTTCGGATCGGCCCCGGAGACGACAGCGCGAGCCGCGAGCTCGGTTCCGTCCGCCAGCACGACTCCGGTAGCGCGGCCGCTCGTGATCAGGATCTTGGCTACCGGCGCAGCGGTGGCAATCTGCAGGCCCGCCGCCTGGCCGGCAGCCGCGATCGCGTCGCTGATCGCGCCCATGCCGCCCATGACGTGACCGAAGAAGCCCTGCTCTGCGTGCTCGCCGCCAGACAGCAAATGGAAGGCCAGCCCGAGCAGTGTGCCGGGCTGGTACGGCCCGCCGTGCTTGCCGTACAGGTTGTTCGCCAGCAGCAGCGCCTTAGCCTGCCGGGACTCGAACCTGGCGTCGATGAACTGGCCGAGGCTGCCGGTCAGCAGCCGGGTGAGCCCGTCGAGTTCGGAGCCGCGCACGCCGCGCACGCTGGCGGCAAGGCGCAGCAGTTCGCGGTAGCCGCGGAGCCCGGTAGCCCTGGTGTCGGGCGGCAGTTTCATGAAGAGCGGCTGCAGCCTGGCGGCGAGTGCGCGCAGCTCGGTATCCGCCGCGACGTAGGCGCGGGCGTCGGCAGCCGAGAAGCGGCTGATCTCGGCCGCGGTGCGCGCGGTATCGCTCCAGGCGGCCAGCACGTCGCCGCCCTCGAGCGCGACCTGAAGCGCGGGCTCGCATGGCACCATGCGCAGCCCGTGCCGAGCCAGCTGAAGGTCCCTGATCACCTCTGGCCGGAGCATCGAGGCGATATAGGAGGTGGTGGACGCCCGGCAGCCAGGCGCGATCTCCTCGGTAACGCAGCAGCCGCCGGTGATGTCCCGGCGTTCGAGCACCAGCGTGGCGAGGCCCGCGCGGGCGAGCATGGCGCCGGTGACCAGGCTGTTGTGCCCGGCGCCGACGACAATGACGTCCCAGCCCGTGCGTGCCTGTGCGCTCGTCAGCATGCGCGCCTTCCGCGAATCACTATCTGACTCTTGGTCAGTTAAGACTGTCAATTGACCACGAGTATGGGTAGAGTGCATGCTCATGTCAACGGATTGGACAGACTTTTAAATGACTTACGGTCAAACTGCTGCCGGTGCTGGTAGTCAAACTGCTGCTGCTCTTGGCCGGGATGCTGCCGCCAGGCGCGTGCCGGTGCGCGCGCCTGCTCGCCAGCTAGCACGGCAGGGGCTGATCGTCCGCGTTGCCATGCGGCACTTCGCCGAGCGCGGGTACGAAGGCGTGCGGATCGAGGAGGTGGCCAGAGAGGCCGGCGTCGCGAAAGGCGCGGTCTTCGGCTACTTCGGCAGCAAGGACGGCCTGTTCCTGGCTGCTTACCAGGCCGCGGCGCGCTCGTTCAGCGCCTACCTGGACGCACCGGAAGAGATTGTCGCCGAGGGGTTCTTCGCGATCATCCGGTACTGGATCGAGCGGACGCCGCACTTCATCCACGAGGACTGGGTGCCCTACCGCGTCACCCTGCTCGGCAACTACTGCTCAAGCCTCCAGCTCCGCCGGGAGATCACGCAGTTCCTGCTGCACGAGGATCCGTATGGCACGCGCGCGTTCGTTGAGTTCGGCATTGGCCGGGGCGAGGTCAGGACCGACATCGACATGCAGATGCTGGTCTCGCTGGTGGACTGGCTGATGGACCGCTGCCAGGACGCGATCGTCACCGAGGAACTGGACCCGGGCCTGTTCGGCGCGGCCGCGCAGTCGCCGCAGACGCGCGACCTGCGGGTACAGCAGTTCGTCGAGCTGCTGCGTGGCGCGATCGGCACGCCACCACAGCAGACACGGCCACGACAGGAGGCACTATGACCGGCGAGTCCATGCGAGTGCGCGCCGCCTGCATCCCGGTGCGGGACGGGACCGAGCTTGCCGTGACGCTGTACCTGCCGGCCGACGACAGCGCTCCCGTGCCTGCGCTGCTTGAGTACCTGCCGTACCGCAAGGACGACGGCATGGCCGTGCGCGACTACGAGCTGTACGAGTACATGACCCGGCACGGCTACGCCGGCGCGCGGGTGGACATCCGCGGCACTGGCCGCAGCGGCGGCGTACTGCCCGACGGCGAGTACACCGAGCAGGAGCAGCGCGACGCCGAGGATGTCATCGCCTGGCTTGCCAGCCAGCAGTGGTGCACCGGGGCGGTCGGGATGTGGGGTATCTCGTGGGGCGGGTTCAACGCCATCCAGGTCGCCATGCGGCGGCCGCCAGCGTTGCGGGCGATTATCGCCATGGAAGCCTCAGACGACCTCTTCCACGACGACGTGCATTACATCGACGGCCTGCTGCACATCGACGAGTACGCACTGATGATCGATCACCTGAACGGGCTGCCGCCGGCCCCTGACTATCCGGTCGACGAGGAGTTGCTGGCTCACCGGTTCGACCGGCCGCCGTGGCTGGCGACCTGGCTGGCCCAGCAGCAGGACGGCCCGTACTGGCGCCGCGCCTCGCTGCGGCCTGACTACGGCAGGCTGACCCTCCCCGCATTCCTCATCGCGGGCTGGTATGACGGGTATCGCGACTCGGTCGCGCGCATGCTCGCCGGCGTACCGGCGCCGGTGAAGGTGCTGATCGGCCCGTGGCCGCACGCGTTCCCGCACGACGCGGTACCAGGCCCGGCCATCGAGTGGCGCGCCGACGCAGTCCGGTGGTGGGACCACTGGCTCAAGGGCATCGATACCGGGGTCATGGCCGAGCCTGCAGTGACGGTCTACGTCCGGCACTGGTACCCGGCCGATCTTGAAATGACTGAGATCCCGGGACGCTGGCGGACCGAGACGGCGCTCCCGCCGGAGCGCGCCAGCTACCAGGTCTGGCATTGCGGGCCAGAGCGCAACCTGTCGGCCGAGCCGCCGGCGGAGCAGTCCGTCTCACTGCGCTGCGTGCCGTCTACTGGTGTGGAGGCGGGCAACTGGTGGGGCGAGCTGACCGTCGACCAGCGCGGCGCCGACGCGCTGAGCCTCGTCTTCGACACGCCGCCGCTGACGGATGACGTGGAGATCCTCGGCTTTCCGGTGGTGCAGATCAGCGGTGACACGGGCACCAAGCCGCTGCCCTGGTTCGGCCGGCTGTGCGACGTGGCTCCGGACGGCACCGTCACGCTCGTCACCGGTGGCGGCCGGGCGGCGCGGCCCGACCCGCTCCGCGATAGTGGGTCACTGCCTGACGGCCCTGCTGCCGGTTCGCAGCCGGACAGCAAGTGGGTTGAACTGCACCTGACGTCGTGGGTGTTCCCGCGCGGGCACCGCATCAGGCTCGCGCTGTCCAACGCGATGTGGCCGATGATCTGGCCCGCGCCGCGCCTGGCCACTGCCACGGTGCGGCTAGGTCCGGCCGGGACGCGGCTGGTACTGCCGGTGATCCCGCCTGAACCGCGTCCCGAGCCCGCCTTTGCGCAGCTGGAACCGACAGCCGAGCCACCAGACTCCAAGCAGTGGGGGGAGATGGTGCCGATTCGCTGGAACGTGCTGCGCGACGAATCCGGTGCTACGTCCATCTGGTGGCGCGGAGCCACCGGCGCCGACTTCCCGTGGGGCCGGGTGACCGACGAGGAGTACGTCCGCTACCAGGTGGACGACACGCGACCGGCGGACGCGTCAATGCACGGTGAGGCGCGCACCGAGGTCCGCCTCGATGGCCGGATGCTGAGTACGACGTCGGTGCTGGACGTCAGCAGCGACGCTGAGACGCTGCGCTACAAGTTCCGCCGGGAACTGCGCGAGGACGGCGTGCTCATCCGTCAGCGCGAATGGGAGCAGTCCTACCGGCGGGACGGCCACTGATGACCGCAGGCTACGCCGACGACTTGTCGCCTAAGCGGCGCCAGCGTCATTTCAGTGAGACGGAGGTAGCTGGCACGTCCTCTTGCGGCCAGATCCCATTAGCGGACGCTGGCTCGTGTCCAAGGTGACAGCCGGCCGCAAGGCGCCGCCCAAGACCACCGCGCGGACGCACTCTGTGACCGGCGCTGGTCCGTGCCGTGTGCGAACGTAGCCGCCTTACCTGCGCCGATGGCGGCTTCGTGGCGATCTGCATCTTGGGCATGCAGATCAGGTGGCTCTGTGCACCGAGTCGACCGGATTTGCCGAATAGCGGAAGTCGCAAAAGCGCGCACTGGCGCTTAGTCATGCGCTGTCAGGCATGTTCAATCGAAGCTCGATGGCCGCGGTTATCGCCGAACTCGACTGCATCATTTCATTTATCACGGCGAGCCGAACGCCGAATCGGCGTGCTGGCGTGAGCCCCTCCAACCGGGCGGTTGCCCGCATGCAGATCATCCGTTAGGTGTGTTCTGAGCTTCGTAATCAGATAATAGGTGGATGCCCGAGCTCCCGACGGGGACCGTGACGTTGCTCTTCAGTGACATCGAGGGGTCGACGGCGCTGCTGCGGCGTCTCGGTGACCGGTACGGGGAGGCGCTGTCGGCGCAGCGGGTGTTGCTGCGTGCCGCGTTCGGCAGTTTCTGCGGCCAGGAGCTGGGGACCGAGGGGGACAGCTTTTTCGTGGTGTTCGAGTCGGCCGACGATGCGGTGCGGTGTTGCGTGGCGGGCCAGCGGGCCCTGGCCGGCCATGACTGGCCCGGCGGGGAGGCGGTCCGGGTCCGGATGGGCCTGCACTCGGGGGAGCCGGCCCGGCACGAGGACGGTTACGTCGGGCTGGATGTGAACCGGGCGGCGCGGATCGCGGCGGCCGCGCATGGCGGGCAGGTGGTGCTGTCTGATGCGACGCGGCTGCTGGCGGCATCGCAGCTGGCCGCTGATGTCTCGGTGCGGGATCTGGGCTGGCACCGGTTGAAGGACATCGAGGCACCCGAGCGGATCTACCAGCTGGTCGCGCCGGGTCTGCCGGATCGGTTCCCGCAGCTGAAGAGCCTGGGCGCGCCGAGCAGGCTGCCGGTGCCGCTGACGCCGCTGGTTGGCCGGGACGCGGATCTGGTGCAGGTCTGCGCCGCGCTCACCGGGCCGGGGACGCGGCTGGTGACGTTGACCGGCACAGGCGGGGTCGGCAAGACCCGGCTGTCGCTGGCCGCGGCGGCGTCGCTGGATCAGGAGTTCCCCCACGGCGTGTTCTTCGTTGCGCTGGCGGCCGTGCGTGATGCCGAGGTGATGTGGAAGACCATCGCCGACGGCCTGGACGTGACTGGCGACGGGCCGGCCGCCGACGCGGTGACCGGGTACCTGGCCGGGCGCCGGGCGCTGCTGGTGCTGGATAATCTGGAGCAGCTGCACGGCGCGGCCGGGGCGGTGGGCGGACTGCTGGCGGCCGCCCCCGATCTGGTGGTGCTGGCCACCTCGCGGCGGCCGCTGCACCTGCGCGGTGAGCAGGAGCTGCCGGTGCCGCCGCTGCAGCTGCCTCGCCAGGCATCCGTCGAGGATGTGGCCGGGTGCGGCGCGGCGCGGCTGTTCGTGCAGCAGGCGGCGATGGCCCGGCCGGGCTTCGCGGTGACCGAGGCCAACGCCGCGGACATCGCCGCCATCTGCGCGCACCTGGACGGGCTGCCACTGGCGATCGAGCTGGCCGCGGCCCGGATCCGGCTGCTGTCCCCGCGGGCCCTCCTGGCCCGGCTGGGCCGCAGCCTGGACCTGGCTGCCGCCGACGTGGGGCAGCCGTCCCGGCAGCAGACGCTGCGGAACGCCATCGCCTGGAGCTATGACCTGCTGGCCCCCGGCCAGGCCGGGGCGTTCCGCCGCGCCGGGGTGTTCGCCGGGGGCTGCGACCTGGACGCGCTGGCGGCCATCGCCGCGGCCCGGCCCGGCCCGGGGGCCGGGGCCGATCCCTTGGAGCTGGCCGCCGGGCTGCACGATGTCAGCCTGATCACGGTGACCGAGGGCGCCGACGGCGAGCCGCGGGTCGGCATGCTGGAAACGATCCGCGAGTTCGCGCTGGAGCGGCTGGAGCAGGCCGGGGACCTGGAGGATGCCCGGCGCCGGCACGCCGAGTACTACGCCGGGGTCGCCGAGCGGGCGGACGAGCAGCTGCGCGGCGCGGGCCCGGCGCACCTGGCCGCCCTGGACCGGCTGGATTCCGAGCACGACAACATGCGCGCCGCCCTGGCGTGGTCGCTGCAAACCCCGGGCGCGGGCCCGGTACCCGGCAGCGCCGAGCGGGCAGCCATCGGGCTGCAGCTGGTCCAGGCGCTGGCCTATTTCTGGTACCGGCATGGCCACGCCACCGAAGGGCGGCGCTGGCTGGAGCGGGCGATCGACCTGGCCGCCGATGAGGCCGGCGCGCCGCTGGCCAAGCTGGCGCACTGGCTCGGGGTGCTGCTGCAACAGCAGGACGAGTTGCAGGCCGCGCTACCGTTCCTGGAGCGCAGCCTGGCGATCTGGCGTGACCTCGGCGACCGGGACCAGCAGGCACGAGAACTGAACAGCCTCGGCATCACCCATCATTTTCTCGGCGACCTGGACACCTCGCGATCCCTGCTGGAGGAAAGCGCCGCCATCTCCCGCGAGGTCGGCAGTGACTTCCGGCTCGCCTCGGCCCTGACGAACCTCGGCCAGACGGAAAGCGACGCGGGCAACTTCGACCGCGCCACGCAGGTACTGCAAGAGGCCCTCGCGATCGACCAGAAGCAGGAGGACATGCTGGGCGTGGCCCTCGACCAGCAATCTCTGGCCGGGGTCAGCCTCCGGGCGGGCCGGGCCCGGGAGACCCGAGACCAGCTGGCCGGCACATTCGACTACGTCGTCACCTGCGGTGACCCCGAGTTGCTGGCCACGACCCTGGTAATGGCCGCCGCCAACGCCGCACAGCTCGGCGAGACCGTGCGGGCGGCCCGCCTCACCGGCGCCGCCGAAGCCATCCGGCAGAAGACCGGCATGCCGCTAAAGCAACGCGACGCGGTGGAGCTTGAGCGGTTCCTGGCCCCCGCCCGCGCGACCATCGCACCCGAACAGTGGGACGCCGAGCTGGCCGCCGGCCGCGCGCTCAGCCAGGAGCAGGCAGCCACGCTCCTCGCATCACCGTCCCCAACAAGCGACACGCTGCAGTGAGCCACGGCCAGGACCCTCCAAAGGCATAGCACGCGCAGTGAGCGCCCAGAACGGCTGGCTCGGGCGTGGCACGGACTGTCATTTGACCAATCGGGACTGGCGCCAGATCGGCGGCTAACGCAGCTCTCCGTCCGTTAG
>Ga0335074_10007359_pt1 | contig 15249 bp, 11 predicted proteins | sample Lox_Sample_23_FD_206715 | JGI IMG/M metagenome (GOLD analysis project Ga0335074, IMG submission 206715) | Soil microbial communities from Loxahatchee National Wildlife Refuge, Florida, United States - Lox_Sample_2.3 | ecosystem: Environmental > Terrestrial > Soil > Wetlands | place: USA...
CGGTCATCCTCGGCGTCGCCACCTTCGACCTCTCCGCCGCGCATGACCTGCTCCGCCGCATGACCTTCAGCAGCTACGCCACGCACTTCCCCGACTATTGGACTGGACGCTGGTCCGCGTCCGACAGTCTCGACTCCTCGCTGCTGCCCACCAACGGACTCTCCACCGCCATCCCTTGGTGTGCCCACGCCCACGCCTGGCCGCTCTACTGCTATCTCCGACTTACTAAAGGCAGCACAAGCGACTGAGGTTCGCCCTCCTGGACATCACTGTCTTCCGCAGCCCCATCATGCCATCCTCAGACTTTGCGGTGCTGTCCAGGATCACTGGCTTCAACACTCGCGGATTATCGAGTTCTAATGAAGAACCGAAAGTCGGCTTGTGGTCACTGGCCAACGCAGGCGAGAAACACATTTGCAAGGACTAGTCGGTGAACTGCCAAGAACTGGCGACCGTCACAGCCGGACTTAATGACCGATGTTGCACGTTATGGTGCAACAGGGTTCTGTCGGGAGAGGTGAAGCCGCTCTCACCGAAGTCGGCGGACAAAGTGGAGATCGAGGCCGGATAAAGGAGCGCCGACCTCGTGCATAGCGCCGCCTATGGCGAGTGACCCGAGATCGATCGCGACTAATCCAGTGCTGTTGACCAATTCGATTACCAGCTGTTTTGCTTCGGCGTCGTCGCCGGATGTGAAGATGACGGTACGGGGTTTGTTCGGCGAGAAGTCGCGGCCTCGAGAGCCGCATTTTTATCAAAGATGATCGGTCGTCCCATCTCTCCGTTCCTTTTTTCATAACTTTGCTCGCCACCGGTTAGACCTGGGTCGGTACCTTCAGAAAAGCCGCTATCGCTCAGAGGCATGTTTGCCCTTCCCAAGGCGCATGTACACTCCAACAATGGGACCATAGACATTGATTCCAAAATCCTCGTATTTGGGTTCAGACAAGTAGAAATTTGATACGTGCATGTAGGTCATTCCGGCCGAAATGCTATATCGAGGATTGAAGTTATACCGCGCTCCGGTGCCCATCATGAGGGTGAAAGTCATATCCTGCCCCTGCGCATATTCCACCCCGTACGGACCTTTGGCGTTAATATCCCCAACACCGCCCCGCGCTTCGAAGTAGGGCCCAATTCTCCAATTGGGCTGGATGAAGTTACGCCGAATACCGTAGTCGAAAGCGAAATACCGCGTTTCAGGTCCTCGTGCAACGTCGGTGTAAGAACCGCTGAATATGAAGTCGGTATTGCCACGTAGAAATCCCCAGCCCCATATGTTGTCCACTTGCCATCGGAGAGAAGCAATGCTGGGCACCAGGGTGTAAGAAAGCGGCCATTTTGTGTACGGGCTGTTTACGATGAAGTCGAATACGAACGGGATATTGTCAGGAAGCCATCCCGTTTCCAACGAAAATTCGAGCTTGTTCTTGTAATAGATTGTCTGGTTGAAATCCGACTTGGCGTGGTGTGAACCTTTTTCTGAGGGTGAACTAGTCGCGTCCTCGCCATGTGCCGGATGGGCGAGAAATGCTAGTAAAAGCGCGAACGCTATCGGAGTTCTACGACACATCCAGGCCGCCTTGGTCCGATTCCCAAGGATTTAGATGGGTCAACCAGCATGTGAGCGCCGCTCAATTCCCTTTTTAAGGCCGCGCCTCGAAATTGCGCGAAGGCATAGGCAGTTCCCGACTCGACTTCAAGAAATCAATAACACTCCCGGGTTACGACAGCCGCCGAAAGTTGTAATCAACATTATTACTATTGCTTTCCAATTTGGTTACCGCTGGCCTTAAAATCGTGGTCATTGCAGTACCGTGGCGACTGTTACTTTCTGCCGAGGACCTTTCAACCGATGACCAGCATTGACAGCGTATTTCCCTCCGCGTATGGCTTGGATTCGACACCGTCGGAGATCAGCGCAACTCCACCTGAGTCCCACCCCTGTGACTGCCAATCCGGTTTCTTTAAAGGAGTCGTCTGGGCGTTCCTCATCGAAGCCGGAGGGGTGGCGGTGGCATACGGTGCGATCCACATGCTTCGCATGGCGTTCCGGTAATCCAGTCTTCGCCCGGTCTGACCCGAATCCCCGCACCGGGCTTTTCCTGATCGGCAATTTCCCTCAAGCCGCTAAATTAGGAATAGAGACTCAAGGGCCGGCTGCCATCGCGGTCGGGCCTTTTGTCACCTTGGGCCGTAATTCCCTTTCGAATGAAGCTGTCCCGGCCATGTGCCTTTAGGATGAAACGGCTAAGGACCATTCCATTTAGAATCAAACGATTACAAGTAACCTAAGAGGTGGAAGACGCCTCCCGGGAACGGCTGAACGCTCCGATGTACCACAAAGCCAAATTAAGGCTATCTTTTGGCCATTCTGATTTTTAGTCGTTGTCCATCGTCGACAGCCCGACGTGTCTCTGTCCAACTCCGGAAAATCCGCATGTCATTCGCAGGCCAACTGCAGGATCTGCGCGGCTCGCGGGAGAAGCGAGGGAATGGGCGTTAAACTTGTGTGCAGGAGGCAGAGAGAATCATTTGTGGTCGTCACACCCACGGTCTGGTGTCTGTCGAAGCCCATCAGGACGGAAGGACCCCACAGCGCTTTGAGCTTTACGCTGTGGAAATCGTATTGAACCGACAGTTTTCCGAGGTTTGTCAGTAGGAGCTCGGATGAGAAGCCTTGCGTCGAGACCTGCACGGCACCTTGCACGTCGATGCCGGAGTTCATCGCCTGCTCCAGTCGTTGCATCTCCATCGCCACCCGCCCGAGCAGTTGCTTCTCGGTCAACGAAGACTTCGCAGAGTGCGCCATATCCCAGAAATCCGCAGGCGTGCGAGGACTCATCAGAACCGTTCCGGCCGAGACGAAGACGCCGCAATCTTCACCGATCCCCAACTCTTTTCTAAGACTGAACGGCGACATTACGCGGACCGGAGAATGATTCCAGTCGTCAGAGGACTCGCGGTCCGCGAGGACAAGGGCGGAGCAAAGCGCACCATGAACCGTTGTCCGCTCCTTTCGCGCCCGTTCGATCAGAGTCCGAGTCGCGTCCGGAGTCAGACTCAGAGCCTCAATGCTGGGCAGGAGGTTGTCGAGGGTCCGGAAAGTCATGAGCGGACCCTCGTCGGGCGCCTGGGGTTGCAGAGAGCCGTTTACGTCAGGAGTAGCTTGTTGCGACAAATACACAAGCGGCTCCTGCGCCGGGTTGGGCGGCAAGGGCTCCAGGGTTTCTCCGGTCAGGGCGCGGAGCACATCTCGAATTGCGTAAGCCGACGAGAGTCCGTCCGCAATTGAATGGTGCGTTGTAAGGATGAACACGGATTCGAACGGTCCGTGCATCAGCACGGCACGCGCGAGCGGGGCTTGGCCCAACGCGAATGGCGTTGCGAGCTCTCTGGCCACTTCCGCCTCCCAGTTCGATACGGTTGGCCCGGAGATGATCCTGAGCGGGATCGGCACATCCCTTACAGTTCGGAAGTAAGGAGCGTGACCGCCATTCATGTCAATGGCAACGGACAGCAGCGGGTGCCGGTTTTGCAGTTTGTCGAGAGCGCTTCGCCACGCCGGAATCGACGCGGGTCCTTCGATCTGGGCGGCCATCGCGAAGTGCACCGGCCGGTGTTGATCGATGAGCGAGAAGAAGTGCTCCAGTCCGCCGAGGGTCTCGCAAATTCGATTGAGTATGGTTGGGGTACGGTCGTGGTCATTTCGAGATACTCCTTGTTCATTACGCTGTTAAAATTCCGTCGTGCCGCATGCCCGAACAGGACTGCTCCAGTGCCAGATCAAAAATTGTCCTTAGACGAAGAAAACGACAAACCAGCAAAGTGCCTGTACCAGTCGCGAGCTGTGGATTGCCGCAAGGAGAATGTCTGGTGGTTGAGGTAGGCGGCCCTCCGTTGAAGTGAGCGTAAACACAGCTGGAGTGGGGATACGTAAAGTCATCGAGAGTCTCCTGTTTTCGGATATGTCTTATTTCTTGCGAAACCCTGGACGTTGCTTTTCTTCTAGCGGCCTCAGGCGGCCCGGCAACGGATGGATAGCGCTTCGGCGATGAGGAGTCTCAGCACCCAGCCGCGGAAAGCGCCTTGGCTCTCAAAGACCCGCGGATGTCGGAATGCTCTAAGTCGACAGCTCTGTACTGCAGTTTCAGCCATCTCCGAGGCACCTAATATCAGGCACGCCATGAAGTGAAGTGTGTTGTGGCATTGCGAGAACCACTCGTCGAACTTATCCAATTGCTTGCGATAGGTTGGCGATTTCGTTTCGCACGGTATGAAGAAGATTTCGGTCTTTAAAGTAGTCATAAATTCATTCACTCAATGAAGAAACACGCGCGGCTTCTCTGTATTCCCTGTCAAAGCCGTTGAACCCCTGTGGCGTGGTTGTCCTGCAGTAAGAAAAACCATCGGGAATAAACTTGGCGCATCTGTGTTTATCAGAGTGGTATTACCGGATGTTCCCCAATCAACATGCGAGACAGGAAAGTACCGCGGGCATTGAACATATTGATGGATTGTATGGTTATGCCCTTGTACTCACTCAAAACCGCACGGATGCTGAGGACCTCGTTCAGGAGACATACGTTCGCGCGATTCGTGCCATGGGGCGATTGCGGCATGACAGCAATGTGAAAGGCTGGTTGTTCACGATCCTCCGCAACACCTGGCTGAACGAATTGAGGCAAAGACGTAAGGCGCCTGAAGTTGTCGATTTCGAGGTTGATGAGAGGACTTCCAATCTGGTCGATGAGAGCATGAAGAGTCCTCACGATGTTTATGTCAGGAAGTTGGAGCGTCGACATGTGCGCGAGGCAATTCAACGACTTCCCGAAGAGGCCCGCGAAGTCATTCTGCTTCGCGAATGGGAGGAGTTGTCCTACCAGGAGATTGCGGTGGTTCTAGACTGTCCAGTCGGAACTGTGATGTCACGCCTAGCAAGAGCGCGATCGAAGCTGCGGGGCCTGCTTTCTTCGGTTTTAGAGAACAGCTATCCGCGTATAGCGGGAAGGGAGGCGGCAAGATGAGCGCCTGCGATGGCTGTCGCTCGATGATCCCCTTCTATTTGGATGATGAGCTAAGAGGTGATGAGCTTCAGGACTTTCGGGCCCATATCATGGGCTGCGCCGATTGCAAGGAGCTCCTGGCCGAAGAGGAAGCGCTATCACAACTTCTGCATCGGAGCCGTCCGCTCTATCAAGCTCCGGAAGCTCTTCGCGCGCGCGTCTCCACCATCATTTCTTCTGAGGGTCACTCGACCATCCAGGCTCCGAAGCGGCTGCGACGGCATATCTTACGCATTCTGGCTTTCCCGCAGCGAAGTATCACTTGGCCGACTCTCAGCTGGAGTCAACTGGCAGCCGTGGGGCTGGTAATCGCCCTGGCGATCCTCTTCGTTCCACAGATTGTTGAGCGCGCGCGCGCAAATGCATTCGTGGAGGCCGCCGCGGCAACGCATCGCAGCTATCTTGAGGGCAATCTGCCAATGGAGATCCACACGTCCTCCCCGTCTGCGGTTACGGCCTGGTTCGCGGGTAAGGTGCCGTTTCATTTTCAACTGCCTCAATCGCAGCAGCCCGTGAACGGCCCGCAGATCTATCAGCTCAACGGATCTCGTCTGGTCAACTTCAGGGGCGCGTATGCGGCACTGACAACCTACGAGATGCGCGGAGACAAAATCAGCCTTCTCGTGGTCTCCGACAAGTCTGCGCGGGCTGAGGGCGGAGAAGCGGTCCAGTCTGGCAAACTGACGTTTCACTATCACGCCGACGGCGATTTCAAAATAATTACCTGGAGCAACCATGGACTTACCTATGCCCTTGTCTCATCGCTATCTGGATCCGCGCAGCAGTCCTGCCTCGTATGCCACCAGAACATGGCGGACCATCTGAAGTTTTCGCATCACCAGTGAAGGGGCTGGCCTGAATATCCGCAGAATCCACAGTCATGGCGGCCGCAAGGCGCAGCGCAGTTGAAAACGCGTGAGGGATTCGATGAACCGACTGTCAGCTATCTTATTCAGATACTCAAACGAGAGACGTGACGGCTTTCCCGGAAGGGTGAAGCTCGCTTAGGCTGCCCTTCGGGCTTACTCGATCGGGCGAGAGAAGCCTTAGTATCATGGTGTATGCGAACTGCTCGGATTTAACTCCGAGCGCGACGCCCGTTTTTTCAAATTTTGGTTGGATATTCTGATCGTTCGGAGAGGCTATGAACGGATTCTGGGAACGAGTATCTTTTGCCTTTCGGTGTTTCCTTTCGATCTTGTTCCGCGCCGAAATTCCCAGCGACATCGCCCGGAAACTGGTCAAGGCGCCAGAGCCGGTTCGGCAGGCGTCCGCAGCTGCCGGGCCGTCTGCCACCCGTCTGAAGGAAGTTGAACGGGCAGCCCCGGAAACATCCGATCGCGCTGTGCAGATGCTCGCGCTGCTGCAGCGCGATGGGCGGCTCATCGATTTCCTGGCGGAAAACATTTCTGCCTATCCTGACATTCAGCTTGGAGCCGCAGTCCGCAGCATCCACGAGACTTGTCGGCAGGTGCTCGATCATTACGTGAAGCTGGAGCCGATTCTGGAGTCGGAAGAGGATCAGCCGGTTATGGTGCAAGCGGGTTTTGATCCAGCAGCCATCAAATTGATCGGCAACGTGGCCGGACAACCGCCGGTTCGGGGCATGTTACGACACAAAGGCTGGAGGGTGAAAGAAGTGAATCTGCCTCCGTTGCCGCCGGCCGCTGGCCGAATGGTCATCGCTCCAGCTGAGGTCGAACTCTCGTAGCAGTTGACCCTCGTCTGATCACAAATATTGAAAAAGGAGATGTTCGTTGGCGGCCAAATACATCGTTGGCATCGACCTGGGGACAACAAATTCCGCGCTGGCGCGCTGCGATGCCATTGCTGAAGAAGACAGCCACATTGAGGTCTTGAGCATTCCGCAGCTGGTGAATCCCGGCGAAGTGGCAGAACGCACACTGCTGCCGTCGTTTCTTTACATCCCCGGCGAATTTGATTTTGCCAAGGGCAGCACCGCCTTACCATGGGACCCGGAGCCGAAGGTCGTGCTTGGCGAACTGGCACGCAAGCGTGGCGCGGAGAGCCCAAACCGGTTGGTTGCTTCAGCCAAATCCTGGCTTTCTTATGCCGGGGTGGACCGCACTGCGCCTATCCTGCCCTGGCAGGCTCCCGAGGAAGTGCTCAAGCTATCGCCGGTCGAAGTATCCTCTCAGTTCCTTCAGCACCTGCGCACCGTGTGGGACAGCGGCCAGGCTGCGGCCCAACCGGAACTCGCGCTTGCGGAGCAGGACGTGCTGCTCACTGTGCCCGCTTCGTTCGACGAAGAAGCACGCGAGCTGACCAGACGCGCGGCGGAACAGGCCGGTTTTCAGCATGTCACGTTGCTCGAAGAACCTCAGGCAGCTTTTTACGCATGGCTTGAGAGCCACGGTGATACGTGGCGCAGCCGAATCAAAGTCGGCGATCTCATTCTCGTGTGCGACGTCGGCGGGGGCACCACGGACTTCAGTCTCATCACAGTCTCTGAAGAGAACGGTGAACTGGCGTTGAAGCGTGTCGCAGTAGGCGATCACATCCTGCTGGGCGGCGACAACATGGACCTTGCCTTGGCGCGTGTCCTGCAGCAGCGACTTGAAGCCTCCGGTCACCGCATCGATACCTGGCAGTTGCACGGACTGTGGCATCAGAGCCGCATGGCGAAGGAAAAGCTCTTGGCATCGCCCAAAACGCAGAGTGCCCTAATCACGTTGCTGGGCAAGGGGACAAAGCTCATCGGCGGCACCATCAAGACGGAGCTGACTCGCGAAGACCTCGACCAAGTTCTGGTCAAGGGATTCTTTCCGGAAATCGCTAGCGGTGAATTACCCGCGCGGCAGCGCCGTGTTGGCTTTCAGGAACTGGGCCTACCGTACGCAGCTGATGCGGCTGTCACCAAACATCTCGCGCGGTTCCTCTCGGAGCAAGTTCGCAACAGCCCCGAGGCGGCGAATATCCGGCGCGGCCAGAGCGGGCTGGCATGTCCCACGCACGTCCTCTTCAACGGCGGAGTGATGAAAGCGGAGGTGCTGCGCGACCGGGTGGTTCAGGTCCTGAACAGCTGGTTAAAAGAAGAGGGCTTCGATGGGCTCGGTGCACAGCAAGTCCTCGACGCTCCTGATCTGGAACACGCCGTTGCGCGCGGGGCTGCCTATTACGGAAGCGCGCGACGCGGACGCGGCGTGCGTATTCGCAGTGGCGCTTCGCGCACTTATTACATCGGAATTGAAAGCGCGATGCCGGCGGTGCCCGGAATGGAAGCTCCGCTCAAAGCGCTCTGCGTCGTTCCCTTCGGCATGGAGGAGGGCACCGAGGCCACGATTCCCAACAGGGAGTTCGGCCTCGTCGTCGGCGAACCAGCCGAGTTTCGTTTCCTCAGTTCCAGCATTCGCAAGCAGGACCATGTCGGCAGCCTGCTCGAAGATTGGGGCAACGATCTCGAGGAACTCGGCCCGCTTGAAGTCACGCTCACATTGGACGGGCAGCAAGGAGCTGTCGTACCGGTGCGGCTCGAGACGCGTGTCACTGAAATCGGTACGCTCGAGGTCTGGTGCGTATCCCGTGACGGCAAGCAGCGTTGGAAGCTTGAGCTGAACATCCGCGAAAAGACGGGGAGCTGAGATCATCGGTGCCCTCTCGTTATCTGATCGGCGTCGATCTGGGCACGACCAACTCTGTCGTGGCGTACTTCGACACTGAGCAAGCATCCGACGCGGACTCCCCGATCCAGGTATTCGCCGTACCGCAGTTGGTTGCACGCGGTGAGGTCCGCACCTTGCCCGCGCTTCCTTCTTTTCTATACTTCCCAACTGAAGATGAGCTGTCTGCCGGAGCCGTCAGCGCCACGTGGGACGACGATCCGCCCATGGTTACCGGTCTGCTCGCGCGCGAGATGGGAGCGCTTGTCCCCACCCGCCAGGTGTCCTCGGCAAAGTCATGGCTTGCCCATCCTGGCGTGAATCGCCGCGCTGCGATCCTTCCAGCGCAGGCTGAATCGCCGCAGCCGATGATCTCCCCCGTCGAAGCCTCTGCCCGCTACCTCATGCATCTGCGTGACGCCTGGAACGGCGCGATGGGCACTGACTCAGAGTCGCGCTTTGAGCATCAGGAAATCGTCCTCACCGTTCCCGCTTCGTTCGATGAGGACGCGCGTGAGTTGACTGTTGAAGCCGCTCGCCGCGCCGGACTCGATAAGCTCACGCTGCTCGAAGAGCCGCTGGCAGCGTTTTATGCTTGGATTGCTAAGAATCGACACGCGGCAAATCGAGACGCACAGGGCGAAGACCTCCGCGATGGCGATCTGATTCTGATCTGTGACATCGGCGGTGGCACCACCGACTTCAGCCTGGTCAGCGTCCGTCTGGTTGATGGCGAGCCTCAGTTTGAGCGCACCGCCATAGGCGAGCACCTTCTGCTCGGCGGAGACAATCTCGATTTCGCCCTCGCCCGGCGCCTGGAAGAAAAGCTCACGGAAGAGAAGCTCGCGGAAGAGAAGCGCACGGACGTCAAGTTCACTCTGCGCCAACGTTACGCATTACGCCGGTCGTGCTGTTCCGCAAAGGAACAGCTCCTCACCGATTCGTCTCTGGAACGCGTGCCAGTCACGGTCCTGGGTAGCGGCCGGGCGGTGGTCGGGCAGGCGCTCCGCGTTGACCTGACGCGCGAGGAAATCCTTCAGATTCTCACCACCGGCTTCCTGCCCATCACTGCTCCCGGTGACATACCGGCGAGTAGCCGGCCAACGGCGCTCCGCGAACTTGGTCTTCCCTACGCCAGCGATCCCGCCATCACCCGGCACCTCGCCGCGTTTCTGACGCAGTCGTCCGTGGCCATGAATGGTTCGACTGCAACCCGTGGATTGGCCCGGCCCGATGCCGTGCTCTTCAACGGCGGCTTCTGCACACCGGCAGTCACTCGCGAAAGGATTCTCGAGGCGATTTCGGCTTGGTTCGATGCAGACCACAGCGGCTGGCGGCCCAGGCTCCTCAACAACGAAAACTTCGATAGCGCGGTTGCGCGGGGTGCGGCTTACTACGGACGCGTACGACGTGGCACTGGTTTGCGTGTCAGAGCGGGCAGCGCACGCACCTACTACATCGCGCTGCCGTCCGAAGGCGCTCTGCGAGGAATCTGCGTCTTGCCTGCCGGAGTCGACGAGGGCACGACGCTTCCGCTGCTGAATCACGAATTCTCTGTGCTGGCGAACCGTCCCGTGTCGTTCACGCTGTACAGTTCGCGCACACGGCACGATGCGCACGGTGAGATCGTTGCCTTGAACAAAGAAGACCTGCATCTTCATGCTCCGCTGGTGAGCCTGTTGCGCTACGGTAAGAAGCTGCGCGAGCTCTATCTCACTGTTCGTCTCCGGGTCAGTTTCACAGAGGTTGGCACGCTCGAGCTCTGGTGTGAATCGCGAGACACGCAGCATCGCTGGCGGCTGCAATTTGAATTGCGCGGCGAAGAGTCACAAGTCGAGCAACTCGATCCCAGGCCCCAACTTGTGCCGACACCTTCCTCGACAGTTACGGTTTCCGATGCAACTGTCGAATCAGCAACAGAACTGATCCGCCGTGTTTTTGAAGGTTCGGCCGATGACGAGGCCGGCAATCTTGCAAGCCGGATGGAAGCGGCCCTCCGCGCGAAGCGGGACTCGTGGCCAATCACGGCCATCCGCCGCTTCTGCGATGTGCTCATCGAGGTTGCACCGGGACGCCAAAAATCTCCCCGTCATGAAGTGCGTTGGCTCAACCTCTACGGATGGTGCGTGCGGCCAGGGTTCGGGGTGCCTGGTGACGATGCGCGCATGAATCATCTGCGGCGCATTGCGTTCAACAAGCTTGTCTTTGCGGACGATCTTCAATGTCAGATTGAAATGCTCGCGTTGTTGCGCAGGATCGCAGGCGGCATCAATGCCAGCGAGCAGCAGGCACTCTATCGGATGTATTCCGGCCCCAAAGAAAAACGCCGCGTAAACCGGCAAATCGAATACGAGCGGTGGCGTCTGGTTGCCAGCCTCGAACACGTCCTGGGCAGCGCCCGCGCTTCGCTTGGCAATGAGCTGGTGGCAAAGATCGAGGATGAACCTGAAAATGCCATCTGGCTTTGGTCGCTCGGCCGGTTGGGTGCGCGCATTCCACTGTACGGACCGCTGCACTCTGTCGTGACGTCTGAGATCGCTGGAGAGTGGCTGAAAGTTCTGCTCGATCTGCCCACCTTCACATCGGCAACCAGCTTAGCCATCCTGCTGATCGCGAGGCGAACCGGCGACAGCTCCCGTGACATCGATGACGCAGTTCGTGAACAGGCAATCTCCCGCCTCACGGCCCTTGGGACCGCCGAAGAAACCATCCAGCTTCTGTCAAAATACGTCCCGCCCGAAAGGACGGATGCGGTCCGCAGCTTTGGGGAATCTTTGCCGCCTGGTCTGCAACTTCTCAGCTCTTCGAACTGCCTGCTGTCGTTACCCGCGTTCGAAACCGTGATCTTCGTTTGAAGCTCCCTACGAGTCACTCTTCGCGCAGAACTGCTTAGGGGCTGCTTCATCGCTCGGCGCGTCGATTGCGCGAATGCGGATTGTCTATTCTTATTGATTGATGGAGAAAAGCATGTTGCGATGGAAGTATTCCGTGTGGAGTCTGGTTTCTGTTCTAGCGTTCGGCACCGCTTCTCCGAGCCGCGCGCAGGTGAATCCGGTGGAAGTGAATTCGCCCGATCATCGCATCACACTGCGCTTCTCCGTGCAGCCCGGCAAAGGGCACGAAACCGGGCACGATGGTCAGCTTGTCTATTCCGTCGCATTTCACGACAAGCAGGTCTTTGAGAACTCTGCTCTTCGTCTGGAGTTGGCGAATCAGCCGCCCCTTGGCGCCGCTGTTCACATCGCAGCTACCGCGCCCGGTTCCGGCGTCGACGATTACACGCTGCTCGCGGGCAAGGCATCTGCGATCCACGACGCCTACAATAGCCTGACGGTTCATGCCGTGGAGAGCGCAAGCCCGGGACGCAGGTTCGGCATTGAGGCGCGGGTTTATAACAGCGCTGTCGCCTTCCGATATCACGTGCCCGAGCAGGCCGCGCTTTCCCGGTACCAGCTTACGCAGGAGGACACTGAATTTCGTCCTGTTATGGATGCCTCGGCATGGGCATTGCGGCTACCGAATTATCAGAGTGCCTACGAGAGCGAGTACGTGCCCTCAGTGTTAAGCGCATTGAGTAATCAGGGCGGCGTCTCGAGTTATATTCTGAACGGCGCACCCATGCTGTTGCACATGCCCGGTGTAGCGTGGGCCGCCGTGGGAGAAGCCTACCTCGAAGGCAATGCCGCCATGTATCTCGAGAACCCGACCGGCAACTGGGCAGGGCATTACCTGGTGAGCAAAATTTCACCTCCAGTGGATGGAAGCGGACCGGCAGTGGACGCAAGTCTTCCTCACGACAGTGCGTGGCGCGTGATTCTGCTCGCTGATAAGCCGGGCGACCTTGTCGAGTCGAATGTGATCACTGATCTCAATCCTCCGAATCGCATCGCCGACACAAGCTGGATCCATCCCGGGAAGGCTTCATGGAACTGGTGGGATGGTGATCTGGGCCCGGACGGCAAATCCGCGTACACGACGGAGAACATGGAATACTATGTCGATTTTGCTGCCGAGTCGGGATTTCCGTACATGATGCTCGATGCAGGGTGGTCGGGGAGGGACATTACAAAAATTCGCGGCAACGTGGACGTGCCGGAACTTCTGCGTTATGCCGCGAAGAAGAACGTTAAAGTATGGATCTGGCTGTACTCGAAATCGGTCGCCGCGCAGATGCAGGAGGCATTCCCGCTCTATGAAAAATGGGGAGTGGCCGGCGTAAAGATTGATTTCATTCTTCGCAACGATCAGGAAGGGATCAAGTGGTACTACGATGTGGCGAAGCTCGCCGCCGAGCATCACCTCATGGTGGATTTTCACGGCGCCACGCAGCCGTGGGGAATCCAGAGAACTTATCCGAATGTTCTTGACTACGAAGCCGTGCTTGGTCTGGAGCAGAACAAGGCCGGACGCCGCGATGGCCCTGTTAATCGCACGACGTTCCCCTTCACGCGCATGCTGAGCGGTCCCCTGGATTACACCCCGGGTGGCTTCGACAACGAGACGCAGGAGGAGTTCGTCGCGCGCGACCAGAGTCCAATGGTGACGGGTACACGAGCGCAACAGCTTGCGCTGTACGTTATATTCGAGGCGCCTCTTGCCATGCTTTCCGATGTGCCCTCGGCTTATGCCAACCAGCCGAGCTTCCAGTTCATCAAGGATGTTCCGACGACGTGGGACGCGACCCGGGTTCTCAATGGCATGCCGGGAGAGTTTGTGACCATAGCGCGGCGGCACGGCGACGAGTGGTACCTCGGAAGCGCCACGAATTGGACGGCGCGCGATCTAATGGTTCCCCTGAGCTTTCTCGGAAAAGGGAGATACAAAGCAGAAATCTATGAAGATGCCGCCGACGCTGCGCAAAGCCCTAAACACATCTCCATCCGCCAGCAGGATGTGCGGAGCGGCGAAACACTTACGGTGCATTTGGCAAGCGGAGGTGGCTGTGCTATTCGGTTTCACCCGGAACGTTAGCGCCAACTCGCCCTGGATAACTGGCCCGCTCACGTCGATCGCCTCGGTAGGTGATGCAGTCAGACAGAACGTGGCGGCTGGTGCGCACACATGCATCGCGAGAGGGCCGGGCTTTTGAATGGAGGCCTAAACGAAACGGGTAAGGTTGGACATAGGATTTCTCGTCGTCCTGCAGTTCTCGTTGATCAATCTGTTTGGGCAGGCAATTACGCTGCTGGGGTCCGTTCAGGATCAGTCGGGCGCCGTCGTTCCGAATGCGGTGGTGACGGTCACGAATGAAGGCACCGGTACCAGCACAAGATGGTCACCGTTCGGCTGGGAGGCTCCAGCGAAACCTACCATATCGTCGAGGTCAGAGGAGGCGAAACACATATCGTTTCCATAAGACCCGGGTGATGTAGCGAGCCATTTGTCCACACAGCAGTCCTATATAACCTGTCTCAATGACGAAGGAAGTGGAGGCGTGATCTCGATGAGGGTATGGTGTCTGGCTCACAAGTTCGAACTGGGAATGACGCTGAATCTAATCGTGATGATGCTGCCGCTGTGGCAAAGCTCCCCTTGTCGCGCCCAGGTGAACGTCCTGACGCAGCACAACGACAGCGAGCGCACTGGAGCGAACCTGAACGAAACTGTGCTCACACCTTCGAACGTGAATGTCAGACGGTTTGGGATGATCTTCAAGAGAGTGGTGGACGATCAGGTCTACAGCCAGCCGCTCATCGTCACGAATGTGGCCATCAGCGGCGGAACCCACGATGTCGCCTACATCACCACCTTGAACAACAGCGTCTACGCTTTTGATGCCAACGATCCCAGCGCGTCGAAGCCTCTGTGGCATGTCAACTTTGGAACGCCCGCAAACGTAAACGACTGGGATTTTGGTTGCACAGATATCAATGGGGACATGGGCATTGTCGGCACTCCGGTGATCGACGAGCAGAGTGGCACGCTTTACGTGGTGGCTCTCACCCGCATCAAGGATAACTTCGTTCAGCGTCTGCACGCGCTTGATATAAGCACCGGGGTCGATCTTCCGGGGAGTCCGGTTGTGATCGAAGCTCCTGACTTCAATCCGCTTCTGGAGAACCAGAGACCGGCTCTTGCTCTGGGCAATGGCGGCATTTATGTGGGCTATGCGTCGCACTGTGACAAAGAGCCCTATCATGGTTTTCTAATGCGGTTCGATGCGAAATCGCTTCGCCAGACAGCGGTATTCAATACGTCTCCGACCGGTCAGGAGGCAAGTATCTGGCAGTCCGGGCAGGCGCCGGCGATTGACGCGAGTGGAAAGGTCTATGTTGTAACTGCCAACGGGAGCTGGGATGGCAAGTCGAACTTTGGCGAAAGCTTTCTCAAGCTCAGCCCGGACCTGAAGCTGCTGGATTGGTTTACTCCGACAAACCATGCCTATCTCGATTCGACTGACGCCGATCTCGACTCATCAGGTGCAATGCTCGTACCAGGCACCCACCTGGTGATGGATGGCGGCAAGCAGGGAGTCCTGTATCTTGTGAATGCGGATGATATGGGGCACCTGGGAGACGAGCACGCTGTTCAGCACTTTCAGGCTACAGGCTCCCATCTCCACA
>Ga0335074_10007360_pt1 | contig 15248 bp, 14 predicted proteins | sample Lox_Sample_23_FD_206715 | JGI IMG/M metagenome (GOLD analysis project Ga0335074, IMG submission 206715) | Soil microbial communities from Loxahatchee National Wildlife Refuge, Florida, United States - Lox_Sample_2.3 | ecosystem: Environmental > Terrestrial > Soil > Wetlands | place: USA...
AGGTCGGCACCGAGGGGCGGCTGGGCGGCCAGGCCGACGTCAAGGGGGTCTCCGGCACCTGGAAGGACCTGACCGAATCGGTCAACGTCATGGCGGCCAACCTGACCGACCAGGTGCGTTCCATCGCCGAGGTGACCACCGCGGTGGCCAAGGGCGACCTGAGCCAGAAGATCCGGGTGGACGCCCGCGGCGAGATCCTGGAGCTGAAGGAGACCATCAACACGATGGTCGATCAGCTCTCGGCGTTCGCCGACGAGGTGACCCGGGTGGCCCGCGAGGTCGGCACCCAGGGCAACCTGGGGGGCCAGGCGGCGGTCCGGGGCGTGTCGGGCACCTGGAAGGACCTGACCGACAACGTCAACGTGATGGCGTCCAACCTCACCGCCCAGGTCCGTTCCATCGCCCAGGTGGCCACGGCGGTGGAGCGCGGCGACCTGAGCCAGCAGATCATTGTCGAGGCCAAGGGCGAGGTCGCGGCGCTGGCCGGGACGATCAACCGGATGGTCGGCACGCTGTCCGCGTTCGCCGACGAGGTGACCCGGGTGGCCCGCGAGGTCGGCACCGAGGGGCGGCTGGGCGGCCAGGCCGACGTCAAGGGCGTGTCGGGCACCTGGAAGGACCTGACCGACAACGTCAACTCGATGGCGGACAACCTGACCAGTCAGGTCCGCAACATCGCCCAGGTCACCACCGCGGTGGCCCAGGGCGACCTGTCGAAGAAGATCGACGTCAACGCGCGCGGCGAGATCCTCGAGCTCAAGACCACCATCAACACCATGGTCGATCAGCTCTCGTCGTTCGCGGCCGAGGTCACCCGGGTGGCCCGCGAGGTGGGCAGCGAAGGCCGGCTGGGCGGCCAGGCCGAGGTCGAAGGGGTGTCCGGCACCTGGAAGCGGCTGACCGAGAACGTCAACGAGCTGGCCGGGAACCTGACCCGGCAGGTCCGCGCGATCGCGGAGGTGACCAGCGCGGTCGCGTCCGGTGACCTGACCCGGTCCATCTCGGTGGAGGCCCAGGGCGAGGTCGCCGAGCTCAAGGACAACATCAACGCGATGGTCCACTCGCTGCGTGATACGACCCAGGCCAACCAGCAGCAGGACTGGCTGAAGACCAACCTGGCCCGGATCGCGGGCATGATGCAAGGCCATCGCGACCTGGCCGTGGTCGCCGAGCTGATCATGGACGAGCTGGCCCCGCTGACCGGAGCGCAGCACGGGACGTTCTTCTTGACCGAGCCGGCTTCCGACGACGAGCCGGAGCTCCGCCTGATCGCCGGCTACGGGCTGCGCGCGGACAAGGCGGCACCGATCCAGTACCAGCTCGGCCAGTCCCTGATCGGCCAGGTGGCGCGCAGCAAGCGGCCGGTCGTGGTCGCGAACCTGCCCGAGGGCTACGTGAAGATCTCCTCCGGGCTCGGCGAGGCACCGCCCGCGAACCTGGCCATCGTGCCCATCTTGTTCGAGGACCAGGCGCTCGGCGTCATCGAGCTGGCCTCGTTCACCCCGTTCAGCCAGGTGCAGACCGACTTCCTGGAGCAGCTGACCGAGACGCTCGGGGTCAACTTCAACACGATCATCGCCAATGCCCGCACCGACGCGCTGCTGGAGGAGTCGCAGCGGCTGGCCGCCGAGCTTCAGGCGCGGTCGGAGGAGCTGCAGGCCCAGCAGGTGGAGCTGCAGCGGTCCAACGCCGAGCTGGAGGACAAGGCGGCCCTGCTGGCCGCGCAGAACCGCGATATCGAGACCAAGAACGCCGAGATCGAGCACGCCAGGCAGGAGATCGAAGAGCGCGCGCAGCAGCTGGCCCTGGCGTCGAAGTACAAGTCGCAGTTCCTGGCCAACATGTCGCACGAGCTGCGCACCCCGCTGAACAGCCTGCTGATCCTGGCCCGGCTCCTGGCCCAGAACCCCGGGCGGAACCTGTCCGCCAAGCAGGTCGAGTACGCCAACGTCATACACTCGGCCGGATCAGACCTGCTGCAGCTCATCAACGACATCCTCGACCTGTCCAAGGTCGAGGCGGGGCGGATGGACATTCACGCGGAGCGCTTCCCGCTCAGCGCGCTGCTGGAGGACATCCAGGCCACGTTCCAGCCGCTCACCGCGGAGAAGGGACTGGACTTCGCGGTCGAGACCGACGACGACGCCCCGCCCGAGCTGTTCACCGACCGCCAGCGGCTCCGCCAGGTGCTCGGCAACCTGCTGTCGAACGCGGTCAAGTTCACCGAGCGCGGGCACGTGCTGCTGCGCGTCGGCCCGGATCGCAGGGCCGGCCGGCGGGCTGGCGACGGCCAGGACGTCCTGACCTTCTCCGTGGCCGACACCGGCATCGGGATCGCGCCGGAGAACCTCACCACGATCTTCGGCGCCTTCCAGCAGGGCGACGGCACGCTCAGCCGGCGTTACGGCGGCACCGGGCTCGGGCTGTCCATCGCCCGCGAGGTCGGCGCCCTGCTCGGCGGCGAGATCGCCGCGGAAAGCGAGCTGGGCCAGGGCAGCACCTTCACCCTCTACCTGCCCTGCGAGCTGCCCGGCGCGGCCGACGGCGACGGCTCTTCCGCCGACGGCGAGCCGGTCAGCGTCAGCCAGAACGGCGACGGCCTGTGGGGCGGCGAAGCCCACGCGGGTGCCACCGAGGCCCTGCAGCTGCAGCCGGCCGTGCCCGACGACAGCGCCGCGGGCGGACGGCGCCTGCTGGTCCTGGAGAGCACGCGCGGCGGCCTGCTGACCTTGCTCGCGCACAGCGCGGTCTCCGACCTGACCGGCATCCACGGACCGGTGCACGTGGGCACGGCGATTTCCCCGGAACAGGGCTTCGAGGCCCTCAGCGCGGCACCGCACCAGTGCGTGGTCCTGGATCTCGGCCTGGCGGACGCCTCCGCGTTCGCCTTCCTTGACCGGCTGCAGGAGGACCCGGAGCTGCGGTCCGTCCCGGTGCTCGCCCACACCAGGGACAAGCTGGACAGCGCGCAGGCCCGGCTGGCCCGGCTGCGGTTCGGGTCGCAGTCACTCGAACTGCTCCCGTCCCTGGACGAACTGCGCGAACGCATCACGCTGCACCTGTCCGCCGCCCAGCCCGAGCTCGTGCCCGCGCTGATCAGCGAGCCGGCCGAGCCGGAGACGCGGGTGCCGGCGCCGGAGGCGGAGGGCCACGAGGCGCTGCGCGGCCGCAGGGTCCTGGTGATCGACGACGATACGCGGAACGTCTTCGCGATCACGAGCACGCTCGAGCTGCACGGCATGGCCGTGACCCAGGCGCCCAACGGCCGCAAGGGCATCGAGGCCCTGCTCACGGCGGACGACACCGATCTCATCCTGATGGACGTGATGATGCCGGAGATGGACGGCTACACCACGATGAACAAGATCAGGCAGATGCCGGCCTTCGCGACGCTGCCGATCATCGCGGTGACCGCGCGGGCCATGCCCGGCGACCGGGAGAAGAGCATCGCGGCCGGCGCCAGCGACTACGTGACCAAGCCGGTCGACACCGACGAACTCCTGGCCTGCATGGAGCGCTGGCTCGTCCGGCGCGGTTAGCGCCGGCGGCCCCGGACGGCGACGGCGACGGCGAGCGCGGCAGCGGCGCCCGCCGCGGTCACGGCCACGGGGTGCTCGGACAGGCGCAGCTGGGCGCTGCGCGGGTGCGATTTGTCGTCGAACTCCCCGTGCGCGCCGTGGTCCGTACCCTGCGCGCCGTCCACCGGGGCCCACAGGTTATCCGGCCGGTCGTGGCGCTCGACGCCGCCGGTCTGCTGCGAGTCGAACCCCGTCCTGGCCAGGTACCGGTCGAGCAGGGCAGGCATCACCCGGTTACCGAGGATGGTCGCCGTCGTGGTCGCACCCACCAGGTACTGTCTGCGGCGCGGATGATCGGCCGCGAAGACCACGCCACGCGCGGCCACCTCGGGCTGGTAGATGGGCGGGACCGGCTGCGGGTGCCGCGGCAGCTTGGACCGGACCCAGGAGAACTGCGGGGTGTTCACCGCCGGCATCTGCACGATCGTGATGCTGACGCCGGACTTGTCATGCAGGAGCTCGCAGCGCAGCGACGAGGTGAACCCGTTGATCGCGTGCTTGGCCCCGCAGTAGGCCGACTGCAGCGGGATGCTGCGCTCCCCCAGCGCCGACCCGACCTGGACGATGACGCCCCGGTCGCGCGGCCGCATCCGGTTCAGCGCCGCCATGGTGCCGTGCACGAAGCCCAGGTAACTGACCTCGGTGACCCGCCGGAATTCGGCCGGGGTCATCTCGGCGAACGGGGCGAACACCGACGTGAAGGCCACGTTGACCCACACGTCGATCGGGCCGAGGCCCGCTTCGATCTGCTCGGCGGCCGCGTCCACCTGGGCGAAGTCCGCCACGTCGGCCGGGACGGCGAGCGCGGTACCGCCGGCCCGCTCGACCTCGCGCGCGGCGCCGGCCAGGCCTGCCTGGCCCCGCGCGATCAGGCCGACCCGGTCCCCGCGCTGGGCGAACAGGCGGGCGGCGGCCCGCCCGATACCCGCGCTCGCTCCGGTGATGGCAACCGTCTGCGTCACATGTCCTCCGATCGTGGTCCTAAGCCGCAACGGTGCGCTTGGCCGCCGCGGCGGCCGCCCGCCGCTGGCGTCGCCGGGAGCGCTGGCGGTCCTCGACGGTAGTGCCGCCCCATATGCCGTACGTCTGGGCGTGGGACAGGGCGAAGTCCAGGCACTCCTGGCGGACCGGGCACCTGGCGCAGATCATCTTGGCCCGCGCGACCTGCCTATCGCCCGGGCCCTTACCGGAAATGGGAAAGAAGAGGTCCGGATCGGCCGAACGGCAGGCGCCCGACGACCGCCAGTTCTCACCGTCTCCAGTCACGGTCATGACGCGTCCTTCCCTGAGCTGTGCGCGCAGCGGCAGTTCCGCTTCCCGCGCGTCATCCGCTTACACCTGGCCTGGCGGGAAATTTGACCGGCTGCGGACGCCGCCGGGCCGCGAACACGGAGCGTTACCGGCGCGGCGGGAGCGGCGGGAGCGGAAAATCCTTGCCGGGCCGCGGCGTACGGCCCGGATGTGACGAGCATCACATCACGTTACGTTTATTCGCCTCGGGTCGGGCACACCCTACTCGTCCGTAATTCCCAGGGTCCCAAGGAGAGCATCTTGACAAGCGGAACCCTCAGGCAGCCGGCCCGCCACACCACGAGCGCCGACCCAGCCGCCCTTGACACCAGCCTTCATCCCGGGTCGCGTGCGGAGCTGCAGCAGCTGTCCGACAACGCCCTGCTGGCCAAGGTCCGCGCGCTGCCACGGGATAACGAGCTGCGCGCCGCCGCCTGCGAGATAATCGTGGACCGCTACGACAAGCTGGTCCGCTCCTGTGTCCGCCAGTACCGCGGCAGCCCCGAGCCGACTGAGGACCTGATGCAGGTCGGGTACGTCGGCTTGCTCAAGGCGATCAACAACTACGATCCCGAGGTCGGCGACAGCCTGTCCGCCTACGCCCAGCCGTGCGTCAGCGGCGAGATCAAGCGCCACTTCCGGGACAAGCGGTGGCAGATCCACGTCCGGCGGTCGGCTCAGGAGCTTCTGCTCGAGCTACGCAAGGCCAACGAGGAACTCACCCAGCAGCTGGGCCGGTCCCCGGCCGAGGCCGAGCTGGCCGAGCGGCTCGGGGTCAGCGAGGACGACATGCAGGAGGCCCGCCAGGCCGACCTGGTGTTCAGTACGTACTCACTAGACGCCCCGCTGTCCGACCGGGAGGACCCGGCCCTGCTGGCGGACCTGCTCGGCGACGACGACCCCGCGGTCACGCACGCGATCGACATGGAGTCCGTCAACGCCCACTGGGAAGAGCTGCCCGAACGCGAGCAGCGCATCCTGGTCATGCGCTTCTACGGCAACCTCACCCAGACGGAGATCGGCGACCGGCTCGGCATCTCCCAGATGCACGTGTCCAGGCTCCTGGCCCGGGCGCTGGCCCACCTGAGGAGCAAGCTGCTCGATTCCGCCGAAGCCTCCGAAGCCCCTGAGCCGGCGGCCACCGGCTGACCGCCCCGGGCGTTCATACAGCGGAAGGATTCTCATGAAAACCGGTATGGGACTCGCACTGATCGCGATCGGGGCGATCCTCGCCTTCGCCGTGAGCGCGAATACCACCGTCTTCAACTGGAACACCGCCGGCTGGGTGCTCATGATCGTCGGCATCCTCGGGCTGGCGATCCCGCGGCGCGGGTACGGCTGGGTCGGCCGGCGGCTGTTCGTGCGGCAGGCCCGCTTGCGGCCGGAGAACCGGGTCGAAGAGGTCGTCTATCCCACCTACGTGAACCGCAACCCGGCCAACACCCGCGTGCAGGCCGGCCTGCCCGCCCCCGGCGCGCTCGGCAGCCCCGAGGCGGCCACCCACATCGACTCGAACCCCTCAACCCGGGACCTGTCGACAGATCCGACCGAGGTACCGCGCCCGGGCGAGACCGAGATCGTGGAAGACGTCTACGAGGACTGATCCCGTCGGCGACCGTCAACCGTAATGCATTACCAGGAGAGGTCATGACACTCACCGCTTCCGTCATCATCGTCTGGCTCCTCATCGGGCTGGTCATCGGGGGGCTGGCCCGGCTGCTCGTACCGGGGCGCCAGCACATCGGGCTGATAGTGACGATCCTCATCGGCATCGTGGCCGCGCTGCTGGGCGGGGTCATCACCACCCTCATCATCGGCGCCGGACATGCCGTGATCACCTTCATCGTGGCCCTGGTGGCAGCCGCCCTGATGGTCAGCGCGTTCACGACCCGTGGTTACGGCCGTTACCGCAGCCGCCGCCGGTCCCGCAGGTGGCGCTGGTAAGCCCAGGCGCGCAGGCGCCGGGAGCCGCCGGGGCGATCTCGCCCCGGCGGCTCCTTTGTGCGTTAGTGCGGTTAATCGCCAGTACTATTAACTCGGTTCCGGGTCGCGTTTCACCAGCATGATGGTCGGGAGAAATGTCGCAAGACACCTGGACGGATGGTTCCTACGCCGACCTCGGCGACCTGACAGGACGACGCGAGGCGCTTCGCCAAGCCGCCGCGCTGCCGGGCGCCGATCCGCGGGCGCTGCTCGAAGCGGCGTTCGCCGAGCTCGACGGCGCCGTGGACGTGCTGATCAAGCTGGCCGAAGCCGGGCCGGAACAGGCTCCCGCGGCCTCGCCGGACACCCTCGGCGCGGAACGAACCCTGCTGCGCGCGGTGTTCCAGCACGCGCCCTCGCCCTTGTTCCTGCTCGAGCCGGACGGCACCATCCGGCGCGCCAACGGCAGGGCCGGTGAGCTGATCGGCGCGCCGCCGGGCTACGCGACCGGCCGGGCGCTGACCGTCTTCGTCGACCTCCCGTCACGGGCCGCGGTCAAGAGCCAGCTCGCCGCGGCGGCCCGGACCGGGACGGCCAGGCAGGTGCAGTGCAGGCTGCTCGGGCCGAACGGTCCGGTCGACGCGACCCTGACCACGGACGTCATCACGCTGCAGGACGGCACCCGGCTGCTGGTAGTGGCCGCCGCCGGGCCAGCCTCGGCCGCGCCGGGCGCCAAGGAGGGTAGGGGGCCCAGGGGAGGCAAGGGAGCGAAGACCGGCCAGGAGCCAGCGGGCCTGGTGCAGGCCATGACCCGCCGGATGGACATGGTCACCGCGGTCACCAGGCTGCTCCTGGACAACAGCACGTTCAGCGAGGCAGTCACGCTGCAGCGCTGCGCCCGCCTGCTGGCCGGTGACATCGCGAGCTGGGTGATCGTGGACGTGGAGCGGGACGGCGTGCTGCGGCGGCAGTTCGCGGTCGGCCCGGCGGACACCCCCGCGCAGGAAGTGGCCAGGCGGATTCGCGTGCTGGATCCGCAACCCGGCTCGGCGCCCGCGCAGGCCCACTCCGCGGGTACGTCCGTGGTGCTGGCCCACGCGGAAGACGCCGGGATCCTCGGTACCGTCCCGGACGGTACGCCGGTGCTGATGCTGGCCGGCGCGACCTCGCTGCTCAGCGTCCCGATCACGGACGGTTCGACCAGCTACGGGGCGCTCACCCTGGCCCGGACGGCCGGCGAAGGGCGCTTCGAGATCGCCGACCTGGGCCTGGCCGAACAACTCGGCCAGCACCTGGGCGTCGCCATCCGGGTAGATCGCATGTTCCGGTACCACTCGACGGTCTCCGAGGCGCTCCAGGCCAGCCTGCTGCCGGCGTCGCTGCCGGAGGTGCCCGGGCTCGAGCTGTCCGCGGCCTACCAGCCGGCCGGCGAGGGCCTGGAGGTCAGCGGCGACTTCTACGACGTGTTCCCGGTCAGCGGCGGCTGGGCCATCACGGTGGGGGACGTCTGCGGCAAGGGGCAGGAGGCCGCCGCGATGACCGGGGCCGCCAGGCACGCGATCCGCGCCCTGGCGCACTGGAGCCCGGACCCCGCGGACGTGCTGACCAAGGTGAACGAGGTCATGCTGGCCGGCGACTACGGGGACCGCTTCGTGACCGTCAAGCTGGCCTATCTGCGCTGGGAGGACGGACGGCTGCGGGTGAGGCTGGCCAGCGCCGGCCACCCCGGACCGGCGCTGGTGCGGCCGGACGGCCGGGTCGACGTGCTCAGCGGCGGCGGCCTGCCGCTCGGCTTGTTCCCCGACGCCGACCCGCACGTCGAGGAACTCGAGCTCGGCGAGGGCGACCTGCTCTTCTTCTACTCCGACGGGGTGACGGAGGCGCGCAGCCCGGACATGCGCTATTTCGAGGACAGCCTCGCCGACGAGCTGGCCGGCCTGGCCGGCCGCCCCGCGGCCGAGACGGCCCGGACGGTACAGAGCCTGGTGTCCAGCTTCTCCCAGGACGAACTGCGGGACGATATGACCATCCTGGTCGCGAAGGTCAAGACGCCGCCCCAGGACGGCAGCTAGCCCGAAGTTCCCCCTGATCGGCCTCTGATCAACCCGTAGATTGTGCCGTGACCTGGGGAACTACGCTCCCGAACATGCTGGTGTGTAGTCATGTATAACGCGGCTATTGATCCGGTAACGGCGTGTCTGGCTGCTTAGATGCGGACAGGTCCGATATGATCGTGGTCATGTACGTGGTTAAGGTCCCGAACCGGGGATCACCGCCCGCTATCTTGCTGCGGGAAAGCTACCGCGAGGCCGGCAAGGTCAAGAACCGGACCCTGGCCAACCTGTCATCCTGGCCCGAGGCCAAGGTCGAGGACCTGGTCCGGGTGCTGAAAGGCGCCCCGCCGCCCGCCGCGGACCTGGACGGGGCGTTCGAGATCACCCGCAGCCTGCCGCACGGCCACGTCGCCGCCGTCCTGGGCACGGCCCGCGCCCTGGGCCTGGAAGAGCTCATCGACCCGGCCCCGTCCCGGCACCGGGACCTGGTGACCGCAATGGCGGTCGCGCAGGTGATCGCGCCGGACTCCAAGCTGGCCATCGCCCGCGGGCTGCGCGGCCAGACCGCGGCCACCTCCCTGGGAGAGGTCCTGCACCTGGGGTCGTGCGATGAGGATGACCTGTACGCGGCGATGGACTACCTGCACGGCCGGCAAGACCAGATCCAGGACGCGCTCGCCGCCCGGCACCTGGCCAGCGGCGCCCTGGTGCTCTATGACGTGTCCAGTGCCGCGTTCGAGGGCCGGACCTGCCCGCTGGGCGCCATCGGCCACCCCAAAGACGGCGTGCGGGGCCGGCTGCAGATCGTCTACGGGCTGCTGACCTCCCCGGCGGGCATCCCGGTCGCGATCGAGGTCTTCGCCGGCAACACCGGCGACCCCAAGACCGTGGCGGACCAGGTGACCAAGGTCAAGGACCGGTTCGGGATCACCAAGGTGGTGCTGGTCGGGGACCGGGGCATGCTGACCGCCGCCCGGCTGCGCGACGACGTCCGGCCCGCGGGGCTGGACTGGATCACCGCGCTGCGCGCCCCGCAGGTCAAGAAACTGGTCCGCGGCGGGGACCTGCAGCTGACCCTGTTCGACCAGACCGACCTGGCCGAGATCACCTCCCCGGACTTCCCCGGTGAGCGGCTGGTGGCCTGCAAGAACCCGTTCCTGGAAGCCGAACGGGCCCGCAAACGCGAGAGCCTGCTGGCCGCCACCGAAGCTGACCTCGGCAAGATCGCCGCGGCCTGCGCGCGGACCCGCGCCCCGCTGCGCGGCACGGACAAGATCGCCGTGCGCGCCGACCGGGTCCTGACCCGCCGCAAGGTCGCCAAGCACTTCACCGTCCAGATCAGCGACGACAGCTTCTCCTACGCCCGGAACCAGGACTCCATCGCCGCAGAAGCACAGCTCGACGGCATCTACGTGCTGCGCACCAGCGTCGCCGCCAGTGACCTGGACAGCCCGCAGGTCGTCTCCTCCTACAAGGCCCTGGCCCAGGTCGAACGGGCCTTCCGCGCCTTCAGCACCGACCTGGACATCCGCCCCATCCGGCACCGCACCGAAGACCGGGTCCGCGCGCACGTGTTCCTGCGCATGCTGTCGTACTACCTCACCTGGCACCTGCAGGCCCGCCTCGCGCCCGTCCTGTTCACCGACGACGACAAGCCCGCCGCCCAGGCCGCCCGGCCCAGCCCCGTCGCCCCCGCCGCCCGCTCCCCCCGCGCCCAGGCCAAGGCCGCCACCAAGCACACCCCCGGCGACCAGCCCGTGCACAGCTTCGCTACCCTGCTCGCCGACCTCGGCACCATCTGCCTCAACCAGATCCAGCCCGCCGACCCCGCGCTGCCCGGCTTCCGGCTCATCACCACACCCACCCCGCTCCAGCGGCAGGCATTCGAGCTACTCGGCGTCAGCCACCGCCTCGGGGTCGCGTAGTCAGCAGGCCGCCCCCGCGCATCACGAAAGCCCAGGTAAACGGCCAAACACGCGGATCACCGGGGGGAACTACGGGCTAGCCGGAACGAGCCCGGGTCGTCCTCTTGGCGCCCTTGGTTCCCTGCGCGCCGGCCACGACCTCGGCGGCCACCTCGGTGACCTTGACATGGCGGCGCTGAGATTCCTGGCGCAGCCGCCGCAGCGCGTCGTCGGCGTCGCAGCCGAGCGCGTGCATGAGGATGCCCTTGGCCTGGTCAACCACGGAGCGGGCCACCACGGCGTCCTTCATCTGGGTGGCGGTCCGCTGCGCCTGATCGTAGGCCGTGGCGTTGGCCAGCATCGCGCCGCCGAAGGCGGCCACCGTGTCCGCCATGGGATTGGACTGCGCGTCGAGCACGCCGGGGCGCACGCCGAACAGTGACAGGACCATGGCCCCGCGGGGCAGCGTCCGCACCAGGTGCACCGAGCAGCGGACGCCGCGGCGCAGCGCCGCCTCGGCGTATTCGGGCCAGCGGGTCTCGTCCAGCGTGTCCGGGCAGGTGACCGGGACGCCGGTATCGGCCGCGGTGACCAGCGGGCCGCGTCCGATGTTCAGCTGGAGGTCGCACAGCTCGGCCAGGTCCGGATGGGTCGCCGCGGCGCTCACCACCTCGCCGTCGCGCCAGACGGCCGCGTGAGCGCCGGCGCAGGCCGGCACCTGCCACGCGGCCAGTTCGGCGAGCTTGTTCAGCGATCTGGCCTCACCGCCGTTGGTGAGGCTAAGCAGCTCGGCCGCTTCGTGCCCGAGATGCTCGATCGGCAACTGGCTCTCCCTGGCTGCGGTCTAACCGGCGGAGGTCTAGCAGGCGGGCGGGGCCGCCGCGGCCGCCGCGGCGCGCACGGGCGGAGCGGAGGCCTCGGCGCTGGACCGGCTGACGAAACGGATGGCCGGGATCCGGGCCGCGCAGGACGCCAGGCGGGACCCGGAGGCCGTGGTCTTCTGGATGGTCACCTGGCACCAGGGACGGCTGACCCAGGGTGATCCGCCCGTTGACGAGTCCGAGTAGCCGGTATCGCAGGTAGCCACGCTGTGCGCCCGGCTGCTGAGCAGGGCTCCGATGGTGATCATCGCGAACATGACGGGAACCAGGACGAACGCGTAGACCGTCGTCCCCGCTCCCAGCCACCCGACGCGCCGTCGGCGCTGCGGCCGGGCCAGCGGTTCGGCACCGACCGGCTCCTCGGCATTGAGCTGGGTGAAGATGGAGAACATCGAAGCCAGCTGGGGCTCGCTGGTCTGCAGCGCGCCCTCCATCTGATCGAGAACGCGTTGCTGGGCGGCAGGCAGGGTCACACAAAGCTCCTTGCACCATGACGAACGGGCGGGTGCGGAACCATCGGCTACCCCCGCCTTCTGGCCACAAACGGCATTAGTTGGCAGCTTACCGGCTCGATTACGCGCACGACTCAGTCGGGCACGATTCCGTCAGGAACTGTTCAGCCCAGCACGATTCCGTCCGGACCTGTTGAGTCAGTCATGCCCTGTCAGTCAGGCACCGTCAGTCAGGCACCGCGGCGGTGACCTCGCTGGCGGCACGCTGGCTGAGCGACACGCGGACCAGCGCGGCCGCGAGCCGGGCCGGCTGGCCGCAATCGGACAGCAGCCTGGTCAGCGACTCGCGGCTGCCCGGCAGCCCCACGCGGCGGGCTCCGCTGGTCATGACCGCGTCCACGTAGGGTACGACGGACGGCCAGACCTGCTGGACCTCGCGCAGGAAGATGCTCGCCCCGGCCGGGCCCAGCCCGGGAAACCGGGTGAGCGAGGACGCGATGGCGCCGCTGTCGCCGCCGGCCTCGTCGCGCAGCCGCCTCAGGTCGCCGCGCCACGTGCTGGACAGCAGTTCCGCGCCATCGCCGAGCATGGTCGCGGTGCGCTCGTCGTATCGCCGGTAATGGCCGCGGCCCAGGGCGTCCACGCGGTCCTGCCAGCCGGCCTCGCTCATGGCCTTCGGGCTGCGGTAACCGGCCGTGAACAGCTCACCGGCCGCCGCCACCGCGATGTCGGCCGAGATCCGCCCGCTCAGCAGCGTGCTGAGCACGAGCAGCTGATAGAGGGGCCCGGGCCGGTCGGCGAGCCCGATGCCCGCTTCCTCGGCGTACAGGCGACCGTACCTGCCGAGCAGTTCCTTGACGATCAGTTCCGTTCTTGCTGCCATGCGACTATCTCGTCACATGTCCGGCGGGACGGCCGGGACGCAGGAGAGCGCTGGGGCCTGGTCTTTGTTCAGCGCCAGGTCACCGATGGACACCACGCCGACCGGGGTCCCGTCCTGCACGACCGGAATGCGCCGCACCGCCCGCTCGCGGACCAGCCTGGCGGCCTGATCCACGTCGTCGTCGGGGCCGAGCACGGCCAGCTCGGCGCCGCAGATGTCGCCGACGCGCGTGGTCGCGGGGTCACGATTGTCGGCCAGTACGCGCAGGGCGATGTCCCGGTCGGTGACGAGCCCGCTGAGCCGGCCGTCGGCCACGATCAGCACGGTACCGATCCCGTGTTCCTTCATCACCTTCGCCGCCGCCGACACCGGCTCGGTAGCAGCCATGCTCACCGGCGCGGGACCCATGATGTCCCGCAGCTTCGTTGTCATGGTTCACCTCCTGCGACGATCGTCAGCGGCTACCCCGCGCCCACACGCGCAAACGGCATGGCGGAGGTTAAGCCGATGGAGGCGGGGTCGTCCGCCGTGGTGAGGTCGACCAGTGAGACCAGGCCGGCCACCTGCCCGTCCTCGATGACCGGCAGCCTGCGGACCGCGTGCTCGCGCATCAGCTGCGCCGCGACGGACGCGTCGTCGTCGGCGTTGACGCCCACCAGGTCACGGCTGCTGAGCGGGCCCACCGGCTCGTCCGGTCCCACCGACTCCGCGACGGCCCGGACCACCAGGTCGCGGTCCGTCACCAGGCCGTAGAGGGCCTGGTCGCTGACCACCAGCACGGCGCCCACGCCCCAGTCCCGCATGGTCCTGGCGGCGGTCCCGATCGACTGGTAGTAGTCCACCCCGATGGGCCCCGGTGTCATCACGTCACGCACTTTGGCGTTCATGACGTCCCCTCCTACCGGTCGGGACCAGACTTAAACAGGAATTAGCACGTGGGGAGGAATTAGTCGCGTGTGACGAGCGGGAAGAGCGGCTCAGGCGCGGCCCAGGAGACGATCGAGCGCCTGGCTGACCTCGTCGGCCAGGGAAGTGTCTCCGAGCGGGACCAGCGCGGGAACCGGCCCGGAAGTGTGCCCGGAAGTGTGCCCGGAAGTGTGCCCGGAAGTGTGCACCGCCTCAGGCTCCCGGACCAGGCCGCAGTCCAGGCACTCGACCTGGCCCAGCCGGCGGATCAGGTGAGCGCTGCGGCACTTGGCACAGCGCTCCAGCTCGGCGGTCCAGTCGGCCGATTCCTGGCAGGCGGGGCAGATGAGCACCAGCTGGTCGTGCACCACCCCGCGTCGCCAGGGGCTCTTGCCCCGCTCCGGGTCCGTCTGCCGCACGCCGCAGCGGTAACACGGCACTGTGCCCTGCTTTCCCCCCCGGACCCACCCATCTTCCCCGCGGACCCACCCTGATCCTCCCTGCGGCGCTAGCCGAGCGCGGCGAGCGCCTTGGCGTACTCCGCCAGGTCGCGCGCCTGCGGGATCGGGTTGACCACCTTCCACCGCACCACGCCGTTTTTGTCGATGATGAACGTGCCCCGGATCGCGATCCCGCGCTCAGGGTCGAACACACCGTACAGCTTGGCCACCTCTCCGTGCGGCCAGAAGTCCGAGAGCAGCTCGAAGCCGAAATGCTCCGCGTCGGACCAGGCCCGATGGGTGTACGTGGAGTCCACCGACACGGTGAGCAGCTCCACATCCTCCCGCGTCACCTCGGGGAAGTCGTCGCGGATCGCGCACAGCTCGCTGGAGCACACCGAGCTGAACGCCAGCGGGTAGAAGATCAGCACGACGTTCTTGGCGCCGCGGAAGCTGGACAGCCGCACGGGCGTGCCGTGCTGGTCCTTCAGCTCGAAATCGGGCGCCTGATCGCCTACCTCGACCGCCATGCTTGCTCCTTTCGCCGCTGCCACCTGACGGGAAGCGGGAACCATCACCTGCGTGCCTTGGGGGCGCCTTCGGCGCGGGCACCCTGCTTATCTGCGCGCTTTCGGCGCGACGAGACGCGTGCCTGACCAGTCGCGGGCCGCACTCACGCTCGAGGTCTGGGACAGCCCGGCCGTCGGCGCGGCCTCGCCGATGTCGCTCGGCTCGACGTGGCCATCTCGGCCCGCCTTCGGCGTGAGCAGCCAGATGTATCCCCCGTCGGCCAGCGGAGTGAGCGCGTCGACCAGCGCGTCGACAAGGTCGCCGTCCCCGTCGCGCCACCACAGCAGGACCACGTCGACCACGTCTTCGTTGTCCTCGTCGACCAGCTCTACCCCGTCCGCCTTTGTGATCGCGCCGCGCAGCTGCT
>Ga0335074_10007361_pt1 | contig 15247 bp, 10 predicted proteins | sample Lox_Sample_23_FD_206715 | JGI IMG/M metagenome (GOLD analysis project Ga0335074, IMG submission 206715) | Soil microbial communities from Loxahatchee National Wildlife Refuge, Florida, United States - Lox_Sample_2.3 | ecosystem: Environmental > Terrestrial > Soil > Wetlands | place: USA...
TGAATTCGGCTACGGCCATCTCCGCGGACGTGGTCATGTCCCAGACGGCGTTCCAGCACACGGCCTCGGTCAGCGGGTCGTCCACGTCCAGCCCGCAGGCAAGCAGGCTGCGCAGGCTTCCCGGGTCGAAGCGGATCCTGGCGAACGTCAGGTTGCCGTCGTTGAGGACGAGGGCGGCCGGCGCCGGGATCCCGGCCAGCTCGGGAACCGCGGTCCGGGCGCCGGTCAGCGTCGCCGCGGTCACCTGCCGACGGCGGAGCCTGCCGCCGTCGGCGTCGTACACGCCGATCACGACCCGGTGCTCGCGCAGCACGGCCCCCTCAGCGGGCGGCGCCTGCAGGACGGTGAGCGACCGGACGCTGCCGTCCGGAGCGAGCGTCAGCTGGGGCCGCAGCGTGTTCACCCCCGAGGTCCGCAGCCACTGCTCCGCCCACCCCGCCAGGTCCCGGCCGCTGGCCGCCGACCAGCAGGCAACCAGGTCGCCGAGGGCGGCGGCCGCGCCGCCGTGCCGGGTCACGTAGTCGCGGAGCCCGGCGCGAAGCGCGTCGCCGCCGATGAGCGCGGCGAGCTGGCGGATGGCGCTCGCGCCCTTCGAGTACGTGATCGCGGCCGGCCGGGCCAGGGCGACTGCGGCGTCCGGCACCGGGGACGACACCGGCTCGGTGCTCGGCAGGGTGTCGGCGCGGTAGGCGGCCTCCTGCTCGCGCATGCAGAACGCGCGCCACGGCGAGTCCGTGCCGAGGGTCTCTTCCAGCGCGGTGTAGCTGAGGTAGGTGGCCAGCGCCTCGGCCAGCCACACGTCGTCCCACCAGCGCTCTGCGACGAGGCTGCCGAACCACAGGTGCGCGACCTCGTGGGCCAGCACCATCGCGGCGAAGTCGTCCTCCGGATCGGCGAGGCGGTGCAGCATGGTCTCGCTGACCGCCATCACCCCGGGGATGCACACGGCTGCCGCGCCAAGCTCGGGCGCGAACACGATGTCGTACTTGGGGTACGGGCATCCCACCCCGAGCGCCCGCTCATACCAGGCGAGTGCCCGGCTCACCAGGCCACAGACGCGCCCAAGGCCCGCCGCGTCGCCCGAGCTCGCGAGCGTGGGCCGGCACCGCACGCTGAGGCGCACCGCGCCGCCGGTGCCGGCGTATTCTTCCTCGGCGGTCGTGACGTACGGGCCCGCGCACAGGGCCAGGTCGTACGGCTTCATCAGCGGCACGGTCGCGAACCGCCAGGTCCCGGCATCGCCGGGACCTGGCCGGTCGGTCACCGCGCCGTTGGCGACGCACTCCCAGCCCGCCGGGGCGGCCACCGTGAGCGTGAAATCAGCACGCAGGTCTGGCTGGTCGAAGCAGCAGAACACGTTCGGGGCGTTCGCCGGGTAGCAGCTTGCGAGCAGGTACGCCGCGCCGTCGGCGGGGTCGGTGAACCGCGCCAGCCCCCGGCCGTCGGGCGCGTAACGGAACTCGGCGTCGACCGTGAGCAGGTTCTGCTCGGTCAGCCGGTCCAGGTGCAGCCGCCCGGCGGATACCGCCACGGCGGGGTCAAGCTCCTCCCCGTTGCAGCAGACCCGGTGCACAGCGGCGGCGCGCAGGTCGGCGAACGTCGCGGAGCCCGGTTCGGAGCAGCGGAACCGGATCTGCGAGCTGGACCGGATCACGCCGGGATCCGTGGCCAGGTCCAGGGACACCGCGTACGTCTCGACCTCGAGCAGCGCGGCCCGGGCCTTCGCTTCCGCCTCTGTACATCCCGTTGCCAACATCTGCGCCGCGGCCACGCCAGCATCCTAGAGTCGGGGCCACGTGCCGGAACCGCGGGCTACGAGGAGGAGCTACCGATGACGCACTACCTGCTCAGCGTGTACCAGCCGGGCTGCCGGTCGAGGTCCGCCCGTTCGCTCAGCTTGGCTGAACGCTGTCCCGCGACGGCGCGCCCCCGGCACGGGCACAATTGACCCCAGCGGCAGCCGCGAGGGCGCGCGCCGCCGGACAGGGAGGGGCGGCTGATGCCGACCGTGCAGGCGAATGGCATTGACATCTACTACGAGGTGCAGGGCGAGGGCGAGCCCATGGTGCTCATCCCGTACCTCGCCGCTGACCAGGCGTGCTACGCGTTCCAGGTGGCCGACTACGCGAAGCAGTTCACGTGCTACAGCGTGGACCTGCGCGGGGCCGGCCTGTCCGGCAAGCCGGAGGGAACGTACACGACCGAGCTGTTCGCCGACGACGTCGCCGCGTTCATGCGCGCCGCCGGCATCGGCCAGGCCCACATCTTCGGGCTGTCGCTCGGCGCGGCCACCGGCATGTGGCTGGCGGGCAGGTACCCGGAACTGGTGAAGACGCTGTCCCTGCACAGCGCGTGGGACCGCACCGACCCGTTCCTGCGCGCGGTCGTGGAGACCTGGCAGATCATGGCCCAGGGCCTGGGCAGCGTGACCGAGATGGTGATCAGGGGGATCTTCCCCTGGTGCTTCACGCCAGAGCTGTGGGCGGCCCGGCCCGAGTACGTCGAGTCGCTCGCCGACTTCGTCCGCAGCCGCCCGATGGCCTCGGTCGACGCGTTCCTGCGCCAGTCGGAGGCGGTGCTGGCGCACGACGCCCAGGGGGTGCTCGGCTCGATCCAGGCGCCGACGCTGATCACGTTCGGCCGGCACGACCTGGCCTGCTCGACCCGGTTCGCCGACCCGATCACCGACGCGATCGCCGGCAGCGAGGTCCTGGTGTTCGAGGACTGCGCGCACGCCCCCATCTACGAGAACGCCGAGGAGTTCAACAAGCGGACGCTCGCGTTCCTGAACCGCCACTCGGCGTAACCGCTGGATGCCGGACACGCTGACCCGGCGTGCGCTGAACCGGGCCCTGCTCGACCGGCAGCTGCTGCTGCGCCGGGACCCGCTGCCCGGCGCCGCTGGCCCGCGCGCCGGCCGGGTGATCGAGACCGTCGAGCACCTGGTCGGGCTGCAGGCGCAGGCCCCGTTCCCGCCGTACTACGGGCTGTGGTCCCGGCTGGACGGCTTCCGCCCGGGCGATCTTGCTGAGCTCCTGCTGGCCAGGAAGGTCGTCCGCATCGGCCTCATGCGCGGGACCATTCACCTGGTGTCCGCCGAGGACTGTCTCGCCCTGCGCCCCGTCCTGCAACAGGTGCTGGAACGCGGCCTGCGGGCGAATTTCGGCCGCCGGCTCACCGACGTCGACCGCGCGGAGCTCGCCCGGGCAGGCCGGGCGCTCGTCGACGACCGGCCGATGACGTTCAGCGAGATCGGCGACGCACTGAAATCCCGGTGGCCGCAATACCCGCCGAACGCGCTGGCTCAGGGTGTCCGCGCCCTGGTGCCGCTGGTTCAGGTGCCGCCCCGGGCGGTGTGGGACCGGGCGGGCCGGGCGGCGCACACCTCGGCGGAGGCGTGGCTCGGCAGGCCGCTGGCGGCGTCAGCGTCGCCCGACCAGGTGGTGCTCAGGTACGTGGCCGCGTTCGGCCCGGCCACGGTCGCCGACGCGCAGGCCTGGTCGGGCCTGACCGGGCTGAGGGAGGTCTTCGAGCGTCTGCCCAAGCAGCTGCGCACGTTCCGCGATGAGCAGGGCCGCGAGCTGTTTGACCTGCCCGACGCGCCGAGGCCGGATCCGGACACGCCGGCCCCGGTGCGGCTCGTCGCCGAGTTCGACAACCTGATCCTCTCTCACGGCGACCGCTCCCGGATCATCAGCGAGCCCGACCGGCAGCGGCTGTACACCAAGAACGGGATCTTTCCCGGAACCGTGCTGATCGACGGGTTCGTTCGGGGCATGTGGCGGGTCACCAAGGTCCGAGGCGCGACGGTGCTGACGATCGAGATGTTCGGGCCGGTCGGGGGCCGTGATCGCGACGCGGTCGCGGCCGAGGGCGAGCGCCTGCTCGAGTTCGCGGTGCCGGGCAGCCCGGACGCCGAGATCCGGTTTGGCCCGATTACGTGAGGGGTCGCACGGGCCGCTTCCTCGGCTCATCGATGCACCGGAGGGCATGTAAGAACAAGCCCATCCGTACATCGATGCCCCGGCCGCTTGACGGGTTACGGCTCGGCGACGACTCCCTGCCCGCGGTCGTAGTCGTATGCGTAGATCTCACGGCCGTCCTGGTACGCGCGCTCGGCGCGGCTGGTGACATCCAGCGGGTCGCCGGACCAGATCACGAGGTCGGCGTCCTTGCCCGGCTCGAGCGAGCCGATCCGGTCGTCGACGCCCAGGATCCGCGCCGGGTTGATCGTCACCGCGCGGATCGCGGCCGCGGCGTCGAGGCCCTCCTTGACGGCGAGGCTGGCCTGGTGGATCAGGAAGTTGATCGGCACGACCGGGTGGTCGGTGGTGATCGCGATCGTGATCCCTGCGGCGTCGAGCCGGCCGGGGTTGGCCAGCGACCGGTTCCGCAGCTCCACCTTGGACCTGCTGGTGAACAGCGGGCCGATGATGACCGGGATGCCCTGCTCGGCGATCAGGTCGGCGAGCAGGTGGGCCTCGGTGCCGTGATCGATCACGAGCTGGTAGCCGAACTCGCGGGCGATCCGCATCGCGGTCGCGATGTCGTCGGCGCGGTGGCAGTGCTGGCGCCACGGGATCTCGCGGCGCAGCACCCGGCCGAGCGCCTCCAGGCCCAGGTCCCGGTCCACTGGCTTGCGCTGTTCGGGTGGCTGGTTCTCCGCCGCGGCCAGCTTGGCCAGGTAGTTGCTCGCCGCGACGAGCGCCTCCCGGATGACCGCGGCCGTGCCGAGCCGGGTCGACGGGGTCTCGTGCCGGTCGCCGTAGGTGCGCTTCGGGTTCTCGCCGAGCGCGGACTTCATGCCGGACGGCTCGCGCAGCACCATCTGGTCCACGACCCGGCCCCAGCACTTGATCGCGACGGTCTGGCCGCCGATCGCGTTGCCGGACCCCGGGTTGACGTTCACGGCCAGCACGCCGCCGCCGATCGCGTCGCGGAAGCCCTGGTCGGCGGGGTTGATCGCGTCGATCGCACGCACATACGCGGTGACCGGCTTGGTCATCTCGTTGCCGTCCCGGCCGGCCCAGCCCTCGGCCTCCTCGACGACGCCGACGTGGGCGTGCGCGTCGATGAAGCCGGGAAGCACCCATTTGCCCGCCGCGTCCACGGTCTCGGCGCCGGCCGGCACCGCGATCCCCGGCCCGCCGACGGCGACGATCTTTCCGCCGTCGAGCAGAACCGTTCCGCCGTCGATGGGCTCACCTGTCACCGGGACGACCCGGGCACCAACAATTGCCGTGCTCACCGGGCTTACGGTACAGGCGCCCGTGTTCCGTCAGTCACGGAGCATGCTGTGGTACACCGCGAGCAGCGCGGCCTTCTGCTCGTCGGCCAGGCGCGCGTCGGCGCTGATCGCCGCTTCCACGTCCGCCGTTGATCCGCCGTTCTCGCCGGCCAGGTCGTCGGCGGCGGCGTCGAGCAGGCCTGCCTGGGTGAGCAGCGTCTCTGCGGACACGTTGAGCGCCCCGGAGATCAGCTTGAGCACGCGGACGGACGGCTGGTGCAGGCCGCGCTCGATCTGGCTCAGGTACGGGTTGGACAGTGAGGTCCGCTCGGCGAGCTGGCGCAGCGACAGGTTGGCGAGCTTGCGCTTGCTGCGGATGAAGGCGCCCAGGCTCTCCATCTGCGCATTCCAGGTTTCGGTCACTGTCGCCTCGGTACTTAGCTCACCCGCTGTCTGCTCAGAATAGTAAGCAGAACAGTGGCGAGATGGTAAGAAGCCCGTGGCGGGCCGGCTGGGCTCGCCACGGGCTGGTGCAGCCGTGCCGCCGGGGGGTTACTTGCCCGAGTCGGCGGGCCCGGTCTTCTTGGCGGTCCCGCTCGTCCCGGTCTTGCCCGGGGTTTCGGTCTTCTTGGCGCTGGTCCCGCCGCTGGAGGGAAGCAGCTGCCCGGTCGTGTGCAGCACGCCCTCGGCGAACTTCCGCTGCTCGGCCAGGATCTTCATGGCGAAGCTGTAGGCGCTGCCCGCCAGCTCCTCCGGCTTCGGCAGCTTGCTGGCGAACGGAAGGTTCAGGTCGGAAAGCGCGGGCGTCATCGTGCGCACGGTCTTGATCGCCTCGGTGACGGTCTCCTGGCCCTTGCGGACGGTCTTCAGGATCTCGGCCTGCACTTCCTGGCCCACGTTGCGGATATCGGTCATGGCTCCTCCTCTTGCTCTCTGCTAACTATACTAAGCAAACAGATAGATTTGTCAAGCGGCCCGTGCGCGCTGACGTTCTGGGCGAAATGCCGAGCCGCGTGCCGGAGTGTTACGCCGGCCTTTGTCGGCGCCGCTGTCTAGGCTGCTCGGCAACGGCCACAGGCGGCACCCCGGAAGGAGCGCAGTGACGGATAGCTTCACTGCCGGCCAGGTGAGTTCCCTGGCCGACGGCGCTGCTGACCAGGTCGGACGGGTCGCGGGGACCGAAGACTCCACCCCGCTGCAGTTCGCCGTCGCCCTGGACGAGACGTCTTACCTGCAGCTAGACGACGTCGTCGTCACGCTGCGGGATATTCCCGGGCGGGAGCCGGTGCTAACCAGCGGGGTAGTGACGCAGGTCCGCGCCAGGCACGAGGGCGCGAGCTTCGGCTCGGACGTCTTTCTCATCTCCGACGGCGTGCTGCCCGCGCGGGTGCAGGAGATTGCCGAGGTCAGCACCACCAGGGTCGAGCCCGAGGTGTACGTGCCGCCGAGGCCCGGAGAGATCGTGCGCCGCGCTACCGGCGCCGAGCGCGCCCAGGCTCTGTACTTCGACCAGATGAAGTCGCGGCTGCCGGTCGGGCTCGGCCGTGACGGCGAGCCGATCTACGTGAACATGGAGTTCCTCGACGGCACCCGCGGCGCGCACGTGTCGATCAGCGGCATTTCCGGGGTGGCGACGAAGACGAGCTTCGCGCTGTTCCTGCTGCACTCGATCTTCCGGTCCGGCGCCCTCGGCGCCCGCGCGGTCAACGCCAAGGCCCTGGTGTTCAGCGTCAAGGGCGAGGATCTGCTGTTCCTGGACCAGCCGAACATCCGCCTCGACGACGACCTGCGGACCAAGTACGCGGAGCTTGGCCTGCCGGCCGAGCCGTTCGCGTCGTCGGGCTTCTGGGCACCGCCGATCCCCGATGACCAGACCGGGCGGCCGAACGTCACCGGGCGCACCAGCGGTGTGGAGGCGTTCTGGTGGACGCTCGAGGAGTTCTGCACCGGGCAGATGCTGCCGTACGTGTTCGCCGACGCCGAGGACGAGCGCAACCAGTACACGATCGTGATCCACCAGGTCGCGACGCGGCTGAAGTTCGACGCCGTCGCCTACGGCGACACCGGAGCGGTGAAGATCGACGGTGACGTCGCGCGCACCTACTCCGAACTCGTGGACGTCGTCGAAGCCCGGCTCACCGACGACGAGACCCGCCAGAACTGGGCCGGGCCGGTCACCGGCGTCGGCACGATCAACGCGTTCATCCGGCGGCTGCGCTCGTCGGTGCGGCCGCTGCGGCCGATCATCCGCGCCGACCTGACCGGCGGCAGCAGGCGGCTGATCTCCACCGCGAACCAGCAGGTGACCGTCGTCGACTTGCACAACCTGCACGAGCGCGCCCAGCGGTTCGTGGTCGGCGTGGTGCTGGCCGCCGAGACCGCGCGCAAGGAAGATGCCGGACCGGGCGGCCTGCTGTTCACGATGATCGACGAGCTGAACAAGTACGCGCCGCGGGAGGGCACCTCGCCGATCAAGGAGGTGCTGCTGGACATCGCCGAGCGCGGCCGGTCGCTGGGGATCATCCTGATCGGCGCGCAGCAGACGGCCAGCGAGGTCGAGCGCCGCATCGTGTCGAACTCCGCGATCCGGGTGGTCGGCCGGCTCGACGCCGCCGAGGCCGGGCGCCCCGAATACGGGTTCCTGCCGGCGTCGCAGCGAACCCGGGCGACGCTCGCCAAGCCGGGCGCGATGTTCGTCTCCCAGCCCGAGATCCCGGTGCCGCTGGCCGTGGAGTTCCCGTTCCCGGCCTGGGCGACCCGGCTCGCCGAGTGCGCCGAGCCGCCGCGGACCGCCGCGGCCCCGCAGGCAGATGTCTTCGCCCGCCTTCCCGTTGCTGACGACGACGACATCCCGCCGTTCTGAAGACTGCGAGGAACCGAACGCCGTGAAGTTCTTGCACACCGCCGACTGGCACGTGGGAAAGGTCCTGAAGGGCCGGGACCGGCTGGACGAGCAGCGCGCCGTGCTCGCCGAGATCGCCGCCGTCGCCGAGCAGAACGAGGTCGACGCGGTCTTGGTCGCCGGTGATGTCTACGACAGCGGGGCGCCCGCCGCGTCCGCGCAGCAACTGGTGATCCAGGCGCTGCTGCGGCTGCGCCGGACCGGAGCCGAGGTCATCGTGATCGCGGGCAACCATGACAACGGCGGGACGTTCGAGGCTTACCGGCCGCTGATGCGGGAGGTCGGCATCACGCTGGTCGGGCAGACCCGGCCGCCCGATCAGGGTGGTGTCGTCAGGTTCCGGGCCCGGTCCGGCGAGGACGTCCAGGTGGCCGTGCTCCCGTTCCTCACCCAGCGCTACGCGGTGCGGGCCGCCGAGATCGTCAGCCAGACGCCGTCGGAGAACGTGCGCGCCTACGACGAGATGGTCCGCCAGGTGATCTCGGCGCTGACGGCCGGGTTCGGCGCCAACACGGTCAATCTGCTGATGGCCCATCTGACCTGCATCGGCGGGACGTTCGGCGGCGGCGAGCGGTCGGCTCAGTCGATCTTCGAATACAGCGTCCCGGCGGCGATCTTCCCCGTCTCGACGCACTACGTAGCCCTGGGGCACCTACACCGGCGGCAATCCATCCCCGCGCCCTGTCCGGTGAATTACTCGGGTTCCCCGATCGCCATCGACTTCGGTGAGCAGGCGAACACGAGCGTGGTGTGCCTGGTCGAGGCCAGCCCGTCGGTTCCGGCTCGCGTGGCCGACATCCCGATCGCCGCCGGGCGGCGGCTGCGGACGGTCCGCGGCACGCTCGGCGAGCTGGAAGCCCAGGCGGCCTCGCTCGGGGATGACTACCTGCGGGTGTGGCTGCGCGAGCCGGCTCGCGCCGGCCTGCGCGACGACACGGTGGCGATCCTGCCGAACGCGCTCGAGGTACGGATCGACCCGGACTTCGCGGCCTCGCCCGGGCCCAGCGGCCCCACGGTGCCCAGCGTGATCCGCACCCCGGACGAGCTGTTTGCCGACTACTGCTCGTCGCTGGACAACCCGGTGCGCGACGAGCGGGTGTCTGCCTTGTTTGCGGAGCTTCATGACGAGGTAACGGCTGCCGGTGCCCGCGCAGACTCGGCCTGAGGGAGGCGTCCCATGCGACCGATCAAGCTGGACATGAACGGGTTCGCCTCGTTCCGCGAGGCGGCCACGATCGACTTCTCCGATGCGGACTTCTTCGCTCTGGTCGGTCCAACCGGCTCGGGCAAGTCGACGGTCATCGACGCGATGACGTTCGCGCTCTACGGCTCGGTACCCCGCTGGGGCCGCAAGAACATGGTCTCGCTCGCGCTGGCGCCCACGACGGCCCGGGGCACGGTCCGGCTGCTCTTCGAGGTCGCCGGCCAGCGTTACGTCGTCGCCCGCGAGCTGCGGCGGATGGGCGGCCAGGTGAACCAGAAGGCGGCGAGCCTGGAGCGGCTGGCCGACCCGCGGGGGCGGGGCGAGCCAGGAGAACCGCAGACCGAGGTCCTGGCCAAGGACCTCGCGGGGGTCACCGATGCCGTGGAGCAGCTGCTCGGGCTGTCATACGAGGACTTCTGCCAGTGCGTCGTGCTGCCGCAGGGCCAGTTCGCCGACTTCCTGCACGCCACTCCCAAGGACCGGCAGGAGATACTGCTGCGGCTGCTCGGCGCTGAGCACTACCGCCAGATGATGGTGCTGGCGAACCAGCGGGCCAGCGACGCAGGCAGGCGCGCCGAGACCCTAGAGGAAACCCTGGTCAGCTTCGCCGACGCCACGGCGGCAGCCGAAGACGCCGGGCGCGCCAGCGAGACGGCGCTGGCCGGCCTGGCAGACCGCGTGGATGCCGCGGTGCCGCAGATCAGCGCCGCCGCCGCGGAACTGGCGGCCGCCGAAGCCGACCTGGCACGCCTGGAGCAGGACCGGAGGGCACTGGCCGCGGTGCGTATACCCGGCGACGTCGCGGCGCTCGACGCCGGCCTTGGCGCCGCCCGGGCCGCGCTGGACCGCGCCAGCAGCGCCGAGGATAAGGCGGCGGAGGCCGACGCCGCGGCACGGGCGGCGCTTTCCTCCGCGCCGCAGCGGGCGCCGCTCGAGCTCGTTCGTGCGTATCGCGCCGAGCGCGACCAGCGGGCTGCCGCCGCGCCGTCGCTGAAAGACGAGCTGGCCCGGCTGGCCGTGGTGTGCGGGCAAGTCGAGGCCGCCGTCAAGACGGCCGACGCGGCCGCGGCGGGGCTGCGCGAACGGCGGGATAAGACTGCCCAGGACGCCGAGGCCGCCGGGCAGCGGGTCCACGACCTGTCGGCCGACCACGCCGCCCTGGCCAGCGTGGCCATTCCCGATGGGGTGGCCGAGCTCGACGCCCGCCGGGACGCCGCGATTGCTGGGAGGCAGCAGGCGCTGGCCGCCCTGGAGGCAGCCGAGCAGGCCGAGAGCAGCAGCCGCGCTGCCCGCGACGGCGCGGTGCAGCCTGGTGTGCTGGAGGCGGCGCTGGGCGACGTGCATGAACTGGAGGAGCTCGTCGGCAGGCGGGCCCGGGCGCGCGACGGTCTTGACCAGGCTCAGGCGCGGAAGGCAGCCGCCGAGGCGGCGCTGGCCGCGGCGGAGGCGGAGCGCGAGCAGCGGCGGGCCAGCGTGGACGAGGCGCGCCGCGTGCACGTCGCCGCCGACCTGCGCCCGCACCTGGTGGTCGGGCAGGCCTGCCCGGTGTGCGAGCAGACGGTGAGCACGCTGCCGCCCGCGCTGGAGGCTCCCGCGATCGAGGATGCCCAGGCGCGCCTCGGCGAGGCGGCCGACGCGGCCACGGCGGCCCAGGCCGCGGCGAGGAAGGCGGTCGCGGCCGAGGAGAGGGCGGCAGCCGAATTCGAGACGCTGACCGGTCAGCGGAGCCGGCGGATCGGCTCGCTGGCCGTGGCCCAGGCGGGGCCGCTCAGCCGCGCCGGCCTGAAATCCCTGGCCGGTCTGATCGGTGAGGCGGACCGAGCGGACAGCGAAGCCGGCCGCATCGCCGCGGCAGCAGGGGAGCTGGAAGCCGCGCTCGCGGCACGCCGCGCTCTGGACGAGGCCGCCGACGCAGCGGCCGCCGCGGTGCGGAGCGCGAGGTCACGCGTGGGCGTGGCCCAGGCCGAGATCGACCGGGAGCAGGCCGACGCGGTGACGGCCCGCAGAGACCTGCAGGACGCGCGCGACCCGCTGGTCCGGCTCGGTGCGCCCGCTGCCGATGCGGACAGCCTGGTCGATGGCTGGCAACAGCTCGCCAGCTGGGCGGAGGGGCTGGCACGGCGGCGAGCGGTGGAGCTGGCCGAGGCGCGCGAGGCCGCCCAGGCCGCCGCCAGCCAGCGGGACAAGGCGCAGGACCAGTTCGCGCAGGCCGAGGCCGACCTCGCCGAACTGCGCGACGAGTCGGCGGCCGCGGGCAAGGCAGAGCAGGAGGCGAAGACGCGGCTGGGCGAGCTGGCCGGCCGCATCGCCGAGCTCGACGAACTGCTGCGCGGCGCACCGGACGACCCCGACATCACGAGACAGCTCGCGCTGCGCGATGAGCTCGAGGCTGCGGCCGCGCAAACCGAGCAGCGGCTGCTTGGTGCCCGATCGGAGCGCAGCAGCGCGCAGCGTGAGCTCAGCGGGATGGAACGCGCCGAGGCCGACGCAAGGTCACGGCTGGCCGCCGAGCGAGATCCGCTCGTTGCGCTCGGCGCGCCCTCCCTCGGTGCCGAAGGCCTTCTGGCCAGCTGGACCGCACTGCAGGCGTGGGCCACGGCCGAAGCGGCCGCCCGGGACCTGGGCGTCACGGCCGCGCAGCAGCGGGTTGCGGCGGCGGGCTCACGCGTCCGCGAGCTGACCGGCCGGCTCGGCGCCGACCTGGCGGCCAGCGGGGTTGAGCTGGCACCCGAGGCGATCGGGCCGGGAGCGGCGACGGCGGTCGCGCGGGCCCTCGAGCGGGCGCGCGCAGAGACCAGGCGGATCGCCGAACGCCGCGCCCAGGCAGCGGACCTGGCAGCCCGGCGGGATGCCGCGCAGGAAGAGCGGCAGGTGGCCAGGCTGCTCGGTGACCTGCTGCGCGCGAACCAGTTCCCGCAGTGGCTGGTCACGGCCGCGCTGGACACGCTGGTCGCCGAGGCCTCGGTGAACCTCGCCGGCCTGACGAACGACCAGTTCGACCTGACGCACGACGCCGGCGAGTTCTACGTCATCGACCACGCCGACGCCGACTCGCGCCGCTCGGTGCGCACCCTGTCCGGCGGGGAAACCTTCCAGGCCTCCCTGGCGCTCGCGCTGGCCCTGTCCTCGCAGATGTCCACGCTCGCCGCGGCGGGCGCCGCCCGGCTGGACTCGATCTTCCTCGACGAGGGGTTCGGCACCCTGGACCCGGAGACGCTCGAGGTGGTCGCCACCACGCTGGAGACCCTGGCGCAGGGCCAGCGGATGGTCGGGGTGATCACACACGTCGCAGCGCTCGCCGAGCGGGTGCCGGTCCGCTTCCTGGTCTCCCGGAACGCGCGGACCTCGACCGTCGTCCGCGAGAGCCCGATGGACCCGGGCGCGGTCCCGGCGGGCCTGGGGGAGGCCTCGTGATCAGCGGGCTGCGCGGCGACACCCCCGCGCCGCCGCTCGGCCCCGGCGCCGACGGCAACGGCGCCGGGCCCGGGATGCGCTTCAGCGTCGACGCGTGGGATCCGTCGTACGGCACGAGCACCGAGATCGACGACTTCCTCGCCGAGTCGACCGCCCCGGTGGACGTGAACGTGGAACTGCCCGCTGGCCAGTGGCGCGCGATCGATCCGGACCCCGGCATTCCGGTTCCGGCCGCGCTGCTGTTCGTGGACGGGGTCCGGCGCATCGAGGCGCGGGTGTGGATCGAGGACGGGAACCTGCGCGGCGCGCCGGGCGGTGAGGCGAGCATGGGCCTGTGCGCCTCGTACGCCGCAGGCGTGGTGTGCTGCTGCGGCGAGCGGGCCCATCTGGTGCAGCACGAGATCAGGCGCGGGCTGTTCACCGTGGCCGCGAAGGCGGACGGCATCGTGACCTGGGCGGGGGAGTACTCGGCCTGCCACACCGCCGACAGGAAAGACCAGCCGCTGTCGGTGACGCTGTCCGCGGCGCTGCAGCGCCGCCTCGGCGACGTCGAGAAGCGCACAGCGGTCGCGGCACGGGCCGCCATCGCCGGCCACGGCGTGCCGGACGGCGCCGACCTGCTGGTGATCGACGGGCCGCTGCATGACCGGCGGCACCTGCCGCGTGCGCTCGGCTACATCAAGTCCCACCGCACCACCTACCTCCCGCCCGACCTGAACGCGCTCGTCGGCACGCTCGAGCCGGGCCAGCGCACCCCGGTGTTCCTCGTCGGCGCACACTGGGACCGGCACACCTGGTACCTGCGCCTGCCAGGGGCCACCGGCCCGGCCGTCGCGCCGTGGGCGGGCATCGTCCGCATCGAGTGCTCCGCCGACCTGCGGGCCGCCGAGGTGACCGGGCTGGCCGCCGTGAGCCAGGTGTGCCTCGGCAGGTTCGCGTCGGCCGAGTACAAGGACACGCGCGCGCCGCAGAACCTCTACCCGATCGCCGGCCTGGAACGCGAGCTGCGCCGCCGGCTGGGCGACCCCCGCCTGCTCTACCGGGCGCTGCGGCTGACCGCGCAGGCGGCCGCTACCCGGCAGGGCTGAGCAGCGCGGTCAGCACGCGGGCGAGGATGTCGCGGAACCTGTCAGCCGGGTTGACCGACTGGACCGCGTCGCCCGGCGGCGGCGGGCCCTGCGAGAGCAGCCTGGCGAGCGCAGGGTGCTCGCCGGAGGTCAGCGCGTGCTGCACATACGCGAGGTTGCGTTCGGCGAGCTCTGCGCCGCCGGCCTGCTCGTGCAGGACGAACGTCGCCGTCATGCCGCTGAGCATCGCGAAGGCCTCGAGCTTGGCGGCGATGTCCGCGGGATGGTGCTCGAGCAGCGCCAGGTAGTGCTGGAGCAGGGAGAGCCCGTTGGGCCCGATGACCGGCCGGGTCAGGACCAGCCCTGGCAGCCAGGGGTGCCGCCGCATGATCGCGCGCGTCTGCTCGGCGATGGCGAGCAGCCCGGCCAGCCAGTCGCCGTCGGGACCCGGCAGTGAGTACTCCGCCGCCGTCGCGTCGCTCATCAGCTCGAGCAGTTCCTCCCGGGTATCGACGTAGCGGTAGAGGGACGCCGCGCCGGTGCCGAGTTCTGCGGCCACCCGGCGCATCGACACCGCGTCCAGGCCCTCGCGGTCGGCGATGCCGATCGCCGCCGCGGTGATCTCGGCCCGGCTGCGCTGGGCAGGCCGGCCTGCCGCGGCACGTTCGGGACGCATCCAGATGCTGGCCGGCCCCTCGGGTGTCATCACGTCTCCCATGTCGTGGCCCCACTTCGCGATCACTGTACCCAAACCGCTATCCTAATTTGCGAACGCCGTACGCTAACTAGCCGGAGTGCGGCAGGAAGCAAGGTGAGGTGCGATGCATCCAGATGTGACACGTCAGCAGCCGGCGGCCGAGGCGGCCCGCGCGGGGGCGCTGCCTCGGCACGTGCGGCTCCTGGTGCGCATGGCGCGGCGACAGCTTGGCGATCCGGTGTGCGCGGTCTCGGTCGAGCGGGGGATCGCGGTTCCGGCCGGCGACGGCGCCGCGCTGCTGGCCGACCACTACCGCCCGCTCGCCGCGGGGCCGCACCCGACGCTGCTGGTCCGGACGCCCTACGGCCGCGGATTTCCGTGGGACTACCTGTACGGCGCGCTGCTCGGCGAGCAGGGGTTCCACGTGGTCATCCAGAGCTGCCGGGGGACCGGCGGGTCGCAGGGCGTGTTCGAGCCGTTCGTCGGGGAGGCGGCCGACGCGCAGGCGACGATCGCCTGGCTGCGGCGGCAGGACTGGTTCAGCGGCTCACTCGGCACCATCGGGCCGAGCTATCTCGGGTTCACGCAATGGGCGCTGGCGGCCGACCCGCCGCCCGAGCTGGGCGCGATGGTCGTGCAGGTCAGCTCGGACGACTTCTACGGGATTCGCTACCCAGGCGGGGCGTTCGCCCTCGAAGCGACGCTGACCGGCGTCGCCGCCACTCAGGCGATGCAC
>Ga0335074_10007362_pt1 | contig 15247 bp, 14 predicted proteins | sample Lox_Sample_23_FD_206715 | JGI IMG/M metagenome (GOLD analysis project Ga0335074, IMG submission 206715) | Soil microbial communities from Loxahatchee National Wildlife Refuge, Florida, United States - Lox_Sample_2.3 | ecosystem: Environmental > Terrestrial > Soil > Wetlands | place: USA...
TGCAAAGAGAAGTGGTTTGATATGCGGTCGGACGATGGCATCTGCCATAGCTGTACTCTACGCGACAGTAAGGCTAAGATGAAAGATGGACAGCCTTTTTAATGAGCGCTAGCAACAATATGGACCTTAGCTACCGTTGCAGCCATCTACCGGAGCTAAGTCAAATGGAAGAGATGTGTATTGCACGTACGCACGTTCATATGCAGTTGAAACGCGTCCGTGGCCACTAGTACTATTATACAGGCTATTGTGTCAGCCTTATGCAGAACAACGTCAAATTCATTGATACACTGCTATTGCTACTAGAAGATGTCGATATTATCCTTTTACAGCCCCAGAATTCTAGCACACAAGACCCTCGATATCGTAACTTTCGGGTCCGTAAAGGGGTTATATTAAGTTGGTTGCAATATCTAAAGCAACACCATCCCGGCTACTGTTCCGTCTCAATTTCTACAGAGAACCTGTCCCAGCTACTAAAAGATAGAGACGTTACGGACTGTATTCTTGCTATTAAAGAAGAAGCAGACCAAGCGCCGTCCGAAAACTACTTTGTCATCTCAAGAGGCTGCAATCAATGCTGGCGCTCCTCCTTGCACAGAATCTGTTGTCCCTAATCTTCAACAAGATCAAACTGAGCTTGAGCTACTCTAGGCCCATATTGCTAGAGCAAGAGCGCTAGCACCGTCGATTCAATTAACGCCAATCGACGAAGTTAGTCGGTCAGCACGGCTTTTTGCAATAGCGTTCCCTTCTCTATTCCCTACAAGCGCTACCGACCCGAATAAAGGCCGTGTACGGAGTGTAAGGCTTGCAGACTAGGGGACTCATGTTATAATTCTATAACGGGCGTTTCGACCGCCACATAGTTCCGGTTCCTCATATTTAACCTTCTTCTTAGGGAAAAGGCCTGTAATTTGTCGCGCTACTTTGTCCAAAGAAATAGCTTCCTTAACGACTTGTCTTTAGAGGACTTTGAGCAGTAGTTACACGACACGACTCAACACTCAATAATATCGTCCGTTAAGGTTCAAGCTTAAATGGGACTAGGCCGTTTTAGCGTGTAAAGGGATGCCAGCTGCTCGCCCGGGCCGTTGTCTGCTACATCTATCACCTATTTTTGTAACCTTTAGCTATACTGACTACTAGTAGGAAGATCTACAGCGTCATTTCCCCCACTTTGATCAATAGAAGCATGATACAGACGCTGAAAGAAAGAAGCTAGCATGGTGGAATATACAGGACAACCCCTATATCGTTACTGCGTGGCTAGTTATTGAGTGCTTTGCGGGCATCAGCGTCTTTCTGTGTAGAGACTTCTCTCAATTGCTACCCGTTACAGGTCTTTGTAAGCCACCGAACGTCAATAATCTACAGCTAGGAGCTGGTCAACATACGTATATAGCTTTAGATCGCACTCTTCGGCTTACACGTTACGCGGCAACAAGGTGAAGATGAACTTGTTATTTTGTTCCGTAACACCTTGCTACAGTTATAGGACGGCACACTTACTGTTGCCAGCAGGCAACTCTTGCTTACACGTGTTGCTTGCAATTTACCACAGAGCGAAATAGCCCTCTTTGAAACGGCTTTTACGGGTGTATTTCACTAATTCTAAGGTGGATCAGCATAACCACAACTGGTTGAAGGCGTGTAACCAGCTTGTTAAGAAGCTTAAAGCCCACTATATAGGGTCTAGCGCCAGCAAAGCTGACTTTGATGACGCTGACAGCATAAGTGTCGAATTTAGTTTTTGCTTGAGCGCTCGAGTAATGTTCAGTCAGAATCTGAAGACCGAAAACGGCCTAGTTAATAGTAGCATGGCTATATGTAGGACGTCGTATAGGTCAACGGCTAGGATGTCGACAATGATCTTTTAGTTGCTATTATAGTTAAGTTTGATGGATATAACGGTCCGTTTTTTAAGGGTAAAACCGTTCCTGTCTTCTTAGCCGAGCGACGATTCAAGTATAAGAAGCATGAATGCACCTGCAAGCAGTTCCCTCTACGTATTACATATGCTATTACAGTTTATAAGTGTTAGGATTTAACATTGAAACGGGCTGTAATGAATTTACTCGGAAAAGACTTTGCGCTAGGGCTATTATACGTGGCAATATCTCGGGTTAAGGCCCTTAACGGCCTGCTTTTTGAGACCCCTTTCGATTTCTAACTCTTTTCAATGTCATATACAGTTGCATTACAAGACAGGCAAGTCGACGGAATCGAACGGTCAAAGAAATTGGTTTGTATACTAGATGACAGTTAGGTATAGAGAAGGGGGGTTCTAGTGGGTCTCCATCTAGAATTTCGGCTTATAACAGATAGCAGATTCAATTTACGTGCACGTTTGCGGCCAGCTAGAGCAGGAGCACCCTATGAACCTACAGGACCGACGAGAGTTGGCCGGATCCGACAGGAACAGGTCGCACAGGCACCAAACAGTCAAAGCAATTGGTTTATATATTAATTCATTGATTTCACACCTTACAGCCTTCACGGCCTACTTTAATCTTCGTCCCCGTCATTCTCATCGTCATCCTTATCGTCGTACTCATTTTCCTCCTCTAAGACGACGTCCAGCGCCAAGAGCTCCGACCGCAATTCCAATCTACAGCCTGCTAAGTCTAAATTACGGCCCAACGGGACCATTTCCTCGAACTATGCAGTACGAGAGTGCGGGTGGCGGATGTTTCTAGTGGTACGAGGGGCAGTTGCGGGTGTAAATGCTAATATAAGATTAGTTACAGCTTATTTACAGCCTGTATCATATAGCAGATTCAACTTACGGGCACGTTTGCGGACAGCCAGAGCAGGAGCACCCCAGGAACCCACAGGACCAATGAGAGTTAGCTGGATCCAGCGGGGACGGGTGGCACGAGCACCAGAAGACACGGCAGGGGCAGCCATGCCCGAGATGATAGGAGCTGGTACAGCCGCAGCGGTGAGAGCAGCAGTAGCGTTGGCATGGTCTACGGGCCGTAAAGGTTAGCTTGTTTCTATTTCAAATCAAATAACGCCGTTACTATCTTACTTTGACGGATGCTGCAACGACTGCCTTCACTTTTATAGTGACAGTTGGCGCAGGACGGGCCGAACTGGCCCATAACCGTAATACAGGTGGTGAGCGTGCCGAAAACTCTAGTACAGTGGGAGCATTGGTTTGTTCCGGTTTGCTCAGTGCCACGCTCTTGACCCAGCCACGCCTCTTCATTCCATGGCCGACCCATTTTGAAGGCTTTTCCGGGCCGTAAGATTGCTTGACAGACAACAGGAAGCGCACTCAAGGCCTGTATTGCGGTTGTATTCTTCGTCAACGGCAAGCCGTTAACTAGCATTGGGGCTGTACTGTAGCAGGAGCCGGAGCCGGAGCCAGAAGCCAGAGCAGGAGCCGGAATAGAAGCCGGAGCAGGAGCTGGAGCAGGAGTAGACATCGTGGTGGTTACGGTGGTAGCAGTGGTGGTGAGGTGGTGGTAGTGAGGTGGTAGAAGTGAGGCGGTGGAAATGGGATTTAAGGGGTAAGGTTTCTTTCTTACAGCTCTTATGTTTGTATTTAGAGCTTTACAGCTATTGACAGCCGTATTCGGCCATCTTTGTGTCACGATATAACCTTGTCAAGGGGTTATTTGATAGCTGGCTTACCCCTGGTCTGCACCGAGAGGGTGGAGCACTACTATAAGTCTATGGGCTGGTCCCTCTTCTATGAGGAGATAGAAATTAACACACTCAATTATCCTCATGTTCATGTGCTCCGCCTATAAATCTTGACACTTTCTATTGTATTTATCATTGTCTTTGTTCTCATATACGTCAACATTGCTGCATCTATTGCATTATACTCTATAGGGTGAATAGCTAGCTGTAATCTATATATTCGAAGTGATTTCACGTGATTTACAGTCGCAAAGCTGTAGCCAATCATTTAGCTTCGATAATATACTCCCACGGCCCCGTGGACCATTTTAAACCCCAATTCATAGACTGTATGAAAAGATTGATAATTGGCTGAAGCTCTCGGGAGATCTCTAAATAGCTAGGCTAAGCTAGGATGACTCATCCATTCCATAAAAGGATTTCCTGCCCCAGCAAACCTTCTCTTGCACACTCCACCCTCACTTCGGCTTCTCAGACATCTTTGATTAGAAATCATCCATGATGTTGACCCGCACAGTGTTGCAATTCTCACCGTCGAAGTCTAGTCCAGGATCAGCATCTAGAGCACCACAACGAAGGATACGGCCCTCACCAGAGAAGCAATGCCTGCCATGTACGACTGTGATCCTGCCACCACAGCGTGCAGATACTACTACTGAGGCTGGTTCACCGGTGAAGAAGAGGAAAGCAGGACAGCATGAACAGGTTCTAGGTAAGAGCATTACGTCAGATGGCTTTTAGAATACATTTACTAACAGACAAATAGATGCGCAGTTTGAAATCCAGCTAGGACAACCTAGCCAAGATCTTGCGAAAGCAGTGACAGTATCTAAACGGATTGAGCTCAGCTATCCCCTCGTTGAAAATGGAAGACCTTTGACACCACCCCCTGGAGGTTTCTCAGAGCTGTTGAGACTTTTCTCCTCGACATTCGCCGCCGAGGTTGCCCCGCCGTACGTGATAATCCGAGTTCGAACGCTTCCGCCCAAGCCATGGCCCTTCACAGTGGGCGGGCTACTCTTATGGCTAACAACGGATGAGTTCGCCGAATGCTTCGACCGTGGCAGAACTGCAAAGGGTCCAAAGGCACTCAAACACATTGATCTACAGCACAAGGAAGAACTCTCAGAAGACATTCTAAGGGAGGCTATCGCAGTATTTCGGACCTTACAGGTCAAAATTCGGGACATCATGTGGTCTCCAGGATTCTGGAGGATTACGATACCTGATAACGCCGATCTGAAAGTCCTCCCTTGGTTCATGGCTAATCAAGTCTGCTTTTACAAGTTCCAGTCGGAAGACCCTGACCCAGATCCATCAGCACTGAGATCAAAGGTCCCGCAGGGCGTTGAATATGACGACACGCTCTACGCTACAACCCCCAACGCGCTCCTCCGCCCTGGCATTATGGTCAGCTCTTCAATTCGCTTAGTAACAAAAGACGGAAAGACTGAGGAATCATATATGACCACAACTTCTGGGCTACTTGTTGTCGATCGCTATGGCCAACCATTTATCACTGTCGCTACGCATGGTTTTGAGGATGACGGCTTGGTCTATCACCCAACCCCTTCTACAGGCCTAGTAATTGGCAAGATTGTGGAGCGGCTACCTGGAACCGACATCTCGATTGTGAAACTTAATCCGGGTCTTCGTTATGTGAACGAGACCTTTGGTACGAGGGACAACCCAGACGGTATCAAGACGAACGGCATATCGCCATGTTATCCCCCACACCTCCGTTCATACAATGAGATCACCATGGATAACCCATTTTCAGGTTCATGCGTAGGGCTTGTGCTTGCGATGGGGGCAAAAATTCCGGAGGAAGGAGATAGAGAATATGTTATGCACAAGTGGTGTATTTTCGAGAATGGGAACGAGCCGCTGAATGGGAGCTGTGGGTCTCTCATTCTTGATTCGAACAGAAAGGTTGTTGGGTTCTTTCGATTCAAGAAGAACAATTCCCCTAATTGTTGGGGTGTATCTGCGATGGAGCTACGCACGTTCGGATATGAGATTTGTGACGGAGAGCAAAAGTTTTGAAAGATTGTCTTCCCTTCCGAAATCTCACTGGAGACTTCTATATCAGCAGCTATTGACAGGCGGTAGCATAGACGGGAAGTAGAAACATAGTTCCTAGACATATGACAAGCCCGTAGGGCTAATGTCAGCGGCAGCCTACAAACAGGACCAGCTGGGCCAACTGAGAAGGAGTCAGACACAAGGGGTCATATGCCTTGCTTGGTTACAGTAGCTTGCAGCGTATTTCTACTAGCACTTCCTAGCTCTTCTTAATACAGATCTGCTCCACTCTGAAGAACCTGTCTCCTTTGGTGACCTACGCAGAGAAGATCAATTTTTTGATGAGAATAAAAGTGATAATGTCTTAATTGCTCGCAAGAACTATTCTTGTGAGATGCCTTCTAGTAATTTTTATAGTAATCTATGACATTGAGAAGATTATAGTATTTCCAAGGAGTCTCGGAGTTACCAATACATTTTGGAGTCTCCGAATTGCCAATATCCAAGGATTAGAGAAGATATAACATTTCTCACAGAGGTGGGAACAGTCGAAAGATGGGTGACATGGAAGGGTAGGTGTCTGAGCTGCAATTCTGAACATGGTTGAATGAGCTGAAGACAAATGCTTCTTCTCTCAAATCTTCATTTCCATTCACAACAGATTTACTTCTTCTTTTCCATCACACCAGCAAGCACGTCCTGGTATTTACCCTGTGTCTGCCCGAGCATATTTGAAAGCAATCATAGCGAAGTCAAAATATGTGATGACGGCTTACCAGTTGATCTGGAGACATGACACAGCAGCTCTGTATCTCACAGTCTTCTCGTCATTACTTCTGAATAATAAGAGAGCGAGATCGATCAGATTCTTTTCTTTCTCGCTGTAAAGAGCGCTCTTGCCACCAAGCTAGATGTAATCGAAATTCATACTGCACACGGCTACTTCTTCCATGAGTTTCTATCGCCCGTGTCAAACAACCGCGTACGTACGCTGCTCTCGCACACTACTAACAAAATTACAGGCTCATCGACCCTTATTGCCAACGCCTTTCGCGACCTCATCAAAGTCGCTGTCGCCTTCGCTCGTCGCTGTCGAAAGCCCTGGCTGATCCCTAAGCCACATATATACCTGGAATACGTGGTGCAAGTTTTTGGTGTTCTGTATGAAGGGGAGAAGTGCTGCCAAAATTTCTGGCAGCATGAAATACTGCAAGTAGCCTTAATGAAGCTATTCAGAACCCTTAGAACTCTTTCTCTGCCCTGTGCCACTGCAGTCGCCGCTGCCGTCGCCGCTTCCTCGGCAGTTTTCAATGAAGCCATTCGCCTTCTCTTTTCCCTCGTTCCCCCTACCCAGGTCTGGTGCCCTGTGACGTTGTTAACGTCACTGAACCTGCTGTCGCTGACCTCGCTGCCTCCGCCTCTAATCTTGCTGCCACCGCAGATCATTAGACAGATCAAGGGAGAACGCAACTTCATCAGCACATTGCACTTTCGCTTCATCTCGCTCAGCGTTACGGCCCATAAATCTGCAGGATATCTGAATTCAAAGACTGACCGTGAGGTAGGATCAAAATAGAGCTGCTGTTGCGCGCCTTTTGCTTCATTACAGAGCTCGCGACTAGAGCCTCTTTGAAGAATGTGTATGTTCTTTATCAAACAACGCGTTCACTGCTCCATTAAACCAACTCCAACAACGAGAAGTCTTGCCACCGCCAGTACCAACCCAGGCCGATTCTTCCGAAGTCAGTTTCCTGGCCTGTTGGCTCTAGTAGCTACAAGTAGCAGAGATCTCCTCTAGATAGGCGTTTAAAGGTCATCTACAAACAATTTAGAGGACCGCCAGGACTATATGCTTCATCAAAAATTGCCTAGCCAATGCTTTCTCCTTTGTCGTATATATACTCTTTGCTACATTCTGAATGTTTCTCAAGTGACTCGGATCTAGGATCGACTCGAGGATCTGCTACCATTAGTGGAGCCGTAATTGTCATGACTCCGGATGACAGCTTTCCGTTCGGATTAAGTCCATGAGCCTTGATGTCGACTTGTACATTTTCCGCCGTGCTTACAGCAGGGATTATGCTTGGTTCGATATCGGCTCTCCGGAGTCATGGTGACCGTCCTAGGCAGCCCACGACCATGAACGTGCACGATACTTAGCTGGTCGCGTCAGCCAGCCGTCCATTCTATGCCACAGAATCCCAATGCTGAGATGGCTTTGCCAGAGGCCTGCTACATATTTATGGCCTGTTCGGCTTTCCATGACGCTTCCCAGACCAGAGATCGCTAGTAGTTTGCCGTCCAGCTTTGTCAAGTCGCGTCTTGTGTAGTCTTCCAACAGGTGATACCAATCCCACACGAATTCCCCATCGCTCGCCCCTCTTCTTTTGCAAGGATATTCTAGATGTAGTCTCCCATCCCAGACGAGACGTTGCGTCGTGAATGCGGATACAGGCACCGAATCATCAGCATATCTAGCTTCTCGGCATTCCCACAACATTTGGTCGACATTAGAGTGTATAGTACGAAGCGAAAGGAGTCTTTCTTGAGCAACCCACGCCCTTGTATTAAGATGACTACGATTGAGATCGCCGAAATCTTTGGGCTTCAAAGAGTTTGGCCCATGCGACGCCATCTACTCGACTTTTCGCCATCTTTCTTTCCAACTTCCCTTCTTTTCCACCTACAGGCCACAATGCCTCCAAACTTCACTGCGTAGAATACTTAAAGCTTAAAATACATGCACAATTGATTGCAGGAGTAATATACACTTAATTCATAATTTCATTTATTATTTCTTGTCAAGATTTACAGGCGGAGCACATGAACATGAGGATTATTGATTGTATTGATTGCTATGTTCTCATGGAAGAGGGACCAGCCCATAGACTTATAGTAGTGCTCCACCCTCTCAATGCAGACTAGGGGTAAGCCAGCTATCAAACAACCCCTTAACAGGGTTATATCGTGACATTTCTAACAATGCGCACTCAATTTACAACAACGTATGCTTATTCTATGTGCGCGCATTACATTTTACCGGATTAGGGTTTTCTCTAGTCCTGTAACAGCAGCACATCATTGCCCTTGTGTGAACTAATGTAATTAACAGTTATGAATACATCCGCGATTGATTGCATAAGTAATATACACTTAACTGCAGGCCTTGATAGCTGCAGTTTTCAGAATCAGCTACTACCCCAAAAGCTTCTGAACAGCTCGCACGATAGTCCTCCGGAAGTCAAGCAAACCAGACTGCGTAGATTTGGGGGCATAGAGACTAATTGCTTTGCTTAGCACTATAGAAAAGGTTATTGAAACGCTAGCAGCCTGCCGGCTTAGTATCTTAGCTGAACAAGAGGGACTACTACTAGATTGTCAAATAGGTACTGTAACTGGACAAATAGATCTGCAAAGGCTGTGACGGTTCGTCACATGTACGCAGCAACTACTGTCCTAGGCCAGCTCCAAAACCCCCAACTGCTTCAGCTAAGGATCCTTAATAACTGCAGTTATCAGGGGCTACACTAGGAACGAATAGACAGATTGTGTATATAGCGAGACCACTTCCACTTTAAAGCTCTCCTTCTTTCTTTAGCTTAGTATCTTCGATTAGCGCAATCTACAAAGCGGATTACTCTCGCATTTTGTTCGTTCCGTCACAGATATAGTAGAACGCATAAAGCCCCTCTAATCTTCTCTATCTCCTCATTAAGGGCAATAAGCTATGCAATCGCTAACATCTCACCTTCCTCGCCTTAACTGACAATCAGGAATAGTACTATGATCAGCTAATCCTGCTTCTTACCTATCCACCCTATCCCCCATCAGTTGCCGCCTGCAATTATCTGCAAAGCTTAGCCTACACGAAATATTCCTTATTATAAGGGCTGCATAGTGCGATGTTCTTGTATCTAATGTGGAGGGAATGAATGGGTGCGCCGTCGAAGTGCATGATCGTCAGGGCAACAGGTGGGCAGCGTACAAGCTCGAAGCAAAATCCACAAAAGAAACAACTGTGTTCCGTGTCCGTAAAGAAACCTCTGTCCAAAAAGCCGTATATCGTCCGTAAATTCTCTCTGTGTCCGTAAAACCTCTAATCTCGTCTGTAACTAATTCCTATAACAATCACTTGTCCTATGCACATCTGTAAAACCGTCTATTGCAAATCTCTGATCCCGTCGTGGATGCTTAATCAAAATGAGAGTCTACAAGCCAACTAAATACACTAATATCCCAGAGACAACTATCACCTAAATCATGTGATTTTGTAGGGGGACCATGGAACCCCACCACACTAGTTGGTTGTGCATGCTATATGAATCTATCTTTAAGCGTTAAGGTTCTCCTTTTAATATGTAATAGCTGGATATAGCTCTATTTAAGGTTACAGGATCTACCTGCCTGCAATCGCCTATGTCTCCCTGCTTACTTGTTACTAATTAGGGGATAACACTGTGATCTGCAATCCTACTACTCAGCCAAGCTGATTTTGTAGCTAGAAGGCACTTCCAACTGTCAGGTCTTTCGATTAGCAGTTAAAGGGAAAATCGTAGTAATATGTGAATATACATAGTCGTATAATGTGCTTAACAAAAAGATCTCGTATTCGGTCTGTAAGATACAGCTATTCTCTCGCAGATCAGCCTAGATCAAGGCACACAAGCTAGCTAACAACTCTACTACGCATAAGGGATCACTGAAACGTCGATGGCGACACGCAACTCATCCGCAGCACAGCTAAGCAGAAGCCGGCTACCACATTGTGAGGCATTTCTGTAATTGGTTAGGTCGCAATGCATAGAAGTACTGCTATGGCTGCCTGACTCTCGTAATCACCAACGAGGCATTGTTGTAAGGGTTTTAATAGTGCGACAGCAAGGAGAGGGAGCGGAGTTGGTAGTTATGTTTGGATCTCAGCCAATCTAACTAACTCAGAGAAATAATTGCTGTGCAGACACTCGCGAGCATCGAATCTATAGTGACAGATCGAGGATTTCTGGCTTCAAACTAGCTGTGCCCTCGCAGCCGCGAAGCCGAACAGCTTAAAGGGAGATCCTAGGCGGGAGAGATCGAGTAGCGCATGAATTAGGCCGAGCGAGGAACCAGGAACGGGTGACAGAAAGTTGGGAAAGGACGCAGAGGGAAGAGAGAGGGGGAAAGGGCAGTATTTATATCGTTGAGAAAGCAGCAAGGCCCGTGCACATTCGCGTTTCCCGATCCAGAGGCTGCTAAACTCAGGGGGGCAGACCAGAGAACTAAGATAATATTTTTAAATCCTTAATACACAAAACTTAACGGGGCCTCTCGCATATTGAACTTAAGGTTTTCTCTAAGCGAGAATCACTAAAAAACAGTTAGCGATGTACTTACTACCATAGACCACGAGAGCTTCGACTTTAACCTATTAGGCTCTTATTTTGTTATAAAAGACTCAATATATTTCAGGCAGTACGACGAAAACAAAAACAATAGAAATAATAGCCGGTCCACCTCCTCTAGTCTTGTTTGCTAAGGAAAACTGTATTACAGATGAAAAACCTTAGCCTATAAGTCGATACAGATGCCTTGTGTAACTCGCAGCCTATAATCCCAAACCACGGTCTGTAAGACCGCCTACTCGCTGTCGTAGAGCAAGCGCTTTGCTGGCACGAACTGCCCAAGCCTGCCCGAGCCCATCATCCACCTTGCAAAGCCTTTTGTAGCTTGCCCGCGTCCAATTAGTTTCTTGTACGTCCATTTCCGGCCAGTTTGTGCTTGATTAGTATATCCTGTTTTGTCTATAAAGTTTCTAATCAATATTGTAGCAAAAAGGAAATAGTAAAGCGATTTTGGCCTGAAAACCGCAGTGCTCTCTCGCTTTCGCGCATTGCCTCATGCATGTGCATCCGTTACACAGGGCGCGCTTACTGCCTAGGTAAAAATTTTGTAATTTTGTCCAAAACCACATTGCAACATCCGTTTTCTTGCTCTACAAACTAGTACGCTTTAAATACAAGGTTTTAGCCTCTCAAGCCCCTATTCCTTTTATTTGATAGGAGAGGCGGGACTGTAAATGGTGGATCGAGTTGCTAAGTTGGATAGGCACGAATATCATGAAGCTCGTGTTGAAATTTCTGTGTATCACGTGCCTAATTTAACATAATAGAATTTGGCAGTTTGCATGCTTTGCAATTAGGGCTTTGAGATGGTCCATGCAGGGCAATATAGGACATAAATAGAGGCTTCAACACAGACGAGAATAGACAAACTTCATGCGCATTCTCAGAAATTCCTCCAAAGTTCAACTGCTTGCTTTGCAACTATGGTTGACGTACCCCAGATATCAAGGCTGAGATCAGACTCAGACCCTACAATTCTGCGGTTTACCCAAGGTCTGCCGGATAGCAGGCGAAGAAGGAGGATTACAATTACTGACTGTAGCATCTCGACGTTCCTCAATCCTATTTTCTCTGAAAAAAGGATCTTTGAGGCGGTAATCCAGAAGCTGAAGTATCAATATACTGACACTTCAGCCATAGTACTTAGCCGTTTCCAGTGCCTTCTTCCTAAAGATGGATCCTCTGTAGAAAGGATGGCTGTTTACGAGATGCTGTTAAGACAGCCACTGGCATCATCAACTGCAGACCTTTGCAAAGTTATGCCCATGCAGCTTTTCACTAAAGATCGCAAATCCCGGGGCAGTCATGACATAGACAAAGACAGCTATTACCACTTCTACATACGTTCATGGGCCCTTACCCCGCAAGAGCTTAGGAGGCTAACACAATTTATGAAGCTGGCGGGGTATTCTTTTAGACTACTTCAGGAATGGGACTACGTCCGTAACGTCTTCAATCGTCAAGAGCTCACTATACGATACGTGAGAGCAGGGAAAGGCTGCAGGAACCCTTACGGACCATTTGCAGATGATCTCAAGCAAGGGTCCACAAACGCTTTGCTCCAAGCATTCCATCAGTCTCTGGGAACAGCTCTTCCCCATTGTAACGGCTGCAGAGGTGCATGTGATCGAAGAAGCAACACTGAAGGACGACACATGGAATGTATTCAACGCTGACGATATTGAAATGTTCTTGATCCAGCTATCCGGTCGCCATACATTGCTCAACTCTTAGCTCGGCCAGTTTCTACTGCAATTATCTTCCTAAGGCCGTTGATGACGAGACATATAAGAACTTGCAAACCGACTTTTTTAGACGATGTTTGCTGGAAGCTGACCTCTTTTCCGATAATCGTACTTTAAGCCTTACTACTGCTTTCCGCACACTTCAGTGTGAAGCTATACAGGCTGGGCACACATTCACTGATAGGCTGAGAGAAATTACCGAAAGACAAGCAATACCTCGACAGTTCTGTGCTGTCTCTGAACTTCTATTTCTGGGAGAAGCACTTATTGGATATAACATTCCCTTTCTCTCATTTCATCTTTCATTTACTCGGGCACCCCGATTCAGCTCCAGGCTGCAGGCACCGGAGACCGCGAATAGGAGGCAGAGCCTCCTTTGGGAATTGGGTATATATATCGTAGCTATAGAGCACTTAATGCTCCAAGGAATTCAATAGCAATCAAATTGATGAGTCTGTTCCTAAGAACCCCCCAACCTAGTTGCAAACGCAACAGCACTTACTCAGGAGCATTTCGACACTGAATGCGGATTCTGGGAAGCGCCTAGCAGAGCCAGCCACTTGGCTCGTAGCATTCTTCGTCGTCTTTCGTACATTGAATCAAACCTGGACCACGGAGTTTCCTGCTTGTCGGAAGCCTTTCCGTTTATCAACTTATGTCCACTTCCCAGGTACGAAGATGCAGAGCACGCGCTATCCTTGCTTCAGTCATATCTACAAAGTGTTCGACCATTGCTAGTGTCTAGTTCGGTAGCAAGGCAGCGAGTATGGCAAAAGCAGACTTCAAAGTAAATGCTACGTCTTTTGCTTTTATTCGACCGTATCCTTTCCTAAGTTCAGCCGCCCTTTGTGCGACTACAATTCTGCGGTCCAACTGGTCAAGATGCCTTAATTCATGTTCCACTGATCCACTCTTGATCACTCAACTACGGCCATTATAATACTTCCCAATTACGCCTCTATTATATCAATATACAGCATACGAATTTTATAGCTTCTTGTGCAATGAATATTACAAAGGAGCATGTTGCAAGAGGGTCAAACGTCTTGCGTAAAATACTATGTCTTGACATACTTGGAAAGGTTGACCGCGTACTGAAGACAAAAGACGGCCTTTGGTTTGCCTCTATCATAACACAGGCTAGGTTGGCATTCAACGCTTATAGCCAATATCTCCGGAGGAAGTTTCGTGCAAAGTCTTAGAGCGAGCAAATTCAAAAACAGGTTATGAAGATGAATAAAGACGGGAGAAACATTAAAGAGATCCAGATTTTCTGTCAAGACCGACTTAAGAGACTCCGGCAAAAGCAACTCCAATGTAGCGAGGATCACTTACAGTTTTCCTATCGTGATGGATTATTGAATGAGTACAAGGAAACTGACGTAAGGCTCAGCGACTTCATAATGGCTCTCTAAGATAAGCAATATCAAGAGCTTCACGAGCAGAAAATGATCTAAGATGCTATTCATCGACGCCAAAGACCTCTTCTCCCCAACAAATAGAGGCCAGCAGCAGGGATAGATGGAATTCAAATCAAATCCAAATCAGGTCAAGGGGAAACTCACCATTCGATGGAGCCGTCCCGATGGCATCAAAGTCAGCCTGAGGCTAGCTGCCCCAATAATGGCCGTTCCCAAAGCCGGTGATGAGATACGAACTATCTCCCTTGCAATCCATGGTCTAGATATCGTTGGAGCTGATGGTACAGCCTTCAGACTGAAGAGAGGTAGTGTTACGGCAGCTACTCCCATAACCAGAGACCATTTTCTCAGCACCGAAGCAGGTTAAATACCCATCGATGTATAGCAAGCAGTGCTTACTGGAAAAGGGATAGATTGGTACGCATCATAATCAATCCAGCTGCCAAAGACTGGGCAAAATTAAAGGCGTTGATCGTATCAGGGCCCGCAACAAAACTGAACGGCCTAGACAAGACCGGCCTCCAGACCCATCGAATGCCAAGTATCTGGTGAATGAATTCAAACTCAAGCGCTTTCCTCAGGGCGGCCAATGGTGTACGACATCTATGGATAAGGTTCCGGGGTCAACAGGAGACACTGAAGCATTTCTTGTCTTTCTCGAGCAGCCTGAATACGTCGCGCATCCATATACCGATACGTGGCTGTACGATCTAGACTTGACCAAACCGAGATCAGATAGTCTTGTTTTGGTCTCCTACTTGAATGTACTGCGTGAAATAATCCATAACCGAATCCAAAAGTGGGTCCCTTCACTGAAAGTGTCAGTTTGGTTTCTTAATATTGAAGTTGGACCTCCGGAATCTGCAGCGATTACCGAGTCTCTTCAAACGGCTTCACGGTGGCCCTTCTTGCGGTACATCCTCCGACAATTTTCTAGGTAGTACAGCTGGCAGTGACGCCACTTGTAAATCCAAAAAGAGACCTCGATGCGCAGCTAAAGAGGTGAACCGCCCAGCATCTC
>Ga0335074_10007363_pt1 | contig 15247 bp, 15 predicted proteins | sample Lox_Sample_23_FD_206715 | JGI IMG/M metagenome (GOLD analysis project Ga0335074, IMG submission 206715) | Soil microbial communities from Loxahatchee National Wildlife Refuge, Florida, United States - Lox_Sample_2.3 | ecosystem: Environmental > Terrestrial > Soil > Wetlands | place: USA...
GCCGGCCACCGCGACGACTGGCTGGCCACCCGCCTCGAAGAACTCGACAACGGCGACACCAGTGCCATCCTGGCGGCCGGCCGCGCCCTCGGCTTCACCGGCTCCCTCGCCGGCGAGCGGGACAAGGCCCTGCACTACTTCGAAGCAAACGCTCACCGGATGCGCTACCAGCACTTCCGCGACCTCGGCATGTTCGTCGGCTCCGGAGTCGTCGAAGCCGGCTGCAAATCGATCGGGCAGCGCCTGAAACTGTCCGGCACGCGCTGGACCATCCACGGCGCCACCGGGATCGCCACCTTGCGCTGCCTGGATGCCAGCGGACGCTGGGACGAGATCTGGCAGCGGCCTCACAGCCAGACACCCACCACTGCCCAGGTCAGCCTCGCAAGCTGATCTTGCTACCTACAAAATTGGCGCACACCCCCCGCAAGGCCGAGCGTCGGCGGATTGTCAGAGGGGCGCGGTAGAACAGTCATGGTCGGCCGCTCAGCCGGTTTCGCTCGTGTCGTAGCAGGTCAGGCTTGTGCGAATGGCCGCGTTCCAGTAGGTTCGCGCGTCAACACGATGACGTGCAGGCCCGGCGGGCGAAGTTTGCTCCAAGGCTGGTGAATTCGCGTGGGTTGAAGCTTTGTTGAAACGGGTAACGCATGCGGTGTAAGCCCCCCTGGACGTACTCAGCTCAGGCCCGACTTACGTCTCCATGCCTGCACCACGCTGGCGCGAGCGTACCTGCGGGCCGGTCACGACCCGGTCGGGAGTTTCTGCTCGGTCGGGCACCGCTGCCGGTACGGCCACTGCCGAAGGAATGCCGTGGGTCGTGTTGGTGTTAGGCTAGGTGCTGCACCAGATGCCCCGCCCCGGGGAGAGGTGCTCGTTCGCACTCCTTCCGTTCCTCTCACGAGGGTTCGGTGGCGTGCGATCTCGACATTCATCTACCCATCGCGGGAGTTCCTGGTCTGCCCGGCCCTAGCCAAGGACCTGGTCAGCGCGGACCCTTGCGGCGTGCAGCCGCGACCGGGATGGCCCGCTAGCTGCGTTGCTGGCGGCCGGCGATGGCAGATATCAACACGACGGCGGGCAGTGCGCCACAGGTGCACCCATGACCCGCACCCTGGGAAGGACCCCTTGTGAGCGAAACCTTGGACCTGTTCTCTACCGAGGACAGGGATGTCGCTGGCCTGCCTGTCTCGGCTGGCGAGTCGGTTCCGGCGGGCCAGGTGCCCGCCAGCGGCGCGGCGGTGGCGGCGAGCGGGCCGGTTCCGGCCAGTCAGTCAGCTGGCGCGCCGCAGTCAGCGGAGTCTTCCCACGGCACGGCCGACGCGGTACGCTCCTGGCCGGATGCGGTTGACGCGGCCGCAGGCAGCAACGGGGTCGGCGCGGGCTCCCCTGGCAACCCCGGCACCAAGGTCAGGGGACTTTCGGCGATGCTGCTGCCCGAGCTTCAGCAGCTCGCTCAGTCAATTGGCATCACCGGGACCGCGAGGATGCGCAAGGGCCAGCTCATCGCGGCCATCGAAGAGCGGCGGCAAGACAGCCGCCCGCAGGATGCCGTTAGGAACAACAGCGGGGGTCACCGGGCAGGCGCAGCCCCGGACCAGGAGCCTGCGGCCCATCACATCGAGACTTCTGACAACTCAGTCCAGCGGGGAACGCCTGCGGGAGCCGGCGCCGACCGCACCTTCGAGCAGGACGCTATGGAATCACAGACATCGACACAGCCAGGGCTTGACGGCGTGGGAGCGACCACGCACGCAGGCGACGCGGGGGCCAGCGGAGCGGCGGCACCCGTCGCAGTCGACAGTGGCGCGTCCGCGAGCAGTGCAGGGCTTGACGGTCAGGCTGCTGAGCGGCGCGTGACAAGGAACAGCAGCCCGGCAGGGGCTGCGGTCACCGACAGCGCTGCTGGCACGCAGACCGCTGCCAGCCCGGCAGCTGACGGCACCGGCGCTGAAGGCACCGGGACCGACGGCGGCCGCGTCGCGGGAGACGGTCAGCGCGACCGGCGCCGCCGGCCCAGCAACCGCCGCGACGACGCGAGCGAGCAGCCACGCGCGGCGAGTGACGGTCAGGACCAGGGCCGCGAGGCCGCCGGTCGTGACCAGAACGGTCGTGACCAGGGCGGGCGCGACCAGAATGGCCGCGACCAGCAGAGTAACCGGGATCAGGGCGGCCGCGACGACGACCGTGACGGCGGCGGCAACCGCCGGAGCCGGGACCGCTACCGCAACCGCAACACGGGCAACCGGCGCCGGGAGCGTGGCGGCGGCGCGTCCGAAGCCGAGCCGGTGATCAGCGAGGACGACGTCCTCATCCCGATCGCCGGAATCCTGGACGTGCTTGACAACTACGGCTTCGTCCGGACCACCGGCTACCTGCCCGGCCCGAACGACGTGTATGTCTCGCTGTCCCAGGTCCGCCGCTACGGGCTGCGCAAGGGTGACGTCATCGAGGGCGCCATCCGGCAGCCGCGCGAGGGGGAGCGGCGCGAGAAGTTCAACGCGCTCGTCCGCCTTGACAAGATCAACGGGCTCGACCCGGAGCAGGCCAAGACGCGGCCGGAGTTCAACAAGCTGGTCCCGTTGTATCCGCAGGAGCGGCTCCGGCTGGAGTCCGAGCCGGGCAACATGACCACCCGGATCATGGACCTGATCAGCCCGATCGGCAAGGGCCAGCGCGGGCTCATCGTCTCGCCGCCTAAGGCTGGCAAGACGATGATCCTGCAGGCGATCGCGAACGCCATCACCAAGAACAACCCGGAGTGCCACCTCATGGTCGTCCTCGTCGACGAGCGGCCGGAGGAGGTCACGGACATGCAGCGCACCGTCAAGGGCGAGGTCATTCACTCGACCTTCGACCGGCCGGCCGAGGACCACACGACAGTGTCCGAACTCGCCATCGAGCGGGCCAAGCGGCTGGTCGAGATGGGCCACGACGTGGTCGTCCTGCTCGACTCCATCACGAGGCTCGGCCGGGCCTACAACCTGGCGGCGCCGGCCAGCGGCCGGATCATGTCCGGTGGTGTCGACTCGACGGCGCTGTACCCGCCGAAGCGGTTCTTCGGCGCGGCCCGCAACATCGAGCACGGCGGCTCGCTGACCATCCTTGCCACGGCGCTGATCGAGACCGGCTCGCGCGCCGACGAGGTGATCTTCGAGGAGTTCAAGGGCACCGGCAACATGGAGCTCCGGCTGCGCCGCGATCTCTCCGACAAGCGGATCTTCCCGGCGGTGGACGTTGACGCGTCCGGCACCAGGAAGGAAGAGCTGCTGATGTCGCCAGAGGAGCTGAAGATCGTCTGGCAGCTCCGCCGTGTGCTGCACGCGCTCGAGGCTCAGCAGGCACTCGAGGTGCTGATGGACCGGATGAAGGGCACCAAGAGCAACGCTGAGTTCCTCCTGCAGGTGCAGAAGACGACGGTCGGCTCGTAGCCGGACCGGCGGGAATGCGTGCCAGGCCCGGCACGTTGCAGGGTCTGGCACACTGGTGGAGCCTCTAAGTGCGGTACCGGTTCACGCCGTGATGTGACTCGCTGGCGACTCGCTGGCGGCGCAGGCGACCCGGCGACCGCGGGAACCAGGAGTATGTGATGAAGTCCGGAATTCACCCGGAATATGTGGAAACCCAGGTCGTCTGCAGCTGCGGCAACACATTCACGACCCGCAGTACTGCGAAGAACGGCGTTATCCATGCCGAGGTCTGCTCAAGCTGCCACCCGTTCTACACGGGCAAGCAGAAGATCCTCGACACCGGCGGCCGCGTGGCCCGGTTCGAGAAGCGCTTCGGCAAGAAGGCTGCGGGCGGCAAGTAGCCCGGCTCACGGCGTTCCCTTCCGGCAGGACCGGAAGGGAACGTTCACGCTGTCCGGCTACAGTCAGCACGCCCCAAGGGAGGTAAGCGGTGTTTGAGCGGCTGGCCGATCTGGCCGCTGAGCACGCGCAGCTCGAGAAGGATCTGGCCGACCCGGCGATCCACACCGATCAGGACCGCGCCCGCAAGCTGAGCCGCCGGTACGGCGAGCTCACGCCTATCGTTCAGGCATATGCGGAGTGGCAGCAGGTATCGGCGGACGAGGCGACAGCGCGCGAGCTCGCGCCGGAGGATCCGTCGTTCGCCGCGGAGGCGCAGCAGCTTGCCGAGCGCAGGGGCGAGCTGGAGCAGCGCCTGAACGAGCTGCTCGTGCCGCGCGACCCCAACGACGACAAGGACGTCATCCTCGAGGTCAAGGCGGGCGAGGGCGGCGAGGAATCGGCTCTGTTCGCTGGCGACCTGCTGCGGATGTACCAGCGGTATGCCGAGCGGCATGGCTGGAAGACGGAGATCCTCGACTCCACCATGACGGGCCTCGGCGGCTACAAGGACGTCACGATGGCGGTCAAGGCGCGCGGCGACGACGGCGCCTGGTCGCAGCTCAAGTACGAGGGCGGCGTGCACCGGGTGCAGCGAGTGCCCGCGACCGAGTCGCAAGGGCGCATCCACACGTCGGCGGCCGGCGTGCTGGTCATGCCCGAGGCCGATCCGGTCGAGGTGACTGTCGACCCGGCCGATCTGAAGATCGACGTGTTCCGCTCCTCGGGGCCCGGTGGCCAGAGCGTCAACACCACCGACTCGGCCGTCCGGATCACCCACCTGCCAACTGGCGTGGTGGTGTCCTGCCAGAACGAGAAAAGCCAGCTCCAGAACAAGGAGCAGGCCATGCGCGTGCTCCGGGCCCGGCTGCTCACGGTTGCGCAGGAAGAGGCCGACGCCCAGGCCTCGGCCGAGCGGCGCAGCCAGGTGGCTACCGTCGACCGGTCCCAGCGAGTGCGCACCTACAACTTCCCGGAGAACCGGATCTCCGACCACCGGGTCGGCTTCAAGGCCTACAACCTGGACCAGGTGATCGACGGTGACCTGGACGCGGTGATCAAGGCGCTGGTGGACGCCGACCGGGCCGAGAAGATCGCCGGCCCCGACGCGGACTAACCGGCCATGAGCCTGCTGCTCGACGAGATCGCGCTGGCGACGGCCAGGCTGGCGGAGGCCGGAGTTGAGTCGCCGCGCACGGATGCCGAGCTGATCGCTGCCCACCTGCACGGGGTCTCCCGGACCGCGCTGCACCTGGTGCCCGACACCGGCTTCGACCCGCGCTTCTGGGACGACATCGCCCGCCGGGAAGCCCGCGAGCCGCTCCAGCACATCACCGGCCATGCCTATTTCCGTTACCTGGAGCTGGCAGTGGGGCCAGGCGTATTCGTGCCGCGGCAGGAGACCGAGGTCATGACCGGCTGGGCGATCGAGCGCCTGGCGGAGATGGACGTGGCCCGGCCCGTGGTCGCCGACCTCGGCACCGGGTCTGCAGCGATCGCGCTGTCGATCGCTCAGGAGGTGCCGGGCGCGATCGTGCACGCTGTGGAGGCCGACCCGCTGGCCCGGCAGTGGGCTGAGCGCAACATCGCCAGCGTGGCCGCGGCCGCGCCGCATACCGCCGGGCGGGTGATCCTGCACGCCGGCGACTTCGCCGCTGCGCTCACCGAGCTTGACGGCCAGGTCGACCTGGTGGTCAGCAACCCGCCGTACATTCCGATCGGCGCCTGGGTGCCGCCGGAGGTGGGGGAGTACGACCCGGCGACGGCCCTGTGGGGCGGCGCCGACGGGCTGGACGCTGTCCGCGTGGTCGATGCCACCGCCAAGCGGCTGCTGCGATCGGGCGGGCTCATTGCGGTCGAGCACGGGGCACCGCAGGGACCGGCTGTGTACTGGGTGTTTGCCGAGGAGAACGGCTGGCGAGACACGCGGAACCACGTCGACCTGGCCGGGCGCGACCGGTTCGTCACTGCCGTCCGCCCCTGACAGCATCAGCGCAGCTGCCTCGCCGGCCGCTGACGGAACCGGCACAGCTGCGGTCGGGGCACGAAGGTGCACTCCGGCGTGGCAGGATGATCCGATATGAGCGCCTGGTTTGACTGTTCCGACGCTACCCAGCGCGCCGAGGGACTCAGCGCCGCCACGACTGCCGTACTCAACGGGGAACTGGTCGTCCTGCCTACCGACACGGTCTACGGTGTCGGCTGCGACGCCTTCAGCCCGACCGCGGTGACCGCACTGCTGGCGGCGAAGGGCCGCGGCCGCGACATGCCGCCGCCGGTGCTGGTCGGGACGGTGCGGGCTGCCACGGCCTTGGTGGAGGACCTCGGCAACGACGGCCAGCGGCTGATCGACGAGTTCTGGCCCGGCGGCCTGACTCTCGTCTGCCGCGCCGCCAGGACGCTGAGCTGGGATCTTGGCGACACCAAGGGCACCGTGGCGGTCAGGATGCCGGAGGACGGCGTCGCCCTCGACCTGCTGCGCGAGACCGGGCCGATGGCAGTGACCAGTGCGAACCTGACTGGGTCCCCGGCGGCCACGACCGCCGACGAGGCGAGGGATCAGCTCGGCGAGTCGGTTGCCGTCTACCTGGACGGCGGCAAGACCTCCGGCGGCATCGCGTCCACGATTGTCGACCTCACAGGCCCGCAGCCCCGGCTGCTGCGCCGGGGGGCAATCTCGGTCGGCCGGCTGCGCGAGATCGCGGCGGTACTGGCCGGGGCCGACACCGGCCAGTCATAAGGAACCTTCGTGAGAGGCGCCCGCTGGCAGTCAGCTTCGTGCCATACAGTGGCCGTGATGGTTCACAAACGCACGCGGGCCTGGTGAGGCGGTGCGCGACTACGTCCTGACGCTGCTGGTGGCGGCCGCCGTCACCTACCTGCTGACGCCCCTGGTACGCGCCGGCGCCGCCCGCATCGGCGCGCTGAAGCAGCCCAGGGACCGGGATGTACATGTTGTCCCGGTTGCCACCCTCGGCGGGATCGCCATGTTCGGGGGGCTTGCGGCCGGACTACTCGTCGCGTATCAGATCCCGCGGCTGCGCCAGGGCCTGGCTGGCACCGGCATGATGACCGGCCTGCTGCTGGCGGGCGGGCTCCTCGTCGTGATCGGCATCATCGACGACCGCTGGGGCATGGGCGCGCTGGCCAAGGCGGCCGGGCAGGTCGCGGCCGGCGGCATCCTGGTGGCGACCGGAACCACGCTGAGCTGGCTGCCGCTGCCTGGCGACCGCACCTTTGTCCCGACCACGGACCAGTCCACGGCACTGACGATCGTCATCGTGGTCGCCACGATCAACGCGGTGAACTTCATCGACGGGCTCGATGGCCTGGCGGCGGGCATCGTTTGTATCGCCGCGGTGTCGTTCTTCCTCTACTACTACTCCCTGACCAAGGTCCTTCAGCTTGACGCGCTCGCCGCTCCGGCGCTGGCGTCAGCCGTCCTGATCGGGATGTGCATCGGCTTCCTGCCGCATAACTTCACGCCCGCCAAGATCTTTATGGGCGATACCGGGTCGATGCTGCTCGGCCTGCTGCTGGCCTATGCGGCGATCTCCAGCATCGCATCGCTGCCGCCCGCCAACCTGACCAGCGAGATCAACCGGTACCCGGTCATCCTCCCGCTGCTCCTCCCGGCCGCCCTGCTGGTGATCCCATATGCCGACCTGCTGCTGGCTGTCGTCCGGCGGACCAGGGCAGGCCTGTCGCCGTTCGCAGCGGACCGCAAGCACCTCCATCACCGGCTGCTGGACATCGGTCACTCGCAGCGGACCAGTGTGCTGATCATGTACCTGTGGGCTGCCCTGTTCTCCGGCAGCGTGGTCTGGCTCTCCCTCGAGAAGACGCAGGAGGCCGGGGCCGCGAACCACCACGGTCACCCGTTCGTCGTGTTCGTGCTGGTCACGATCGGCGCGCTGGTCGTGCTGCTGCTCATGTCGCTGCCGCGGCTGCGCTGGTGGCAGCGGCAGCCACGGGCGGCGCTCGCCGATCAGCTGGCGGCCGTGCCATCTGCCGTGCCATCTGCCGTGCCGTCAGCCGGGGCGGCGGCAGCGGGGCTAGGTGCTGAGGACGACGTGGCAGCCGCTCCGGCGTTCACTGCCTATCCGGCAGAGGCTGGCGGTCCGTCACCGGCCATGGCGAACGGCGCGTATGCCGTCAGCGCTGCACCCGGTCGCTCAGCAGAGCTGCGGCATCAGCCGGAGACCATCAGCCAGCCAGAAACCGGCCGCCAGCCGGAGACCGTGCTGCCGGACTGGCAACGGGCCGAGACGGCTGATCCAGCCTGGCCAGAGGACAGCAACCTGGCGAGCCAACGGTCGCCGGGAGAAGCACGATCGGTTATCGGCACCGTGCCGCCCGCGGTCACCGGGCCGCTGCGAGCGGCAGGCGGGCCGTACCAGGCGCCGGGATCGGCTGCCGGGCCGCTGTCGGGCGAGGACGGCGTGACGGGATCAACACCGTTTCTTGACTAGCCTGTGACCTCGCGATTTGTGGTTCTGACCTGGGCCTTTGCTTGGGCAGCCGGGCGGATTCGTCACGTTAGGTAACCCGCTGGAAAACAGAGAGGCCGAGCTTGTGATATCTTTCACGAGCACCCACTACCACGGTGGGACAGGCCCCGTGATACTTTTTCGCTCACCTGGGCAGTACGCCAGGAAGCTGAGTGTCAGCTGGGTACTGGCACGACGACGACTCCTTGCTGTGCCGCTGGCTTAGCGGTACTGAACATCATCCGGAGCCTTCCAGAAGATGCTGGCGAACATCGCCCCGATGGCGCGGCGATCCGCAGCCGTGACGGCGGTAGCAGCCGTTGTCATGGTGGCGCTGAGCGCTGCGCTCGGCGGCCACAAGGGCCTCATCGGCGCTGCGATCGCTGTGGTCGTGGTGGCGGTCTTCTTCGGCCTGAGCGTTCTCGCGCTGAACCGCGCCGCGAAGGTCAGCCCCCAGGCGATGATGCTCGCCGGGATGGGCACCTACCTGGTCAAGATCCTCGTGCTCCTGTTCCTCGTCGGCCGGTTCCAGAACAGCACGGCGTTCAGCCCCTGGCTGTTCGGCCTGACTGCGATCGTGCTTGTACTGGTGTACGACATCGCTCTCATCGTCGCGTTCCAGCGGACGAAGATGCTCTATGTCGAGCCGGACGGAGAGCGATGACACGTGGCATCGACAGTTGCTCCGGACGGCAGGACGCGGCCCGCGCCGAGTGCTGGCCGCGTGGCCGCGGACCTGAGCACCAGGCCCCGGGGCAGCAGGCATGAGCACGCCGCAGAAGTCGGCGCCCGCCCGGCGGCGAGGCAAGAACGTCAGCCTGCTTCCGCCGGGCAACCAGCCGCAGAACCAACCGCAGCACTCATCAGCGGACCAGCCGCAGCTCCGGGAGCACGATGGCTGGCGCGTCCTGTCCTACCTGCTTGGCGGGATGCTGATCTACGGCGGCCTGGGCTGGCTCATCGGGCACTGGACCGGCATCTCGGTCCTGTTCCCGCTCGGCATGATCCTCGGTATCGGGCTGGGGATCGCCACGATCGCCTTCCGGTTCACGAAATCCTGACCTGGACCGATATGCCGCCCGTCGGCGCGAGCCTCTGCCAAGGGGTGACCCCGCGTGCGACCGCGCAGGCAGGCTGCGCCATGATGACTGACCCTGACCTGCAGCCCGGAGGGCCAACCCCGTGAATTACGTCGTCGTAGCGGCTGAAGTGGCCAAGAACTGCTCTCCCACTTCCGCGCATATCTTCTCTGGCTGCGGCTTCCCGGCGCCGTCCATCCAGGACTTCTACTTCACCCCGCTGTTCACTATCGGCAACTTCCATTTTTACAAGCCGATGCTGCTGGCGCTGGTCAGCGCGCTCATCGTGACCGGATTCTTCTGGGCGGCCTTCAGGAGGCCGAAGCTGGTACCGCGCGGCGTGCAGAACGTCGGCGAGATGGGCATCCTGTTCGTCCGCGACCAGATCCTGCGCCCGCAGATGGGCGTGCGCGGCGACAAGTGGCTGCCGTTCCTGTCGTCGCTGTTCTTCTTTATCTGGGTCAACAACATCTTCGGGGTTATCCCGATCCTGTACTTCCCGGCCACGTCGCGGTTCGCGTATCCGCTCTTCCTGACGGCCATGGTCTGGGTCACCTACATGTTCATCGGGATGAAGCACCAGGGTGCGCTCGGCTACTTCAGGAACATGGCCGTGCCGCAGGGGGCTCCCTGGTGGATCCTGCCGCTGCTGGCGCCGCTCGAGCTGTTCTCGAACATCATCGTCCGGCCGTTCACGCTGTCGGTCCGACTTTTCGCCAACATGCTGGCCGGCCACGTCCTGCTGCTCGTCTTCACGCTCGCGACCTGGTACCTGCTGACCGCGACCTACGCGCTGGTGTTCTCTGCCGCGTCGTTCATCGTCGTGATCATCATTACCGGGCTTGAGCTGCTGATCCAGGCGCTGCAGGCCTTCATCTTCGCGACACTCACTGCCACCTACATCGCGGGCGGTTACGAAACCGCGCACTGAGCCGACCCATAAGAAAACCCGGCGACATCCGCCGGCCTGACACAAAAGGAACAATCCCATGCAGCTCGCGATGCACATGCATCACCTGCTCTACGTGGCCGCTGGCACAACCACGACCTTCCACATCCAGAACCTGGGCGCACTGACCTACGGCCTCGCGGCCATTGGCCCCGGCGTCGGCATCGGCCTGATCTTCGGTAACACGATCCAGGCGATCGCCCGCCAGCCCGAGGCGCAGGGCCGCCTCACTCCGCTGATGTGGATCGGCTTCGCGCTCACCGAGTCGCTGGCCCTGATCGGCATCGCGGTGCCGTTCTTCATCAAGTAAGTGTTCCGACGGCTGGAAGGTAGCCGGACATGCACGCGCTAGCGTCCTACATACCTAGCAACCCGAATCCCCTCGTCCCGAACTGGATCGAGGTGATCGTCGGCGCGATCGCGTTCTTCATCGTGTTCATCCCGCTCGCGATGATCCTGTGGCCGCGGATCAGGACGACGCTGACCGAGCGGACCGAGAAGATCGAGGGCGGGCTGCAGAAGGCCGCGGATACGCAGGCCGAGGCCCAGCAGGTGCTTGCGCAGTACCAGCAGCAGCTCGCCGAGGCGAGGCACGAGGCTGCGCGGCTGCGCGAGGAGGCCAAGGAGCAGGGCGCTGCGATCATCGCGGAGATGCGGGAGCAGGCGCAGGCCGAGGCCAGGCGGATCACCGAGGCCGCCCGGGCGCAGATCGAGGCCGACCGGCAGCAGGCGTTCGCCTCGCTGCGGGCGGAGGTCGGCACACTGTCGGTGCAGCTCGCCAGCAAGATCGTCGGCGAGTCGCTGGATGACGAGGCGAGGCAGAGCCGGGTCGTCGACAGGTTCCTGGCGGAGCTGGACTCCAGCAGCCGCCAGGTGTCAGGAGCACGGTCGTCGGGAGCACGGACATCGTCATGAGGGGCATCTCCAGGGCATCGATGGCCGAGCTCGAGGAGCGGCTCGCGCCGCTGACCGGCAGTGCACAGGCCGCGACCACGCTCGGTAACGAGCTGCTGGCCGTGGCCGGCCTGCTGGCGAGCCAGCCGGTGCTCCGGCGGGCGCTCGCAGACCCGTCCCGGTCGGCTGACGCCCGGTCTGAGCTGGCCACGTCGCTGCTGCGCGGCAAGGTCAGCGATGTCACTGCGGGCCTGGTCGCGGCGGCGGCCGCCGGACGCTGGTCGGCGCCAGGCGACCTGACCGACGCGGTCGAGGAGCTGGCGGTGCAGTCCATCGCGGCGGCGGCCGAACAGGAGGGCAGGCTCGACGACCTGGAGGACGAGCTTTTCAGGTTCGGCCGGATTGTCGCGAATCAGCCTGATCTTCGGATCGCGCTGACGAATCCGTTTGCCCCGGCACAGGCTAAGCGCGAGCTGCTCAGCCAGCTGCTAGCAGGAAAGGTGACACCGGAGGCACTCCGGCTCATCACCGAGGCCGCGGTCAGTCCGCTCGGGCGGAGCCTGGACCTTAGCCTGGAAGAGTACGCACGACTCGCGGCGCGGCGCCGGGAGCGGATCGTGGCCGAGGTTCATGTGGCGGTTGCCCTGACCGACGACCAGCGGGCACGCCTGGCGGGCTCACTCGCCACCGCCTACGGTCACCAGGTGCACCTGAACGTCGTGATCGACCCGAAGGTGGTGGGCGGGATGACCGTGCGGGTGGGCGACGAGCTCATCGACGGCAGCGTCGCCACCAGGCTCGCTACGGCGAGGCGCGGGCTGGCAGCGTGAGATGAACGGCGAGCCGGCGGACGGCGCGGAGCATGACGACCCCGTTCCCGGTCAGGACGAACAAGAGCAGACGGCATCAAGCCACGAGCAGGCGCCGGCGCCGAGAGCGGCAGCTGGCGGAAACGAGAAGGACATAACGAACATGGCGGAGCTCACAATCCGGCCGGACGAGATCCGGGACGCGCTTGAGCGTTTCGTGGCGTCCTACGAGCCGTCTGGCGCCACCACCGAGGAAGTCGGGGCGGTCGTCGAGTGCGGCGATGGCATCGCGCGGGTCTCCGGCCTGCCCTCGGCCATGGCCAACGAGCTGGTGGAGTTCGAGGACGGCACCCGCGGCATCGCGCTGAACCTGGACGTCCGCGAGATCGGCGTCGTCATTCTCGGCGAGTTCAGCCAGATCGAGGAAGGCCAGCGGGTCAGGCGGACGGGCGAGGTGCTGTCCGTACCGGTCGGCGATGGCTACCTCGGCCGCGTCGTCGGCCCGCTCGGCGACCCGCTGGACGGCCTCGGCCCGATCGAGGGTCACCTTGAGCCGCGCCAGCTTGAGCTGCAGGCACCGACCGTGGTGCAGCGGCAGCCGGTGAAGGAGCCGCTGCAGACTGGCATCAAGGCGATCGACGGCATCACGCCGGTCGGCCGCGGTCAGCGCGAGCTGATCATCGGCGACCGGCAGACCGGCAAGACCACGATCGCCATCGACACGATCATCAACCAGAAGCAGAACTGGGACTCCGGCGACCCGAAGCGGCAGGTGCGCTGCGTCTACGTCGCGATCGGCCAGAAGGGCTCGACCGTCTCTGCGGTGCGGGCCACGCTGGAAGAGGCCGGCGCGCTTGAGTACACGACGATCGTGATGGCGCAGGCCTCCGACCCGGCCGGCTACAAGTACATCGCCCCCTACACCGGCTCTGCTATCGGCCAGAACTGGATGTACGCAGGCAAGCACGTGCTGATCGTGTTCGACGACCTGACCAAGCAAGCGGAGGCCTACCGGGCCATCTCGCTTTTGCTGCGCCGCCCGCCGGGCCGCGAGGCCTACCCGGGCGACGTGTTCTACCTGCACTCGCGGCTCCTGGAGCGCTGCGCGAAGCTGTCGGACGAGCTGGGCGGCGGTTCGCTCACCGGCCTGCCGATCATCGAGACCAAGGCCAACGACATCTCGGCTTACATCCCGACGAACGTCATCTCGATCACCGACGGGCAGATCTTCCTCGAGACTGACCTGTTCAACTCAGGCGTCCGCCCGGCCATCAACGTCGGTCAGTCAGTCTCCCGGGTGGGCGGCAACGCTCAGATCAAGGCCATGAAGAAGGTCGCAGGCGGGCTCAAGCTGTCGCTGTCGCAGTACCGCGACCTGGAGGCGTTCGCGTCGTTCTCGTCCGACCTCGATCCCGCCTCTCGCGCTCAGCTTGACCGTGGCGCGCGGCTCGTGGAGCTGCTCAAGCAGCCGCAGTACAGCCCGTACCCGGTGGAGCGCCAGGTCGTGTCCCTCTGGGCCGGCAACGAGGGATACCTCGATGACGTGCCGGTCGAGGATGTCCGGCGATTCGAGAGCGAGTTCCTGGACGAGATCGGCCGCTCCCACGCGGGCATCTACGACGCCATCAGGGAAACCGGCGACCTGAGCGACGACACAGTCGTTGCGCTCAAGGATGCGATCGGCCAGTTCCGGGCCGGGTTCGAGAAGACCGGCGGCGACCTGCTGGTGCAGGAGGAGCCGGCCGAGCCGATCAAGGACAGCGACGTCGGGCGGGAAGACATCCACCGCCGGACCCCGCAGCCGCCCGCGACGCAGGGACAGTAGGCACCAGTATGGGAGCACAGCTTCGCGCGGTACGGCGGCGGATCAGGAGCGTCCAGTCCACTGCCAAGATCACGCGTGCTCAGGAGCTGATCGCGTCGTCGCGGATCATCAAGGCCCAGCAGCGGCTGCACGCTGCGCAGCCTTATGCGCGGGAGCTGACCAGGGCGGTCGAGGCTGTCGTCAGCCTGTCCGCCCAGGTCGACCACCCGCTCACCCGTCCAGAGCCGAATCCGCAGCGAGCTGGCGTGGTCATTCTGACCAGCGACCGCGGGTTCGCTGGCGGCTTCAACGCGAACGTGCTGCGCGAGGCGCAGAGCCTGCGGGCCATGCTGGGTACCCAGCGGGTCGAGCCGGCCATCTACGTGGCTGGCCGTAAGGGGATCACCTGGCACCGGTTCCGCAACATCGGCCTGGCCGGGGAGTGGCACGGCTTCTCCGACACGCCGCGGCAGCAGAATGCGGCGGCGATCACGGCCGAACTGCTCGAGGCGTTCGAGCGCCCCACTGCCGACGGCGGGATCGACGAGATCTTCCTCGTCTACACCGAGTTCGTCTCGATGCTGACCCAGCGGCCGGTGGTTCGCAGGCTGCTGCCGCTGGAGATCGTCGACACCCCGGAGGATGCGCCCGCCGGGCCGCTGCCGATCTACGAGTTCGAGCCATCCGCCGATGAGGTTCTCAACTCGCTGCTGCCGTGGTATGTGGAAAGCAGGCTGTTCCACGCGCTGCTGGAGTCAGCGGCCTCCGAGATCGCCGCGCGGCGGCGGGCAATGAAGTCGGCCACGGACAACGCCAACGAGCTGATCGAACAGCTCAGCAGGGAAGCGAACAAGGCTCGCCAGGCCGAGATCACCCAGGAAATCAGCGAGATCGTGGGCGGCGCAAACGCGCTAGCCAGCGCAACCAGGGAGTAAGTGAGCAGCAAATGAGCGCTACCGAAGAGACCGCCGCCGTCGGCGGCTCGGCCGCACCGGCAGCCACCGGACGTGTAGCCAGGGTGATCGGCCCGGTCGTCGACGTCGAGTTCGCGACCGAGGAGATGCCCGAGATCTATAACGCGCTCCACGTGGACGTGACGCTGGAGGACGTGACCCGGACGCTGACCCTCGAGGTTGCCCAGCACCTTGGCGACGACACGGTCCGCGCGATCTCGATGCAGCCGACCGACGGCCTGATCCGGGGTGCGGCCGTAACCGACACCGGCGGCCCGATCACTGTGCCGGTCGGCAACGTCACCAAGGGCCATGTGTTCAATGTGCTCGGCGACCCGCTGGACGTGCCGGAGGCCTCGCTGGAGATCACCGAGCGCTGGTCCATCCATCGCGACCCGCCGCCGTTCGACCAGCTTGAGCCCCG
>Ga0335074_10007366_pt1 | contig 15244 bp, 14 predicted proteins | sample Lox_Sample_23_FD_206715 | JGI IMG/M metagenome (GOLD analysis project Ga0335074, IMG submission 206715) | Soil microbial communities from Loxahatchee National Wildlife Refuge, Florida, United States - Lox_Sample_2.3 | ecosystem: Environmental > Terrestrial > Soil > Wetlands | place: USA...
CGAAGGTTGCGCTCCCCGTGACGACCGCGACAACGATATGGGACGGCGCCCCCCTTGTGTGGCGGGGGTGCCGGGCGTCGCCGCCCCACGGGACGCGGCCCGCGCCGAGCGCGCCGCCCGCCCAGGTGCCCGCCATGCTGGTAGTCAGCAGGTAGAAGCGCGCGGAGCCTGCCCTGGCGGCGAACGAGGATCGCAGTAGCCCTGCCGCCCCGAGGCCTGCCGCCCCGAGCCAGGCGGCTCTGAGCCCGGCGGCGCGCCCCGCCGTCACGAGCGCGCCTGCTGGGCCTCGCGCCGTTCGCGGAGCGCCTCGCGCACGGCGTCGTCGTAGGACATGGGCCGGAGTGCGATCAGGTCCCTGATCGACTGGTCACGCACGATCACCTCGTTAGTCATGGAGTCGATGAGGGCCCGGCCGGTTCCCGGGTCGATGCTGGTGACCACGGTCAGCCACAGCGACGACAGCCATGGGGTGAGCAGCGGCACGGGCAGCAGGAGCAGCGGGCGGTGCTCGATGGCTGCGACCCGGCGCAGCATCGTCGAGTACCTCAGCACCTCCGGCCCTCCCGCCTCATAGACCCGGCCTGATGTCTTCGGCTGCTCCAGCACGCCAGCCAGGTACTGCACCACGTCGCCGACAGCGATCGGCTGGGTGCGGGTGGCGACCCACCGGGGGGTGATCATGACCGGCAGGTGCTCGACGAGCTGGCGGGTCAGCTCCCAGGAGATACCGCCGTGCCCGATGATGATTCCAGCCCGGATGACAGTGACCGGGACGCCGCCGGCACCGAGCAGCTTCTCGACCTCACGGCGACTGCGCAGGTGGGCGGACAGGTTGTCCGCGTCGTCGCCCAAGCCGCCCAGGAAGACGATGCGCTGCAGGCCGGCCCTGGCCGCAGCCTCGCCGAACGCGGCAGCCCCGGTGGCGTCCTTGCGCTCGAAGTCCGGGTCTTGCAGCGAATGGACCAGGTAGTACGCGGCCTGACAGCCGGCCAGCGCCGGCTCAAGAGTTGCCGGGTCATGGACGTCCCCGCGCGCCGCCGTGCCTGCCCCCCGGTACCCGGCTGGGTTCCTGGTCATGGCGACCACGTCGTGGCCGGCCAGGTCCAAGGCCGCGCACAACCGTCGGCCGACAAAGCCGGACGCACCGGCCACCAGCACCTTCACTGCACCCCCGAGCGTTCCCTGGCCAGGCCCGCCGTCCACGGCCAGGCCGGACCTTCGCGTAACCGGAACATGCCCCGCCTACCCACGCGCCCGGTTCCATACACCGGCCCGGCCATCTGGTGCAAGAATTGGGCCGCCGCCCGGTCAGGGTTTTTTCTTGGCCTCGGGTGCGACTGGTGCGTTGAGGTTGTACCGGATGCCCGCTGCCCGGATCAGGAAGCAGGCCAGGGCGGCTCCGAGAGCGGCCGGGACGCCGTAGACCCCGGTCTGCACAGCGGTTACGGCGATGGCAGCGCCGACCAGGGCGGGTATGGCATACAGGCCACTGGTGAGAACTGTCGGGACCCGCCGGACCAGGACATCCCGGATCGTCCCGCCGCCAACGCCGGTCACAGCTCCGAGGATGACGGCCGGCGCCGCGCCGAGACCGTACTGGAGGGATTTCGTCGCGCCAGTGACGCAGAACAGGCTCAGCCCGGCAGCGTCGAGCAGGTCGATCGGCAGGGCGAACCGCCGCAGTGCCCGGCTGAAGAAGAACGCGATCAGCGCTCCGCCCCCGGCCACGGCAAGATACGGCCAGTACCTGAATGCGGCTGGGGGAAGGGCGTCGATGAGGACGTCGCGCAGGACGCCTCCGCCGACTGCGGTCACCATGCCAAGTGTCAGCATCCCGATGATGTCAAGCCGGGCTGCCTCCAGGCCGGTGATCGCTCCGTTGACAGCGAACACGAACGTGCCGGCGAGATCAAACGCGAGCAGCAGTGGCGGTTCGGTCATGACCGCCAGCTTGCCGCATCTGCTGGCTTTTCACGATCGTGACTGCGGCGCGAGCCAGGCGAGGGCGGCGGTGACCAGGGCCTCGGTGCCTGTCCGCAAGGTGGGCTGGAGCACGGGCAGGAACTTCGGCGAGTGGTTACTGGGGATGTCGTCCTGGATGCGCCCGGCCTTCTCGGCGGCGCGGTATGCCTGCGGGTCGGTGCCGCCGATGCCCCAGTAGGTGTAGGGGATGCCGGCGGCGCGGGGAACGTCGCTGAAGTCCTCGCTGGCGGTCTGCTGGGCCAGGTCTTCGGCGCAGTCCCTGAAATGCTCCTTGAAGGCGGCAGCGACCCGGTTCGTGGTGTCCGGGTCGTTATCGGTAAGCGGGAAGCTGTCGATGGTCTCGAAGTCGGGATCCTTCGGCGAGCCGGCGGCCTGGCACTCAGCGCGCACGATCCGCTTGATCGCGGCGAGCATGCGCTGCCGGGTCTGCTGAGAGTAGCTGCGCAGATTGAGCAGCAGCACAGCATGGTCGGGAATGACGTTGGCCTTGGTGCCGGCCTGGCTGCTGCCGACGGTCAGCACCGCGGTCTGGCTGGGCGCCACCTCGCGGGACACGACCGTCTGCAGCCGGATGACGATCATGGCGGCGAGCACCACCGGGTCAATGGTGGTCTGCGGCTCGGAACCGTGACCGCCCCGCCCGTACACGGTGATCCTGATGCTGTCAGCGGCCGACAAGGTAGGCCCTTGGCGTGTCCCGACCGTGCCGGCGACGCCCGGAAGGACATGCTGGGCCAGGGCAGCATTCGGGGCAGGGATGCGCGTGAGCAACCCGTCGTCGACCATTCCACGGGCGCCGTCGCCGGTCTCCTCTGCGGGCTGGAACAGCGCGAGCAGGGTGCCGTTCCACTGGCCGCGGTGCTCGGCCATGAGCTTGGTCATGCCGAGCAGGCAGGACACATGGATGTCGTGGCCACAGGCATGGGCCACCGGTACCTCATTGCCTTCACCGTCCTGGGCGGTTGCGGTGCTCGCGTAATCCGCTCCGGTGTCCTCTTTGACCGGCAGAGCGTCCATGTCGGCACGGAGCAGGACGGCGGGCCCTTCTCCGTTGGACAGCATGCCGACCACGCCCGTACCGCCGATGCCGGACTGGACCGTGAAGCCGCAGTCCTGCAACTGCCCGGCCACGAGCCCGGCGGTACGCCGCTCCTGGTGGGAAAGTTCGGGATGCCGGTGCAGATCCTTGTAGAACGCCTCCTGGCCGGCCCGGAGGCCGCTGTAGCCGGCCAGTATCTCATCGACGCTGCTCATGACCACCGTCCCTTGCACTCGGTGCGGATGCGGACTGGTGCGTGCCCCGGTAGTCGAGCAATGCTTCGAGACCAGGGCATGCCTCGCGTCACGAGCCACCCTGCCCGTGGCGGCTTACATGAAACGACGCGCTGGCGACCCCAGCCCACACAGCTGAAAGGTCACGACGAGCGCAAAGTGCAAGAGTCCTGGCAGCTCAGATCCGGACACCGGCCTGACTGTACGCGTCCGGCCTCGAGCCGAAGTACTCGGCGGCTCCCGCACAGACCCCGGCCGCCATCCGGCCCTTCCGGCTGCGAACCAGGATTCTGGTCCCGTTCCCGCTGCTCATGCGAACCATCCCTCCCGTGACGCCGACTGGTCTTCGGCGCCCAGTCGCGGCCTAAAGATGAATCTGGAAACTAGCAATGCGTTTCCAGAATACGAGGCAAAATATAAGCGTGGCGAGCTGGAGTCTCCTGACCAACCACACCCGGGTACTGCTGCGCATCGCGCGCGATCCGGGCGCCCGGCTGCGCGACATCGCGGCCAGCCTGGGCATTTACCGAGCGCAGCGCCCACGCCATCGTCGCCGACCTGGCCGAGGCCGGCTATGTGGTGCGGCCGCCGCAACCGTTACCGGATAGACGCGCGCCTGCCGCTGGCTGAGCCCGGCACCCGCGAACCCGCCATCGGCGAGGTCCTGGCCCTGCTGCCGGGGCAAACCAACGTAGCGGAATGGCATGTGCGGTACTGGGCTAGCTGCGGGGGTTCAGCGCCGCGGTACGGGTTAGTTCACGAACGCGGCCGCTGAGATGACGCCGAAGTCTGCGGCCGGCGTGCGGAACACCCAGCGTTCCGCATGGGTGACCGGGTTGAACCACAGCAGCGAGGTGCTGCCCAGGCAGCCGCCCGCCTGCTCGGTCAGCAGCCACTGGCCGGCCTGGGCCACCACGACACCCGGGATCAGGACCGGGGTGACCGTTCCGTTCCGGTCCGCGCGGGCGATGAACGGCGGACCGCAAGATGCGAGCGCCTGCAGGTACAGGCCACCGCCGGGAAGCCGCCAGCCGTTGATGTCACCGTAGTCGGGACCATTCTGGCCGCGCTGCGGGGTCAGCGCGGCCGGCCGGGCACCGCTGACCGGCGCCAGCCACAGCCGCGGTCCCGCGATTCCGGGACCGCTGCACTCGGCGAGCACCACGCCGGCCCGCCACCACCGGACCGGCGCGCAGCTCGCCCCGCGGGGCACCGGGAGCGGCAGCACGCCGCTCACCCCGCCGCGGCTGCTGACCAGGCTGAGCGCAGCGGAGCCGGGTACCACCAGGAACCTGCCCGACGGCGCCTCCAGCGCCGCCGCGCCGAACACGGCGGATGCGGCCGACGCCGCGCTGGACGGCCACGTGGCGAGCACCCGCGCCAGCGCGCCGCCGAGCGTGTAGCGGGCCAGCGTGGTGAGGCCACCGCTGGTGCTCTCACCGAGGATGCCGAGCCCGTCCGGGCGGGTGTAGCCGAGAACGGTCACCCCGGCCGGCAGGCTGACCCGGCGCATCTGACCGTCGGCCAGCGTGATCTGCTCCACGGCGCCGCCGGGCAGTTCGGCTAGCGCGCGTGTCCCGTCCCCGGACCAGGCGATCAGGCGCGCGCTTGCGTCGGTGTCCGGGATCTGGGCCAGCGGGTACCGGCGGCCAGCCGGGGAAACCAGGTACAGGGTGTCGGCTGCAGAGCGATGGGCCGTCCCGGCGGCCGAGTAGAGCACCAGCGCCCAGCCGGGGCCGACCGGGGGCAGCGGGGCCGCGGAAGCTGCCTGGCCGGCTGCCAGCACGAGCACGACCACCGCAACTGCCGCACCGGCCGCGGCGCGCAGCCACCGGAACCTCATCGCAGTCCCCTTCGCGTGCGGGATGTCTCCGGCAACTGGTATACATCAGTCCATCGTGCACGGATGTCGTCTCGACCAGGAGTTGCAGCTCCGTTACACGCCTGGACGGCCCGTCGTCACCGCGCCGGGAAGCGCGCGTGGTTAGGACGGGCTATTTTCGACGAGACCGTCAAAGCCAGCGCGCGTGCGGCAGCGACGCGCCGGCGGACGCCCCTTCGGATTTCGGCGAACGCTGTCACCATCGAGATCGCAGACGCCCAGGACGACTCACTCGGCATCATGGCCCGCGCCCTGCGGGTAGCTGCTCACCAAGCCGCTCAGGCAAAGCAGGCCACCCTCCGTGATGAACACCCGTGCCTGCTCCGCGCCGGAACGGCCGTGACGCTCGGCCGGGGCGATGTTAATATCCGACCGGCATCGATCCAGGAGGTGCGCGATGGATCGGACAGACGTGGAGCGCGCCGTCAAGCTGGCTGGGCTGTCCCTGCCCGCGGAGGCCGACTTCGAGGTGACAGGGGCAGAGCCGGTCCTTGCGTCGCCCCACTTTCTGGCCACCGGGGCGGCGGCGGCCCGTCTGCTCACCGGGCTGGCCGCCGCCGGACTGTGGCGGCAGCGCACGGGACGGCGCCAGCGGGTCGTTGTCGACGCCCGTCATGCGGCGGCCAGCCTGCGCTCCTACCAGTACGCCCGCCCGGCCGGGCAGCCCGAGCAGTCGCTCGAGTCCTTGGCCAGCCGCAGCGGAGCATCACCGCGGCAGCGCATCACCCGCATCGTGGCCGCCCGCGACGGCCGCTACGTGCAGCTCCACGGGTCCTTCCACGACGGGCCCGCCGTCCTGGCCGAGCTCGGGCTCGATGAGTCGGCGAGCTCGGAGGAGATCGACGCAGCGGTGAGCGCCCGGGACGCCTTCGAGCTCGAAGCCGCCTTCATCGCCCGCCGGGTCTGCGGCGGGGTGGTCCGCTCCAAGCAGGAGTGGGCCGCCCACCCCCAGGGGCGGGCCATTGGCGACCTGCCGGCGGTGACCGTCATTAAGATCGGCGAGGCGCCTCCCATCGCGCTCCCTGACGGGGACCGGCCCCTGAGCGGCGTACGGGTCCTGGATCTCACCCGGGTCCTGGCCGGTCCCACCTGTGCCAAGACCCTGGCCGAGCACGGAGCCGACGTCCTGCACGTGAGCGCCTCCCACTTGGAGGGCGGCGGTCCGTTCGAGATGGAGACGGGTATCGGCAAGCGCCAGGCCGCCCTGAACCTGAACGATCCCGGCCAGGCAGCCGTCCTGCACGACCTCATCGCCGGGGCCGACGTGTTCTCACAGGGCTACCGGCTCGGCACCCTGGCCCGCCGCGGCTTCTCGCCGGCGCAGGTCGCCACGATGCGGCCGGGCATCGTGTACGTCTCGGAGAACTGCTACGGCCATGCCGGCCCGTGGGCCGAGCGGCCGGGCTGGGAGCAGCTAGGCCAGGCAGCGACCGGCATGTCGTTGCGAGAGGGCCGTGCCGCCGCCGGCGGCGTTCCCCGCCTGGCGCCCGCGGCGGTCAACGACTACAGCACCGGCTTCCTCGCCGCCTACGGGGCGATGGCGGCGCTCGCCCGCCGCGCCACCGAGGGCGGCTCGTGGCACGTGCGGGTGTCGCTGTGCCAGACCTGCATGTGGTACCAGCGCCTTGGGGACGACAACGACGCGGGCGCGGCGGGCCTTGGCGACGTCGAGCCGTTCACGGCCGTCATGGACACCGGCGACTTCGGGCCTATCCGGTACCTGACGCCGGCCCTCCAGATGTCCGAGACCCCGCCCCGCTGGGAACTCCCGCCGGCCCGCGTCGGTGCCCACGAGCCGGTCTGGCTGCCGCGCTGACGAGCCGGCCTGCCCTACCCTGCCGGCCCGGCCGCCCCGCGTCTAGGTGCCCGGCAGCCGGCCCGGCGCGACATGGACGGCTGCGGGTTCCCTCATCCGGCAAACGGAATCAAACGTCTCTCCGGCCTGGTGGCACTCGGCTGGTTTGACCGGAAGCAGGAGGGAAAGCTGACGCTCAATATGTCGTCCCGCGACGTTTCTGCTGGACGCCGTGCCGAGGGGGAGACCTACCATGACCGCTGGCGAAACCAGCGCAGCGCGTATGCTGGCGCGGCTCACGTCGGCTGGCGAGTCGGCCGTTGCATCGGGGCGGGTCCACCTGACCGAAAGGCTCGGTGGCGGCTCCCGCGCGCGTGTCATCCTGGTCCTGGCCGGCGTGCTCGGGCTGAGCAGCGCCGACGTGGCAACGGTCGGTGCATCGGCGACGGAGCTGCGGCATTCCCTGGCGATCAGCAACACCGACATAGGCCTGCTCGTGACGGTGACGTCACTGGTCGCCGCCGTGACGACGCTGCCGTTCGGGGTCCTCGCCGACCGGGTGCGCCGCACCCGGACGCTGGGCGCGATGGTCGCCTGCTGGGGTGCAGCGATGATCTGGAGCGCGACGGCGACGAGCTTCGGCAGCCTGCTGATCGCCCGGCTGTTCCTCGGCGTGGCGACCGCCGCGGCAGGCCCCATGATCGCCTCGCTTATCGGCGACTACTTCCCCGGCTCGGAGCGAGGCCGCGTCTACGGCTACATCCTCACCGGCGACCTCCTCGGGGCCGGCGTCGGGTTCGCCGTCACCGGAGACATCGCCGCGCTGTCCTGGCGGGCGGCGTTCGCCCTGCTCGCCCTGCCCGCCTTCGGACTCGCCTGGGGCATGGTCCGGCTGCCCGAGCCCGCCCGGGGAGGTCGGAGCCCGCTGCCGGCCGAGAACACGCCGACCGCCGATAGGGAACGCACGGGGCGGGCCGCCGCCGAAGACCCGCCGCCGGACGGTGCGGCGACCGACGCGCAGCGGCTCGCCCGCGAAAAGGGCGTTTCCGCTGACCCAGAGCGCGTCCTCACCGGCGACGCGCGCCGGATGAACCTGCTGGCGGCCGCGCGGTATGTCCTGCGCGTCCGCACCAACCTGGTACTGATCATCGCCAGCGCCTGCGGCTACTACTTCATGGCCGGCGTCGAGACCTTCGGAACCGAGTTCACCAAGGAGCAGTACCACCTCAGCCAGGTCGTGGCCAACCTCGGGCTGATCGCCCTCGGGGCCGGCGCCGTGGCCGGCGTCCTCGCGGGCGGCACCGCCGGCGATGCCCTGCTGAGGCGGGGGCACCTGGACGGGCGGCTCCTCGTCGCGGCGCTGGCCGCCACCGGCACCGTCGTGCTGTTCATTCCCGCGATCTTCACCCGCGACCTGATCGCCGCGCTGCCGTACTTGATCGGGGCCGCCTTCTGCCTGTCGGCTCAGAACCCGCCGATCGACGCCGCCCGGCTGGACATCATGCCCGCGCCGTTGTGGGGGCGCGCGGAGTCGATCCGCACCCTGCTGCGCTCCTTCGCGCAGGCAGTCGCGCCGCTGCTGTTCGGCGCCGTGGCCGACCACGTCTTCGGCGGCGGCCGGGCGGGCCTGGAGTGGACGTTCGCCGTGATGCTTGTGCCGCTGGCAGCCAGCGCGGGCCTGCTGTACTACGCCCGGCGCACCTACCCCGTTGACGTCGCGAGCGCGGGCGCCGCTTCCCCGTCCGGGCAACGGTGACCTGCGCCGACCAGGAACCCGATCGCGACCTCGCTCTTGGCGTCGGAATGACGGCCGATCCGCTCACCGACGAGGCACGCTACCGCCCGGTCCTAGCCCGGCGAGGCTGTACTGCCACGCTGAACGCGATCTGGCTGGACGCTTAACGGGGATGACTACTCAGGCTCTCTTCGCTCACCTCGATAACCGCCACCCGCAGATACTGCCGCATCGCGGACGCTGCCGTCCAGCAACCGCCGGGATCGATGAGCCGCCCGTCTCTCGGCTTCCCAGTCAGCGGGTGACGATGACCGTCGCGTGGTGCCCGGCGGCGTTCTTAAGCTTGACGTCGCCTGTCAGCAATTCGCAGCCGAGTGCTTCGGCGAGCGCGATGTAGGCGGCGTCGTAGGCGCCGAGGTTGCGCCGAAGTTCCCACATCCGGGGGTGGTACGGCCAGACGGGATGGCGGGTGATCCGCAGGCGCGCATAGTCGGCCAGCATCTGCTCGCCGCGGTGGTCAGTGATCTTTTTCCCGGCGGCCAGCCCCCGGACTGTTGACGCGACCTCGACGTCGAGATGGTGCGGGGCGTGCAGTGTGCGTGGCGCTGACAGGCGCTGGCGCAGCATCTCGTCCTGCTTCCGGGCGGACAGCGCGTCGATGACGAGGGAGCAGTCCACCACGTAGGTGAGGGTCACCGTCGCCCTTCGTCGCGCGCGGCGAGGATGTCGTCCATGGTGAGCTCCACCGGTTCCCTCTCGCGGGCGATCCGGGCGATGACCTCGGCGTTGGTCTCGGTGGCCGCGTCGGCGTCCATCAGGTCCCGCAGGTACCCCGAAAGCGACTGGCCGAGTGACCTGGCACGCTCGCGAAGGACCGCGAGCGTTGCCGGGTCGACGTCGCGGACCTGGACGATGGTGGCATCCGTGGACTCGCTCATGGTCATACGCTACCACTGATTCATGCACGGTGCATGAATCAGTAGACGCCTCGATCGTGGCGCTGCCGGTGAACGACGAGGCCACCAGGCGGGACCTGATCGCCCGGCATGACCTGCGGTTCCCAGTCGGTCGCAGCACCGACGCCACCGCGGTCGCCGACCCCGACCCGCCCTTCCGCAGTCGGCCGACGTTGTGCTCGACCCAGGCGGCCGGGCAATCGTCAGCGCGTACTCCAGCGCCGCCCTGGGGCGGGTCGTCCTGCAAGACGTCACCGGCCTCACCCGCTACCTGCCCGGATTCGCCCCGCCAGCCAGTCTGATGAGCGGCAGAGCACCCAGCGCACGTGCGGACGGAGTTGATCGGCCACCGGGTCCGGGTCCTGCTGCACGCCTCGGACCTGGGCATCTACGACGGCCGCACGCAGGTCGCCCGGCACGAGCGGCTGCCGGGCAAGTCCGGGCTGCGGCTGGACCTGGACCACTACCTCGAGGCCCTGGTTCGCAAGCCCGGCGCGCTGCCCGGCTCGACCGCCCTGGAGGCGGTCCTGGTGCCCGCGCCCGGGCCGGGCGCCGCTGCCCGGGTCTTATGTAACACGCTGCCCGTCAACTGATCAGGTCCTACCTTGAAGGATTCGTCGCCTCGGTCCGCCGGTCATCGTCGTTCACCGTGCCGCTGTCACCCTCATATGCGCTTTGTGCGGTGGCTGGCCTGTCCGGGTCTGGGGTCAAGGGCGACCCGGGGTGCGATGCCTAGCCCTCCACCGGCCGCGCGGGAGTGCTGATGGAGCCAGGCATCGCGTGCCGCTGCGACATCGCCGGTCCGGGTCTGCTTACGCAGCTGACGCGTTGATGCTGCCCGGGGAGGAGCGTTCGGCAAGGACGGCCGCTAGAAGGATGGCGGCCAGTGCGTCTGACTTAGCTGCGAGTCCATGTCGTTCCGTTCCATCTCAGCAAGACGATCGCGTCATACTGCGGGGAGCCGTGTACCACCGGGGAGGCTAGGGCCACGGCATCAGTAGCGGAGAGGGCGAATACGTCACGGTAATCGACTCCCGGAGCCTGCTCCCGCACCCAACTAGTGCCGTTCCAGTGCAACAGCAGCGTGGGACAGAAGCCGGAAGAGTTGCGGCTTACGCAGACCGTGGCCCAGGCGTTGCTGGCGGAAGCGACGGCCACGCTGACGGGCTGCCAGAGCACAGGGCCCGGGATCGGGACTGTCCGCCATGTGCTTCCGTCCCAGCGCATGACCAAAGGTGACAAGTTTGACGTTCCGGTCTGGGCGAGTGCCCAGGCGGTGCCGTCTGAGGCAACCGCTACGTAGAAGAAAGTGGTGTAGGTTCCGGGACTGGGACTCTGTACTCGCGTCCACGTGGTGCCGTTCCAGTGCAGGATCAGCGTCTGCAACGTCGAGTTGACGGAGACCGAGCCGACTGCCCACGCGCTGGTAGCCGAGAGAGCGGTCACGTCCCACAGGGTGCTGTTCGCCGGGCTGGGCACCCGCGTCCAGGTCGCTCCGTTCCAGTGCAGGATCAGCGACCCGTCTTGGAAGCCGACCGCCCAGGCGTCGTCGGCGGAGATGGCGGCCACGCCGTAAAGTCCGCTCTCCCCGGTGCTCGGGTTGGGCACCTGTGTCCAGGCGGTGCCGTTCCAGTGCAGGGTCAGCGCCCCCACCTCGTCACCGGCGCGATTGTCGATCTGGCCGACCGCCCAGGCGTCGCTGGCGGACCTGACAGACACCGCGGTGAGGTCGTCAGTTGTTCCGGGGCCGGTGCTTGGGCTGGGCACCCGCGTCCAGGTTGTGCCGTTGAAGTGCATGGTCAGGGTCTTGTCGCAGGTACTGAAGGGAGCGCAGCCCACCGCCCAGATGTCGCTGTCGGACGTGGCGGCCACCGCACCAAGGATGCCGTTGACGGTGACCGGCGCAGCCGGCGCAGCCGGAGGCGGAGCGGCGGCCTTGTGCCCGGAAGGCAGGAGTGCCACCACGATGACGGCGGCGACTGCGGCGCCGGCGACTGCGGCGCCCATGCCGTGACCAGCTGATAGTGCCCTGCGGGTGAGGTTGGCGGAGCGGCGGGCGTGGGTGAGGGCACGGGCGGCCGTGTGCGTGGTGTTGTGGTCGCCGACATGCTCTAGGTGTTCGACGTGGGCAGCATGCTCTACATGCTCTACGTGCTGCAGATGCTCGGCGTGCTCTAGGTGCTCGACATGGGCGGCGTGCTCTGCGTGCGCGGCATGTTCTACGTGCCGGGCATGCCCGGCGTGCCCGGGTTCGAGGTGCTGGCCCTGGGGGCTGTGGGTCAGGTGGACCTGTTCCACGGCGTGGCCTTGGACGGCCGGCGCGGTGCCGGACGGCCACAGGGCGGCCAGCAGCAGGGCTGCCTCGCCCAGGTGGGACCGGCCGCGTTCTTCCCAGTCCTGGCCGTAGGCGGGTGAGGCGGCCGCGCGGAGCTCGGCGACGAGGCTGGCCGCGTCGGCGGGCCGGTCCCTGGGGTCTTTGGCCATGCCCGCGGCCACCAGCGGGCGGAGCGATTCCGGCACCGGTTCCAGCGGTACGAGCGCGGACAGGTGCTGTGACAGCAGCGCCTCGTTGGTGTTCCCGGTGAACGGCGGCCGCCCGGCCAGGCACTCGTAGAAGGTGGCGGTGGCCGCGTAGACGTCGCCGGCCGGGCTGGCCGGGGCGCCGCGGAACTGCTCCGGCGGCGCGTACGCCAGCGTCCCGGCCGGGACCGGCCGATCCCCGGCCCGGGCGGCGATGCCGAAGTCGGTCAGCTTGCTCACCCCGGCCCCGTCGACCAGCACGTTGGCCGGCTTGTAGTCCCGGTGCACCACCCCCCGCGCGTGCGCCGCGGCCAGGCCGAGCAGCGAGCCCTGCAGCACCACCAGCGCACCCTCGGCTGAGGTCCGGCCCTGCCGGGACAAGATCTCCCGCAGCGAGACGCCGTCGATGAGCTCCATCACGATGGCCGCGCCCGACGGCGACTCGACGTACTCATACAGCCGGACCACGTTCGGGTCGTCCAGCGAGGCCAGCACCCGTGCCTCATCGCGGAACATCGCAGCGAACCCGGGGTCGTCAAGCAGCTCGCGGCGCAGGTACTTAACCGCGACCAGGGTCCCGGATGCCTCGTGCCGTGCCTGCACCACGTCACCGAACCCGCCCGAGCCCAGCGCGGCGACCTCGGTGTACCCGGGGGGGTTCCACTCTCGCATGTACAACCTGCCCTCCCGCGTCAGCAGCTGACGGTAACGTGCGCCGTCGCGGTCCCCGTGCCGGGGCCGAGCACCTGCAAGGTGACGGCCCGCGCGGCCCTGCCATGGCCCTGGCCTTCCAGGGTGACGGTGACGTACACCGCGTCCTGCCCTGCCACGACCGACTGGCTCATCGGCTGCGGCGCCTGGGACTGCGGCTGGTACAGCCACTGGTAGGACACCGTCCCCGCCGAGCCGTTGGTAGCGATCCGCCCGGTGACGTCGACCTCGCACCCGTGCGCGACCTGCCCTGTGATGGCGGCACCGGTCACCTGCAACGGCACGTGGTGGAGCCGCAGGAACAGCACCACCCCGGCCGCGACCAGCAACGCCACGGTCAGCGCGCCGCTGGCCAGCCGACGCAGCCGGCGTCGGCCCCGGGGCGGCCCGGCACGCCAGACCTGCTGGGCCGTCTGACCCGTCTGACCCGGAGGCGAGGAGACCGGGATCCCCGGACCAAGCCGGACGATCTCCGCCAGGCCGGCCACGCTCACCGTCCCCTCCATCCCCGGACCGGCCTGGCCGCCAGGAGCCCCGGGACCGTACGTGCCGGTCTCCGTCTGCAGGTACGGCGACGCCGCTTCGGTCGGCGGGTGCGCGGGACTGGGCACCGCTGTCTGCCCTCGTGGATCAGCGTCAGATGAACCGGATCCGGCTCCGCCGGACGACTGTGCCATCAGGACGGGCTCCTACGTCGTCGCGCGCTGGTGCCCCAGTGTTGTTTAACCTCAGCTGCCATCACCATCAACTCCCCCACCTCAGATGACGATCGCGAAATGGCACCCCTACGGAACTACAAATTAGGAATTTCTCTAGCCCGACCCGTATCGGCGACCTAAGTTAGCTAGCCAAAGCTCGGCCAGGACAACCCTCCCAACAATGGATGTGCTTAGATGGCGATGTCAATCCCTTTCCTGCTGAATTTATTGAATCGCTATACCAAGGCATGCCGCGCCAGGCAAGCCCTAAACAAATGCGCACGCAGACCGCGATGAGAAACTGGCCGAGCGCCGCCGCTCACCGGAACGGAGGCAGAGATCTACGCGACGTCCGGCACGGCCCACCTGCGCCGGCGGCGTGCCCGCCAGCGCGCGGCGGCGCTCAGCACCGTGGCCGCGCACGACACGCTCGCCGGCAAGCCGCCGCGTCACCAGCCAGCGGTCCGGCCAGCCCTCGCCCAGGTCCAGCCCGGACGGGTCCATCGACGGCACCCGGACCAGCAAGTCGTCCCAGGAAACCCGGTGCGACCACAGCGGGCCGGCCCCGCAATGGCTCTGATCTCCCACCCGTCACAGCAAAGCGCACCATCAGCTCCACTGCGCGTATATAGACGAACCGGTGACAGAATGCCTGAGAAATTTTCCCTAGTGCCAGCTACCGTGAGAAAACGGTGCCAACAAGCGTGAGCCGACTCGCCCGGACACCGACGTCACGGTCTCCTACCGGTGCCAACTATCGTGAGTCGGCTCAGCGGGTGAGCCCGCTCGCCTATGAAACACCGCCACCGCAGGCGATCCGACCGGCATCCGTCTCTCCGCCCCCTGCCCCGTGGCACCTTTCGGTCGTGTTACGGTCCAGCCTCTAGAGCAGTCGCGCGGACAGCCGTCGGCTCGGGCCAGCGCGCGGTCGGCCCAGCCCTCGGCCAGCGATTCGAGCCCGCGGTACTGGGGTTTTTCGACCAGGTGGAAGCGCAGGTTGCCGATCAGCTGGCAGACCTCCAGCCAGGGGATGACCGACAGATCCGGCAGCGGGTGCTCGGCGGTGTACCCGTCGGCGAAGGCGTGCCAGTGCCCGGTGGCCTGCACGCTGGCCGGCGGCAGCGGTTTCGTTCCTTCTACCCATTCCGACAGCGCGAACGGCCGCGGGCCTTCGGGTGCGTCCAGTTCGCCGCACGGGCTGCCGTCCGGCAGCGGCACCGGCGCCGCGCAGGGAACCCCGCGGCCGATCACTTGCGCGACCAGGTCCTGCTCCCAGGCGACCTCGCCGGCAAACCGGCCGCCGTGGCGGTAGAGCTTGAACGCGTACCGGCGGTCGTCGGCGGCGACCTGGTAGACCTCGTTGTTCAGCGAGCGCAGCAGCACGCATGAGCGCACCGTCAGGCCGTACCGCTGGCCGACGATCGCGCCGACTGCCTCAGCCGTCGGCAGGGACCGCAACCATGACACCACGTGCGGCACCCTACCGTTCCCGGCCATCTGATTTGATAGCGAATATCAGCTGGCGGCTGGGTTCTGGTCTCGAATGCTGGCGGCGGTAGGGGTTGAGGGCCCGGCAGTCGTAGCGCCGGTGGCCAACCTTGACCCCGTAGGAGTTGACGACCCGCCAGGTCGCCGGCAGCAGCTCGACGTAGTCGTGTTCCGACAGCGGGACCGGGGCGTAGCCGGCGACCT
>Ga0335074_10007367_pt1 | contig 15243 bp, 12 predicted proteins | sample Lox_Sample_23_FD_206715 | JGI IMG/M metagenome (GOLD analysis project Ga0335074, IMG submission 206715) | Soil microbial communities from Loxahatchee National Wildlife Refuge, Florida, United States - Lox_Sample_2.3 | ecosystem: Environmental > Terrestrial > Soil > Wetlands | place: USA...
TAGCCGATGAAGTAGGTGCCGTACTCGCCGGTCCCGACCGACCCGAACGGCATGTTGTCCCGCAGGATCTTCACTTCCTCGCCGTCCTCGGTGATCGTGGTCAGCGCGTTGTGCGCATAGGCCGGCTTGACCGCGTCGTCGAGTTCGATGTCGTCCAGCTTGGTCCGCCCGATGATGTTCTCCTGCTGCTCAACCGGGAGGGCGTTCCACGCTGTCATGTCGTGCAGGTACTTCTGCACGATCACGTAGCTGCCGCCGGCGAAAGCCGGCTCCTCGCTGCCGATGATCGCGGCGGCGAGTGCGGCCTCGCCTACCGGGTTTTCGGTCCCGTCGACGAAGCCGATGATGTCGCGCTCGTCGAAGTACCGGAAGCCGTGTACCTCATCGGCGACCGTCACCGCGCCGTCGAGCCGTTTCATGATCTGGGTGGCGAGTTCGAAGCAGAGGTCCATGCGCGAGGCGCGGATGTGGAACAGCACGTCGCCTGGGGTGCTCACCGCGTGCCGCCCACCTGCGTGAATTTCTTTGAACGGATGCAGACCAGCCGGCCTGGGCGGTCCAGCAAGCCGATCCCACGCCGCAGCGCCGAAACCGGTCACGCAGGTGAGGTAGCCGTCCAGGTCACGGAACCCGACGGCCCGCACAAGCGCGGCCAGGTCGCCGCACAGACGCCGCACGGTATCAGCGTTGTCGGTTCCCTGGTTGATGACGGCGACGAGGAAGATCGCCGCATTGGTCAGCGGCGACAGAACCGCCTGCGGCTCGGCATCCGCAGCCCCAGCCGCACCCGTCGTCACGATGCCTATCCTGCCCCACGGCAGGCGCCGGCAAGCGGCGGGCCGGCCGAATAGATGTCGCCGAGCCCCTGCGTTCCCCGCTGCGGACGGGGCCGGGCCGGGGCACAATGTTCATCGCCGTTCACCGGCGGGGGCGAGGCCGATCGGCGCGTGGTCACGTGACGTTCACAGTCAGGCGTCAGCCTGGCGGGCATGAGCGACCATCGCGACGACTCCTCCGCCGCCGGCTACGGCGACCCCTCCCAGAGCCATTCCGGCTCATCCATCACCCGCAGGCAGGTGCTGGCAGGAGCGGGCGGTACCGGCTTGCTCGCTGTGGCCGGCCCGATCGGTGTCCTTGGGTCGCAACCCGTCCCATCTCCGCGGGCTGCCGGCGATGGCACGCCGGAGCAGATTCACCTCACCTGGGGCAACGACCCCACATCGAGCGTGACAGTGTCCTGGGCGTCACCAAGCCAGGCCCGCGGGTCGCGGGTGCTGCTGCTTGCGCCACACGGCCGCGGCGGCCCGGCCCGTGTCATCCCGGCGTTCCAGCGGACGTACACCGACGGCATCAACGGCGAGACGGTCTTCACATATCACGCGGCGATCACGGGGCTCGCGCCCGGCACCCAGTACGCGTACGTCGTGACCGCAGACAACGACGCAAGCGCGCAGCCGTTCGAGGCCACGTTCAGCACCGCGCCCCTGGGCCGGGCGCCGTTCCGGTTCACCAGCTTCGGGGACCTGGCCACGCCCAACACCCAATGGGTGCTCTCCTACGGCCAGAGTGCGTACGCGGTCGCCGCCGTGGAATCGTTCAAACCCCTCTTCCATCTGCTGAATGGTGACCTGTGCTACGGGGACCTCAACCCGGCCTCGCAGCCTGAGGTGTGGCAGGACTTCGGCAACAACAACCAGACGTCGGCGGGGAACCGCATCTGGATGCCGTGCCCGGGCAACCACGAGGTCGAGTTCGACAACGGGCCGCAGGGCTTCACCTCGTACCTGACCCGCTACACACTGCCGGACAACGGCCTGCCGCCGTTCCGCGGCCGCTGGTACTCCTTCCAGGTCGGCTCGGTCCTGTTCATCTCGCTTGACGCCGACGACGTCGTCTACCAGGACGCCGGGGCGTTCGTCGCCGGGCCTTCCGCGCTCACGCCGGTGGCGAGCACGGGCAACCCGGCCATCGAGCCCGGCACCTCGTTCTACATACACGGCTACTCCGGCGGCGTGCAGACCGCATGGCTGGAGCGGACGCTGGCTGCGGCGCGGCGCGACCCCTCGGTCGACTGGATCATCGCGCAGATGCACCAGATCGCCTGCTCCTCCTCGGTCACAGGCAACGGCTCCGACCTCGGGATCCGGCAGGAATGGCTGCCGCTGTTCGACCGGTACCAGGTGGACCTGGTCCTGAACGGCCACGACCACGACTACGAGCGCTCGTTCCCCTGCCGGGGTTTCGACAGCGACGTCGGCACCGAGGTGGCCACGGGCGCGCCGGTGCAGACCTTGCGGCCGCATCCGGTGACGACAGCGGACACCGGTGTGTTCGACACCAGCAAGGGCACGGTGCACCTCGTCCTTGGCTGCGGTGGCACCGACGCCAACCTCGACGACTACGGCGTCGACGCGGCGGACGGACTGCCCCAGGCGAAGGTCTTCACCCGGGCCAACCGGCCCGTGCTCACCTCGACTCCCGACGTCTACGCGCGGCCGGCCGCGGACGCGGTGGAGGACGCCGTCTGGTCGGCGCGGCGTGACACCTCCACCGGCTACGGGATCGCCGTGTTCGACGTCGACCCGGGGACGCCGGACGGGATGACCAGCATCACGGTCACGCAGTACCACGCCCTGGGAGCCGACCCGGTCAACCCGGCGACCGGCGAAGCCGGGGCGCCCACACCCAACTACACCGAATTCGAGACATTCACACTGGTGCGCCCTCGTTCTGGACGGTAGCCGCCGGCACTGAACCGGAGCGCTGCTGGCGGCGTACACATGGGCGTGGGTTACTCCGACGCGGTGGAGCGCCGCCAGCAGCGGTCGTGGCAGGAACTAGGCCTGCGGCTGGCCGGGTCCGGCCTGCTCATAGCCACCGGCGCGATTCACCTTGACCTGTACATGACCGGCTACAAGACCATCCCGACGATCGGCTGGCTGTTCCTGCTGCAGGTGATCGCGGCGTTCCTGCTCGCTGCGGTCGTGGGCCTGTTCGCCAGCCGTCTCGCGGCCGGGGCCGGGGCGCTGTTCGCGCTGAGCACCCTAGGTGGCTACCTCCTGTCGATCTGGGTCGGCTTGTTCGGCTTCCGGGAGGTCCGCACCACCGCCGGGATTGCCGCCGGGCTGATCGAGGTCGCGGCCTTCGCCGCGCTGGCGGCCCTGGCACTGTCCCCGGGGTCGCCCCACAAGCAGCCCGGCCCGCTGCAGGCCACGCTCCGGGCCGGGCATCGTCCCGCATGGGCGGCCACCGGGCTCTTGACAGTGCTCTCGGTGGTCCTGCTCGCCGTGGCCCTGGCCGGGGCTGGCAGTCCGTCCACCGCCGCGAACTCCGGCGCGTCCGGGCCGGGCACGGTCCTGAAATCCGCCGACATCAGCGGGGCCAGCGTGCTTACCAGCTCCAAGGGCCTGACGCTGTACTTGTTCGTCCCGGACACAGGGACGACCTCGAAGTGCTATGGAAGCTGCGCCCAGTACTGGCCCCCGGTGCTCGGCACCCCGAAAGCAGGGCCGGGCGTCACCGGCTCGCTCGGCACGATCAAGCGGACCGACGGGACAGTCCAGGCCACCTACGACGGGCACCCGCTTTACACCTACATCGCCGACACCGCCCCCGGCGAGGACCACGGCAACAACATCAACCTGAACGGCGGTCTCTGGAAGGTCGTCCCGATCTCCGGCTGAGTTAGGTCCCTGATCCGGGCTTCCCGGCGGCGTAGGTTCTTGCCCCCAGGGCTGGGAGCAGGTAGCCGACGCGGGTGCGCAGTTCCCTGGCGGTGGCGCGGAACGCGTCCAGGTCCGCTGGGTGCGCCTGCGCCGGGTTCGGGATGCTCCAGTGAACTGCCGCGGCCGTCGTGAGCAGTTCCCCGCAGTTCTCTCGTGCCCGGTCGCACAGCGTGATCACCTGGGTGAACGCGCTGTCGGCGCAGGCGCTGACCGGGGTGGCCTGGTGGCCAGCGATGTCCACGCCGTGCTCGGCCATGGCCGCCACCGCGAGCGGGTGCAGCCGGGCCGGGGTGACGCCCGCACTGCGGGCGGTCACCAGGCCGCCGCCGAGGTGGTTCAGCCATCCGGCGGCCATCGGGGACCGGGCACTGTTACCGGAGCAGATGAACAGAACCTCAGCGCGGTCACCCGGCCGCGACGTGACAGGTCGGCTTGAACTTTGGATCCCGGGGCCGGCCTGCCGGGCGACACCCGCGGCTTGCTGTGCCCGGCCGGCGATGCTCAGCAGTCCGGGGTGGATCAGCCCGGCAGCGCCGGCCATCGCCTGGCCAAGCGCGTCGAGGTCCAGGCAGTGGTAGCTGTCCCGTCCGTCGGCTGAGCTCCGCCGCGCGCTCACCAGGCCGGCGTCGCGCAGCCGGGCCAGGTGGTAGGACACCAGGCTCGGGGGCTGGCCGGTCCGCTCAACGATCTCGCTGGTCCGCAAGTCGCCCGGGACCAGCAGACCGACGATCGTCCAGCGCAGGTCATGGGCGAGAACTCCGAGCACTGATGGAGAAGGCGCGACAGGCATGAGACATTATGACAAACTCAGTTGAATAATTCATACAAGATTTGATGATCACACTCGGGTTCGGCACGCAACCGCGTGGATGGGCCACCGACGTCGTCCCAGCAGCATCGGTGGCCCATCCAGGTCGCGGCTGAGGAGCCCGCGGCCGGGAGGGGAGGCAGCGTGGCCGGGCAGGACGCTGATACCGCCGGCCGGGGTTCCCAGGAGCACCCAGGCCAGGGCCGGGAAGCTGACGACGCCGCTGTAAGGCACCCCGGACGGGGGCGGGCCGCGGCCGAGCGGGTGCCGCTGCTGACGATCGCGCAGGAGTGGGGGCGCATCGGCTGCATCGGGTTCGGCGGGCCGCCGGCCCACATCGCACTGCTGCGGAAGCTGTGCGTCGACCGTCGTGGCTGGATGTCCGCGACGGAGTTCGAGGACGGGGTCGCGGCGACCGGGCTGCTGCCCGGGCCAGCATCGACACAGCTAGCGATCTTCTGCGCCTGGCGGCTTGGCGGGCCTGCGGGGGCGCTGATCGGCGGCGCGTGCTTCATCATCCCGGGGCTGATCCTGATTCTCGGCCTGTCTGCGCTGTTCCTGGCCGCGCACCCGCCACTGTGGCTCAGGGGGGCGGCTGCGGGCACGGGTGCGGCGGTTCCGGCGGTGGCGCTGGCGGCAGCAGTGGGCCTGGCCCCGGCGAGCTGGCGCCGGGCGGGGCCAGCCCGCCCGGCTCGGGCACGGTGGTCGGCTTACCTGGTGGCGGGGGGCGTGGCCGCGGCACTGATCGGCCCCTACCTCGTGCTGACCCTGCTCGGCAGCGGGCTGGTCGAGATGCTGGTGCGAAAGCCCCCGGCGTGGAGCGACCGCGGGTTCTGGCGCCGGCCGGGCGGTGCTTTCTCGCGCCGACCGGGCGAGGGAGGGATTCTGCTGCCCGTGGTGGCCGGGTCGGCGGCCGTTGCCGCGGGCGGCCTGCTGTCGCTGGTCTGGGTGGCATTCAAGGTAGGCGCCCTGTCCTACGGCGGCGGCTTCGTCATCATCCCGCTGATGCAGCACGACGCGGTCGTCACGTATCACTGGATGACCAACGCCCAGTTCCTCGACGCGGTCGCGCTTGGGCAGGTCACTCCGGGCCCGGTGGTGCTGACCGTGGGCGTGGTCGGCTACGCGGCCGCCGGGGTCACCGGCGCGCTGCTGGCCGTCTTCGTCGCGTTCGCCCCGTCGTTCATTTTTGTGCTCGCCGGGGGAAGCCGGTTCGACCAGGTCCGCCGGAACGGAAGCGTTCAGGCATTCCTGACCGGAGCAGGGCCCGCGGCGATCGGCGCGATCGCCGGTGCGACGATCCCGCTCGCCCTTGCCCTGTCTCACCTGTGGCAGGTAGGCGTCCTCGCGATGGCGGCGGTGTGGCTGCTCGGGCTGCGGCGCGGCGTGGTCGTGGCACTGGTCGGGGCCGGGGTGCTCGGCGTTATCGCTGTCCTGGCTGGCGCGCCGGTCAGCTGACCCCTGGCCCGGGTAGCGCCGGCCAGAGCTGATGGGAGACGATCGGTTCATGACCTCTTTCCGCCCGGCCAGGTTCGGCTGATATGCACACAGTCGGCTTGGTGCTGCATCCGCAGCGGGATTCCGCCGAGGCGGTCACCGCCGTGCTGGAGTGGGCTGACCGCCGTTCCATCAAAGTCCTCGGCATTGGCGATGAGATCGTCCGGCTTCGCTGTGCAGCGGTGGCCGTGACCCCCGAGGAGCTCGGAAGGCGTTCGGACCTGATCGTCAGCCTGGGCGGGGACGGGACGATGCTGCGCGCTCTGCGGCTGGCTGACGGGCACCACGACCAGGCCGAGGAAGACGCTCACATAGCCCCCGTGCTCGGCGTGAACCTGGGCAAGCTCGGGTTCCTGGCCGAGATCGACGTGCCCGACCTGCCGGACGCGCTGTCGGCTGTCGACGCCCACGCCTACACGATCGAGCCGCGCATGGCCGTCGACGCGGTCTTCGGCGACAAGGTAGTGACCGCGTTCAACGACATAGCTGTGGTGCGCTATCCGGGGGAGGGCAGCGCAGCGGTGAGCATCCGCGTCGCCGGGCAGCCGTTCGTCAGCTATGCGGCCGACGCTGTCGTGGTGGCCACCCCCACCGGCTCAACCGCGTACAGCTTCTCCGCTGGCGGGCCGATCGTGAACCCCTCGGTCGAGGCACTGCTGGTCACCCCGGCCGCACCGCACTCGGCCTACAACCGGGGGCTGGTGCTGTCGGTGAACGACTCGCTGGCGCTGGACATCCTGGAGCACAGCGGCCAGCTGGCCGTTGAGGTGGACGGGCAGGTCGAGGGACGCGTCGCCAACGGTGACCGCATCGATATCCAGCCACGGCCTGCTGCTGCGCGTGTCGTCCGTCTCGGCCGCACCACGTTCTACGAGCGCGCCCGGCGCAAGCTCCGGCTCACGGACTCAGCCGAGATCCCGTCCACCTACTAGAGCGCGAGCCTCAGCCGGCCGGCGCGGGTACCAGGAGCCGGCTGTCGACGCCGGTGATGCGCATGATCCTGATCAGCGCCTCGGACGGCCGGGCCAGCTCGACCCAGTGGCCGGTCCGCTGGGCGTGGCCAGCGATGCGGATAAGCGCGCCGAGGCCGCAGGCGTCACAGAACGCCAGGCTGCTGAGATCAACGCTGACCGGCCCGTCGTGCTGGTCGATAACGTCGCTGACGTACCGGACGGTCCGGTCGGCGGTGGCCAGGTCCAGGTCCCCGCTGACCGCGATCAGGGCGACGCCGTCGGGGAGAATCACGTGGGTCAGCTGGATCAGTTCGTCCGGGTCATTACGGCTGGGCACCTCACAGCTGGTCGTCATCAACCCCACGCCTCCTTTGTGCCCCTTAGCTGTCAGGTAAGCACCAGAACCTGGGAATTTACCAGGCGCGAGATCTCGATCTCCTGAAGTCGGAGTCTGCGGGGCGTCGCGTGTCGTCGGCCGCGGTGACTCCGGGTGCGCGTTACGGCAGCTTCCAGTCGACCGGCTCGCCACCTTGCTCCTCAATCATTTTGCTGGCCCCGGAAAACGGCCGTGAGCCGAAAAAGCCGCGGTCGGCCGAGTTCGGGCTTGGATGAGCCGACTCAATGCACGGCACTCCGGCCAGCAGCGGGACCAGGCTGCGGGCGTCACGCCCCCAGAGGATGGCAACAAGCGGGCCACCGCGGGCGGCCAGGGCCCGGATGGCCTGCTCGGTGACTTCTTCCCAGCCCTTCCCCTTGTGCGAGTTCGGCCGGCCGGGCTGCACAGTCAGGACCCTGTTCAGCAGCATCACGCCGCGCTCGCTCCACGGGGTGAGGTCACCGTTGGACGGTGCCGGGTAGCCGAGGTCGTCTCGGTACTCGCGGAAGATATTCAGCAGGCTTGGCGGCAGCCGCCGGACCTCCGGCGCCACCGAGAAGCTGAGCCCCACTGGGTTTCCCGGGGTGGGATATGGGTCCTGCCCGACGATCAGCACCCGGACGCCGGCGAATGGCGGCCGGAACGCCCGCAGCACGTTCTCGCCGGCTGGCAGGTACGTGCGGCCCGCGGCGACCTCGGCCCGCAGGAAGTCGCCCATGGCCTCGATGCGCTCAGCAACTGGCTCGAGGGCAGTCGCCCAGCCCTCGTCCATGATCTCGTTCAACGGCCGTCCGGTCATGAAGCACAACTCTAGGGCGCCCCACTGACAAGAGGTGCGGACCGGCCCGAATCCGGGCCGGCCCGCAGCTTGGGTGCTGGTCAGCCGTTCCCGGGACTGGACTTGGGGTAGCCCTTGGGGATCGGCACCTTGAACAGCGCCATGTTCGCCGGTGTGGGCGGCAGGTAGGCGTAGGTCCCTGAGCTGAACAACTTCCCGGTCCCATCTGTCCACTTCAGCGGGAGGTAAGTCTGGGCATCAACCCAGAGCACGAACGGTCCCGGCTGTATCTGGCCGTCTGTCTCGCGCAGAACGAGGGCCTGCCGCCCGCCGAGCTGCGTGCGCTCCTCGACCCGCCACTGCCCCTGAGTGATCCCCTGGGCGATCGCGGCCGGACTGAACAGGCTGCCCGCGCTCACATCGCTCGACACGAAGGACGAGGTCGGCGGCAGCGGGAATTCGGTCCAGGTTCCGGCGGGGACATCGACGCTGTTGAAGCCGCAGCCGCTGGCACCGGCGTAGCAGACCATCGTGACCTGGCCGGGGACCTTCCGTGGCGGCTGGTAGGGACCTGGCCCGCGGTTGATGTAGGAGAACGCGAAGTCCTCGACCGGCTTCATCCGGCCGCGTGACTGCTCCGAGAAGAGCTCACGTATCCGTGCCTGCTGGCCGACCGCCGGCTGGGCGGGCCAGTTCCAGTCCTGGTATCTGGAGGCTGGGGTGCCACCCTCGTCGGACACGCTGTAGAGGATGTCGTCGCTGACGCCGTCGACCGCGGTCAGCATGGCTTTCCCCACCGACTGCGCTGACGGCAGCCCAGCCGAAGATATGGGTCCCGTTGTGGATGGCGGGCTCGGAAGAGCGGCAGCCTGAGAGGAGGTGCCTGGCTGCGGGGCGAGCACGACAGCCGTCACCACAGCGCTGGCGGCCGCGGCGGCAGTGGCTGAGATGCCATAGGTCACCAGACGGCGCCGAGCCCCGCGCGCCCGGCGGAGTCCGCCAGCGCGGGCCCGCTGCGGCAAGTCGGCGGGGGCCTGGTACCCGGCCAGATCCAGCTCGAATGCGTCCCGGATACGCCGGACAAGGACATCAGGCTCAGTCATGGCGGCCTCCCGCTACCAGGGTTGTGGGGTTGTCACAGCGGCCTCTCGCTGCCCTGGCCGCGCGGTTGCTGAGGGTTGCGGGATTGCTGGGGGTTGCGGGGTTGTCGAGCAGGTCGCGCAGTCGCTGCAGAGCGCGGCTGGTCTGGCTTTTCACCGTCCCGGGCCGGACCCCGAGGGCGGCAGCCGTCTGCTGCTCGGTCAGGTCATGCCAGAACCGGAGCACCACGACCGCGCGCTGCCGGTACGGCAGGGCGCGCACAGCACGGACGAGCTCATCCCTGTCGTCGTGCACTGCGATCATGTCGGGTGCGGTCATACTGGCGGCGGCCAGGCCCACCCGCTCGCGGCGGGCGGCGCGGCGGCCGCGATCCCGGCACAGGTTCACCACGATCTGCCGGGTATATGCCAGCGGTTCGTCCAGCCGGTGCCACCGCACGTACACCCGCTCCAGTGCGGACTGCACTGCCTCCTCGCTGAAGCCCGGGTCGCCGGTTAATGCTCCCGCTAGCCGGATCAGCATTGTTCCGTGCTCGCGGACAAAATCCTCGAACGCGTCGTCGTCAGGGTGTCTCACTGGCATCCCTTCATCGGGTCAGTCGCAGTGAGACGGAACGAACCGAGGAAAGGTTGCACGCCCAGCGACCCCGCAGGGGGGGCGCAGCGAAGCCACACCGGTCAGAACGCAGGCCTTCAGGCCTGAAACCAGACGACGACTAGCGAGCTCAGGGGAACTCAGGCGTCGCGAAGCCGGTGCCCAGATGATCGAGTTCAGCCCGGGTGGCCGCCTCGTGCTGCTGCTCGTCCTGGCGCGCCGCCACCGGGCTCCACCTGCCCCGCAGCAGCGGGATGCACAGCACGAAGAACACGATGCCGCCGAAGCACACCCAGTACCAGTCCTTCCACTGACCGGGTGCCTGGGCCTCCGCCTGCTCCAGCGTGGTCTTGTGCACCTGGAGGTAGGAGATGACCGAAGGCGGGACCTTCGACAGCGCGGCCAGCTGGGCGGCGTACGGCTTGAGCTGAAGGAGCTGAGTCTCCGCCGAGAGCACGCTCTCGATACCCGCCTGGTTGGCCGAGATGTTGGTCAGCATGGCAAGACCCTTGGTGCCACCGCCAGCAGCGGCGATCGCCTGGTTGATCAGCGATGCCGGAGCGTTAGCCGGGTTCGAATACGTGTCAAGCTGCTCGAACAGCGCGATGTGGGACTGCAGTACCGCCAGCTCGGGTGCGAGCCGCTGCGCGGTGGCCAGCTGCGTCTTGTAGGTCTGCGCCTCGGCGACGATCGCCGGGTGGCTCTGCGCGAAAGCCAGCGGCTTGGCGTACTGGGTCTCGTACGCCTGGGCCTGCGTCCCGTAGTCGACCAGCGGCGTCACCGAGGTGACCACGTGCGGGAGGATCAGGAATGACGCGAACACCACGACCCGGAGCACCCAGCCCCAGATCGCCAGGCCGGTGGCGGTGAGCGCGGGATTGCGGGCCTCGACGGTCTCGGTGAAGCTCGCCATCCACGGGGTGTACGCGACGCCGAGGAAGAACGCCAGGCCGGCCAGCATCAGTGCCAGCGTGTAGTAGCTGGGGTGGTGGCCGGCCTGGTTCAGGTAGACGACGGTCATCGCCGCGGCGCCGAGCCCGCCGATCACCATGAACGGCTTCCGCACCCTGACCAGATCGGAAAGTATCCCGACCAGGATCACCCCGATGACCTCGAAGCCCCAGTTCCAGTTGCCGAGACCGTTGGCGTCCTTGACCGAGAACCCGAAGACGGTCGTCAGGTAGATCAGGCCGAAAGCGACTGCCGTGTAGTAGATCAGCAGCATCACGGCAACGGCGAGCGCGGAGACCACGACGTCTGTCTTGAGCAGCTGCCGGAACGGCCGGTGCAGCATCTCCTCCACGTCGAGGCCCTTGGCACGGGCCTCTATCAGTATCCGGTCGCGCATCGTCACCATCAGCTGGTCACGCAGCTGCGGGGAAAGCTCCCGCAGACCGAGCAGGGCGATGACGAATACGACCAGGCCGACGGCCCCGCAGATGTGGTATTCGTGCGTCCAGAACCTGGGGTCGTTGACAACGCCCGGGATGGTGTTGACGCCTACCGCCGTGACGATCAGGCTCCCTGCCACCGGCCCGGCGGTCCAGAAGCCCATCGCGGCGGCCCGGCCCACCTGCGGCGAGAAGTCGCGGATCAGGGCCGGGGTGGCCACGAGCGCCATGCCCTCGACCACGCCGACAACGAAGCCCTCGATGCTGAACGTCCACTTGCTGGTGGCCGACGGCAGCACAAACGCGGTGAAGACGCCGGTGAAGAACAACCCGATGACCACCATGTTGGCCCGGCCCACCCGGTCGGCGAGGCCGGCGAACAGCGAGCCGAACGCACCGATCAGGTTCCCGAAGGCCAGCACGACCACGTAGAACGTGAAGCTCATGTTGAGGTTCTTCAGTATCAGCGTGGAGACCGAGCCGCCTACGTACAACTCGTAGTACAGGGTGACCGTGGCCAGCACCGTGACCCCCAGAAAGAACACCCTGGGTCCGTTGTCCGGGTAGCTGTCGACCTGACGGTTCCACAGCCCCCCGAACTCCGTCGCCGGGCCAGAGCCGCCAGACCGCACGAGGATGACGCCGATCACTACCAGCACGAGCCCGAGTATCAGCCCGATCAGCGGCAGGATGGTCTGGACGAGCACCAGGTCATTCCGGGAGGACTGGTCCGAGCTGACGACGGACGCGACGCTCGACGGTGTCTCCGCGACCTGAAGGCTGCTGCCGGTGATCTGGACGTTCGTCGGCGAATTGCCGAGCGTCACCGTCTGGTCCTGGGTCAGGTCCAGCGGGACGCCGGTTACCGGGTCGACGTAGAAGGAGTTCGTCGCGGTGTAGTACTCACCGAGCGGCACGGTTGCCTGAGACGACCCGACCACCGTGCCCGGCACGTCATAGGTGCCGAACTTGATCGGCGTGGCGACTTTCTCGACGTAGTGGTAGGTCTGGATGCCGTCGATGTCCGTCGTGCCGTCATAGGTGACAGTCTCTGGTCTGCTCACGAACGGATCGAAGATCGTGTACGACTTCTGCTGCGCGCCGAGGGGCCAGAACGGGCCGAGCCCGCTCATCTGCACCGACCTGTCCTTCGCGCCACTTACCTCATTGGTGGTGAAGATGCCGCAGCAGTTGACGGTCTCGCCGGTCTTCCTGTTGAACGCCTCGCGGTACGGGATATAGGCGATCGGCTGGTTGTTGGTGGTGTCCTTGACGGCGATGAACAAATCCCAGACCGCGGTGTCGCTGGTGCCCAGCGGGACGTTCCCGTCGATTGTGAACGTCACGCCAACAGAGACGCCGGTCAGTTCCTGTGTCTGGGACTTGTTGAAGTACGAGCCGCTCCCGGACAGGCTGAGGATGTGGTACTCGTTCAGCGGGTCCTTCGCCACCGACGGCGCGATCCAGAAGCGCAACAGAGCCGCTACGACAATGAGAAACGCCCCGAGGAGCGTCAGGACGAACCCACTGACTCTGCGCATCGATCCCTCCAGGGATATGACACGGCTGTCAGGCGCACCTTTGCCCGATTACCGTCGTAAAACAGGCATGATAGGGCTCATACAGGCCGCGGTCTACTGATGAGTAAGAAAAGTGATCGTAACAATCCAGATGAACGTAAACCCGACCCCCGCTGTGGTGCCCCCGGTCACAATCCGATAAAGGAAAGAGGCAGGCTCTTGCCTCGCGCCCGCCGAATGGCGGGCCGTGATTTTGCCCGCCCCTTCTGATCTTGCCCGTCACGTAACCCCGGCAGGCGGTGCCGCGCAGCCGACGGCGAGCCCCGCCGGGCCGTGGCAGTCCGGCCGCGGGGCCGTGCCTGGCCGGGCCGCCAGTGCAGCGGTGCCATGGCAGGCCGGCCGCCGGGCCACTCCCGGCCGGGCCGGCGGTCAGGCCAGCAGCGGCGTGGCGCCTCAGTCCGGGCATGCCCGCACCAGCCTCTCAGCCCGGCTACTGGAGTCGGTTCCTAGAATTTTCTTCTGGAATTAGCTTTCTGTCGGGGTGCGCCGACTGTCAAGGCCCGCCCCGCACGGGTGGCACGATAGACGCTCCGGTACTCCCAGGGGATCGGTATGGGATGAAGAATCGGCCGATAGAGAGGCCGGCCAGCGGCCGGTGGCGCTGGGGACGGAGCGCGAACACCCAGCGCGCGCTGCTCGACGCGGCCAGGGAGGTGTTCACCTCCCGCGGGTTCGCCGAGGCCAGCATCGCCGACGTCGTCGAGCGGGCCGGCTCCAGCGTCGGCAGCATCTATCACCATTTCGGCGGCAAGAGTGAGTTGTTTCTCGCCCTCTGGCAGGAGCATCAGCATGCGCACGAGCAGGCCGCGAGCAGCGCGATCGCGCTGGCGCGCGAGGCGGGCGTCACCGACCCCGGAGAACTGTTCGCTGTCGGCGCCCGGGCGTTCCTGCAGGGTAGCTGGCAGCGCCGGGACCTCGCGCTGCTGTTCTTGTCCGGGGACGGGCCGCCGGGATTCGAGATGATCAAGCGGCGTCGCGATCATGAATGGGTCAGTCAGAACGATGCCCTCCTCCACCTGCCCGACACAGCGCTCGACCGGCTGTTTGCATCGGTCCTGACCGCCCTGATCATCGAGGGCGCCCGGGAGGTCGCGGCGTCGAAGACCCGCCGACAGGCGGACACCGTGATCGACGCTGTGATCGACTACTCCAGGCGACTGATGGTCGGCGGCCCCTGCAAGCCCGGTCACGAACCGCTGGAGGAGGAGTAATGGCAGCACCGGCCGCAGCGATCGCCGGGATCCACGAGTTCGAGGGGCGGACGGCCGGAGGTCTGAGCAAGCTGCAGATCAAGGCCGAGTGCGCTGCGCGTGCACTTGAGGACGCCGGGCTGACCTGGGCTGACGTTGATGCTGTGTACGACGCGGGAGAGGCCGGCCCGCTGCCAGGGCTGACGATCGCCGAGTACTTCGGCGTGACCCCGCGTGTGGTCGACACGACTGCGACCGGCGGCAGCTCATACGAATTTCACGCGGCCCACGCCGCCAGGGACATCGCGGCGGGCAAGGCCGAGGTGGCGCTGCTCACGTACGGCTCCACGAGTCACACCGACCGGCGTACCGCGGGCGCGGGCGGCGCGGGTGGCCGCGGGCTGTCCGGGGCGCATCCGGCGTCGAACATGGAACGGCCCTACGGACTGACGCTGATCGGCAACTACGCGCTGGTGGCCCGGCGCCATATGGCGCAGTACGGCACGACGCCCGAGCAACTGGCACAGATCGCGGTTACCACCCGCAGGCACGCGATGCGTAACCCGCAGGCGGTCGCCGGGCTTGCCGCCATCGGGTTCCGCGACGTCCGCGAGATCACCGTTGACGACGTGCTGGGCTCGCGGCTGGTCGCTGACCCGCTGCACCTGCTGGAGTGCTGCATCGTCTCCGACGGCGGCGGGGCGGTCGTGATCGTGTCCCGGTCCGTGGCGGCCGGGATCCAAAAGCAGCCGGTGTGGATCTTGGGCACCGGCGAGGCAATCGGCTACCCGACTGCCCACGGCGATATCACCAGAAGCGCGGCTGAGCACTCCGGGAAGGAAGCATTCGGCGAGGCGGGCGTCCGGCCCGGCGACATCGACATCGCGATGATCTACGATTCGTTCACGATCACGGTGCTGACGATCCTGGAGGACCTCGGCTTTGCCGAGAAAGGTGAAGGCGGCCCGTTCGCGGTGGCCGGCCACCTGGCCTTCGATCAGCCCGGTGGGCCTGCGCTGAACACCGACGGCGGGGGCTTGTCGTCCAACCACCCTGGCATGCGCGGCATTTTCCTGCTCATCGAGGCCGCCCGGCAGTTGCGCGGGGAGTCCACCTCCCAGGTTCCCGGCGCCCGCCTGGCCGTCGCGCACGGGAACGGCGGGCTGCTCGGCACACGCCACGCGGCCTGCACGATCGTGCTGGGAAGGGACTGACCAGTGACCGCAGAGCCTTCCGGGACCCCGGAAAAC
>Ga0335074_10007368_pt1 | contig 15243 bp, 14 predicted proteins | sample Lox_Sample_23_FD_206715 | JGI IMG/M metagenome (GOLD analysis project Ga0335074, IMG submission 206715) | Soil microbial communities from Loxahatchee National Wildlife Refuge, Florida, United States - Lox_Sample_2.3 | ecosystem: Environmental > Terrestrial > Soil > Wetlands | place: USA...
CGCGCAGGTCACCGCTGTCGATAGTCTCGAACCAAACGGCTTCATCTTTCATATGTCGCGCTGCGGCTCGACGCTGGTCGCGCAGATGTTGGCGGCGCTCGACGACTCAATCGTCATCTCGGAGGCGCCGCCGCTCGACGGCGCGTTGCAATATGGCCGCAGCGCGGATGAAGCTACCGCGATCGCGGCCTTGCGCGCCATGGTGCTCGCTTTGGGACGCCGCCGTGCCGGTGGCGAGCGGCGCTATATCATCAAGCTCGATTGCTGGCACACGTTGGCGCTGCCGATCTTCCGCCGCGCTTTTCCACATGTGCCCTGGCTGTTTCTCTATCGCGACCCGGTCGAGGTGTTGGTGTCGCAGATACGCCAGCGCGGTATGCAGATGGTCCCGCAATTTTTCCCACCGGCATTTTTCGGCTTCGGCGCCGATGAAGCGACCCCCGCGGAAGACTATTGTGCTCAAGTGCTCGCCGCGGTCTGTTGCGCGGCGCTCGATCATCACACACTCGGCGGCGGATTGTTTCTCAATTATCGGCATCTGCCGGGTGCCGTGTTCACGGCGGCGCTACCGCATTTCGGCCTGACCTGCAGCGATGACGAACGGGAGCGTATGCGGCAAGCCGCAGCGTCCGATGCCAAGGTCCCGGGTCTGCCTTTTGTCGCCGACGCCGAGCCAAAGCAGCGCGCGGCCACCGATGCCATACGCGCCGCAGCCTGCCACCTTGGCGAGATTTATGCGGGACTGGAGAAGTTCGCCACGCCAGGCGCGATCGATTGAACAGTCGCCGGGATGCATGGCAAGCCCTTGAGGGCCGCCGCACCGGCCAGCGCTCTTTATAAGTGCGTAGACTAGATCTACAATTTTAACGAGCAGCGAAGTGCAGGTTTGGTGCGCCCCTCGCCAGCCAATTCCGGTTCAATTGAAGACTGCCTGGTAGTGCACGCCTTCGGCATCCCCGCCGACCGGTACCAAAAAGATGGCGACACTGCCCAAGCTGTCGTTTTCCATTTGATAAATGCGCTGCGGCAGGATCTGTGGCCCGGGCGCCAAAAAGATCAGTGAGAACGGCGGCCGCACGCCCGGCGGGGCAAATTTTGGGTCCAATGGCTCCGCCTCGCGCAACGTCAATGCGACAGACGGCACGTCTTCGTCCTTGACGACAAAAATATGGCCGACCTTGCCCGAAAAATCTTCGAATACCAGCGATCGAGCCGCCGTGTCGTCGTCTACGGGCATCACGCTCTCCTTTCACCGTGCCTGCAGGACCGCCGCCGGCAGACGAAGCTGGCTGGTGATGATGTGGCTCGTGTTGATGTTCTTGCCCGGATAGTTGGTCCCGCCCGAAGTGCGATGGCAAGTGAAACAATTCGTGCCCTCGCCCTGAACGAAGGTTTCCATGGTGGCATTGGCGAGGTCGATCGAACCGATGGCTTCGGTATCCATCTGGCCGTCGCCGGGCTTGAGCGTATTGGCGAGAAGCCAGGTCGAGCCGGTGAGCTGGAAATTGGCGAAGGCCGGATCGAGCTTGTCCTTGTGGTTCGGTATTGCGCTCTGGAAATTGGTGTTAGACGAGGCCAGTGCGGCGGCCGTCGCCGGTGGCGTTGCACCACCGTCGGGAAACTGCAGGAAGACATTGGTGACCGGCGTGATGAGTTGCGTCGCCTCGTCGATGCTCATGGTTTTCGGCAGATAATTGCACTGGTCGGCCGCCGTGCCGCCATTGTAGAGCGGGAAGTCCTGCGCGCTCACCGGATTGGGCGAGTGCGGATCCATGCCGGCCGGCAGGTCTGGTGCGCTGGCCGGCAGCTGAAAGGTCGCCCATACGAATTCGGGATGATCCTTGATGACGCCGACGACATGCACGCCGATCAGCGCCACAGTCACGGTCTCGGTCTCGGTGCCAGGCTTCAGCTTGCCGTTGCCGGCATTGACGAGCTTCGGCACGATGGCAGTGGTGGTGTAGAGCTTACTGGTATCCTCGCCTGCCGCCACGATCCGCCAGGAGCTTTTCATCACCGTGGCGCCGATGGGGTAGTCGAGGGTCGGCGACGCTTTCTGATAGCTCTTCGGCCCGAAATATTTCTGCGTGAAAGCGAAATAGATCGGATCCATGTGGGTGGTGTAGTAGACGGCACGCCCGGCGCGGTCGACCAAAACGCCGCCCGGTCCCGCCTGCTGAAAAGAGCCGAGCGATTGCGGCTGGGCGTTGCGCGGCAGCAATTTGAGCGGCCGCTGATGCACCAGGGCCGCCGCGGCCTGCAAGGTGGCGGGCGGCGCCGCGTCCGGCTTGAGGTCGTCATAGGTCGGCAGCAGGAGGAAGAGCGGCAGCCCGGTCTTGGCATCGCGCTGCATCCAGTGGACGAAAGCGCTCCACGACCACAGTTCGAAATCGCAGGCGGTCTTCGGCGCGGGACCGCCGGGATTGAGAAAGAACGGGTCGAGCCCTTTGGATTCCCACCAGCCGAGCGGCGCGTTGCAGTTTTGCTGGGCTGCGGCCGGGCCGGCGAGCACCGGCAGGCTCAGCAGGGCTGACAGGCCGAGGACGAAGACGGTCAAAAGTCGTTTGTGCGAAGCGGCGGCAATTGCGGCGATGCCGGACCAGCGGCCATACATCTGAGAGCCCCCATCTTACTTCCTTTAGGTTGTAATAATAAGATCTGCTATTTTAAATGGCAAGCGGGATTGGCTTTCCCATGGGCTGAAGACCACCTGCCGGCCCTTATGAGCATGGCGCAGGCCCCGCCACGAAAAGCAGACCTTTACCCGCGGCGCTTCAGCGGGCCGGCCGCTATCCTGCCCGGCACTGTGAAAAGCTCGATTCGCACCATACATGCGACCGGGAACCCGGCGGCGCGGGGCAAGGATTGATCGAAAGCATAGCCTTCCGGGTCGTTTGAATTTCGTGACCCAGACGGAGTGCGGTCATGGATTGGCGGCGGCCGTTGACGGATTTTGCGGAGAGAGGAGCCCTGTATGCACATGCGTAGCATCGCGCCGATCGCGGTCACCGCGCTGGTCCTTGGAGCGGCGGCCCTGTGGCGCACGCCGGCAGCGCTCGCCCATACGCCATTCGACGGCCGATGGAGCGTTTTGATCGTGACCGATGCCGGGACCTGCGATCGCGCCTATCGCTACGCCCTCGACATCGTCAATGGCCGGGTGACCTACGACGATCCGTCGTTCGATGTTTCAGGCCATGTCGACGGCCGCGGCCATGTCAATGTCAGCGTCAGCGCCGGCGGCGAGCGCGCCAACGGCTCCGGGCAATTATCGGGCGATTACGGCCGCGGTTTTTGGAGCGGTCACTCGTCGAGCTCGGCCTGTTCCGGCCACTGGGAAGCCCAGCGCCGCGGCTAGAGAGGCCGGGCCAACCGCAGCTTGCGCGCTGCGGTCAGCCGCCAAGCCGAGCGTAGCGGATCAGCGAAAAATGACCGAGCGGCGGCATCGGCCGACGTTCGAGGAGTTGCACGCCGCCGTGGCGCGCGGCCCAGCGGGCAAGTCGCTCAAAGCCCAGTTCCGGACGCCAGCCGAGACGCCGCGCCAACGGCGCGAAGCATTTCTCGGCAACCGCTCGCAAGCCGGCTTCGGCGCCCAGGTGATTGACCAGCACGATTTCGCCGCCGGGACGCGTGACGCGCGCGAATTCATCGAGCGTTCTTTCCGGATCCGGCACCGCGGTGATGACATATTGCGCCACCACCACATCGAAAGCCGCGTCCACAAAGCCGAGATGGCCCGCATCCATGACGGCAAGCGCGGCGACATTGTCGAGGCGCCGGTCGACGACCCGCGCCTTGGCCTTGCGCAGCATCGGTTCCGAATAATCCACGCCGATCAGCCGGCTCGACGCCGAATAATCCGGTAACGACAGCCCGGTACCGACGCCGACCTCAAGAATTCGGCCGCCGATCCGTTCGGCCGCAGCGATCGACGCCCGGCGTCCGCGCGCGAAGACGGCGCCGAACACCAGATCATAGATCGGCGCCCAGCGAGCATAGGCCCTGGCAATGCCCGCTTTATCGAGTTCTTCGGTCATGCGGTGTGCGCCATGAGGAATTTGCGGTTCCGCAGTCGTGCCGGCCCAAGCCGGTGACCGGCCAAACCATGGCTCGACAACGACTATGTGGCGGCTGACAAAGCGGGGCGCGCCGCAAAATCGAGATCGGCGGCTGCCACGGTCCCGGAAATCACCCCGCCGCCGAGGACGCGGGCCTGGCCTTCGGCCGCATCATAGAACACACAGGCTTGGCCCGGCGACACGCCATCCTCGCCGGCGATCAGCTCGACTTCCACACCGCCCGCGCCGGCGCGCAGCCACGCCGGCCGCGGTGGCCGGGTCGAGCGGACTTTGACGAAGACCTCTGCCCGACCCTGCAAAGCTGCCTCGATCGTGCCATCGCCGAGCCAATTGATGTCGCGCAAGCGGATGCGGCTCGTGCGCAGCGCCTCGCGCGGCCCGACCACCACGCGGCGCGTGGCGGCATCGAGCCGGACCACGTAAAGCGGACTGCCGGCGGCGATGCCGAGCCCACGGCGCTGACCGACGGTGAAGTGGATGATGCCTTCATGATGGCCGAGCACGCGCCCGGCGAGATCGACGATTTCGCCGGGGCCGGCGGCACCGGGACGCAAGCGCCGGATCATGTCGGCATAGTGCCCGGTCGGGACGAAGCAAATGTCCTGGCTGTCCTCCTTGTCGGCCACCGGCAAATCGAAACGCCGCGCCAAATCGCGGGTTTCCGCCTTGGTGCGATCGCCGAGCGGAAACCGCAAATGGTCGAGCTGCGCGGGCGTGGTCGCGAACAGGAAATAGCTCTGGTCGCGCTCGGCTTCGCGCGCGCGAAACAGCGCCCGGCCGCCGCCCGGCAGCGCGCGCGAGGCGACGTAATGACCGGTCGCCAGCACCTGGGCGCCAAGATCTCGCGCCGTGTGGAGAAGATCGCGAAACTTTATCGACTGATTGCATTCGACGCAGGGGACCGGCGTTTCACCGGCCACGTAGCTCGCGGCAAAACGGTCGATGACGGCTTCCTTGAAACGGTCCTCATAATCGAGAACGTAGTGCGGAATGCCGATACGCTCGGCGACCGCACGGGCATCGTGGATATCGCGGCCAGCGCAGCAGGCGCCTTTGCGGTGGGTCGCCGCGCCGTGGTCGTAGAGCTGCAGGGTAATGCCGACGACGTCATAGCCGGCCTCGGCCAAGAGCGCGGCAGTCACCGAGGAATCGACACCTCCGGACATCGCGACAACGACACGGGTCGCCGAAGGCTCTCCAGCAATGTCGAAGCCATTCAACGCCATGCGGATCTCGACCTGGTCTGGCTTGTTTCTGTCATCATCGGTTTCGGCCGTCCCCTACTATAAGGGCCGCTTCCCGCATCCGCCATGGTTCCCCGGAAAGCGGCAAAATTTGCCCCCTGCCGCGAAAAGCCTGCCGTATGGGCTCCCCCGCATACATTCTAAGTGATTGAAAAATAAAGGAACTCCTGGCGCCGCAAGATGGCCCAACGGTTGCAGGCCAAGCCGCAGTCCTAGGTCGCTTTTGGGAGTTCGCGCGTGTCGGGTATGCCGGGTATAGCGTCCGATTTGTCTGCCGCAGTTGCGCTCGCCCCGCCGTCGCGAATACAGGCATCGCCCCCAAGCCAGAACCCTGATTCGCAGCCCTTCGCCGCCCTCCTCGACGCCAACACATCGGGACCGCAATATCCCACCACCCCTTCGGCGCCGACGAATTCGCCCAATGGCCCGCAACAACCCGCCCAACAACCGGCGCAACAGAGCCAGTCTGCTTCATCCGGCTCGAATGACGGCAACGGGGGTTCTGCAGCCGCTTCGACCGCAAGTTCCGGCCAAGCCGATGCGACAGCGGGCTCGGCAGACTCAAACCCGCAAACATCCGCCGCCGGCACCACCGCGACCGCGGGTCAGCCCGCACCACCGGCGAAAGGTGCGGGCCGGCCCACAAGCCTCAGGACGGCGGTCTTGCAAGCCATCGCCAAAAGCGATGCCAAGCAATCCGCTGCGGCGGCCGGGACACCGGCTGCTGCAAATGCTGCAACCGCGGAGGCGACGACGGTCGGGCAGCCGGATGGCGCCGCCAATGCTGACGACGGCACCGCGGCGACGCCAAATACCGACGCCTCTGCAGTGCCGCCACCATCTGCCGCAAACTCGAATTCGCTTGTGCCGCAGGTGATTGCCGCGGCCGCTGCGACGGCTGCCGGAGCCAGCCAAGGCGCCGACCCATCGAGTGACCCGCCTGCGCCAGACGCCAAGAAATCGTCAAAAGACACCTCCGCCGGTCAGCAAGACGCCGGCGCGGCAAACGCCTCAGGAACGGCCGCCGCAACGTCGGGCGCGAATCTGCCAGCGCCCGTCGCCACAGTGATCGCGGCAACCACTCCGGCCGATGGCCAGACTCCAGCCAACGGATCGCCGGCGGCGATTACGGGCGTCGGCGGCCAGACGCACGGCCGGACGAATGCAGCAAGCGTCAACGCCGAGCTCGGCCTCGCTGCGCAGACGTCTCAGGCCGCCGACGCGGCCCAAAAGACTGTGCCCGGTGCGCAGAACCTGGCGCACCCCGCTGCCCAGGGACAGACCGCGAGTGCCTCGCCGGGCAATGCCGCAAGCCAAACGGCTTCGCCCAACACCAGTGCCGGACCGAACGCGAATTCCGCCCTGCAGCCGCCGTCGCCCGTTCCCCCCGCCACGGGGCCAAACGATCCGAACGGGCTCCCGGTCAATTTTGTCGCACGGCCGGATACAGCCGCGATCGGCACACCACAGGCCGCAGCAGCGAATACGCAAGCCGCCGATGCCGTGAAATCGGCCGGCACCAACCTGCCAAGTTTTGCCGTTCTCGCAACGAACGCGGCGACGACGCAGGCTGCTGCGGGGGCCCCCGCCTCCGCGGCAGCCGTGCCGATCGCCGGACTGCCGGTGGCGATTGCCGCACGCGCTCACGCCGGCACCAATCAGTTCGGTATCAGGCTCGACCCGCCGGAGCTGGGCCGCATCGATGTGCGCCTGTCCGTCGACGGCGCCGGCCAAGTGACTTCGCATGTCACCGTCGACCGGCCGGAAACGCTGACGCTGCTGCAAAGCCAGCAGCCGCACTTGGAGCGCGCGCTCGAGCAGGCCGGATTGAAAACGGCCGACAACGGCCTGCAATTCTCGCTGCGCGATCAATCCTTCGCCGGACAGAACAATAACGGCGGCGGCGCGCAGCCCAATTCGACCCCGCAGCTCGTCATTCCCGATAGCGATCTACCGCCCGTCGACGCCGCGCAGGTCTATTCGCGTTGGGGTCGCGGCACCGGCATCGACATCACCGTATAACAGCAATCGTCTGAGGACAGTCCATGACGACCACAACCCCGACCAGCACCACCTCACCGACATCGGCTGCCGTTGCCGGCTCCAGCACCAGCGGCAGCACCAGCAATACCGGGCTCGCCCAGCTTGCCGATAATTTCAATTCATTCCTGACGCTCTTGACCACGCAATTGCAGAACCAGGATCCACTTGATCCGCTGGACACCAACCAGTTCACCCAGCAACTGGTCGAGTTCACCGGGGTGCAGCAGCAGGTCGATATGAACACCAACCTGCAGACCCTGATCTCGCTGCAGCAAACATCGGAAGCGACCTCGGCGATGCAGTATCTGGGGTCCAGCGTCACGCTCAGCGGCTCCAGCGCGACACTGGCATCCGGTTCGCCGGCGGCCTGGTCGATCAACTCGCCGTCTCCCGCCACCGCCCAAGTCACCATCACGAGCTCGAGCGGTCAGGTCGCCTATACCGGCACGACCTCGCTGAATGCCGGAACCCAAACCTATAGCTGGAATGGTCAGGGCAATAACGGCGTCACTTGGCCCGCGGGACAGTACACGCTTGCGATCAATGCCACCGGAGCCAGCGGCCAGACCGTCGCCGTCACCACGCAAATCCAGGGCACGGTCAGCGGCGTCGATCTCAGCCAGAACCCCCCGGAGCTGACGGTCAACGGGCAGAGCTATCCGATCACCGCGATCCAATCGATCAATAGCGGCAGCACCAGCGTCCTCGGCAATCTCAACACCAGCATCGGCAATCTCAATACCAGCATCGGCAACCTGACCCAGCTGCTGTAACCGCCGCAGTTGCCACGGCCGGCGCCATAAGAACCCCAATGAACCCTGTAATTGACCTGCGAAGTCGCGCAGCCGACGAATTGCGGCCAATTGCGTGCGCCGCTTAGGCAAATTTTAAGCGGCCATGCGTAAGGTTGCCTTCTGTAATTGTCGAGTGTGTGAGAGTCGATATGACCGAACCCCATCGCCCGAGGGTTAAATACGTCATCGGGCCAGACGGCTCACCCCTGACTATCGCCGACTTGCCGGCACCGGGGACGAAGCGCTGGGTCATCCGCCGCAAGGCGGAAGTTGTCGCCGCCGTCCGCGGTGGACTGCTTTCGCTTGAGGAAGCCTGCAGCCGCTACACTTTGACGGTCGAAGAGTTCCTGTCCTGGCAATATTCGATCGACCAGCACGGGCTCGCCGGCCTGCGGACCACCCGCATCCAGCAATACCGCCAGTAACGGGCGGTTAATCGATCTTACCGAATCGCAAACGCCGGCGCCCGCTCCGGCGCTTAGTCGCGGGATCGCCTTCCGTTGCCGGCACGCACCGCAAGGCAACGCAGATTAGGTGCATTTCCGGACGTTATTAACCGGCCGCTAACCATCCACCGGGCAAATCTTGCCGGGTACGACGCTCACGCGTGCGTCGCATCCTGAGCGGGGGATAAAGCTCGGTGCAAAGTCTGGTGGAGTTTGCCAAAACGCTCGGCGCGGCGCGCATTGCGGCCATGGGCGCCGTTACGCTCGCGCTTGTCGGCTTCTTTGCCTTCCTCATCGTGCGCGTGACTACGCCGCAGATGACTCCCTTGTTCACCGGCCTGTCGCTGGACGATTCCGCCTCCATCGCCAAGGAGCTTGACCGCGAAGGGGTCACTTACGAGCTGCGCAATGACGGAAGCGCCGTCATGGTGCCGCGCGATAAGGTGGCGCGCCTGCGCATGACGCTGGCCGAGAGCGGCCTGCCCAAGGGCGGCGGCGTCGGCTACGAGATTTTCGACAAATCGGACGCGCTCGGCACCACGAGCTTCGTTCAGAACATCGATAATCTGCGGGCGCTCGAAGGCGAACTGGCCCGCACCATCCGCACCCTCGACCAGGTTCAGGACGCGCGCGTGCACCTCGTGCTGCCGGAGCGCCCGCTGTTCTCGCGCGACAAGGTCGAGCCGTCGGCGTCGATCGTGCTCAAGCTGCGCGGCACCCTCGATCCGTCGCAGGTGCGTGCCATCCGCCACCTGGTCGCCACGGCGGTCTCCGGCTTGCGGCCGCAGCGCATCTCGATCGTCGACGAGCAGGGCCAATTGCTGGCCGACGGCGCGGCCGACGACGAAACGGCCGGGGGCGTTGCCGCCGACGAACGCCAGGCAACCTATGAAAAGCATATGCGCGACCAGGTCGAATCGATCGTCTCGTCGGTCGTCGGCCCGGGCCATTCGCGAGTCCAGGTCGCCGCCGAATTCGACTTCAATCGCATCACGCAGACCTCCGACAAATACGATCCCGACGGGCGGGTGGTCCGCTCCAGCCAGAGCCGCGACGACACCTCCGACTCCAGCCAGGGCGGCAACAATCAGGTGACGGTCGCGAACGAACTGCCCGGCGCCAACCAGCGCCAGCCGAATGCGGGCAGTCCGGGCCAGAACGACCAGAGCCACAAGACCGAAGAAATCGTCAATTACGAGATCTCCAAGACCACCAGGACAGAAGTCATCGACGGCGGCCGGCTCAAGCGCCTGTCGGTCGCTGTGCTCGTCGACGGCACCTACGCCAAGGATGACAAGGGCAACGTGACCTATCAGCCGCGCAGCAAGGAGGAGCTCGAGCAAATCGGGACGCTGGTGCGCTCGGCAATCGGCTTCGACCAGAAACGCGGCGACCAGGTTCAGGTCGTCAATCTGCGCTTCGCCGAGACGCCCGCTTATCCCATCGCCGAGCCGACCGGCTGGCTGTCGATGTTCCACTTCACCAAGAGCGACCTCATGGCCATGATCCAGGACCTGGTGATGGGCATCCTCGGCATCATCGTCGTGCTCTTGGTGGTGCGGCCTTTGGTCCGCCGCATCCTCAGCCCGGACGGGCGCGCCGCTGCGGCGCTGCCCGCCGCGCGTGGCGAGGGAGTCCTGGCGCCGGCAGGCCCGGCGGCCATTGCCGCGGATGGGGTCGATCCCGGCAAGCCGGCGGAAAACAGCAAGACTTCGCAAATGATCGACATCGCCCAGATCCAGGGCCAGGTTCACGCCCAATCGGTGCAAAAGGTCGGCGATCTCGCCGACAAAAATCCGCGCGAAGCCGTCTCCATCATCCGTTCCTGGCTCAACGAAAGCGCCGCCGCCTGATCGATCATGGCCACACCCGACGCCAAACCTAACGACACCGCACAGAGCGAAATCGCCAGCGCGCTCGCCAGCCTGGCCGGCAAGGCGGCGCATGGGCCGGTGCCAAAACGGCCGCTGCGCGGACCGGAGCGCGCGGCGGTTCTTTTGCTCGCGCTCGGCGAACAGCACGGCTCCAAGATCTGGAGCATGCTCGACGACGACGAATTACGCCAGATTTCGATGCTGATGTCGACGATCGGCACGATTGAAGCCGAGCAGGTGGAAAATCTGCTGCTCGAATTCGTTTCGCGGATGTCGGCCTCCGGTGCCGTCATGGGCACCTACGAGGCGACCGAGCGACTGCTGCAATCCTATCTGCCGCCCGAGCGCGTCAGCACCATCATGGAAGAAATCCGCGGGCCGGCCGGTCGCAATATGTGGGAGAAGCTCTCCAACGTTCAGGAGGAAGTGCTCGCCAACTATCTCAAGAACGAATATCCGCAGACGGTCGCCGTGGTGCTGTCAAAGATCGGCCCCGAACACGCGGCGCGCGTCCTTGCCATTCTGCCCGAGGACTTGGCGCTCGACGTGGTCAATCGGATGCTGCGCATGGAGGCCGTGCAGAAGGAAGTGCTGGAGCGCGTCGAGCAGACGCTGCGCACCGAATTCATGTCGAACCTGTCGCAGACCCGCCGGCGCGACGCCCACGAGGTGATGGCCGAAATCTTCAACAATTTCGACCGGCAGACGGAAACGCGCTTTTTGACCGCGCTGGAGGAAGAAAACCGCGAGAGCGCCGAGCGCATCAAGACGCTGATGTTCACGTTCGACGATCTAACCAAGCTCGACGTCGCCTCGGCGCAAACACTGATGCGTCACGTCGAAAAGGACAAGCTCGCGGTGGCGCTCAAGGGCGCGACCGAACCGGTGCGGCAGTTCTTCCTGTCCAACATGTCGACGCGCGCCGCCAAGATGCTGATGGACGACATGCAGGCCATGGGGCCGGTGCGGCTGCGCGAAGTCGACGACGCGCAGGGCTTGTTGGTCAATCTGGCCAAGGATCTCGCGGCCAAGGGCGAGATCGTCATCTCGAAGTCGCGCGGCGAAGAAGAGCTGGTCTATTGAGGCGCATGGCGAGAAGTTCGACATGAATGCGGCAAAGAAAAAATTCCTGTTCGACACTGACTTCGCCGGCGCCGCCGACGGTCAAGCGGCCGTATCGGCTATCACTCTCGTCGAGCATGCGCAAAAGCTCGCCGAGGCGGAAGCGGCCGGCCGCGAGAGGGGCTACGCCCAGGCGCAGAGCGACGCCACGGTCGAATCCAGCCGGCGGCTCGCCGAGGCGCTCGATCGCATCGCGGCGGCGATGGCGGTCGCCAACAAGGCGCTCGGAGCGATCGAAAGCCGCCTCGAATGCGAGGCGGTCGAGGTCGCCGTTGCGGTGGCGCGCAAGCTCGCGCCGACGCTTGTCGCCCGCGAGCCGTTCGCCGAAATTTCAGCCTTGGCCGGCGATTGCTTTCGCCAGCTCATCACGGCGCCGCATATCGCGGTCCGGGTCAACGACGCGCTTTATGCCGTGGCCAAGGAGAAACTCGACGACATCGCGCGCGCCAACAGCTTCGAGGGCCGGCTGGTGGTGCTCGCCGAACCCGACATCGCGCTCGGCGACTGCCGCATCGAATGGGCGGACGGCGGCATCAATCGCGATACGGCCGCCGCCAATGCGACGATCGGCACGGCGGTCGACGCCTATGTCAGTGCGCGCCGGGCGGCCACGCAGGACCTGCTGAGGAGATCCGAGCATGAGTGAGGACGGCAAAATACCGCTTCCCAATCTGGAGGGCGGCGGATCGCCGGTCGAGGCGCCGCCACTCGCGACGGAACCGGACGGCCCGACCACCCGCATCGCATCCGATCTGGAAGCCGTGTTCGACGTGCCGGTGAAGGTGTCGGCGGTGCTCGGCCGCGCCCGCATGGAAATCGGCGACTTGCTGAAGCTCGGCCCGGGCACCGTGCTCGAGCTCGACCGCAAGGTCGGTGAAGCGATCGACATTTATGTCAACGATCGCCTGGTGGCGCGCGGCGAAGTCGTGCTGGTCGAGGAAAAGCTCGGCGTAACCATGACCGAAATCATCAAGGCAGAGCGGTCCTGATCCCGGCCGGTTAGCGAACAAGGAATAATATCATGCGCCTTCTGATTGTCGGCACGCTCAACGGCCAGCTCACCACCGCGACCAAGCTTGCAATGGACAAGGGCGCTCAGGTGACCCATGCCGCGGACATCGCCCAGGCGCTGGCGGTGCTGCGTTCCGGACGCGGGGCCGACCTGCTGATGGTCGACGTGGCGGTCAAAATTCGCGAACTGGTCGGCGGCCTCGAGGCCGAGCACATTCATGTGCCCATCGTCGCCTGCGGCACGGCGACCGACGCCCGAGCCGCGGTTGCGGCGATTCACGCCGGCGCCAAGGAATACATCCCGCTTCCGCCCGACGCCGAATTGATCGCCGCGGTGCTGGCGGCGGTCGCCGACGACCGGCGCGACCTGATCTGGCGCGACGACGCCATGGCGCGAGTGGTCAAGCTCGCGCAGCAGGTCGCGGCAAGCGAAGCCTCGGTGTTGATCACCGGCGACTCCGGCACCGGCAAAGAGGTGCTGGCGCGCCACGTGCATGCCCGTTCGAGCCGCGCCAAGAAGCCGCTGATCTGCGTCAACTGCGCCGCCATTCCGGAGACGCTGCTGGAATCCGAGTTATTCGGCCACGAGAAAGGCGCCTTTACCGGCGCCGTGGCGCGGCGCGTCGGCAAGTTCGAGGAGGCCAACGGCGGCACACTCTTGCTTGATGAAATTTCCGAGATCGACGTGCGGCTGCAGGCGAAGCTGCTGCGGGCGATCCAGGAACGGGTGATCGACCGCGTCGGCGGCACCCGGCCGGTGCCGATCGACATCCGCATCATCGCCACCTCGAACCGCAATCTCGCCGAAGCGGTGCGCGAAGGCACCTTCCGCGAAGATCTCCTGTTCCGACTCAATGTCGTGAACCTCAAAATTCCGCCGTTACGCGAGCGGCCGGCCGATGTTCTCGAGCTCGCCGAATATTTCATCAAGAAATATGCCGCGGCGAACGGCGCGGCGACACGGCCGCTGTCGCAGGAGGCGCGCCGCACCCTGACGCTGAATTACTGGCCCGGCAATGTGCGGGAGCTTGAAAACACCATGCACCGCGCGGTGCTGATGGCGTCCGGCGACGAGATCGGTCCCGAGGCCATCCTTACGCCCGACGGCGTGCGCCTCGACCAGCAGAAGAATGCGCCGGCCGTCGCGCACGCGGCGCTTGCCGCCGAACAGGTCTCCCGCGGTCTGGTCGGCCGCACCGTCGCCGAGGTCGAGCGCGATCTGATCCTGGAGACGCTCAAGCACTGCCTCGGCAACCGCACGCATGCCGCCAATGTGCTCGGCATTTCCATCCGCACGCTGCGCAATAAGCTCAACGAATACAGCGCCGACGGCTTGCCGGTGCCGCCACCCGGCGGCGGCGAGCCGCGCATCGCAGTGGCCTAGGCGCCGGCACGCGGAGGCTCAGGCGAAAGGCACCATTCATTTCGTCGCGTCGCCGCCGTCGACCATGATGGTTTCGACCTCGCCGGCGCCATTCTGGCGACGGAAGGCTGCAGCGTCGTCGTACTCCTTCGACTGGAAGCAGGCGACGCCCTGCTCGAAAGTCGGAAACTCGATCACCACGAAGCGGCGAAACTTGTCCGGACCTTCCATGATTTGGAAGCGGCCGCCGCGGGCCAGAACCTTGCCGCCGAATTTGGCGATAATGGCCGGCACGCGGTCGGTGTACTTCTTGTAGGCGGCCGGATCGTTGATCTTGGAACGCGCGACCCAATAGGCTGGCATGAATTCTCCTCGGCTCCTGTCATTCCGGAATGCCGCTTGCGCGGCGATTCCGGGCTGACGAGCATAGGAGCAAGCCGCAACTATGTCCCGGCGAAAAGCCCGCGCAACAGCCGCCCCGGCGACAACAGCGGCGCGGCCGGAGGCTGTCCGCCGATCATGCGCCGGCCGATTGCGCCCACGAAGTCGCTCTTGGCCATCGGCCAGGCGAACAGATAGCCCTGACCGATCTCGCAGCCCAGCTTTTGCATTTTCTGCGCTTCGGCCGCGGTTTCGATGCCTTCGGCCACCGTCCTGAGCCCAAAGCGTTTGCCGAGCGCGACAATGGTCTCACACAGCCCGGCATTGATCTTGTCGCCATGACAATTGTTGACATAGCTGCGGTCGATCTTGAGCTCGGCAAACGGCAATTGCCGCAAGCGCACCAGCGACGAATAGCCGGCGCCGAAGTCGTCGAGCGACAGCGCGCACCCGAGCGCGCGCAATTGCTCGGCGACATCATTGGCGATCTTCAGGTCGTTGAGCGCTTCATCCTCGGTGACTTCGAAGATCAGGCCCGGCCAAGTCGGCGCCGATGGTCGCTCCTCGCGCAACAGCTGCGCGATCGGCAGTTTGACGAGCGCCGAAACCGGCACATTCACCGAAAGCTGCACCGAGGCGCCGGCCGCCGCGCAGTCGTCGAAATCGCGCAGCGCCATGACGATGACCCGCTCGGTCAAAGCCATCATCTCGTCTTCGCGGGCGCCCGGCAGAAACTCCCCCGGCGCGACCACGCTGCCGTCCGGACGGCGTGCGCGCAACAATCCCTCGGCGCCCACCAGGCGTCGCGTGCGCAAATCGATCTTGGGCTGGTACCACAGCTCGTCCCAGTTGCGGGTGAGCACGTGGCGAAGGGTGAGCTTGCCGT
>Ga0335074_10007369_pt1 | contig 15243 bp, 12 predicted proteins | sample Lox_Sample_23_FD_206715 | JGI IMG/M metagenome (GOLD analysis project Ga0335074, IMG submission 206715) | Soil microbial communities from Loxahatchee National Wildlife Refuge, Florida, United States - Lox_Sample_2.3 | ecosystem: Environmental > Terrestrial > Soil > Wetlands | place: USA...
AGCGCCAGGTAGTACACATTCTTGGAAGAATCGAAGAGCATTAGGGCGCGGGTGTTGATAACCTTCTGGAGATTGTCCGCCGAGGGACGTAGCACGGGAGAGCCATCGATCAGCGCCAGCACGGCCGGAGTGATGCTGTAGATGATCTTCGGCGGAGCGTTGTCGAGCTGGTAGCTTTTCTGTGAGGCGACCGCGTTGGTCATCGCCAGCGAGCTCTCGAGCATGTCGAGAGGGATGGTCTTGCTCCACGGCAGGTTCATGATGAATGCGTTGGCGTAAGCCGAGCCATTGTTGGCGATGGTGGGAAAGCTTTGCTTGTCCAGCGTGAAGTCTTCCAGCGTCACCATGCGATTGACCTTGTCGACCTCGGTACGCGCGCTGAACCAGATCACGCCGTAATCAACGTCCTTCTTGGTTGGCGTCTGCACCCGAACGGCGGCGTAGGCCTTCAGCTTGTTGCCCACCCAGCTATCGACCTGCGGCTGGAAGACGGTGATGGTTGCACCCTGGTAGCTGACGGTGCGCGGCCAGGGATCATTAGGCACGGGAGCTGCAGGTGCGGCAGGGGTGGCAGGAGGGTTGGCTGTTTGCGCTGCAGAAGCTGGCGGCGGTGCCGGCGCCTGAGGCGTGGCTGGCGCGCTCTGTGCCAGGGCGATGCCCGGCGATACTAAGGAAATGGTGCACACCAGAACGATGGCGACGAATCTTTCGACGATGGACTTCATGGCGCTTGGCTGCCCTCCCATGCTTCATCGGTGGCCCGGGGAATCATCCGGTCGCGGCTGGCTTCGGCGACCTGCACACACCCAACCCCGCCTCCACATCAGCTATCAGCGTAGCCGCCGTCAGCGGTTTGGTTAACTGGCAGAAATGCTAGAGAATATCAAATTTTCGAAACAAGTGGTAAGGACGGTCGCCATTCTACAAATCCCCGGGCGCCGGTTGCATAGTCGAGTTATAATTTCCGCCATTCTTCCGGGTTTCGCGGCGGGCGAAACCCGAATTTCAGCGATCTGGGTAGATGAAATGCCGAGCTTTGTGCATCTCATCCTACCCGCGTTCGCTCGCTGCGAGCGCTCAACCTTCCCCTCCCCTGCCCGAAGGAGCGGTCATGATCGCGCGATGCGCAATGCGGCTGGCGTTTGCTTTTGTTCTTTTCCTATTTCCGGCAGCGCTCTCTGCCAATCTCTGGGCGCAATCCGCAGATGATGTTCACATTGTGCCGCGGCAGCAGAGCTCCCATTCCGCCGCTCCCTCGGAAGTGGACCTGAACTCCCGCCCGCTGCACGTAGACGTGAATCTGGTGCTGGTTCCGGTAACGGTGACGGACGCGATGAACCATCCGGTGCTCAGCTTGCGCGCCCAGGACTTTACGCTTTACGAAGACCAGGAGCAGCAGCAGATTCGCTACTTCTCGCATCAAGATGTGCCCATCTCGGTGGGCTTGGTCTTGGATTGCAGTGCCAGCATGAAGAACAAAATCGAATACGAGCGGCAGGCGCTCGCGGAGTTCTTCAATAACGCAAATTCAAACGATGAATATTTTGCCGTAACCGTCTCCAATAAGCCGCGGCTGATCGCTTCTTCCGAGGATTCGTTCGGGACGCTGGAGGATCGGCTGGCGGCCTCGCCTCCGCGGGGAAGGACGGCGCTGTTTGATGCGATTTACCTGGCGATTGCCAAGATGCGCTCGGCGCACTATCAGCGGCGCGCATTGCTTATCATCTCTGACGGCGGCGATAATACCAGCCGCTATACCCGCGATGAGATCAAGAAGGTGATTGAGGAAGCCGATGTGTTGACCTACGCCATCGGCATCTTCGATGAGGAACCGATCCCGCTGCTGAAAAGCTTCGAAGAGCGCATGGGAAGAGACTGGCTGAGCGAGTTGACCGATGTCAGTGGCGGAAGAACGATTGCTGCCGATGACCGGCGGCGGATTCCGGAGATCGCCGCCATGGTAAGCCGGGAATTGCGCAGTGAATATGTGCTCGGCTACCGGCCCGGGGAGCTGAGCCGCAACGGCAAATGGCGCAAGATTACGGTCAAGGTGGCGCAGCCATCAGCGGCGACGCGATTGCAAGTCCATTACAAGGAAGGTTATCGAGCGCCGCTGGAATAGAGCAGACAATCGCCCTTCGCGATCCATCTTTACGGCACATTCTTGCCTGACCGGGAAGCCCTACACCGGGGCACAACGCCGCAAATTCTGCTTCGTAGACGGTGGCCGGCCGTCATATACTTTGCCTTAGCACTTTGTCTTAAGCCCTAAGCAAGGACCTCCGGGCGATGCAAGAATTAGCCCAAGACCGACTCTCGTCGGCGAGCGAGCACGAAGCCTTCCGGGTGATGTTTGAGCACGCGGGATTTGGCGTAGCTCATGTGTCACTGGACGGCGAGTGGCTGGCAGTCAATCAGGCTCTGTGCGACATGCTCGGCTATTCGCGGCCGCAGCTGCTGCGAAAAATATTGCCCGAAGTCACCCGATTTGACGACCTGGAAGCTGAGCTGGCCGAATGTCGCCGGCTGCGCAGCGGCGAGATCGCCAGTTTTTCCAGCGAGAAAAGGCATCTGCGCGGCGATGGGCGGGTGGTTTGGCTGAAAGCAGCGGTCACGCTGGTTCGCGATGAGGACACCTCCGAACCGGCCAGCTACCTGGCAATCGTCGAAGATGTAACCCCGCAGCGTAAAGCCATTCAGCAAATTCTGCTCGACAGCGATAAGCGCTTTCGAGTCCTGACCGACAACATCAGCGATCTGTTTTTCACCTTCGATTGCGAACTCAACTGCACTCATTGGAATAAGGCCGCCGAAAACCTTACCGGGCTGTCGCCGCGAAGCGTAATCGGCAGGAGTCTGGACCAGGTTCTCAGCCAGGCGCTGAACAGCGCGAACTCGGCTGCCGCCATCCGCGCAGTCTTCGAGACGCAGCGTCCGAACCGGTTCAGCCTGCCATGCAAACTCGCCGACCAGGATGTCCTCTTTGAGGTGACGGCGTATCCGGTGAAAGACGGCATTTCAGTGGTGGCCAAAGATCTCACGGCTAGCAGAGAAGCGGAGCTGGCGCGCGCGGATCTTTCCCGGCGACTGATGAACGCCCAGGAAGCGGAACGCGCGCGGATCGCTCGTGAGTTGCACGACGGGATCGGCCAATCGCTGGCGCTGTTGAGCGTTCAGTTACTGCGTGCGGGCAAGCCGACCTCATCGGGGAAGACGGGCCCGGGCATTGCCGAGCTGTGCGGCAAGTTGAAAGACATTGGCCATCAGGTTAGCCGGCTGTCTCATCAGCTGCATTCTTCGGAGCTGGAATTCCTCGGCCTGGCGGTAGCGATCAAGAGCCTATGCCGGGAATTCTCGGAGCAGTACCCCATCAAGGTCGAGTGTGACTGCACGGACATCCCATCTGATCTGGACGGTGATGTTGCGCTGGGATTTCTCCGGGTGGTGCAGGAGGCGCTGCACAATATTGCCAAACACAGCCGTGCTTCCGAGGTTCATGTTGCGATGAGTTTTGCCGGCGGCGACCTGTTGCTCAACCTCGCCGATAACGGCGTCGGCTTCGATAAGAATGAGGTCCGCGATTCGCCAGGGCTGGGCATGGTCAGCATGCGGGAGCGCATGCATCTCATCGGAGGCGGGTTGGTGATCACTTCCCAGGCGGGCGGCGGCACAAGAATTCTGGCCCGGGCACCCGCCATGGCCGGCAGGGGCTAAAGCCCGTCCTTTACCATGGTTCGGCACGACTGAAGTCGTGCCCTGACACAAGGCGCTTCCTGACACCGCAATTTATCCCAAAGCAATCTGTAACATCGCGCGGAGTTATTTGGAACCCTCGTTCATCACGATCGCCTCTGCCGTTCCCGACCCGCACATGCCGAAAGTCGAACCGGAGTAGCAGGCGCCGATGGAATACTTGAAACAACCGGGGCGCCGGGCCGTAACCTGCACGGGCTTCTGCGCCCCCCCGATGATCGTGTCCGGCGGATCGAAGGGCGAGGCGGGTCCGGGATCGACGATGAAGCCAGTACCCTTGGACGAGGTCTGGAAGGTGATCGTGGCGCCGGGCCTCACGCAGAAAAGCGAATTTCCTTTCGCCTTGGGAAATCCCGGCGTCGCCGTTGCCGAATTCATGCCATCGCGTTTGATGTCGACGGTGCAAGGGCCGGCCGCGGAACACGTGTTGTCCGCATTGCAAAAGCTTTGGGGATTGCGCTCGGCGCAAACATACTTTCCTTTTGCCTGAGCCGACGCCAGCGTGGCCGGCAGGCAAAGCGCAGCCGACAGAATTAATCCAACCACAAGCGTGCGATGGAGATTCATAAGCTCCTCTGTCAGTTCTCGCCCGGTGTGCCGGACCAATCGATGACGTTGCCGAGCCGCCAGGGATTCTTGTTGAGGTTCAGCGTCAGCTGACCATCGGGGCCGATCGACAATTGCGCAGCGGGATACAAGACGCCGCTGCTCTTGCTCTTGTCCTGATTGTCGATATTGATTTCGCCGGCGGTCAGGTTGTAGTACTGGCTTTGCGTGTCGTACCAGGCTTCGCCGAACTTGATCTCGCGGTTGGTGACAAAGCGAATGGTGCGGCCGGTCGGCGTCTCAATCAGCTTGATGAAGCTGACGTCATAGCCCAGGGTGCCGGTGATGGAAATGTGGCCGACAGCTTTCATCTTTTCCAGGGCATTCACCAGACCCTGATTCTGGCCCTTCTGGAAAGCGTCGTAGAGAATTTCCTGGTCTTCCGGGGTTGAGTACTGATAAATGGTTAGCGTGATGCCGACGTTCCTGCCCAATTGCGTGCTGGTGCCCCAAGCCGTGGCATCGATGGTTTCATACTTGTCGCGGGCAAATCCCGGAACGCTACCCAATAGCAGCAAACCTAGTAGAGCGAGAGCCAGAGACGCGATTCGGGTAAGACCTGATCCTGTGCGCACAACTCCTCCTTTCGCCGCAATGCCGGCGGAGACTCTTTGGCGTCTGTAGAACGATCCTATAGTCCGGACGTATCCAGGATAACTAGCAGAAATACATATCCGGCGCAATAAAAAGAAGCTATTAATTATTCAGTACATAGTTGTGTGACAAACAAACAGGCTGATGTAGGGCTGTTACTTTTGCCAGTATCGGGAAGGGTAGTTTGCCTCTAAGATTGGGCCGTTATAGTACGAGACGATGTTGGGGCTCGTGACAGTCGCAGCCGAGGTGTTCGACGATCGTCCTGAATCAACTAGAGAACACGAGGGGATGGCGTGAAGAAGATTGGAGCCCTAAATGGACTACGGGCATTAATGGTATTGCCGGCAGTCATCGCATTTGCGTGTGGCACGGCTGCGGCGCAGAGCGCACAGCTACAAGGACTGATTAGCGGACGCAGCGGCGCGACCATGACCGTACAGGTACAGGGGCAGGAAAGCATCGTGGTCGTGCTGACTCCCACGACGCAAGTACAGGAAGCCTCCGGATTGCTGCACATCCGGAAAAAGCCGCTGGGAATGACGGCGTTGATCCCGGGATTGCCGGTACAAGTGCAAGGTTCCTACAACGCGCAGAACCAGATGGTGGCGGAGGTAGTGAAGTTCAAAGCCGGCGATCTCAAGAAGGCAGAGGATATTCAGGCGGGCATCGCTCCGACGCAGGAGGAGACGCAGGCAAATCAGCAGCAGATTCAGCAGAGCCAGCAGCAGCTTCAGCAGCAACAGCAAAACCTGCGGCAGCAGCAACAACAAGTGGCTGCCGAACAGCAGAAGGTTGCCTCTGAGCAAGCCGCCCTGGCCGCCGCCAACAAGCGCTTTGGCGAATTGGACGACTACCAGGTTCTGGGTGAGGTAACCGTTTACTTTGCCAACAACAGCGCGGTGATTGAACCGCAGTACAAGTCACAATTGCTGCAACTGGCCACCAAAGCCAAGACCATCACTGCGTACATCGTTCAGGTGCAGGGATACGCGTCGAAGGCAGGCTCGGCGGGGCTGAACCAGAAGCTCAGCCAGCAACGAGCCGATCATGTTCTGCAATTTCTCGAGCAGCGGGGCGGCATCCCTCTAACCAACGTGCTGGCGCCGGGAGCGATGGGCACATCGGATCAGGTGGCTTCGGACGCAAGCAGCGAAAGTGAGTCCGCCAATCGCCGCGTGGTGGTGAGAATTCTGCAGAATAAAGGCGTCGCTGGCAGTTAAACAGTATTCGCGGCCGGGGCCGGAAGATCGAGCCATTTCGATCTCAGAGGATGTTCCAGCATGCAACGGAGCGCGGTACGACTCAAGCGCGGCGAGGTTCGCAGAAGAGCTAAGGGGCTCATCGTCGATACCTGGCAATCGCAGGCGAATCTTTCTCTCTTTCTGGGGCTCGAGCTTCTCATCGCGTTTGTGTTGCCCTCGTTAGGCTTTGGCCAGAACAACGTCCGCCTGTATAGCGACATGGGATTCTCGATTTTGTTGCTTTCGGGCATTGCGATTGCCTGGGGAAGGCCGAAGCTATTCACGATCGCAGCCGTCGTGGGCGGCATCGCGCTGGTCGTGCGCTGGATGGCCTGGGGACTCGGCTCGCTAAGGGCGGTTTTATGGGACGATGCGGCCACGATTGTGGCAATCGCGGTGATTGCGCTGGTGTTGCTGGTGCAGATCTTTCGCGCCGGCCGCGTGACGCATGTGCGAATCCAGGGTGCGATTGCGGTTTATCTGCTCTTCGGAGTTGCGTGGGCGCACGCTTATCATGTAGTCGGCATCTTGCACCAGAACGCATTCACTGCGCCGTCGGGAGAGTTATCACTGCCCTCGGACTGGATTTATTTCAGCTTTGTCACCTTGACGACCGTGGGATACGGCGACATCACGCCGGTGGTTCCAATCGCAAGAACGCTGGCTATCGGGGAAGCGCTCGTGGGCCAGTTGTATCTGGCCATCATGGTGGCACGACTGGTCGCCATGGAGTTGGTGTTCTGGCAACAGAGGGTGATGGAGAACGGCACAAACGAGTAGACAGTGAGCCGCACGCAGGCAGCTGAGTCGCACGCCAGTGCGCTTTCCCAAGAAGAAACTATCGTACGGATTAAGCTGGCAGGTAAATATCTTAAGGAAATAAGATACCCCCGATCTTACCACCTAAGTGCCTGCTACAGCTTGGCGCGCACGCGGTACACTAGACGCGCATCCCTATCTGATTTTGCTCCATGACTGCGAACTGTGGGATGCGACGAGCGCCGCGAATTCTTTCTCTCACGGCAAACCGATTTCGAGTTGGCCACTCGAAATGCCGAACTTCAGCGCCCATTGAGAGACCCCCATGGATCGCAAACCAGCGGCGCGTCTCATCATCGCCGACGATCACCGGCTTCTGGCAGATGCCTGCAAGCATCTGCTGGAACCCGAGTTCGAGGTGGTCGATGTGGTCACCGACGGCCGCACGCTGATCAAATCTGCGATGGCGCTCAAGCCGGACATGGTCATTCTCGACATTGCCATGCCGCGTTTGAATGGCCTGGACGCGGGCGAGCAGATCAAACACAAGTTGCCCGCAACCAAGCTGCTCTTCCTCACCATGAACTCAGCCGCCGATGTGGCGGCGGAAGCCTTTCGCCGCGGCGCCGCCGGCTACGTTCTGAAGCACTCCGCAGCGGAAGAACTGCTGATTGCGATTCGCAAGGTGGTTCAGGGCGAGTCCTACCTGTCGCCGCTGATCGCCCGCGAGACCGTAACCTTCCTGCTCAATCAGGGTAAGCCGCGCAGCGACGGCCGGCGTATCACCAGGCGCCAAAGCGAGATCCTGCAACTGCTGGCCGAAGGCATGTCGATGAAAGAGGTGGCTGACGTGCTGGAGCTGAAGCCCGGCACCGTGGCCTTCCACAAATATCGCATGATGGAAACGTTGGGCGTCAGAACCAACGCCGAACTACTCGAATACGCTATCAGGCGGCAGATGACCTCCGCCTAGGCCAACCAGCTTTTGATTCGGAAAATAGTAGTTTTGCCAGTAGGCAGCCGTAGTGCTTGTTGGTAACTTCGGGGTCAGCAGTCCACCCGCGCGGCAGGATCTGCGCAGGCGGAGATCGATCTCGTGCGCTCGATACGGCTTTTGCTGGCAGACGACAATGTGGAAATTCTGGAGGCGTTGGCTGACCTGCTGCAGCCCGCGTACCTCGTCGTGGCCGCTTTGTCCGATGGCGCATCGGTGCTCGCGCAGGCTCCCAGCCTCAATCCTGATCTCATCATTCTGGACATCTCGCTGGGCGATATGGCCGGCTTCGAGGTGGCCAGGCGGCTGAAGAAGGCTGGAATTCCGGCGAAAGTCATCTTTCTTACCGTCCATGAGAATATCGATTTCGTTCGCGCCGCTTTCGACCTCGGCGCGGTTGGCTATGTGTACAAGTCGCGGATCAGCTCCGATCTCGTCGTCGCCATCGACACCATTTGCGCCGGCGGCCGCTTCAGTTCTGCTGACGTGGCTGCCTCCCGCAACTTGTCGGCGTAGTACCATCGTGCGCGCCGGCTCGCAGCTTTTCCGGGACCCCTTGACAAGCTTGATTGCTCCGCCAGATTTGCCGTTTCGTCCAGGGTGAAAGTGGATAGGGAGCAGATCAACAAGGAGCCGCGAATGCTTAGAGTCCGGGTTCCCATTGCTTTATCGCTGCTGCTGGTGGCTCTTTGCGCGGCAGCGCACGCCCAGAAGATCAACGTCACCTACGACAAGCAGCTGAACTTCGCGCGATTTAAAACTTTCGCCTGGGCGCCGCATGGCGCAGTCGCCCATCCCATGCTGGCCGCCAATGTGGTTGGTGCAATCGAGCAGGAACTCAAGGCGCGCGGCTTGCAGAAGGTTGCAATGGACGACAATCCCGGTCTCATCATCCAGGTTTACGGTTCCATCGATCAGGACTCCACCTTCTACTCCAACGATCCGCTGTACATGGCTAGCGGCGGCATTCCACCCTTCGATCCCAGCTTTTCCGGATCGCCCCTCACCGGCATGTACGGCAATACCACGGTCACGATTCATAAAGGCCAACTGGTGGTGGACCTGATCGACGGCGCGAATAAGAAGCTAGTCTGGCGCGGCATGTCCCAGCAAAACTTGGCAAAGAACAATCCCAACAAGCTGGTGGATCAGGTCAATAACGCGATTGCGAAAATGTTCAAGCAGTATCCGGTCAAGGCGGAAGGTTGAAAACCAGGCCCGAAGCCTGACCGTACTGTGGATACGAAACCGGTTTCTTGCGGTGGTCTGCTTTGCTTCTAGAGCGGCTCATGCCTGGCTCTACTATCAGCGATATAGGCGCCACACATCTGCCATGCCGCGGCACTTGGTCCGGGCGCCGCCTTGCGTGTAACTTCCTCCACTTTCTTCTTGAGTCTTGTACTGACAGGGTGAATGTCATGCATCTGCGCATCCCATGTTTCCTCGCCATTGTTTTGCTTCTGCTGCCAGTTTTCGCGCTCGGCGCCGATCCAGCCGGCACCGCGGTCAAGCCGGCCCCGCCGGCCACTCACCGTCCCACCTTGGGCTTGGTGTTGGAGGGCGGTGGCGCCCTTGGCCTGGCCCATGTCGGCGTCATCCAGTATCTGGAAGAACATCACATCCCTGTCGACTACATCGCCGGCACCAGCATGGGCGGTTTGGTGGGCGGCCTTTACGCCACCGGACGCAATGCCGCGCAGATTCGGGAAGTGGTCGATAGCGTCAATTGGACGCAGGTGATAAGCGGTCAAACCCCGTTCGATGATCTTTCCTTTCGCCGCAAGCAGGATGCGCGCGAGTATCCCAGCACCCTGGAGTTTGGCTTGCGCAAAGGACTGCAGGTTCCCGCCGGCTTCAATACCGGCCAGGATGTTTCTCTGATTCTGGACCGCATCGCGCTGCCTTATTCGCAAATCAAGAGCTTCGACGATTTGCCCATCCCCTTCGCCTGTGTGGCCACCGATCTGGTGAGTGCTTCCGAGCACGTCTTCCGCAATGGCCCGCTCGATCTGGCGTTGCGCTCGACCATGTCCTTGCCCGGCATCTTCACCCCGGTCCATTCCGATGGCCACATCTATGTTGATGGCGGGCTGATGAACAACATTCCTGTCAGCGTCGCCAAATCGATGGGGGCCGAGATCACGCTGGGAATTCACCTGGAAGAAGAGCCAATCAAACCCGACGCAACCCTCAACAGCTTTGCGGTCCTGGGGGCTTCCATCTCGGCGGTCATCTCCGCCAATGAGCGCCGCGCCATGGCGCAGGCGGACATCCTGATCGATGTTCCGGTGCAGAAGTACTCGATGCTGGATTTCCAGGCTGCGGACGCGATTATCAAGGCCGGCTATGCGGCGGCCGCGGCCAATGCCGACAAACTCGCAGCCCTCTCCGTGGATGACGAGACCTGGAAGGCGTATCTCGCCAATCGCGAAGCGCGCCGGCGCAAGGCCGTAACGCCCCAGTTCATCGCGGTTAAAGGCCAACCCCCGTACCTCGCCGCTCCTATCGCCCGCGATTTCTCCGGTTTTGCCGGTAAGCCCATCAATACCACCCAACTGGACCAGGACATTCAGGACTTAATGGGGCAAGGCTCATTTGCCGTGGTCAACTACTCCATGGTGAATAACCAGCAGGGCCAACCGGGTCTGCAAATAAACGCGGAGGACAAACCTTACTCGCCACCGATTATCCGGCCCTTGATCCTGATCGACGGCTCCAGTTATGACAACGTCTTCTTCAGCATTGGCGGCCGCATCACCTATCTGAACTTCGGAGGCTATCGCCGGGAGTTGCGTATCGACACCATCTTCGGCTCGCAATATGGAGCCAGCGCTGAGTATTACCGTCCCTTCAACGAAGACACTAACTGGTTTGTCGCGCCGCGCGCCGGATACAACAACGCCCAGTATCCGGTCTTCAATGGCAACGATTTCCTGGCGCTCTATCGAAATCGTATTGCCCTGGGCGGTATCGACTTGGGTTACGGCTTCGGAAAGACAGGCGAATTCCGTTTCGGTTACGAAGGCGGCTACGAGAGTCTGAAGCCGCAAATCGGCAACGACCAGCAGCTGCCCACGGTGGCGGGCACCACCGGCGACTTCAAGATTCAATACGTCCTCGACAAACTGGATCACCCGGTCGTCCCGCGCAAGGGCGAGAGCATTAGGTTCTACACCAAGTACTTCAATGAGAATCCAGGCGCGCCGCACGGATTTCCTGTATCCGAGCTGATCGTGCAGAACTTCTTCAAGCTCACCGATCCCTCCAGTGTTTTTTTGAACGCCCAGGGTGGAACCAGCTATGGCTTCAACGCAGGCATCCCGGCATTCCAGCTCGGCGGAACAACCCGCTTCGTCGCCTTCGGCACCAATGAGCTTCTGACCGATCAGTACTTCCTCTTCCAGACCGGGTACATCCGCACGCTAAAGCAATTACCCCCGCTATTGGGCAGCACCATCGACTTCCTGGGTATGTTCGAGATCGGCAAGACATATGAACTGCCGGTGGCAAATGCGGAGCCGCCACCCTATCTTCCCGGCGATGTTGCCGGTGCGCTGATCGTGAATACCATCTTTGGACCGGTAGAAGTGGGCGGCGCCGTTGGCGATTACGGCCATGCCAAGTTCTTCTTCCAGATTGGGAGGATCTTTTGAGGCAGCGCGGTTCGGGTGGTGCTGGTCTTCAGGCCAGCGTTCGAGCCGTCCATTCGACGGTGAGTCGGCTTTTAGCCGACGATACAAGAGCTAAAAAACTTCGAGTTCGGACGACAAGTGTCAGGGCACGACTTTAGTGTTTGCGTGAGAACTCGATTTGAGAGTTTGCGGTAGAGATGACCACCCCGATTGGCGCTAATTCAGCCGCGCTGCGGCGGGATGAAGTTAGCCCGGGGCGTAAGCCCCGGGTAGCAGCAGGAAAAAGTTGGAGCCGCGGCAGCGGCGACACGGTTCTCACCCACTCACCTTAGTCGCGCCGATCAGCTGTTTATTTCCCCGGCCGCCGGGGGCCGTTACGTCCGCCAATTAACCTCTTTGCAAACTTTCACTCTTGGGCGACAATGCTGCAACAGCCCGTTCGCTTCCCACCCGGCATAAAGGGGCGCCATGTTCCGTCTGATTCGTCAGTTACTTCGACCGTACCGCGGCAAGCTCCTGATCGTCCTCGCGGCCATGCTGGTCGAAACGGCCATGAGCCTGGCCAATCCCTGGCCGCTGAAAATCATCATCGACAACGTCGTCGGCAATCATAAGCTGCCTCATCTGCTGGATGAGATTGTCCGTCCTATGTTGGACAAAGGCAACAAGTTACAGGTTGCAGGACTGGCTGCTGTCGGCTTTATTGTCATTGCCCTGATCGGCGCCCTCGCCAGCTATATCGACAACTACTACACCGAGAGCGTGGGCCAGTGGGTGGCGCACGACCTGCGCATGCGCACCTATCAGCACCTGCAACGGCTTTCGCTGGGTTTCTACAACACCCATCAGACCGGCACTCTGCTCAGCACTATCACCACCGACATCCAGACCATACAGGACTTTGCTTCCTCGTCGACGCTCGACATCCTCATCGACATGCTGACCATTGTGTCGATGCTGGGCCTGATGTTCTGGCTCAATTGGGACTTCACCCTGATCGCGCTGGCCGTCACTCCATTCCTGCTGTTTTTCATCGCCCGCTTCAAAAAGGCGGTGAAGAAGGCCACCCATCAGGTCCGCAAGGAGCAGTCGGAAATCGTTGCCGTGGTGCAGCAGGGACTGGAGTCGATGCAGGTCATCGAGGCCTTCGGCCGTCAGGACATGGAGCAAGAGGCGCTGGCCGAGGTGAGCCAGGCCACCGTCAGCGCCGCGCTGCGAGCGCGCAGAGTCAAATCGCTGCTCTCGCCCATTGTGACCATCGCGACGGCTTTCATCATCGCCATCGTCTTGTGGCGCGGCGCCGCCCTCATCCTGCGCGACATTATGACCATCGGCGCGCTGACCGTGTATCTCTCGTATCTGTCAAAATTCTTTAAGCCGGTGAAGGATCTGGCGACCACTACCAACGCCATCGCGCAAGCGGCTGTCGGTGTGGAACGCGTGCAGGCGATCCTGGAAACCGACACGATTCTGCCCGAGAGCCCAACTGCCTTCGAGCCCCGCTTCCTTAAAGGCGACATCGCCTTCGATCACGTTGCCTTCGGTTATAGCGCCGACAACCCAGTGCTGAAGGACGTTTGCTTCAAGATCGATCCCGGACAGATGGTGGGAATCGTTGGTCCGACCGGCAGCGGAAAATCGACTATCGTAAGCTTGATTCCCCGCTTCTACGATCCGCAGAAGGGAAGCGTCAAGATCGATGGCCGCGACGTCCGCGACTACAAAGTGAATCCGCTGCGCGAGCAGATCGGTTATGTCCTGCAGGACACGGTGCTGTTTCGGGGAACGATTCTGGAGAACATTGCCTTCGGCCGTCCCAATGCGACGCGTGAGGAGATTGTCGATGCAGCGCGGCTGGCCAATGCCGACGAGTTCATCCAGCGCATGCCGAAAGGCTACGACACCATGGTCGGCGAGCGCGGTTCGACGCTCTCCGGCGGCCAGCGGCAGCGCATCGGCATTGCCCGTGTCATGGTGCGCAACAGCCCCATTCTGCTGCTCGACGAGCCCACCGCCGCGCTGGACAGCGAATCGGAAAAGCTGGTAATTGAAGCTCTGGAGCGGCTCATGAAAGGCCGCACGGTGATCACTATCGCGCACCGGCTAAGCACTATTCGCGATGCCAACAAGATTATTGTGATCAGCGGCGGCGTGGTCGCCGAGAGCGGCAATCATGACCAGCTCATGGCGCTGAACGGAATCTATGCGGCGCTGCATCGCACGCAGTTTGACTCCGCAGCCGCCAAAGCATGATGATTTCTCACCACGGAGGCACTGAGCACGCAGAGGAGGATTGAAGAGGATTGAAGAGGATTGAAATGGTTAACTCCGTGTTCTCCGTGCCTCCGTGGTGAAATTCCGGTGAGAAGTATAGAGAATCCCTATGTCCCGTTACCTGGTTGTTCTGCCTGACGATTCGTCGCAGCCGATCCTCGACGCCATCAATCACGCCAGAAAATCGCTGCGCATCAAGATGTTTCTCTTTTCCGATCCCGAGCTATTGCACGCCGTGATCTCCGCTCATCGCCGCGGCGTGAAGGTGCGGATCATGTTGAACCCCGCACGCCGGGATGGCGAAAAGGAGAACAGTGACGCGCGCAAGCTGTTTTCCGACGCTGCCGTCGACGTGATCGACAGCAACCCCCGGTTCGATGTCACCCACGAGAAGTCGATGGTGATCGACGACGAGACCGCCTTCATCCAGTCCCTCAACTGGGAGACGAAGAACCTTACCGTAACCCGTGACTATGCCGTCGTCAGCTCGCATGCGCACGAAGTCAACGAAGTCATCGAGTGCTTCGACGCCGATTGGGAGCGACAGAAGTTCGAACCCGGCGAGAATTCCCATCTCATCTGGTGCATCGGCAATGGCCGGCAACGGATGGGACAGTTTATCGACGAGGCGAAGCATACCCTCTGGGTGCAGAACGAGCGCTATCAGGATCCGGTCATCATCGAGCGTCTGGTGCGCGCCAACGAGCGCGGCGTGAAAGTGCACGTGCTGGCGCGGCCACCGCACAAATTGAAGAAGGAGAAGCTGGTGGAAGCGGTGGGCGGCCTGCGCATCATGGACGACGTCGGCATCAAGGTGCACAAGCTCAAGGGACTGAAGCTGCATGCCAAGCTGCTCTTCGCCGACGACCTGCGCGCTATCATCGGCTCCATCAATCTTTCTCCCGGCAGCTTCGACAGCCGCCGCGAACTGGCTATCGAAGTGCGCGATCAGGAGGTCATGGAGCGGTTGCATACCATCGTGCACCACGATTGGCATAACTCCCGGCCTCTGGATCTGACCGATGAAGGCTTGATGTCCGAATTGGAAGATAGCGACAAGAATGTCGCCGAAGACCTGGCGTTGGGCGAGACCGCAGGTTGAACCGTTCTCCTTCCGCCGGCGGGCTCAGGATTTCGGGCTTCGCGACAGGGGTTGTTTTTTGCCGCCCTGCGGTTTGCTCTGCCACCGTTAGGATTCCACAAATTATTCCATTCTCTTCAGCTCAGCCGGTGCTTAACCTACCCACGCCAGAAGTAAGCCCGAGCTCGCTCGACTTGCAGACATCGTTCCGGTTATGGTGACACAGGGGATCGCAGCGGAGTGACGGCGACGGCAACCAGACAACCACCGCGGCTGGCTGTGCAAGCCTTTTGGCTCACAGCCTCG
>Ga0335074_10007370_pt1 | contig 15242 bp, 18 predicted proteins | sample Lox_Sample_23_FD_206715 | JGI IMG/M metagenome (GOLD analysis project Ga0335074, IMG submission 206715) | Soil microbial communities from Loxahatchee National Wildlife Refuge, Florida, United States - Lox_Sample_2.3 | ecosystem: Environmental > Terrestrial > Soil > Wetlands | place: USA...
GGAGCACTCCAGGCCGGGTACGATCCCGGCCCGGCCGAGGGACACCTGGGCGACCAGTTGCTGGAAGCCCTCCCGGCCAGCGGCCGAGGAGCCGGAGTGGCCCTGGTCGATGTCGATCACGGTGATCTGGTCCGCCGCCCAGCCCAGCGCGATCGCCTTGCCGCGCAGGTCGTACTGCCGGATCGCGGACTCGGTGTTGTGGATGACCTGCTTGAGGCTGGATTGCCGGATGTAGAGCAGAGCCCTTCTTGAGAGATGGGCGGCGGTCACCTTCGACGCCGCGGTATCGGGGAGCATCAGGGTCTCCTTCAGGGATGAGCGGTTACGGGGGCGGGCCGGTGACGGTCCCGGCGAGCGCGACGGCTGCCAGGGCGCTGATCAGCTCGGCGGCCAGTGGTGCCGGGAGCCTGGCCGGCTGGGCCGGGGCGGGGCCGGGCAGCCGCCCGGCCGGCGCCGGCTGCGGGACGGCCAGGCTGGCCAGGGTGCGCTGCCAGGCGGTGACGCCCTTGCCGGCCATCACGCCGAGGCCGAGCGGGAACGCCTGGGCGCGTGCGTGCAGGGCAGCGTGGCGCAGTTCCTCGTAGCGGGCGTCCAGCCCGCCGCCGGGAGCAGTGGCCTGGCCGGCATCCGGGCGGGCGCCCGGTTCAGCAGCCGCGTGGCCAGGTGATGTGAGCAGGGACGGGGACGGGTCATCCTCCTTCCGTATCTCGCGGGCGGGTATTTCCGCGGCTTTTGGAGTGCCGCTCCCGGCGGCGGGCCAGCGCCCGCTCGACCGAGCGGGGGTGCACGCGCACGCCGAAGGCGTCCTCGATCAGGTCCGGCAGCTGCGCCGGGCGCAGCCCGGGGTCGGCGGCCAGGTGCTCCTCGGCCCAGGCGCAGATCTCCTCGGTGAGCTTGTGGGCGCCGCGCGGCCCGGGCCGGGCGGGCACCAGCCCTTCCAGCCCGGAGGACTCCAGCGCGGCCGCCGCGGCGTAGTAGGCCGGGCGGGAGTAGCCGAACGCCGCCGCGGCCTCGGTCACCGGGACGCCGCCCGCCCTGACCTTGCGCACCATCTCGTACTTGACCTGCACCGCGTCCCGGGCGTCGAAGAAGTCGCCGGCCAGGAACTCCGCATCCGCCACCTGCTCGGGGTGCGGGTTCAGGCACCGCGCCTCCGCCAGCGCCGCCTCCTTGGGGTCCCGCCTGCCCTGCTGGCCGGCCATGCCGCCTCCCCGTCCTGACCACTGTCAGAATGATTTTGTCGCAATATGCCGACCGGAGCACGCGCCACTGCCAGTGTGTCGCGATATTTCGCAGGTAAGTAAGCCATTTTGTCCTAGTCATGGCCGGGAACACGATCGGCACCGCCAGGAAGACCGGCATAATCTTCTTGACATTCACGGCGTAATCTTCTTTACGGCACCGGCGCCGTCCTGCTGCGCGCGGAACCGGTCCACCAGATCAGCCAGTGCCAGCAGGCCAGCCGTGCTGAACGGCGCCCTGCCCGCCGCGACTACCGTGAACGGGTCCGCTCCCGCCACGTCGGTCCACCCGGCTGGCAGCGAGAACAAACGCCCGCCCTCGTCGTGCAGATGGACCCGGTCCTCGCCCCAGTTCTGCCGGTAGGCGACGAACTCGAAGTCCCGGCCATACAGCGGGTGGAACGGGTGCGTCACCCGTACGCGACGGTACCGATCATGCGGATCGGGTGCAGTTGACGATGGGGGGCAACGCCATCTGCGAGCGCGTCATCGGGACCCTCCGCCGCGAGCTGCCGGACCGGACCTTGATCCTCGGCGAGCGACACCTGGCCGTGGTGCTCCGCGAGTACCTGATCCATGACCACCGCCACCGGCCGCACCAGTCCCGGCAGCAGCGGCCCCGGGACATCGAGACGCAGCCTGTCTGGGCTGTGGCCGGCCTGCGATCCGTCCGCCGAAGACCCGTGGTCGCGGGACTGATCAACGAATATCACCGCGCCGCGTAACCCCAGCTGAGGCCACGTAACTCAATATTCGAGCGGGACAGGCCCGCAAGGGAAGGCGGGCGGATCGTGTGCGGCGGCGAACGCCTGCAGTTGAACGGGCGCTTCTACTTCAAGCCCACCGTCATCGCCGATCTGGCCAGCGACTCCCGGGTGGTCCAGGAGGAGATCTTCTGGCCGGTCCTAACGGTCCAGCCCTTCGACTCCGGGATGCGAACTTGACGAGCGCCTCATCGCGAGCGTCCTGGCAGCAGTGCGGGATACCGTTTCGCCCCGCCACGTCCCCGACGCCGTCATCGCCGTGCCGGGAATCCCCCACACGAGGACCGGCAAGAAGCTTGAAATCCCTGTCAAACGGCTCCTCCAGGGGCATGACCCGGCACGTGTCGTCGACCGCGAGGCGGTCGACGTCACGGCGCTCCTCGACGAGATCGTCGTCAGAGCGAACGCCTGGAAGGCCCTCGGTCCTCGTTCCTAGCCGAAGCCACCCTCGGACAGCCGATGCTGGATCCGTGCTGATACCACCGCCCCTGGCAGGCCGCTGCGGAAACTGGCCGGGCAGGACTTCGCCGACCCCGACGAGATCGCCCATGCCACCCGGGTCGCCACCGCCCAGCTCAACGCCCGGGCCCGGCCCTGGATCTGGGGACGGCCCGAGCCCAGGCACCGCTCCTGCCGCCGACGTTTTGTGTACGCCCTTTGAGGAACGTTGCACTAGCAGCGGTCCGTTGAGACCGGGTCCCGCAGCGGCGAACCTGGCTGGCCACTGGCGGATACGAGCCTGCCTCTCCAGCAGCAGGATCACTGGCAGGAAACCGCTCACAAGTAGCACCGAGACAGCGGTCAAGCCGAATCTCCATGTGAGGAACACGGCAATTATGCGTATCACTACACCGTTTTCCGCCACATCCACCGCCGACGAGGTCAGCGAGGGGATCGACCTGACAGGCAAGCGGGCGATCGTTACCGGCGGCGCCTCCGGCATCGGCGTTGAGACCGTCGGCGCGCTCGCCCGCCACGGCGCCGCCGTCACCCTCGCGGTGCGTAACACTGACTCAGCCGCGCCCGTCGCCGCACAGCTCAGCGCCGACACCGGGAATCCGCACATCGATGTCAGGCCTCTTGAGCTGACCAATCCCGCCGCGATTGCCGCATTCGTCGCGGAATGGGACGAGCCGCTGCACGTGCTGGTCAACAACGCCGGGGTGATGGCGATCCAGGACCGCACCCTCAACGACGTCGGCTGGGAGGCACAGTTCGCCACCAACCACCTCGGCCACTTCGCGCTCGCGACCGGCCTGCATCGCTACCTGGCGGCGGCCAGCGGCGCCCGGGTCGTGTCGCTCAGCTCCTCAGCCCACCTGCTTTCCCCGGTGGTGTTCGACGACATCAACTTCAGGTTCCGGCCCTATGACCCGTGGCTGGCCTACGCCCAGTCGAAGACCGCCGTGAACCTGTTCGCGGTCGGCGCATCGGCCCGCTGGGCCGATGACGGGATCACCGTCAACGCTGTCCACCCGGGCGCGATCGCCTCGCCGCTGCAGCGGCACGTCGGCGGGAAGCTCGCCACCCCCGTTGAGCTGCGGAAGACCACCGCCCAGGGAGCCTCGACGACCGTGCTGGTCGCGACGTCGCCGCTACTGGTCGGGATCGGCGGCCGGTACTTCAACGACAACCAGGAAGCCACTCCGGCTGATCACCGCCCGGCCACGATCGCCGAGTTGGGCTCCGTGGTCGCCTGTTACTCCCTGGACCGGGACAACGCTGACCGGCTCTGGGACATCTCGGTGAAGGCCGTGGCCTGAGTCCGGCGACCACCAGGTCACGTCGGCACTGGCCGGAGAACCATTAAGAACTCACGATCATGTCTGTGCCATGTGTCGGCTGGGTCGGGCTTGGTGACCAGGGCGCACCCATCGCCCGTGCGATCGCCGAGGTCGGCTACCCGCTGCACGCCTGGGCCCGCCGGCCCTCGTCCCTGGGCGCCCTAGACGGGGCGCCATACACCACCCACGACACTGCCGCCGGAATCAGCGCGGCTGCCGACATCGTTGGCCTGTGCCTGAATGAGGACAAGGACAACCGTCAGCTGATGGTTGACGGCGGCCTGCTGGCCGCGATGCGGCCGGGCTCGGTCCTGGTCAATTATGGCACGGGGCTTCCCGCGTTCGCTGCCGAGATTACCCTGCTAGCCGCCGCCTACGGCATCGACGCGCTGGATGCCCCGGTCAGCGGCGGGCGCGGTCGCTGGGTCCCCTGGTCCGGGGCGGGGCCCAGCCTGCTCCCTGTTCCCGATCGCTGCCAGTTCGTGCTAGCGGCGGTGGCGGGTGCGCAGTTTGTGGGCGGCGTTGGCCGTGAACCTCTGAAACCCGGGAAGCCGCCGGATCGCCGGTCAGGATGGCTGAACAGGCGGGGATGGCGCTGTACGCGGCGTAGCGACCGCCTTGTTCCCGGGAGTCCTGGGCGCGGCCTCCTCACGGAGCCATTGCTCCTGCTCCGGGGCCAGGTCCTGCTGTGTACGGAGCAGTTCTATGGTCTCGGCTTCGAGCAGCCGTATCGTGGCAAGGGTGCGCTCGGCATGCCCGTACGCCATGGCAGTTCCTCTCCTGGTCGCCGACCTCAACGGGGGCGGGTGGGCCAGATCGCTTTGGTCAGCGGATGATGCGAACGGCAAGCGGCGGCGGGCAGCCGCGCTGAACAAGCCGGGCGACCTGATGCCAGTCGACCCGGTCGGCGTAGAGCTCGGCCGTCGCCTCGGAGACGCCAAGGCGCCTGAGTTGCGACACGCGCCAGTTGTGCACGGACGGCTCGCCCCAGTAGGTGGTCTCGTGGTTCGCCTCGGTCGATTTCATTAACCCTCTCCTCCACTCGTTCCGCCCTTCTCAAGCTGCACCGGACGAGGCGGTTCTCGTATCCGCCACCGACGACACAAGATGGCTAGCGCGGAGCTGACCCGCACCCGCTCCCAGTTCCTCAACCAGAGCCTCGGAGAGTGTGTCCTGGGCCGGTGTGACAGTCAGGTGTCGAGCCTTCACGCGGCGCAAAGATTCCCTGCTGATCTCCGGATAACAGACAGTGGCGGGCACCTGCCGTTATGTGTGCCTTCGGGGCGCCACCGTCCGCATCGCGGACGGACTAGGTGACGCGGGCCGCCGCCGAACAGGCAACTCAGGACACTGGGCAGATCAAAACATCAGCCGGAACGGATGGCGGCTGCGCGGGCTGCGCCCGGTGCCGGGCCACAGCGCCGAGGGGCGGTTGGCGCGGGGAGCCACGGTGCCAGCCGGGTAACGCGTGCCCGCATCTCCGTGAACAGCCGTCATTGTCTGGCCTGTTCTGTCAGTTGATTGCCCGGCTGGCGGATATGAGCGCGCCTCCCTTCGCTCGATAATCACCAAGACCGAAGACCGTTAGCGTCCACGGACGCGGCCCCCAGACCTGATTGCCTGCAAGGAAGGAAAGGGATAGCCCATGTCGGCGGAGAAAGAAAGCAACACGGTTTTCTACCGCCTCGCGGCGAGGGCGGCTGGCCGGGTTTTTTCTAACTGGCGTGACAATGCCGCGTGCCGTGAAATCGATCCGGACCTGTTCTTCCCGATCGGAGCGGAGGGGCACGACCTGCTTCGCATTGACGAGGCGAAGCGAATGCCAGCGCCGCGTCGCCGGTCGGGTCGGCCGCCGCCACCAGCAGCAGGAGCAGGGTCTCGGCTGGCAAGGCATCGGCACGCCGCCGGAAGCTGTCTTCCATGCTGCCCGACGGCAGAACCGCGCCCGCCAGGCCGAACCCGCCTGCCAGCTCCGCGGCCGTCAGCCCCCGCGGCAGCTCGAGCAGCGCCAACGGGTTCCCCCCGGTCTCGGCCACGATCTGATCCCTGATCAGCGCGCTGATCGGCACGGTCAGCGCCGCGTCCAGCAACGCGCGCGCCTCGGCCGCTGCAAGTCCTGTTACCACCAGCTCCGGCAGGCCGGACAGTTCGCCGCCCGGGACGCGGGCCGCGAACACCAGCCCCACCGACTCGGCGCCTAGCCGGAGCGCGATGAAGGCGAGTACCTGCGCCGAGGCGTGATCGGCCCACTGCTGGTCGTCGAGCACAGCAGCGGCCGTTCCGCGGCCGCATCGGACAGCAGGCCCAGTACGGCCAGCGCGACCAGGAACCGGTCCGGCGGCGGCCCCGCGTTCAGCCCGAACGCGGTCCTCAGCGCCTCCCGCTGCGGCCTCGGCAGGTCATTGAGGTGAGGCAGCAGCGGAGCGCACAGCTGGTGCACCGTGGCGAAGGCGAGTTCCATCTCCGTCTGCACCCCGGCGGCGCGCACCACCCGGCAGCCCTGCGCCCGCCCGGCCAGGTACTCAAGCAGCGCGGTCTTCCCCACACCCGGTTCCCCGCGCACCACCAGGGCACGGCTTTGCCCCGCCCGTACCGCCGCGACCAGCCCGTCAAGCATCCCACGCTCAACCTGACGGCCGATCAGCTCCACCGCCCGGCCGCCTCCAGGACCCACAGGCACCTGCACATCACTGAAACTACCCCACCTGCCAGCAAGCGCGCCTCACCCAAGGCGTCGGCGGATACCCAGCACTGACCGAGTTCCGCTGGCGGCCGGACCCGGCGCACTACTCGCGCTGGTACTGGTCGGCGGCCGACGGCGGCAGCAGCATCCTGGTGATGATCTCTGCGGCGGGAAAACGCTCCGCTGCTCCGCGCAGGACTACCGGCCAAGCTTGTTCCGGCAGGCGTGGTTCACCTCGTCAACCACTAGAGAAAGGAATGCAGTTCCTCACGCATCGCGCTCATGCCGCAGGTGTACGAGCACCGGCTGGAGAGGGAAGCGAGCGTTGCAGGGACGGGACCTCCGTGCTGCTGGGCGATATCTGCGGCCAGGCGGCAGCCTGAGGCTCATCACAGGCTGTGCCTACTAACGGTACGGCCCGTATAGGTACTCTAGGCGTGCATGCGCGGCTGGAGCACCTCACACCGCCAGCATGCGTAGCGGGCGGTGACCTGCGGGGCTGGGAACCCGTGCGCGGCACTGGAATGGGCATCAGCACCCCCATGCGCAGGGCGATCGGAGGCCCCGCGGGTATACCGATGACTCTTCCCATTCCCTCCAGGATCTTCACCATTTTTGAGGGCACGAGCGAGCTTCAGCGGATGCTGATCGGGCTGGCTGTGACAGGATTGGATGTTCGGTAGCCCCATGGGTGCGGATATGCCGATCGTTGACCCCAGCCGCGAAGGCACCAGCACGTGAAGCCTGCTCCGAAATAGGTCACCCGGCCTCAAGCGGCCGCTGCGCCTTCTCACGGCGACGGGTGGCGCGTCCATCGTCCTCGCTGCCCCGGGCAGCCCTCCCAGCGCCGCAGGCCCTGTCACCTGAGCCGGACCCTCACCGGCCCGGGAGGCCAGGCCGGTCGGCTCCGGGGACCGGCCGGATGACGACAGGCCTGACGACGGGCACAGGCACATAGCCAGCGGATGAAGGCAGGCGCCTGGCGCATGGCACTGGCCAACTCGGGATGCCTGGCGCTCCCTGGCAGGCGTGCGGCGCCGGCACCCTAGGACGTTGCCCGGCGGCTGCCGGCGTGCCAGTCCTCCTCCGTCCCGGCCGCGCCTGGGTCTGCGCTGAAGCTGCGCAGCCGGGGCCGCTCGCGCAGGCTGCGCTTGAGCTCGGCGAAGCCGGGGAAGGCCGCCAGGCCGGTCACGTGGTCCCAGAGCCGGACGGCGTCTTCCGGGGCAGGGAGCCGGCTGATCACCGGGCCGAAGAAGGCCGTGCCCTGCGGGGGGCTGAACTGGATGATCGGCGTGCCGACGTCCCTGCCGGTCAGCGACAGCGCCTCATCGCCCTCGGCGCGGATCTCCTCGTCCCACCGCGTGTCATCCAGCGCGTCCGCCAGCCCGGCGGGCAGGCCGGCCCTGGCGAGCAGCGGCTCGACGAAGGCCCGGCTGCCGCGGACCGCGGGCGTGAGGTCGGCCGCGCCGGGGGAGTCGAAGATCTCGCCGCTGACGGCCTCGTAGAGCGGGCCGACAGCGGCCCGGCCGTGCTCGGCCCGGGCGCGGGCCGCGACCCGCAGCAGCCGCAGCCCGGAGGCGTGCCCTTCCTCGTAGCCGGCCGGGAAATGGGTGTCGTAGTCGATCTGGGAGTTGATCATCCGCAGCGAGATGAACCGCCAGTCGACGGCGTAGTCCCGCTGCGCGGCGACCATGCGCACCCACTTGCTGGTGATCCAGGCGAACGGGCACACGGGGTCGAAGTAGAAGCGGACGTCGGGCTCGGTCATGCTGTCCCCCTGCCGGGTCAGGCCGTCGCGGCCGGCGAGTGCTCGCGCAGGTAGCGGACCAATCCGATGACGTCGTCGGGGACGAGCCGCCCGATGGCACCGCTTGAGTACACGCTGACCACGACGTTACCCGCGGGATCGAGCACGAACCCGGTGGACTGCAGGAAGACCGGGGCCGGGTTGACGAGGGCGCCGGTGAGCGCGGCGACGGCGGGCGCGTCGGCGCCGTAGCCAACCTGGTAGGTCAGCCCGTGCTTCGCGATCAGTTCCGCCGTGGTCGCCTCGTCGTCCACCGACAGGGCGGCGACACGGATGCCCGCGTCCGCCAGCGCCTCGCCGGCCCGCTCGAAGGCCCGCAGCTGCGCGTTGCAGTACGGGCACCAGGAGCCGCGGTAGAACAGCACGACGGCGAAGTCGCCGGCGAACGCGTCCGGTAGGGTGAGCGTCTGCCCGCCGGGGACTGCGATCGCCAGCTGCGGGAACGGGTCACCAGGGTGCAGCAAGGGCATGAGGGTTCTCCTTCTCGGTCACTAGAGACGGCTCAGAGCAGACCCGTCTGCTGGGTATGCGTCGTCCCGGCTGCCGGTCTTACCTGAGAGTTCGCGAAGCCGGGCTGCGGGCCGCGCGCTGGTGCCAGGTTGCGTGGTGAGACGCGGCCACTGCCTCGCCGCAAATAAGCGAAGAGGATCAAGAGCAGTAAGCGTACGAACGTGTGCGGCTGACTCCGTGCCGTCCCGCTGGCACCTTTGACCGTTAGGGAGACCTCCGTGGCAACTGGCTTCGCTGCCAAGACCGCGCTGATCACCGGCGCGGGCCGGCATCGGCCGCGCCGTCGCGCTAGGGCTCGCCGACGCCGGCAGCGGGCTGATCCTGCTGGCCCGCTCGGCCGGGCAGCTGGACGAGACCCGTGCCATGCTGCTTGACCGGGGGCCGAGGCCGCGCGTATCCGCGTTGTCGCGGCCGACCCGCGACGAAGAGCAGCGCGGCCACGCGGTCGGCACCGCGCTTGAAGGGGCCGGGTCGACATCCCGGTCAACAACGCGGCCACCGTGGAACCGCTCGGCGTCACCGCCGCCATTCCGGCCGCGGAGCTGCTGCAGGCGTCCCGGAGCGTCTCCGGGCGTTTCAGTGGTCTTCGGTGACCGCGGCGAGCAGGCCGCGGAAGTCCTCGCAGCACGGGCCGCACGCGGCCAGGTGCGCGGCCACCCCCGGGTAGCGGCGGATCGCGTCCCGGTCGGCGGCGACCAGGTCGACGTAGACGTGCAGGATCTCCATCGCCTGCTCGCACCCGACGTCGGCCGGGTCGGTGCGAAGGAAGCGCTCAAGTGCCGCCCAGCTGCTCATGACGGTCCCAGCCTCCTGTCCTCCAGGTAACCGTTAGCGACCAGGAACCCGCGGATCTTACGGCGGGCGTCGAAGACCGCCTTGTAGATCGCGTTCCGGTTGGTGCCCAGGCGGGCCACCAGGGCGTCCAGGGGCACCTCGTTGAGCACGACCGCCACGAACAGCCGGCGCTGGTGCTCGGTCAGCGTCTCCTCGACGGCCTGCCGGACCGCCTTCACCAGCTCCGCCTGCTCGGCGTCCTCACCCGGACCGGCCCCGAGCCGGTCCGGCAGCCGCGCCCATTCTTCAGCCTCAAGGCGCTCCGCCGGATGCCGCCGCCAGTAATGGCGCCCGAGCTTGCCCGATACCTCAAGCACCACGAACCGGTACGCCCACGTGGTGAAGCGGCTCTCGCCGCGGAAGGTCCCCAGCTTGCCGAGGATCGCCAGCATCGCGTCGTCGGCCGCTTGATGAGCCAGGTCGTCAAGCTCCAGGCCGGAGATCCAGGTTCCCGCTTCCCTGCGCCGCAGTTCGCGCACAGCGCCCCGGACAAGCATGGCGTGCAACCGGGCAAGGGCGCCCTCGCGTACCGCGCCCGTCCCGTTGAGTGCGCAGATCCATTCGCTCGACGCGTCATCCAGCGCCGGCGCCGGATTCCCGCACGTGTCCACCAGGGCAGCCTATCCGCCACGCTCTTCACCAGACCGGATGAGGTGACCGTCACGGGGAGAGTGGCCCGTCCGTTCGGAAGACTTTGATCTTTCAGTCCCGAACGGATGGGCTGGCTCGTGCCGGTAAGACGTCGCCCCGCCGACGCCCTTCGCGACCCGGCGACCGTTAGCAACAGGAGCCCCAGTCTTTATCGAGCGCGGCCAAGTCATGCCTCCAGGCGGAGCCCCGGCTCGGCCCAACGGCAAATTGACGGCAAGACGGTTCAGGAACCGAGGAATCTCTTCAGCGCGGTGATGTGCGCCTGGCTACGGGTTGCAGGCGAAGGCGCGGCCGGGTCAGGAACCAGGGTGGTCACAATGGCGTCAGGGCCAGCCATGAGCGCCACAGCCTGATATCCCCTTGCATGCTGATGCCGGTGTCCTCGGCCGGCCGCCTGCGGAGCAGGGCGAGTAGCAGGTCGGTCGCGGGCCCGGAGAGGGTAAGGTCCGCGTTGCCTGAGCTGCTGGACCATTGCACGCCCTTGGGGCTGCCGAGGACGGTCCAGGTGTTCTCCGTCAGGTTCGGGTCGGTCGCCATCAGCGCAAGGCTCGCCCCGGCGGGCAGTGAGGGCGGCCGGCCGAGGGCCTGTTCGTCTGCGAGCCGTCCGAGCCACTCAGAGATGCCGTCGGCGGCCAGCCCGGCCGGCAGTTCGTAAGGGGCGCCGAGCGCGATCGCGGCGTCAGCCCGGTGAACCGTGGCTTCGTGCAGCCGCCGCCTGATCCACCAGACGGCGGGCCTCGGTCCCACGAACGTAGACACCTCGGTGCCCGGGCCGACGGCGTCGACCGCGGCAAGCAGGGTCAGGGGGCTCTGCGTAAGCCACCGGATCGCGCCAGGGGCGTCAGCGGGCGGCTTGCCGTCCCTGACCAGGCGCGGGTCCAGGCTGGCGTCGGACCGGTCGGCGATGATCTGGGCGGCCCAGCGGTCGCCGCGCCCGACGTGGCGGAGCAGCTGCAGGAGCGTCCAGCCGGGGCAGGTCGGCACCGGCACCGACCAGTCCGCATCTTGCAATAGCTCACCCAGCATCCGGTTCTGCCCGGTCAGGGCTGTGGAGTAGTCGTCCACTGGACCTTCTTTCTGGCTGCATGGCGGGGTTTGCCCGCCGCCCCGGCGGTTGTCAGTGAGCTCAGCGGGCGGGTGCGCGGACCGCGTGCCTCCAGCGTCGAACGTGCCGAGGATCCCGTAGTGACCATTGTCGGCCTGGAACGCGTACCGGGTGGCGGGTCCCTCCTCGATGACCGGGAGCTCGCGGCGGCCAGCAGGAAGTCACCGGGCTCGTTTCCCTTCCCTCGGCAGCCTCAGGCGCCAGGAACGCCGGCTTCACGCTCATGATGCATCCTCCGTGATTGCCGGTTAACTCGTCTACCTGATGAAACCCGCCGGCTAGCCACCTCCGCCAGCGCTGCGCGGGCCAGGCGATCCGGGGCTGGCGGGTCAGGAGAACGCGGAGGCGTAGTCGGCGGCGAACTGCCCGAAGGAGCGGGCCGGGCGGCCGAGGATGGACGGGACGTCGTCGGTGACCCACTCGGCGTCGCCGTCGGCGGTCAGGGCGAACGCCTGGGCGTTCATCTCGGCGACGGGCACCGGGACGCCGGCCCTGATCATCGCGTCCCTGTTCTCCTCGAAGCTGAGCTCGGTGTAAGTGATGGCCCGGCCCAGCAGCTTCGACAGGACTGCGGCCACGTCGTAGTTGGAGACCAGTCCCGGGCCGGTGAGCCAGTAGGTCTTCCCGGCGTGGGGGGCGGGCGAGGCGGCGATCTCGGCGGCGACCGCGGCCACGTCGCGGGCGTCGACCATGCCGGCGCGGCCCTTGCCCGCTGCGGAGCCGAAGCCGCTGGTCGCGGCGATCGCGGGGGCGAGCGCCAGGACGTTCTGCATGTAGGCGTTGGACCGCAGCAGCGTGTGCGGCAGTCCGGAGGCGGCCAGGCCGGCCTCGATCTCGGCCTGCCCGCGCCGCCGGGCGATAGGCGAGTCGGCCGATGCCTTGCTGCTGGCCTTGACGACGTGCCCGGCGCCGGCCCGTGCGGCGCTGCCGACGACGTTCAGCTCCTGGCCGGGCACGGCCGGGCTGACCAGGATGACCGCCGTGACGCCCGTCATCGCGGCGTCGATGAGCGTCGGCTCGCTCAGGTCTCCGACGGCGATCTCGGCGCCGGCGTCGGCCAGTGCCCTGGCCTTGCCGGGGTCGCGCACCAGTACCCGGACGGGCAGCTCCCGCTGCCTGAGCAGGAGCGCTGCCTCGGTGCCGACCTTGCCTGCGGTTGTCACGAGGATCATGGCGAAGCTCTCTCAGCTAGGAAATGGGTTGTGGCACCCACTGTGCCCGACTTGAAGTGGGTTGTCAAACCCAGAAAGTTGGTATGCTGGCAAACGTGACAGACGATGTGCAGCACCGGCCGAGGCTGACGCCCAAGGGGGAGCGGACCCGCGCCCGGATCGTGGGCGCGGCCGCCCGGCTGATCTACGAGCGGGGCGTGGCCGGCGCCACCCTTGACGACATCCGGGCCGCGGCCGGGGTCAGCGGCTCGCAGCTGTCTCACTACTTCGCCGGCAAGGACGAGCTCGTCCAGGCAGTCATCGACTACCAGGCCGGGGTGATCGTCGGTGGCACCGAACAGGCCGGCCTGGCCACCGGCGAGGGACTGCGGGCCTGGCGCGACATGGTCATCGCCGCCGCTAGGAGCGCCGACGGCAAGGGGGGCTGCCCCCTGGGGTCGCTCGGCAGCCAGCTCGCCGAGACCGACCCCCAGGCCAGGGCCCTGATCGCGGCCGGCTTCGAGCGGTGGTCAGCTGTCATCGGCGACGGACTGCGCGCACTGCCAGCCGCAGGGCACCTCCCGGGCGGCATCAGCACCAGTGACCTAGCGGTCACCCTGCTCGCAGCACTTCAAGGGGGACTTCTCCTCGCGCAGGTCCAGCGCGACACCCGCCCCCTCGAAACCGCCGTCGACACCATCCTCGCCCTCGCGGGCGTCACCACGGCGGTCTCCGCTCCAGTTCATGTAACCTCGGGTACTGACCAGCCTGCGGGCGAGGAGAGCCGGTGAGATGACCTGCGGGGGCTGACAGTGAGGTGACCCTGCCCGGTGCTCGCGGAACCTCGGCCGGGACGCCGCGAGCACCGGGACCGGGGCCTGTCAGGACGGTGACGCCGTACGACGGCTGCCGGCGTGCCAGTCCTCGTCGATGCCGGCGGCCCCGGGGGTTGAGGCCGGACGCGCAGCCGCGGTCGCTGGCGTAGGCTGCGCTGGAGTTCGGCAAGCCGGGGAAGCCGGCCAGGCCGGTGACGTGGTCGCAGAGCCGGACGGCGTCCTGCGGGCTGGGGAGCCGGCTGATCACCGGGCCGAAGAGCGCCGCGCCGTCCGGCGGCTGAAGTGGAGGATCGGCGTGCCGACGTCCTTGCCGGTCAGTGCGAGTGCCTCGGCGCCCTCGGCGCGGATCTGTGCGTCCTGCGCCGTGTCGTCGAGCGCGTCCGCCAGGCCTGCGGGCAGGCCAGCAGCGGCCCGGCGAACGCCCGGCTGCCCGGGCCGTCCTCCGGGGCTACCGGTGGCCCGTGCTGCCGCGTCCGTGGGCGGCCCTTCTCGGCTGGGGGCCTGGTTTCCCGAGCCTGGTCCTCGTTGCGGTCCGCCATCTGGTCAACGAGGCGCGTCGGCCGATCAGCGTCCGGTCCATGATGTCGGGGCCGTACTCGACGCCATCCGGTCCGGCGGGTCGTCCGGCTCCATGAAGTGGGCTGTCGCGTTCCGCGGCGGGATGCCCAAGGCGCCCCCGCGCAATCCCGGAGTTGCCTATGTGGGGGACCAAGGTCATGCAGATCTTCCAGGGCACCAACCGTTAGTCGCAGTGCCGGGTCTCCGTTGCTGGCAGTGGCGTCCGGGTCGTGTCCGGAAGATCTCGCGTCGGCTTGGCGTACCCGTTCGATTGCCGGGCCAAAGATCTCGCGGGTCACCGTCTCGTGGTAGCGCTGCATAGACATCATGAGCGTGCCCTCGTCGCTGCCCTGCTCCAGTGCATCTACTGCGGCACGGTCATGAACCGCGTAGTCGCGGATCGCCAGCGATCTCGCCTTGGCCTGAGCAGCCTGCACCTTCCCCAAGCCCGTGTTGAACCGCCCGGATGGCTTCTGCTCTAGTGACAGGCGGGATCCCCTTGATCGGCCGCGCCCGGAGCTGGTGGCAGATCGATCTGTCCCGGCGATATGGTTTCAGGTCTGTGTAGTGCCAGGGCCCCGGTGGCCTGATGTCGTCGGCAGGTCGGTGCCCGGCGGCCTCTGGGGTCCTCTCTCCCGACGCGTACAGGGCGATCAGGCAGTACGTTCGTCGCATCGGCCGCCGGGCGTAAGTGAGCGTGAGGAGCCATGATGAGCGGGGCGTCCGAAGTCCTGGTCGGGGCGGTCGTCGCGGTCGGCGGGTTCGTGATCCACCTGTTGACCGGGCTGCGCGCGATCACCCGGCCGAACCGGACGCCGGCCTCGCGGGTGGCCTGGACCGCGGCGATCATGTGCCTGCCGGTCATCGGCGTTGTCGCCTATCTCTTCCTCGGCGAGACCAGCATCGGCCGCGAGCGGGCCCGCCGTCTGCGCGACGCGGACAGTCGCCTGGCGGCACCGGGCGGGGCGGGCGCCGAGCCCGGCGATCTGGTCTCGGCGACCGTCTCGGACCTGTGCCGCTCGATCAACGGCTTCGGTCCGACGCCGGGCAACCGCATCGTGCTGCTGGGCGACCCGGGCGCTGGCCCGGCCGAGCCGGCACGCGACTGCGACGCGGCGATCCAGGGGCTGATCGAGGCGTTCGATGCCGCGACCGAGCACATCCACCTCAGCTTCTACATCTGGCTCGACGACGACAACGGCGGCCGGGTCGCCGACGCGATCAGCGCGGCGGCGCGCCGGGGGGTGGCCTGCCGGGTCATGGCCGACGCGCTCGGGTCGCGCGACTTCATCCGCGGCCCCCGCTGGCGCCAGCTGCG
>Ga0335074_10007371_pt1 | contig 15241 bp, 15 predicted proteins | sample Lox_Sample_23_FD_206715 | JGI IMG/M metagenome (GOLD analysis project Ga0335074, IMG submission 206715) | Soil microbial communities from Loxahatchee National Wildlife Refuge, Florida, United States - Lox_Sample_2.3 | ecosystem: Environmental > Terrestrial > Soil > Wetlands | place: USA...
TCTACCAAAGAGGGTAAACTGTTGCCCGAATGTCACTCACGCTGGAAGTGGTGGGTCGTACCGACGTCGGCCGTGTGCGCCCGTCCAATGAAGATCATTACGGTTACGACGAAGGTCTCGGTATCTTTGTAGTGTGCGACGGCATGGGCGGTCATGCCGCGGGCGAGATCGCCAGTCACATCGCTGTCGAAAGCGTGTTGGGGTTTTTTCACGAGCGCAAGCCCAGCGTCGACGATAGCCGCTACCTGCAGGACGCTCCCCTGGGCGCGCGGCTGCTGGCCGAGGCGGTGAAGAAAGCGAACGATGCGATCCTGGCCTACGCCGACGAGCACAAGAACACCTCCGGGATGGGCACGACACTGGTGGCCGCGCGTTTTGCCGATGGCGTCTTCAGTATTGCCAATGTGGGTGACAGCCGCATTTATCTGTTTCGCGAAGGCCAGTTGCTGCAGCTGACGGAAGACCACTCGCTGGTGATGGAGCAGGTGCGCCGCGGCATGATCACCATGGAGCAGGCCAGACAATCGTCGGCGCAGAACATCATTACCCGCGCGCTCGGCACCGATGAGAGCACCCTGCCCGATCTTGGCGAGTTTCCGGCGCAGAGCGGCGATATTCTGCTGCTCACGACTGATGGCGTGATGCGACACGTGGAGGATGATGAGATTCGCAATATTCTGCTGGACCTACCCTCCCTGCAGGCCGCTTGCGACACGCTGATTGATGCGGCCAACGAAGGCGGCGGCGAAGATAACTCCACCTGCCTGCTGATCCGCGTACGCAACGGAGCGGCTGCCGTGGATGCAGGAAACGGCGCCCGAGCCTAACCAATGAGGTCTTATAGCGGCACTCCTTCGACTCACCTGTCCCCTTCCGGACGGCCGGCTCGCTCGGATGACAAAGCTTTCCGCGAGACCCGGGGCGCCCGGTCGAGTTCACTCTGCTAAACTCAAACGTGGTGCAGTCTTCCCTCCCGTCGTCACCGCAGTTCACACGGCCAAATCCTTCGGCTTTATCGCCGGAAACGAAGCCAGACAAACCCATAGCTTCCACTAGCCTCTTTGTTTACTTGATCGCGATTGCCTTGGGCTTGTTCTCGGGATGGGTCAATCAGCAAGTGGATGACGCGCTGCTCACCGCGCTATGCGTGCTGGCGTTCAGCATGCTGATGGGTGTGTGGAAGAAGCAGCGGCCCTGGCGATGGCTGCTGCTGGTGTGGATCGGCGTGCCTATCGTGCTGGCTTATTATCAGTTTGTCGTGCGCTGGCCACACAATCGCGGTCAGGTCTACGCTGCGTTTCTGCAAATTCTGGCAGCAAGCGCGGGAGCGAATGGCGGGCATTTCATGCGCGAGATGATCGATCACGTATTTCTGAAGCAAGATGAGTAATCCAGGTTAACGTCCAATGAATCTGGGGCACTCGACTACATCTTCATCTTCATTTCCTCGCCATCGGTGTTGGCGTCCATCCGCATTTCCATTCCGCCCCAGATCTCGTTTGGAGCTTTGGCGTTGGGATAGACGTGAGTCATCCAGCCGAAGACCACGGGAATCCACAGGCCGTGTGCTGCTTTACATGCATCTTCGGTGTGGATGCTTCCTTGCATCCCAAACTGCGCGTGCGGACCAAACTGCTCATCGAAGGGCAGGCTTCGCGGTCCGCCACAGAAGTCCACATGCCGATGCCAGGGAGCAATGCTGAGCGGCGCGATGGCATTCAGCTGCTCCGGCGTGGCGTCCTGCGGTGCGGTGTACATCACGCCGACCGCCTGCATGCCTTGCGGCGTGCGCTTGTAGAGGATCGATCCTGGGCGGTTATAGTTCACGTGCTGCTGCTCAAGCCGGGCATAGCGATAGTTAGTGTAGTGGACTTCGTCGCCCATCTGGTTGGCGCGACCAAACGGCTTATAACCGTCGCCGAGCGCCGTATTCACATCGGAGTAGCGCACCAGCACCTGGCGGGCAGCAATCAGAATTTCTTGCGCCCGCTGCTCATCGCCCGGCTGCGGTGTACCTTTAACCGACATCTGCATGTGATTGCCCATCATCATGGTAGGTACCGGCGTGTGGTCTGATTTGCCGCCGTAGTAATGGAGCAACTGCTCCCAAACGGGAAACTGCTGGGCCATCAAAACGGCTATTGATCCGATCAGAACAAGACCGAAAATCACGGCAAGACGCTTCATCACGACACCTCGACGCCGCACTTGCTGTTGCGGAGATTGGCGCAATCACCAGTGCGGTACGTGAGAGCGGGTGGTTTGGTTCCCGGACGGCCTGGGATCAGCATCGGGAAGCCGGTCAACATAATCTTGGATTACGGCTGAATTCATTGATAGCACTGAGATTAGCTTGTTGAGCGGGTCGATCCGCATCGATCATCCGATGTCAGACGGCTGGTTTCCTTGCTCTCGTTGACTTGATTGCCGGGTCTACGTAAGATTCGCCTTACGTGGTAGGTCAGAAAATCTCGCATTACTCGATCCTGGAAAAACTCGGCGGCGGTGGCATGGGGGTGGTCTACAAAGCCGAGGACACCCGCTTGCACCGTTTCGTCGCGTTGAAGTTCCTGCCCGAGCAGGTGGCCGGCGAACCGCAAGCGCTCGCTCGTTTCCAGCGCGAAGCCCAGGCCGCATCGGCGCTGAACCATCCCAATATCTGCACCATCTACGACATTGGCGAGGACGACGGCAAAACTTTTATCGCCATGGAGTATCTGGAGGGTGAGACGCTGAAGCGCCACATCCTCGATCGCCCCATGGAGCTGGAAAGCATCCTCTCGCTGGGCATCGAAATCGCCGATGCGCTAGACGCAGCGCACAGCAAAGGCATCGTCCATCGTGACATCAAGCCTGCCAACATCTTCGTTAGCAATCGCGGTCACGCCAAGATTCTCGATTTCGGCTTGGCCAAGGTAACCGAGGTTCGCTCGGCCAGGCTCGGCAGCGCGGCAGCTGCCACTAATACCGTTACCCAGATCGTCGACGAGCAGCACCTCACCAGTCCCGGCACGGCGATGGGTACCGTGGCGTACATGTCTCCCGAGCAGGTGCGGGGCAAGGAACTGGACGCCCGCACCGACCTGTTTTCACTTGGTGCAGTGCTCTATGAAATGACTACCGGCACGTTGCCGTTCCGGGGCGAAACCTCCGCGGTCATTTTCACGTCGATTCTCAATGCGGTGCCCGTTGCTCCCGTGCGATTGAATCCCGCAACTCCTGCCGAGCTGGAGCGCATCATCAACAAATGTCTCGAGAAGGATCGCGATCTGCGGTACCAGTCTGCTGCCGAGTTGCGCGCGGACCTCAAGCGCCTGGCCCGCGACAGCAGCAGCTCGAAGCATGCTTCGGTCACCGTAGCCTCGGAGCCAGCGCCCTCAAGCGCGTCGTCAGTTGCGGCCCAGCCGAGTGCGCCTGCGGTGACCACTCCCGCGCGCGGCAAGGGGGCGCACGCCGGCCTGAGCGCACCGGACCGGTACATCATCGCCGTGCTGGTACTCATTGCCGCCGGATTCGCCGCATATCGCTTCTGGCCGCGTCAGGCGGCCGAATCGACGCCAGCCAAAATCACCAAGATTACCGAGTGGAACCGGACCATACAAAGGCCGATCCTTTCGCCCGACGGACGCACCATCGCCTTCACCTCGCCAGTCGATGGCTATGACCAGATGTTTGTCATGCTAACCTCGGGTGGCCGGCCGCTTCAGTTGACGAAAGACGAAGGCAACAAGTCTCCGCTGGCGTTCTCCGCTGACGGCAACGAGATTTTCTTTGGTCCCAGTATTGGCGAGTACGAAATCTGGTCGATTCCTACGCTTGGGGGCTCTCCTCGTCGCCTCGCCAACGGCACTGCGGTTGCTCCCTGCAGTGACGGGCATTCGTTGTTTGTCGGCACTTACGGTGGCCAGATCCTTCGCACCGACCCCAGCGGAGCGGCGCCCGAGGTAATCGCCGAATATTCTCGTTCCAAGACCAACGCCGGTTCAGCGTACTTGGGATCGACAGTGTCCGAGCCCTTTTACGGGCTGCTTGCCTTTCCGGACTGCAAAAGTTTGTTGATCCTCGGACACGGCGGGTCGGGAACGGTAGTTGACAGGCTGGATGTCGACACGCGGAAATCTATCAGAGTGGGAGAAATTCCAGATACCCTGGGCCGCGCATCCTGGGGAAAGCCGGGCAACACTCTCTACGTCAGCCGAACGGTCAAAGGAATTACAAACCTTTGGCAGTATTGGCTGGCTGATGGCTCCCTGAAACAGATTACCTTTGGTCCCGGGCCCGATCTAAGCCCCCTTGGCGACCCAGCAGGCAAGGGCGTGTATTTTGTCAACGGCCGGTCCGCCGGCGTCCTCACTGCCTATCACCCTGCAACCAAGCAGGCCGTTGACGTGGTTAGCGACCTCGCTACGCAGCCGTCGATCTCGCACTCTGCACGGCAGTTCGCCTACATCACCGTGCCGGAGCCTGGACATCAGGAGCTTTGGATCGCTGACATCGACGGTGGTAATGCGAAAAAGATTCAGGGCTCGAACGCCGATCTTGAGACCCTGGCCTGGTTAGCTGACGATTCTCAATTTGTCTTCTCGGAAGTGAATGGTGAGAACAGTCGTATCTATGCCGTCAACGCTGACGGTAGCAATTTGCGTCAACTGCTGGCGCAATCAGGCCGCGCCGATTTCGCGGCGGCGATTCGCGGCACTACTTCCGTCGTCTTCACTACCTATCACGGTAGCGACGTACAGAAAGCTACGGTATGGAAGCTCGATCTGAAAGACCCGGCCGCTAAGCCGGAAGCTTTGTTTGAAGGCTGTACTGGTACGATGGATGTTTCTCCCGATGGAAACTATATCGCGGGGCCGGTACTGTGGGGTTCCAATCCCGGTTTGTATCAGTATTCCTTACGCGATAAGAAGTGCACGGCGCTCAAGCCCGGTCTGGCCAGCTACTTCTTTCTTTACGCGCGTGATGGAAAGTCGTTTCTCTTCGAAAATACGGTCCACGGACAAACTTCCATCTTCCGCCAGGCCTTGCGCGACGGCGAAGCCGTGGGCGAGCCTCAGCACGTTCTGACGTTTCCCTTTGCCGTGCGCGAGGACTTCGCCGGCAATGCCTCCGAGGTTTCGGAGGACCTCTCGGTGATCATCTACGCCCGTCCGAGCGGACAGGAAGACCTTTATTTCCTGAGCAACCACTGAACGCCGCCCTCCAAGCTGCGCGGTCGTCGTGTACTGTATCTGGAGTGCAGTAGAATTTCACAATCTCCAACACAACCAACATGGCACAATCTCAAATCGCCCTTTCAGCATTAGCCAAGCTCCGCTGCAACTTTGTGGGAACCGTTCTTCAATCCGCTGACCAGGAATATGACAGCGTCCGTGCGCTGCACAACGGCCTGATCGACAAGCACCCGGCTGTCATCGCGCGCTGCCGAAACGAGGCTGATATAGCTGCCGGCATCGCGTTTGCGCGGGAACATGGGCTGGAGATTGCCGTTCGGGGAGGCGGTCACAACGTCAGCGGGCGCGCCAGCGTCGAAGGCGGCATGATGATCGATCTTTCGCTGATGAAGGCGATAACGGTTGATGCCGCGGCGAGGCGTGCGATGGCGCAGGGCGGCGTCACCTGGGGCGAGTTCAATCGCGCGACGCAGGAGCACGGCCTTGCGACCACCGGCGGAGTGATCTCCACTACGGGCATCGCCGGACTGACGCTGGGCGGCGGTTTCGGCTATTTGGCAGGGAAGCATGGACTGGCTACCGATAATCTGGTTGCGGCAACGGTGGTCACGGCAGAGGGCAAGACCGTTCGCGCCTGCGATTCCGAGAATCCCGATCTCTACTGGGCGCTGCGCGGCGGCGGCGGCAACTTCGGCGTTGTCTCATCGCTCGAGTACAATCTTCATCCGGTCGGACCCACCATCATGGCAGGCGCCATTGCCTGGCCGCTTGCGCAGGCGCGCGGGGTATTGCGCTTCTACCGCGAGTTCGCCGAGTCGGCACCCGATGAACTCGCCTTGCTGGCAGGAGTTGGTCATGCGCTCGATGGTTCGGGCGCGAAGGTAGCCATCATCGGCGCCGCGTATATCGGAGCCATGACCGACGGTGAACGAGTGCTGCGTCCGATCAAGGAGTTCGGCACGCCGCTCCTCGATATGATCCAGCCGACGACTTACTGCGACCTGAACGGCATTTACGATGTCGCCTATCCCAAAGGCATGCAGTACTACTGGAAATCGAATTTCCTCTCGGCTCTGGACGACGACGCGATCAACATCGCAATCGATATGGTTGAGCATTGTCCTTCACAATACAGCGGCATCTTTCTGGAGCACTGGCACGGAGCTGCGGCGCGCGTGGCGCATAACCACACAGCTTTTCACCATCGTCGCCAAGGCCACAATCTGCTGATCCTTTCGCACTGGCACGATCCTGCGACAAAGGAGGACAACGTCGCCTGGGCGCGCCAGGGCTTTGCGCGGCTGGAGCGGTTTTCCGCCGGAGCGCGCTACGTGAATTATCTTGACCAGGATGATGCGGCGGACGTGGAGGGACCCTTCGGCGCGAACTATGCAAGGCTGGCGCAGGTCAAGGCGAAATGGGATCCGGGAAATATCTTCCATCTCAACCAGAATGTCCAGCCCGTAAGCGAGTGACTCGTGGCTGCCTCATTGCGGACGTCTAGCGTGCAACCGGGCACGGCTGAATAGAGCAACGCCACTCTTTTTTGAACTGGATTTCGCAACGACTATACAGGCGACTGGACGGGCAGATGAGCGCGAATGGAAGAAGAAGTATCGCGGGGGTTGGTTGCAAAATACGTAGATGAAGTTTTCGTCATCTAGCTTCACTCGCCGATTCGCTTTCGCCGGCCCCGCTCGCCGAGCGCTGCGTACCAATGATATCCGATGGTGACCTGGATTCCGTTGGCGGATGGGTTGCTTGGCGCCGTTAGGATGTCGGAATCTCAGCGGTAGTTGCCGGCCTGCCCGGCACTGGGGGTACTTGGAAAGAACATCATTGGAGACGCTGCTACCGTCGAAAAGCGACCACTGGCTACCAAGAAGCCAAAGCCGAGCACGCCAAGCTACAATAGCAAGATATCTTGTACCCACGGTGTGCGATTTGAGCTCTAGCTTGCAAGGGAAAGGCGAAGTTTGTGTGATCCACACGGCCTCATTATTTACACCCCATCCCAATCTCAGCGATGAAGTGAATCGCCACATCGTGCAATCGGAGATTGAAGGTGGGGTGTTCCTCAAAGGTCTTCCACCAGCCACCGTGTTGCAAATTCAGACACAGCACCACTGTTATACGGCGATAACTACGTCGGATCGCTCTGTGCTGATCTCAGGCCATCCCAAATACTGCCCAGAACCTGTTCTGGTGGCCATCAATGGTTCCACTTGGGGTGGCTCGATGCTCAAGTGCGGCTTCGTAGGACGGGGAATGCACCTGGAATTCGCTCATCCCCAATATCGGACGCCAATTACCACCTCGCGTATTCACGAGATCCGTGAATCCACTCAATCCCGCCACGCATTTCCAGTCAGTCGATCCACCGTTCGAAGCTTGAAGACGAGGGTCAGGTATTTACTAGGGCAAGCGATAGCACGTCGTTCACGGGACGTCTTGACGGCTCTCCGGTTGACGACGTAAACGGTGACGTCCGACGAGATGCCTTCGCCACGACCTCTGCTCGATCTATTCAAAGCACCCAACAAAGAAGAACGGCGCCATGATCGCCGACTCCGCCGACCAAGGCGTCCGGCAAGCCATTCCGGACGATCACGCGATTCACGACCTTAGCATGGAGCGCTTTGGTCGGAGATGAGCACTGCGGCGGCACACTGGCGCATGCAAAAGCCGCCCGGCCGTCTTCGTCACTGGCCGCATCCATCGTTCTTCGCTGAAGCCGAGCTTCGTACGGCCGATGCCGCCTTAGTGAGCCATTGCCGAGGTGCGAGGCTCGCTTTTGGCGCTCTTGGCGCTCTTTGCACTCTTTGCACTCTGTTTCGCGCCGACGGTCGGAGCCACCTTTTCCGCCTGCTGCAGGTGGCTTTCCAGCACCGGAAGGGTGTTTTCGGCCCACTGCTTTACCGCCGGGTCTTTCAGAGTTGCCGATTCACGCTTGAACTCCTCCACATCCTTCTTATGGTCCGTGACCATGTCTTTCATGTAGGCCTCGTCGAACGCGTGGCCGTGCAGCTTGGCCAGACGCTCCCTAGTGGCCGCGAAGGACGGCTCCAGCGCGGCTGGCAGCGTCACATGCTGTTCTGCCGCCACCTGCTTGAGCTCATCGTCGGCCTTGGTGTGATCGGTAACCATGCGCTCGCCAAAGGCCTTCACTTCCGGACTCTCCGCGTTCTGCTGCGCCAGCTTTCCCAGATCAACTTCGGCCATGTTGGACAGTGCCGCCTGATCCATGAAGCGCTGCGTTGTCGGCGAGACCGCTTCATTCGAGGTTGTGGTGGAGTTGGTGTTCGACTTACTGCTGTTGGTTGGCTGCTTGCTCTGCGCGGCTGCCACACCGAACAGCAGAAGCGATGCCGCCAGGCTGAGCAGAATGTTTCGCGTGATATTCATTGCTCGAATCCTCCAAGATGCTTTTCAATAAATTCGTCGCAACATACGCTTTGAGGTCTCACCACAACGGTGAGTTGTCTGATAGCAGATAGCTATCCTTACTGCCAGGGATGTACCACGGGCCGACCGGGGATGTAGAGACCCATTTGCTGCGTCTTCCTGAGTGAACTCAATCTCTCTCCATCTGCCACACGCGCAACTGTTTCCCTTCGGCCAAGTAGTGAAGGCTGACCTGATCACCGGGTTTGAGGTTAAGCATGCTAATGCGTCCAGGCACGCTGAATTTCACATCCTTTCCATGGCTCTTGAGCAGCAGCGTGTTATCAGCAATGTCGGCCGTGACTACCTCGCCGGTAATGTGTTGCCAATCGCCAGCGGCCTCGTTGGGCGCCGTCGGCGAAGCCTTAGCCGTGTTTGTCACCGCAGCCTTGGTCTTCACATCCGGCTTGGGGTTTGCGACTACGGAGAAGGCAAAGACAAATACGAGACCCAGCGGACCCAGAATTTTCGTGGTCGTCCACATATGTTACCTCCTTTCGCTGCGACCGCAACTATTCCTGCAAGGCGAAGTGGTCGCGGCGGTTTTGCTGCCAGCACTGAGGCGAATCTTGGGTACAAAAAGGTTTTTCCTTCCCGTAGCTGACCGTTTTAATTCGGTCAGACCTGATGCCGAGCCTAACCAGCGTGTCTCGCATGCTGTCGGCGCGGTTATCTCCCAAGGCCAGGTTGTACTCCTCAGAGCCACGTTCATCGCAGTGCCCCTCAATGACCACCTTGAGATCGGGATACTGATTGAGGAACTTGGCGTCGGCCTCGGCCACCTCCTGCTCGTTGGAACGAATTGCGTAGTTGTCATAATCGAAAAACACGTCCTGCATGTACTTCGCAAACAAGGCGCGCTCGTCGACCTTTGCCACCGGCTTAGGCGGCTCAGTTACCGTGACCCGGGCATCGGCGTTCTCGGTGCCACCAGGTCCTTTAGCCATCAACTGATACGTCGTGGAGGTTAGTGGGGTCACGGTGCGCGAGCCTTCCGCCGGCACCGTACCGATTCCTTGCAAAGTGATCTCGGTGGCGTTCTGCGTCTTCCAGGTCAATTGCGAGGTTTGCCCTTGCTCGATGTTGTTGGGAGTTGCCGTTAGCGACACCGTAGGAGCGAGAGTCGGCGGTGGTGGTGGGGTAACCTTCGCAACCGTCGCCTTGTGGCAGCCTGCCAATACCAGCGTTCCGGCCACAGCTGCCACGGAGAGATACCGAACAACACTTGTTCTCATTCAATAGCCTCCGAATAACTTCCAAAACAGAGGATCCGCTATTCACGGGAGCCGTTGTGTGTTTCTTTTCTGCGATGAGAGGGCATGCTGGCCGCACGGCTAATCACGAACTTGCCAGAAGCGGAGGGCAAGAACGGATATGGCGCGGCCAACATGCAGACGGCCCCATCTGATCGTGGTTCCACATCTGAATAGACGCCGGCGCACATTAAGCAGCGGTTGAGACAAGATTAAGTTCTCTTAATGTGGCGGGAGGATGCGGCTTTTCCCCCTCCGTTTGCATCTCTCGTGTACTGCCGGCAATGCCGCATAGACAGAGCCTGTCCTAGTGGTGGGAACGATCAATACACGGCGCGTTCAACGTGGTGTCTTCGTACTTTCAACTCTCGCGCCGTCAAGTGTCACGGTTTTCCCCTAAGCCCTGCTCAAACGCTTGCTTCCATATAATGTCTGAAGCGCACGAACACGCAGGACGATAGAATTCTGAGTGCTCGTAAGAAGAGGTATACGTATTGAAAACAAGCAGTGCTGTTGTCACGGTTGCAGTGGTGGTTTTTGTATCGTTTGCACATGCGCAAGGCGTGGGCGGCGGAGTTGCACCAAGCAGTGGGATGCCATCAAACGTGATGTCTCCGCAACTGAAAGATGTGGGAATCGATCAAAAGCTGAATTCACAAGTTCCGCTGGATCTTTCTTTTCGAGACGAAACCGGCCAGCCGGTCACCCTGGGCAAGTACTTCAGCAATCGTCCGGTCATCCTGTCGCTGGTTTACTTTAACTGTCCCATGCTATGTCCGGAAGTGGTTCAGGGCATGAGTCATACATTGAACTTGGTCAAGCTTGATATGGGCAAGGACTACGACGTACTCACGGTAAGCTTTGACCCCAAAGATACGCCGCAATCGGCAGCCGAGAAGAAACAGGCGTGGCTCAAGGGCTTGGACAAACGCAACGACCAGCAATCCTGGCATTTCCTCACGGGCAATGCAAACTCGATTCAAGCCCTGACGCGGGCAGTCGGTTTCCGCTATAACTGGGATTCCAAGACGCAGATGTTCGCACACGCGACCGGAATCATGGTGCTGACACCTGAAGGTAAGGTGTCGAAGTATTTTTACGGGACAGAATATTCGCCCACAGACTTGCGGTTTGGGCTTGTCGACGCCTCCCACGACCAGGTGGGCAGTGCCGTGGATGAGATTTTATTGTTCTGCTGCAAGTACGATGCGGGAAGCGGACAATACGATCTGATCATAAGCCGGGTGTTGGCGATCGTAGGGGGAATAACAATCGTTATTCTGGGGGCTCTCCTGCTCATCCTGTTTCGAGTCGGCGGCAAGAAAAAATCCGCCAGTTTGGCGCCCATGTGAGCCGGTTCGCGCCGCTACCGCCCACCCGGGCGCAAACCGTTGCCTTGTGGGGTCACGCCTCAAGCGTGTATCGCGGCTGCTGCAGGAACAAGCGGAAAGGACACGCGAAACACGCTGCCCCGGCCGGCTTCGCTCTCGACCTGGATGCTTCCGGCGTGGGCGTTGACCAGGGTTTGCACTAAAGCCAATCCCAACCCGGCGCCGTTCACCTCGCGAGAGCGGGCCTGATCGGCTCGATAGAACCGTTCGAAGATGTGCGGCAGCGAATCCTGCGAGATCCCCACGCCGGTATCGCTGACTTCGAGCAATGCGTTGTCTCCATTTGCCAAGACCGACAATCGTATGCTGCCGCCGTCGGGAGTGAATTTGAGCGCATTGTCCGCCAGATTAAATACGATTCGTTCCAACCAATGTTTGTCCGCCTGTACGTAGATGCCAGCCTGGCAGAGCGCCTGCAAGTCCAGGGAACGGCTAGTGGCCAGTACGTTGAGGTGCTCGCAAACCCGCTGCGCAATTTCGCCGAGATCGACCCGCTGCAGTCGCATCGGCATTTCGCCCGCTTCGGCGCGCGCCAGCACCAGCGCGTCTTCCACCAGAGCGCCCAGTTTATCGAGTTCCTCAATCTGGCTTACCAGGACGGCGCGATACTCTTCTGGTGCGCGCGCGCGCAGTAACGCCACCTCCGCTTCCCCACGCATGGCGGTCAAGGGAGTGCGTAACTCATGAGCAATCGCCGAACTGAACTCGCGCATCTGCTCGAAAGCGCGGTGAATGCGTCCAAAAGCTTCGTTGAAGGTGGCGGCCAGGCGGTCCAGTTCGTCATCCGTTCCACGCAAGGGCAGTTGCCGGTCCATCTGACGAATATTGATGTCGTGCGCCGCGTTACGCAAGGATTCGACCGGACGTAAGGCCAGCCTGGTAATCCACCATCCACCGCCCCCAGCGAGCAGGATTGCAAGCGGGACCAAAGCAAGAAAGCTGTGGATAAATTCGCGCCGAGCCGCATCCAGGGTTCCCAGCGAGGTGCCTACTTGCAAGAGAAACAGCCGATGATCGTTGCCGCGAATAACGCTGCTGTGGATGCGGACATGAGACTGCCCATTTGATCGATCCTGCAGGAATGGATTGTTGGCCAGGCGCCGAGTTTCGGCGGGAGCCACCTCAAACCCGATGCGGCTCATCTCCGGGGACTCAATGATCAACTGACCGCTGCTCACGTCATAGACGCGAAAGAAACGCGTTGCCGCCCGAATGAAATCGGTCTCTCCAGGGTCGTTCTGATTGTAGACAAGCTGCGGCGTGCCGTTCTGGAATTGAAAATATCCCCGGAGCCCAGCGGACACCTCCTCCAGTTCGTTGTTCACTGCACGGTTCAGCTGTTGCATGCGGGTGTGATAGAAAACGAAGCCAAAAATAAGCAGCTCAGCGGCGAAAAGCCCTGCATAGATGAGCGACAGTCTCGTCCTGATGCCAACGCGTTTCACACTGCTTTGTCCGTGAGAATATATCCCACTCCGCGAACCGTGTGGATCAATTGAGGCAGGAAATCCTTGTCGATTTTGTTGCGCAGATGGTTAACATGCACATCCACCACGTTGGTATTGCGGTCGAAATGAATGTCCCAAACGTGCTCGACAAGCATGGTGCGCGTTACCGGACGTCCTGCGTTGCGGACCAGAAATTCCAAAAGCGCATATTCCTTGGCGGTCAACTCGATCGCCCGACTGCCGCGGACCACGCGCCTGGTGGTGACGTCTACGACGAGATCCGCAATCCGTAGTTCCGAGGGCGGGCGCTCGCCGCGGCGCAGCATAGCGCGCACCCGCGCTGACAACTCGGAGAAAGCAAACGGCTTCACTACGTAGTCGTCGGCGCCAAGATCGAGGCCGATTACTCGGTCCTCAATCGTGCCGCGCGCCGTGAGGATTAAGACAGGCTGGCCCGGGTCCTTCTTCCGCAGTTCGCGCAGCACCTCCAGTCCAGGTAGTTTGGGCAGCATAAGATCGAGGATCACCAGGTCATAACGAACCAGCGCGGCCTGGGCGAGCGCTCTTGCCCCATCGTGGACCGCGTCGACCGCGTAGTGTTCCTCTTGCAGCCCCTTCTGAATGAAACTGGCGACCTTCTTATCGTCTTCTACTACCAGCAGCCGCACCGATTCCCGCCGTTCTGGCTCAAGCTTTAACCGCCAGCACGCAACAGAGTACTTCCATGCCTGCGGCACGCGCAATCGCGTAACTGAAAAAAGACCTAACCATCCAGAAGGACCGCCCTTGGTTTCAGCTCCGTAACCGCATGAGCCACGCGCGCAAAGGCTTCTGTCCCATCCTTATCGTTGCGTGACGCCAGTGTGACCTGCGAACCCGTTTTATAAGCCAGAACGCGGTATCCGTCGTATTTCTCCTCGTACACCCAACCAGCCCGGTCGAGAGGTTTGGCGACCAAGGTTGCCGGCATGGGTGGCACGCAAAACGGAATGGTACCGGCGCCCATCGGACACAGATTAAATGAAGAGTGGCCGCCAGGGTGGGGATTATGATCGCGGGCCGGCAATCCTGAACGGAGCGGCAGCGGGAGTTGAGTGCGCGTACGCTGGTGGGTCGCCGAATATTCCCGGAAAGCTGCGTAACATCGATCGTGCAACCTAGATCGGTCCTTGATAGCGCCGCAGCCGTATCGCCGCTGCAAGGAACAAGGCGGCAAAAAAGAGTCCGATCCACAGATCCGGCGAGCCTAAGAATCTCAAGGGTGTGAGATGGGTCAGGGGACCGAGAGGCATCATCTCTCCATGCGTGATGTCGGTCGGTGCGCCTCCTCCGATCAAGCGTCCCAGGGTTATCTCGATGACATCCGTGGTATGGAAGACCAGCTCCTCGATGGCGCCAATGGCGACGACTGGCAATGCCGCCCACAACAATACGGCGCGACGCGCCCAACCGGATACCAGCATCACCCAACAGAAAACCGGGAGGGGCCAGAGCGCGTGGGCGGTCAACAGGTGGTAGAGCAATTGTCCCCACATCCGAACTACTCCCAACTCTCCCCAGAGCAACCCAACGCTATAACCGCTGGCCGCCAGTGCCACACTGTTCAGCAGCAGCATGATTACCTGCATGGCCACGGTGACGGCGAAGGTGAGCAAAGGTAGAACGACGAGCAGAACACTGGCTTTCGCTAGCACCGTCGTAGCATCCGATACCGGCAGCGATTTCCAGAAAAGGATACTGCGATCGCGGCGCTCGCCATGCAAGGCGTCGGCGGAATAGAACAGGCTCATCAGGATCAAGGTGGCCATCATTACGCCGGCTGCGATGTCATAGGGCGTGGCGATTGCTTCCCGGCGTTGCATCGGAGCCATCGCCGATAGGCTGCGCATCAGCCCCGGCAGATGATGGAGACTGATCAGATAGCCCAACAGGAATACGCCGGCGACCGCCAGTTGACCGAGATAAATCCAACGATTTTCCAGAAGTTCGCGCCGCACCGACCAGTACATGGGGCGGGTCGCGGACAGGACCGCCGGGGTTGCGCGCTGCGTCTGAAGGGATTCCGACAGCGGATTGGATTGAGTATTCATCTGCCTGCTCCTGGTGGCATGCTTTGAGCTCCGATGATGGCAACGAAAAGATCGGCGATGCTGGGGGTGCGAACCTCACCGAGGCTGGCAAGCTGCCGGCGATCGAGGCCGTCAAACAGCAGGATGCTGCGTCCCAACATCTGTCTTTCACGAATCGGCTTGAGCGCCCGCGCTGCCGCGACCTTATCCGGGTTCACTGTCAATTCCATGTAGCGCGCTTCGATCTCATCCATACTGCACGCAAGCACGATGCGGCCGCGGTCAATAAACATCAGATCGGTGAGAAGGTGCTCGATTTCTTCCACCTGGTGGGTGGTGACTACGATGGTGCGGCTGCGATCGTAATAGTCGTTGAGCAGCGAATCATAGAACTGCTTGCGATACAGGAGGTCGAGGCCAAGCGTTGGCTCATCCAGCACCAGTAATCTCGCATCAATG
>Ga0335074_10007372_pt1 | contig 15241 bp, 15 predicted proteins | sample Lox_Sample_23_FD_206715 | JGI IMG/M metagenome (GOLD analysis project Ga0335074, IMG submission 206715) | Soil microbial communities from Loxahatchee National Wildlife Refuge, Florida, United States - Lox_Sample_2.3 | ecosystem: Environmental > Terrestrial > Soil > Wetlands | place: USA...
CTGCTGCACGACGCGGTCGAAGATACCCCGGTGACGACCGAGGACATCGTGGCGAAGTTCGGCGAGCAGGTGGCGCACATCGTCGAAGGCGTGACGAAGATCGACAAGATTCAGTTCGCGAACCGGGAGGACCGGCAGGCGGAGAACGTCCGCAAGATGCTGCTGGCGATGGTGAGCGATGTGCGCGTGGTTCTGATCAAGCTGGCGGACCGGTTGCACAACATGCGGACCCTGGAGCATCTGCCGCCGGAACGGCAGCGGGCGATCGCGCGGGAGACGCTCGACATTTACGCGCCGCTGGCGCACCGCCTGGGCATGGGAAAACTGCGCGGCGAGCTGGAGGATCTGTCTTTTCGCTGGGTGGACCCCATCACGTGGGAACAGTTGCGCGAGGCGGTGGAAGCACGGCGATCGGAGGGGGAGCAGTTCCTGGCCGGCGTGGAGGGCCTGCTCTCGGAGCGACTGCACGAGAACGGGATCAAGGCGCGCGTGGAGTGGCGCATCAAGCGGCTGTACAGCATCCACAGCAAGCTGGTGAAGTCGCAGACGTCGATCGATCAGGTGTACGACCTGCTGGCGCTGCGGGTGATCACGTCCAGTGTGCAGGACTGTTATGCCGTATTCGGAATCATTCACAGTATCTGGCGGCCGGTGCCGGGGCGCATCAAGGACTTCATCGCCATGCCGCGTCCGAATTTGTATCAATCGCTGCACACAACGGTAATGGGCGAGGGCGGGCACCAGTTCGAGGTTCAGATCCGCACCGAGGAGATGCACCGCGTCGCGGAAGAAGGGATCGCGGCGCACTGGAAATACAAGGCGGGCGGATCGCCGGTCAGCGCCCGCGACGAGCAGCGCCTGGCATGGGTGCGGCAGCTGGTGGAATGGCAGCGCGACATGACCGACCCCAACGAGTTCCTGTCGACCCTGAAGATCGATCTGTACCCGGAGGAGGTTTACACCTTCACGCCGAAGGGTAAAGTTGTTGTGGTCCCGCGCGACGGCACCCCCATCGACTTCGCGTACACCATCCACACCGAGGTGGGGAACACTTGTGTCGGCGCGCGCGTGAACGGACGCATGGTGCCGCTGCGGACGAAGCTGCGCAACGGCGACATCGTCGAGGTGATCACGCAGAACGGGCACACGCCGAGCCGCGACTGGCTGACCTTTGTGAAAAGCCCGCGGGCACGCAACAAGATTCGCCACTGGCTCAACGAGCACCAGCGAGAGCGCGCGATCGAGATCGGACGCAAGCTGCTGGAGCGCGAAGCGCGAAAATACAAGGTTGGGCTGGCGCAGTTCGAGGAGTCGGACTACGCGCGAGTGGCGGCGGACTACAGCGTGGCAACGCCGAACGATCTGTGGGCGGCGATCGGGTTCGGCAAGTATTCGGCGCGCCAGGTGCTCAACCGGCTCGCGCCCGGGCTGGTGCACCAACAGCAGGAAGCCGAGGCCGCGACGGCTCCGGCAAGCCCGGGAGCGGCAGCGGTACAGCGCGCCGCGGCGGCGAGCGGAACGGATTCGCTGATCGTGGAAGGGCAGAACGAACTGCTGGTCTATCGCGCGCGATGTTGCAATCCGATTCGCGGCGAGGAGATTATCGGTTACGTCACACGCGGCAAGGGCGTGGCCGTGCATGCGCGCAGCTGCCCCAATGTGCAGAACCTGCTCTACGAGGCCGATCGGCGCATCGCGGTGGAGTGGGCGCGGTCATCGGAAGACAAGACGGGGCCGAAGCAGACCTACCCGGTGCGCTTTACCGTGCACTGCGACGATCGGGCCGGAATGCTGAAAGAGATCACGGCGATCATCAGCGATGAGAACGCGAACATTCGGACGATGGAGACGCACCTGGGCGATGCGGGCGACGCACAGATCCAGTTCGTGATCGACGCCGAAGACGTGAGGCACCTGACCCGGCTGGTGCAGGCGCTGCGCCGGCTGCCAGGCGTGCGCGATGTGCAGCGATCGCAGAAGCTGTAACCCTAAACCTGCGCTACCGGCGGGATGATCTCCTCGATCTGCGGAATGTCGGCCCTCTCTCTGCGACCGACGATCCAGACACCGGCCAGGATCAGCACGCCGCCGGCGATGTCTGCCGGGCTCATGCGCTCGCCGACGATCACCCAGGCAAAAACAGCCGTCAGCGGCGCAACGCCGAGGAACAAAATGGAGGTGACAGTGGTGGGCAAGTGGCCCAGAGCGTAGGTGAGGGCGAAATAGCCGCCCACTTGGCAGACGAGGCCGAGTCCGAGCAGGGCCCCGAGCGGACCGGCGCCCTGCACCACGAGCGATAAGTGCCCGGCCATCGCCCACAGCAAGAGCGTGACAGCGCTGGCGGTGGTCGAAAGCGCGAGGAGCAGACCCGTATCGTGTTGTTCGCGCAGGCGGCCGGTGATGACGAGATAGAGCGCGAAGCAGATCGCGGCCAGTACGGCGAGGCCATCGGCCGACGAGCGGGCGATCGTGAGATGCAGGTCAGCCGCGACAATCAGGCCGCTGCCCACCGCGCCGACGAGGAAGGCAACCCAGAAACGCCGCGAGGGGAGGCGCCCGGTGAGAGCCCACGTGAAAAGTCCCACGAACAGCGGCGCAATATTGCTGAGGAAGGTCGCGTTGCCAGCCGAGGTATGCATCACCGCGGTGTTCCAGAAGCCGATATCGCCGGCAAAGAAGACGCCGCCGGCGATCGCGATCCAGAAAGTCCGGCGCGCAAGGCGGCGGCCCGAAGAGCGCTGCAGCGGCAGCACGGCCCACAGTACCGGCACCGCGATGAGCGTGCGATAGAATGCCGAGCTGACCCCCGGCATCCTTGACCATCGAACGAAGATCGCCGACCAGGAGATGGCGATCACGCTGCCGGCCAGGGCGCAGAATGCGGCCAGCCTTCGTTCGGTGCGCATAACGCCATAGTACGCAAACGGGCGCGGCATGAAACCTGCAGCGTTCACAGATAGCGGCGTACATGGTGCCGGTATTGTGCGAAGGCGCTGCCATAGTGGCTCTGCAGGAAGTCTTCTTCGCGCAGGACCTGGCGGTGAAGAAGCCAGAAACCGGCGATCAGGTAGGCCAGCAGGACCCAGTGTGGAAAAATCAGAAACTCGCCGATGAGCACGAGCGCGAATGCCAGGTAGATGGGATTGCGGGTTACCGCAAAAATGCCGCCGGTGATGAGGCGGTCGGGACGGTCAGCGTCAATGCCGACGCGAAAGCTTCTGCCGAAAGAAATAAGAGCGGCAAGAAAGATCGCCAGGGCGATGAGGCAAAAGGCGACCCCGAGCCACGGTGCGAGCGCCAGACGGAAGAGCTGCCGGTGCACGGGCGTAGGCAGGTGCAGGGCTCGGGCCAGGACCAGGTAAAAGTAAAACAATACGAAGGGCGGGATGATGAAGTCCTTGCGATCGATGGCTCCGAATTTGAAGGCGCGGATCCCCTGGCGGCGCATGAGCAGCGCGCGGGTGAGGACCATCCCAACCAGAAGGACGAGGGTGAAGGCCGCGATCCAGGATGGGATCATGGATAGTCGAGCGCGCGCGCTTCACTTGCCGCCGTGCGCGGTGAGCTTCACTTCGATATTGCCACGGGTCGCGTTCGAATAGGGGCAGACGCGATGCGCGGCGGCAACCAGCTCTTCGGCCCCGGCCTGATCCTGCTCGGGGATGGTCACGTCGAGTTGAACCTGCAGGGTAAAGCCCTCGCCCTTGCCTTCGTCAAAGGGACCGACGCCAACCTGGGCTCGCACTTTCACGACGCCGGTCTTCTTGCCCGCCTGTTGCGCCATGTATTCGACGGCACCGCCAAAGCAGGCGGCATAGCCAGCGCCGAAGAGCTGCTCGGGGTTCGTCTTATCGCCCTTGCCGCCCATGCCCGGCGGCAAAGCGAGGTCGTGATCCAGCAGCCCGTCGGAACTGCGCACATGGCCGTGGCGCGCGCCTTCGGCCGTTACATCGGCGGTGTAGAGAACCTGCATCGACAAGAAACCTCCCGTGCGATCTCTGCTGATGATAACGGAGCAGATGTGAATTTTCGGGGTTCGGTGCAGGTGCGGGGTGGACCCCAGGTCACACCTCGAGCCGGCCCGACTCGATCGCGCGCAACAGATCCTGCAGCTCCCCGGGCAGCGGTGATTGCAGATGGATCGGCTTCCCGGTGCGGGGATGCGCGAACTCCAGCTCGGCGGCGTGGAGAAAATTGCGGTTCAGGGCGAGACTTTCCGGCGCAGGGTCCGCGGTTCGCCGGCCAGGGATGACCATGAGCCGCGCGGGCGCACCATAGAGCGTGTCGCCGACGACGGGGTGGCCGATGGACGCGAGGTGCACGCGGATCTGATGCGTGCGGCCTGTCTCAATGCGGACGGAAACGAGGGTGAAGGAGCCAAAGCGCGAGCTGATCCTGCGCAGCACGGTGTAGTGCGAGACGGCGGAGCGCGCTCCGGTCTGGCGGCGCGTGGTCATCCTGGTGCGACGCAGCAAATCGCGGGCGATGGGGGCATCGATGGTACCCCGATCCTGCTTCAGATGGCCATGAACGAGCGCCTTGTAGATTTTACGCATCTGCCTTTGGGCAAACATCTCGGCGAGGCGCGCGTGCGCAGCGTCGTTGCGGGCGATGACGATCAGGCCACTGGTTTGTTTGTCGAGGCGATGAACGATACCTGGGCGCTGCTCGCCGCCGACGGAAGAGAGCGAACGGTAGCGATGCAGCAGAGCGTTCACCAGCGTGCCGCCTTCGCCTTCAACCGCGCCGGCTCCGGTATGGACAGTCATGCCGGCGGGCTTGTCGATGATGGAGAGGTCGTCGTCTTCGTAAACGACCTGGAGAGGGATATCTTCGGCAAAGGCCTTCAGCGGAGGAGGAGCGGGATCGCCGAGGACCTCAACGACTTCGCCGCCACGCAGGCGGTACGAGACCCGCGGTAATTTGCCGTCCAGACGAATTTTTTTCTGCTCGATGAGGAGCTGCACGCGTTCGCGGCTGATGCCGCTGAGCTGGGTGGTCAGCCAGGCGTCGAGGCGCTGCTGTGCCGCCTCGGCCGGCACCTTATGTGTGACGGTCATGGTGGCTTATGGCTTGCCCGGCCCGGTCAGCCCGGGAATCCAGGAGGGCAGGTTGGGCTGCGGAGGAGGCGGAGGGGGCGCAGTCGAAGGAATCCAGCCGCGCTGGACGAGCCAGTTGCGCAGCAGTTCCGGCCAGGTAGAGAGGGGAATGATGGAACCACAGAGCCCGCAGCCGTGGTTGGCAAAGTCGTAGATGTGGAGTTCGGCGGGAATGTGGTGTTCCTCGAGCGCGCGGTAAAAGTCCAGACTATTGGCAACGGGGACGGTGGGATCGTTGGTGGTGGCGAATAGGAAGGTTGCCGGAGTCTCATCGGTCACGGCGAATTGGTTCGAATAGCGGCGCTCCAGAGCGGAATCGACATGGGGGCCGAGTAGTTCCATGCGCGAACCGGCGTGTGCCTCGGGCGGTGTCATGCTGATGACGGGATAGGAGAGCACCATGAATGCTGGCTTGCAGCTTTGTGCATCGGCTGCATCGGGATGCTCAACAGGGACGACATCGCCGTCGCAGTGGGTGCCCAGGGTGGAGGCAAGGTGGCCGCCGGCGGAGAATCCCCACACCCCGAGACGTTGGGGATCGATGCCGTATTCGGCGGCGTGCGTACGGATGAGCCGCATGGCACGCTGGCCGTCCGCCACGGGGGCAGGAAAGTGGTACGGCGCGACGCGGTAGTCGAGCACAAAGGCGGGAATTCCCTGGGCGTTGAGCCACGCCGCGATCTGCACGCCCTCGTGACCAATAGCAACGTGCTCATAGCCCCCGCCAGGGATGACGAGGACGGCGGTGCTGGTAGAGCGTGTCTTCGGGAGGAAAGCATACATGCGGGGGATGTCGGCTTCGGCGTGTCCGAGAGCGCCGGGCACGCCGTTCGGCCAGAGATAGATGGGGTCCGGCATTCCCGGCGGGAGTGGTTGTGCTTGCGTGAGAGCGGTCACGAAGAACAGGAAAGCCAGAGGCAGTCGCCACTTCATTGCGAACAGTATAAGCAGTGGGCGATCAGGCCAGGGCTTTCTAAGCCGTGGGCTTCTCATCGGCGACCATCAGGGTGGGCTTCGGACTCCCGAGGAGCCAGGAGATTCCACCGAACAAAACAGCCACGATGCACAGCGTCTGGGCCAGGGTCAGCGCGCCTCCCAGGACCGGGATGCGCGTCGGATCGCCGCGCAGGAACTCAAGAAAGAAACGGATGAGGCCGTAGAGGAACAACCACGTGCCGGCGATTTCGCCGTCGCGACCCGATCCGCCGGGGCGGCCCATCCACAGCAACAGGAGGAAAAGCAGAAATGAAGTCCCGGCGTCGTAGACCTGAACCGGGTGGAGGCTTACTCCCAGGGGGACGCGATACCAGAGGTAAGCGACGGGGCTGCGATAGACGACGCACCACGGCAGGTGGGTCGGGGTGCCCCACGCGGAGCCGCCCAGGAACGCACCGATGCGGTTACAGGCGAAAGCGATCGCTGCGGCAGGCGCCAGTGCATCGGCGGTCTTCAGGAGTGGCAGGCCAGCGGACATGGCGTAGAGAAGTGCGGCGAGCAGTCCGACGAAGGCTCCGCCGAGCGCCAGCCAGATATTGGGCGTCGTCAGGAGGCCGAGCAGCCAGAAGGGATGCTTGCGGTAGACGTTGGGATCGCCGAGGATCAGGACTATGCGCGAAGCAAAGAGCGCGGCGAGAATCGCAACAAGATCGAGGTTCCAGACTTTGTCAGCGTTCACGCCCGCCCGTTTCGCCGCAAAGACTGAGACGGCGAGCACCAGAACCAGCGCCAGGGCCGTGCAGGCGCCATAGGTGGGAATCGCAACGTGGCCGAGATGGAGAAGAAGCGGATGCACGCGGGGATTGGCGTGAATGAAGGAGAAGGACCGACCCGCGGGGCCGTGGGGCGATGCGCCGGTGAACCCGTCCTAAGACGGTGGGAACTCTCCGCGGTTCTTTAGGCATTCCGGACTGGCGGACACTGCGCACCGAACCGATTTGTCGAGTCGAGCTCCCTGTTCAATGAATGTAGGTTCAACCAGCGTTGACCGCCCTCACCTGCTTTGCAGGCCGGTCTCTTGAGTGGATGCTAACGGCATTGCCGGGAAATTGGCAAGGGAAGGAGTTTCCCACCAATGGGTCAATGGCACACTTCCGTGCCATTTCGGCAAGAGCGCAGCGATGGCCCCAATCCGGGAATCAGGCGGCAACGGGCTGCAGCATCGGGCTGAAGGCGTTACTTCACCCCCTTGTTTGGATCCCAGACGCCTTCGAGCTTCCGCACGTACAGAATCTGCCCGATGTGGTAGGCGTTGTGCATGGCCACGTGCTCGACGAGCGAAGCATTCTCGGCGAGCTTCGTGTCACCGGCTGTTTCCACCGCCTGTTCCCAGGCGGACATCACCTGATCGAGCTTGTTCACCACGTCGTTCCATTCCGCCGGCGTGAAATTGTTGAAAGTTTCATCATTGTTGCCGTCGTAGGGGCCGGGCTTGATGCCGTTGAAGCGCTCGAGGGCGCGGCTATCCCAGAACCAGAGGTGGTAAGCGAGCTGCCCGACCGAATGCTGGCCTTTGCCCGGAGTCCAGTTGGCCTGGTCGGCAGTGAGTCCGGCGACTGCGACCTTCGCGGGCACAAACCAGTCTTCCTGGGTATGGGTGGTTTTCAGCTGCTCGAGCAGAATGCCGCGCAGCGTCGTGGGCGGTTTTTGGGTTTGCGCGAGCGCGGTCAGGGGAAGCGCGAAAAACAGAAAAAACGCAGTTCTGATCATCGGATCCTCAGGGTGCAGCAGTGGGCAGACGATACCACGCAGGCGGTCGGAGTGCCCATGACCAGTCATGACAGCTGTGACGAGTTGCGTCCCCCCGGTGGCGAATGGGCAAGGCCGCCAGCGCACGCCCGGGAAGCTGTTTCCGGAAAACGGTTCCTATCCCGCCTTGCGCTCTTCGCCGAGCACTTCGTCGAGCATGCCGCTGAGCGAGTGGGCGCGGCTGCGAATGGACGCGACACTGTCGCCGGCGCTGGTCACGGCCGCATAGCGTTGTTCGAGGCGGGCCAGTTCATCGGCGAGATTCAGCGCCGCGAGGACCGCAACCCGCAGCGAGTCCACCGTGCGCCCCTGCGAGGCAACGGCGCGCATCTTGGCATCCACCGTTGCCGCCAGGCGCTCGACGTACTCGCGGTCGTTGCCGTTCAGGCGGTAGGTCTGATCGTAGATGTCGACGGTGATTGCGTTGTCGTCGGACATATTGGCGAACCCTGTCAGGCGATCTCTTCGATCTGTTTCAGCAGCCGTTCCACGCGCTGGCGAACCTGCTCGCGTTCGCGCTCCAGCGTACGCAGCTGTTCTTTGGCCTGTTCCAGCAGGGAGGATTGCGCATCCAGCAGGCTCTGCAGCCGCGCCGCGCTCTGCTCGGCTTCAGCGCGGGCTGTGCGCTCGCGCTTCACCAGCTCCACGGCGCGCACGATGCGCTCTTCCAGAGCGCTGAAGTCGTCGGCAGGCGCGGGCGCCTCTGTTTCCTGCACGCTCAGCGTTGACATTCCGGGATCACCTCGATCATTCTTCGCGCAGTATAGCGCTCCGGACGCAGGAAAAGCCGGGGCAAATGAGCGACGCCGCTGGTGTCGAGGCCTTCTGCCGTCTCCTACTTCAGTTCCGTCTCTTTCGATCCCTGAAAAACCTCTTCGTTGGTACCGGGCCGCCCCACGTCGCCCTTGTGCGGACGATTGGCGTGGGCGCGGATCTGTTGCCCCAGAGTCACCTCAGGCATGCGCTCCATGCCGTGCACGTCGCTCTCGCCCGGCCGGTCGCGCCGGGAATGCCTCGTGTCCCACTGGGTTGCCTTTGAATTGCCTGGAGAATCGGATTTGTTCCCGAGCTGGACCATCTCTCTCCTCCTTACCTGAGGAGAGGCCTCGACTGCCCTCGCCGTTGCCTGCACCCGGCAATGGCGGCGGCGTGGGCTCAGTGGACCATGGGCCTGAATCGGATGAAGAGGAAGACCGCCGAGCCGATCATCGTGAGTAACAGCAAGACGAGCACGGCGAGGGCCGCTTTGACCAGCGATCGCATCGAGCGCACATCTTCAGCCAGCTCCGTCACTTCGAGCGCGTTGCGCTCCGTGGCCTCGCGGGTCTTCGTCATCGTTTCTTCGATCCGCTTGATCTCAACAGTCTGATCCTGAACAGCCAGGCGCAGATCGCGGTGCGAACTCTCCAGCGCTCCGACGCTCTGCCGGACTTCGCTGCGCAACTCGGCCGACACTGCAGCGGAGGGCTGCGACGGGCTGCTCATTTCCAGCAGGCGCGCGACATAAGGCAGAAACGCCCGCAACTGCAGCAGCGCTTTCCACATAGGGTTGTGCTCCAGCTCTCTTGCTGAGGGGAGGCCGAGGGGGACGGTCTCCAGATCGGTTTCGTCATCGGAGACCGCGCCGCGGCGAACCGTCTTTTGCTGGGCCAGCGCGATCAGCCTGTCAACAGCCGATTCTCCTGCGTTCCGATCCATAGGTGTCCTTCGATCACTATAGTCAAAGCCCGAGGTTGGGCTCCATGGTTCTTTTTCGGGAGTTAACGAAGAGGTACCCGGGCGGCGCAGCAACAAAAACGTGCGTCCGCAGCCCAGATCCGCCCCGTTCCCAACGTACCGCGGTCTCGTGCCGGACTGCCCTCGGCTGGCGGCGGCACGTGGGTTTACTGGTGCATAATGGCAGCAGGGGCGCATTTCGCGTGAACCTCCCCAACTCCATCACGATGGGCAGGATTGTCTGCATTCCTGTCCTCATCTGGATGCTGTCGCCGCGCTTCCCGCACAGCAGCTGGCACGGCGAGCAGGAAGTCATCGCCTCCCTGTTTTTCATCCTGCTTTCGATCTCGGACGGCGTGGACGGCTATCTGGCGCGCAGCCGCGGCCAGATCACCACCATGGGCATGCTGCTCGATCCGCTGGCGGATAAGCTGCTGATCACCTCGGCCTACGTTGCGCTGGTCGAGTTCAACCCGCATGTCGTGAAGGCGTGGATCGTGGTCGTGGTCATCGGGCGTGAATTCCTGGTGAGCGGGCTGCGCTCCATCGCGTCGACCGAGGGCTTCACCATCGAAGCCAGCGACGTAGGCAAGCTGAAGACGGTCATCCAGATCGTATCTGTCGTCGCCGCGACCCTCGATCATGGCTGGTACGAGTGGCACTGGGGCTGGTTCATCATGCCCGTCGATCTCATCGCGGTTGTCGGTATCTACTACACGGCGGCCGTGTCGATCGTCTCGGCGATCGATTACTTTGTGGCCTTCTGGCGCAAAATCGATAAGGCTACCGCCAAACAGCGGAGCCGCGACAACGAGTTTGTTCTCAGCCGCAGGAAGAAAAACACGACCCCTGCGGCCCACAACGCAACGCAGCCGTAACCGCAGAAATCGTGAGGGCCCCCAGGCCCGTATCCCGCATCCTCGAACAGTCGATCCAGGGGAAGGCGTTTTCGCTCCTCCCGGAAATGTCATCCACAGCGAACTGAATCAGGAGCCAGAATGGATCAACCGAAGGATTCCCTCTTAGACCCCCGGACGCCCGGCGCCGACAAGAACGCGACACCAGACAGCAACACGCCAACAGAGATGGAACGAGAGCCGATCTTCGGCCGGTTCTCGCGGCGGTCTTTTCTCGTCCAGCTGGGCGCGGCCGGCGTGGTCGCGACGGCCTCGCCGCTGGCGCAGGCCGTGGCGACAGAGTCGGCAGAAACCGAAGCGCCGGCTGGCGTGCCGGGGGCGGTTCCGGTCACGCTGAATGTGAACGGTAAGGACTACAACGTGCGGCTGGAACCGCGCGTGACGCTGCTTGATGCTCTGCGCGAAAACCTGGAGCTATTCGGCACGAAAAAGGGCTGCGATCACGGGCAGTGCGGCGCCTGTACGGTGCACGTGAACGGACGGCGCGTGAATTCGTGCCTGAGCTTCGCGATCATGCACCAGGGCGACAGGATCACCACCATCGAAGGCCTGGCGGAGAACGGACGGTTGCATCCTGTGCAGCAGGCGTTCCTCGATCACGATGGATTCCAGTGCGGCTACTGCACTTCGGGGCAGATCATGTCGGCTTCGGCGCTGCTGCATGAGCCCATCGGTCCGGGCGACAACGACGTTCGCGCAGCCATGAGCGGCAACATCTGCCGCTGCGGCGCATATACCAACATTGTTGCGGCCGTGCAGCAGGCCCGCAAAGCCGCGACGGTCTAAAGGAGGCGCCATGAAGGTCTTTCGCTACAGTCAGGCTCGCAGCATCGAGGGCGCTGTTCGTGCCGGCGCGACGGGCACATTTCTCGCCGGCGGCACGACCCTGGTCGATCTGATGAAGCTCGACGTGCTGCAGCCGCCCGCGGTGGTGGATATCAATGGCTTGCCGCTGGATCGCGTGGAGACGCTCCCCGGCGGGGGCGTGCGTATCGGAGCGCTGGTGCGCAACAGCGACCTGGCGAATCACGAAGCCGTGAAAACGAACTATGCGGTGCTGTCGGAGGCTCTGCTCTCGGGAGCCTCGCCGCAGCTGCGCAATATGGCCACGACCGGGGGCAATCTGCTGCAGAAGACGCGCTGCTATTACTACCGCGATACGAACTACGCCTGCAACAAGCGCCAGCCGGGCTCGGGATGCGCGGCTCTGGACGGGTTCAACCGCATTCACGCCGTGCTGGGCGGCAGCGACCGCTGTGTTGCGACGCATCCATCGGACATGGCCGTGGCCATGATGGCGCTGGAGGCGACGGTACACGTTCAGGGGCCGAAGGGCGAGCGAGCCATCGCGCTCGACCAGTTCTATCTGGTGCCGGGGAACACTCCGGACCGCGAAAACGTGCTGCTGCCGGGTGAACTGATCACGCACGTCACGCTGGCGGCGCTGGCCGGCGGCACGCGCTCGCGCTATATCAAGCTGCGCGACCGGGCGCAGTACGAGTTTGCACTGGCGTCGGCGGCGGTTGCGGTCAGCATGAGCGGCCGCCGGATCCAGCGCGTACGCATCGCGTTTGGCGGGGTGGGCACGAAACCGTGGCGCTCGCGCGAAGCGGAATATGCTCTCGAGGGACACGATGCCGGCACGGAGAATTTCCGACGTGCGGCCGATGCAGCGATGGCCGACGCGAAACCGCTGAAGTACAACGGCTTCAAAATTGAGCTGGCGAAGCGCGCCCTGGTGCGCACGCTGGAAGAAACCACGCAGGCGGCCTGAGGAGAAACGGCATGAGCACATCGATCATTGGCGCGGCGGTCACGCGTGTAGATGGACCGCTGAAGGTGACGGGCAAGGCGGCGTATGCGCTGGACCATCCGCTGGAAAATGTGGCGTGGGGCGTTCCGGTCGCGAGCACGGTGGGCAACGCGAAAATCGTGGGCATCGACTTGAGCACGGCAGAAAGAATGCCGGGCGTGCTGGCGGTGCTGCATCACGGTAACACGGAACCGCTTTTTCGTCCCGCGGGCCAGTGGGAACACAGCCGCGCCAGTGAAGCGCGGCCTCCGTTTGAAGATGACAATGTTTATTACTACGGACAATATGTTGCCCTGGTGGTTGCGAATACCTTCGAGCAGGCGAAGGCTGCAGCCGATGCAGTGAAGGTGCAGTACAGCGCGCAGAAGCCGTCGGTGTCCTTCGACGACGGGCCCATCCCCGAGCGGCCGCGGGTTCACTACACACGCGGCGACGCGGACCAGGCATTTGAGAGCGCGCCCGTGAAAGTGGACGAAACCTACGAAATCCCGGTAGAGACGCACAACCCGATGGAGATGCACGCCACCATTGCGGTGTGGGACGGCGACAAGGTGACTCTCTACGAGACAACGCAGGGAGTGATGAACCACCAGCAGGTGATGTCGGAGATGCTTGGCATTCCGCTGGAGCGAATCCTGGTGATTTCGCCCTTCCAGGGTTCGGGCTTTGGCGGCAAGCTCTTTCCGTGGCCGCACTCGCTGCTGGCTGCGGTGGGCGCGAAGAAGGTGAACCGGCCGGTGAAGGTGCAGGTGCCGCGGAGCCTGATGTTCACGACCGTGGGACACCGCCCGATGACCCGGCAACACATGCGCATCGGCGCGACGCAGGACGGCAAACTTGTCTCGATCCAGCATGACGTGATCCAGCCGACATCGATGGTCGACACCTATGTGGAGGCCTGCACCGGTGTAACCACGATGCTGTACAGCTGCGATAACGTGGCGGCGCAGCAGACGCTGGTGGAGAGAAATCTCGGCACGCCAACTCCGATGCGCGGCCCCGGTATCGTCCCCGGCCTCTTTCCGCTCGAGTCGGCGATGGACGAGCTGGCGATCAGGCTCAACATGGATCCACTCGAACTGCGCCTGAAGAACTACGCCGAGCAGGACGAGAGCTTCAACCCGGCGCGGCCGTGGTCGAGCAAGCATCTGCGCGAGTGTTACGAGGTCGGCGCGGCTAAATTCGGATGGTCGAAGCGGACCCCGCAGGTCGGCTCAATGAAGAACGGCACCGAGATTCTAGGCTGGGGGATGGCCACGGCCACCTGGCATGCCGGGCGTGGAGCAGCCACTGTTCGCGTGCGCCTGAACGCGGACGGCACCGCGCGCGCCACGTGCGCCACGCAGGACATCGGCACGGGGACCTATACGGTTTTTGCGCAGATCGTTTCGGAGAAGACCGGAATTCCCATCGACAAAATCGACGTCGTGCTGGGCAGAAGCTCGCTGCCGCCGGGTCCAACCTCGGGCGGATCCACCGTGACCGCCACGGTCTCGCCGGCGATCTCCCAGGCGGCGCAGGGCGCGGTCGACCGCGTGATCGCGGCGGCGCAGTCGATCCCCGGTTCGCCCTTTCATCCCAATAACCTGCCGGAGGGCGATCCGGTGAAGCTGCTGATGACCGCGGGGCGGATTCACGCAGCAGGCAAGCCGCCGGAAAGCGGCGTGCCGTTTGGCGAGATCCTGACGGCAGGCAAGCTGGCCGCGCTCGAAAACGAGGCGCGCACGGCGCCCGATCCGGCCAAAGAGCACGACTTCTCGGCTCATTCTTTCGGAGCGCAGTTCATCGAGGTCGCGTGGGATCCGGGGATCGCACGGCTGCGCGTGAGCCGGGCGCTCACCGTGATCGACGCGGGCAGGATCATCAACCACCGTACCGGGCGTAATCAGATTCTCGGCGCCGTGGTGATGGGCATCGGCATGGCGATGTTTGAGGAGACGATCTACGATCCCCGCAACGCCAAACCGCTGAACAATAACTTTGCCGACTATCTCGTGGCGACCAACGCCGATATTCCGGAGCTGGACTGCATTTTTGTGGAGTATCCTGATCTTCACCTGAACGAATACGGCGCGCGCGGGATCGGCGAGATCGGATTGGCCGGAGTCGCTCCAGCGCTTACCATGGCGGTTCATCACGCGACCGGCGTGCGGGTGCGCAGGCTGCCGGTGCGGATCGAGGAACTCATGGGCAGCACGCGCCTGACGGCCTGAGTATGTCCGAACTGCGGCGAATTCTCGAGTTGTGGAAGCACGCGGGCGCAGAGCGCCCGGGTGCGGGCTGGGACGAGATTTGCCTGGCAACGGTCATCGCCGTCGAAGGTTCGGCGTATCGCCGCCCCGGAGCGCGCATGCTGCTCACCGCGTCCGGCCAGCGCGCGGGAACGGTGAGCGGAGGCTGCCTCGAGGCGGAGATCGCAAAGAAAGCCTGGTGGCTCACCGCGCAGGGGCCGTCGCTGCAGCGCTACTCGAGTTTCTTCGACGACGACGGCGATATGCCGTACGGCCTGGGCTGCGGCGGTACGATCCTGGTTTTGCTGGAACGCGGCGAAGCGGCCGCACAGAGTCTGGAGGCGCTGCGCCGGAGTGTTGAGGAGCGTACCGTGTCGGTGATCGTGACGCGGCTGACTGCCGGCCCGACGGGGACGCAGGTCATTCTGGATCACGCCGGCGCCGTGGTCTTCGAACGCGATCCCGATTCCTCTGTGACGGCGATGGCACGCGAGGCGCTCCACAACGGGCAATCGCAGCAGGCGAACGGATTTTTCTTCGAGGTCATCGCGCCGCCGCCGGCACTGATCCTCTTCGGCGCGGGCGACGACGTGCAGCCCCTGGTGGAGTACACCGCGGTGCTCGGCTGGCACGTCATCGTCGCCGATGACCGGGCGAACCTGGCGCGCGGGGAACGCTTCCCGCGAGCGGCTGCGGTGGAGAACCTCGATGCGGCGCTCA
>Ga0335074_10007373_pt1 | contig 15240 bp, 14 predicted proteins | sample Lox_Sample_23_FD_206715 | JGI IMG/M metagenome (GOLD analysis project Ga0335074, IMG submission 206715) | Soil microbial communities from Loxahatchee National Wildlife Refuge, Florida, United States - Lox_Sample_2.3 | ecosystem: Environmental > Terrestrial > Soil > Wetlands | place: USA...
ATCATGTCGTTCTCGCCGGCCCCAGCCAGGCCGGAGGTGTAGCGCAGGCAGCAATTGGTGTGCCGATGCGTGGGCGTCGGCACGCGCGCAGTCGGCTTCAAATGCAACCTGATGCCGAGGATCGGATGGTCCAGCAGATTCTCGCCCACCGGCAGGTCCGCTACAACAGGCACGCCAATGCGCGTCAGCAGCGCCGCCGGGCCGATGCCGGAACGCTGTAAAATCGCCGGCGAATGGATCGCGCCGGCCGACAGGATTACTTCGCGCGTTGCCCGCGCCGTGCGGGCCTCGTTGCCGACGCGCACTCGCACGCCGTTTACGCTCGGCCGGTTGCCCTCGAAGCTCAACGCATCGACGAGGGCGTCGCCGAGGATGGTCAGATTGGCGCGCTCTCGGGCCGGCTCGAGATAGCTGTCATTGACGGACACGCGGACGCTGTTGCGGCTGTTGATCGCATAGGGCGATGCACCGGTGCCGGTGGGCGCGTTGTGGTCCTCGCACCATCCGTAACCCAACGCCTCAGCGGACGATTTCAGCGCCAGATCGACCGCGCCCCAGTCGTGCAGTGCGGCCCGGTGGATCGGAATCGGCCCGCCCTTTCCGTGATAGGGGGCATCACCGAAGTCCTCGTCATCTTCCAGCTTGCGGAAATATGGCAGCACTTCGCGCCAGCCCCAGCCGGTGCAGCCCTGCGCGGCCCAGCGTTCGAAATCATCTGGCACGCCGCGGATCGCGATCTGGCCGTTGATGGTCGAGCTGCCGCCGATCGCCCGCCCGCGCCATAAGAGACGCGGTTGCTGCCGCTCGGTCCGACGGGCGAGCAGGGCCGGCCAGCGATACGCGTCGTCGGCGATGACGTGCATCGGATTGGGGATGCGGATGTGGTCGGGCGTCTCGGCCGAGCGGAAATCGCGGCCGGCTTCCAGCAGAAGGACTCGGCAGGCAGGGTCCTCGCTGAGGCGCTCCGCCAGCACGGCGCCCGCGGAGCCGCCGCCGACGATGATGTAGTCGTACTCGACCTGCATCTTATAGCGAGACGCCGCCGTCGATGGTCATCTCGGCGCCGGTGATATAGGCGCTGTCGTCGGACAGCAGGAACAGCACGAGCTTGGCCACTTCCTCGGCGGTGCCCATGCGGCGCATCGGTACCATCTCGATGCGGCGGCGATTCTCCTCGGGGGTTCGCACCTTTAGCATCTCGGTGTCGATCGGCCCGGGGTGCACCGAGTTTACCCGGATGTTGCGCGGCGCCAGATCGATCGCGGCCGCCTTGGTCATGCCGCGCAGAGCCCATTTCGTGGCGCTGTAAGCGATCGCGCCCGGCGATCCACGCAGCCCGGCGACAGACGAGATGTTGACGATGGAACCGCCGCCGGAGCGTTCCATCGCGCCGACCACCGCTTTCATCCCGAGGAAGCAACCGAGCTGATTGACCCGCATGTGCCGTTCGAACAGCGCCGTGTCGGTTTCCATGAGCGAGCGAGGGATGAAGATGCCGGCGTTGTTGACCATGCCGTGCAGGCCGCCGAGATGTTCGGCGGTTTCGACTGCCTCCTTCCAGTCGGCTTCCTCGGTGACGTCTTGGTGCAGGAACACCGCGGCATCGCCAAGCTCGGCGGCGAGCCGGCGGCCTTCCGTTTCCAGCACGTCGCCGATGACGACGCGGCCGCCTTCGGCGACCAGCATCCTGGCTTCCGCCGCGCCCTGGCCGCGCGCGCCACCGCTGATCAGAATGACCTTGCCGTTGAATCGGGCCATCTTTCTCTCCTGCGTCGTTTTTCCGACTGTGGCAGGTGGAGACGATTGGCGAAACCCTGTCGGGGAGCTGGCTCCGGGGTGATGTGCCAGTGCGGGCGAAGTCCCGGAAATCGGCTATCCCCAGCGCCGATCAGTCGAGCGGTCCATCCCGGGATAACACCCGCAGCGCGTCCTGGCAGGCGGCTTTCAGCACGGGGAGGTCGCGTTCGATCAGCAACCAAACACGCGCCAAGTCAACTCCGGTTCGTGGGGGCGCAGCTCGGCAATGACGGCCTCTCGGATCATGGCTGCATTCTAGCTCAGCGGGGGCTTCACCCCAACCCCTTTTGCCACCGGCAAGCGTGGCGAAGCCAACGTGCCATCCACGTCTTGGTCCCGCGACATTCAGACTTGGGTGCCCGGATTCCGGCCTTCGCAGGAACAAGCTTCGCCCGGAATGACGATGGGGGCGGCACGAGTGCCGCCCCATACACGTGGGTTTCGTGGTTGTTCTTGCGAGCTATGCGCTGGTCCGGCGTCGGCGCGTCATCGCAAGACCGATCAGTCCGGAGCCGAGAAGGAGCAGCGACGCCGGTTCGGGAGCCGGCGTCAGGAAGCCGATCGTGCTGCCGGCGGCGTTGACGTAAAAGCCAACGATCTTACCTTTGTCGTTGATCCCGTTTGCCGTCACCGCCGTTGAGCCAAATGGGTCGATGGTGGTGAACACCCCACCGTTGTCGAGGAATCCGAACATGTTGCCGTCCGCGAGCGTGTAGTCACCGACGATCTCGCCGAGGTCGTTGATCCCGAGTGCCATCGTGGAAACCGATCCGGGGACGAGAATGCTGCTTATTAAGCCGCCGACGTCTTCAAAGCCGGTGAAAGTGGCGCTGGTCGGCTGATAGAATCCAACTACCGTCCCAGAGTTATTCACGCCAGTCGCCTGGCTGTTGAAGTTCGGACCGAACTTGGCGACGAGCAAAGCATTGATATCGGTGTAGTTAGTCGTCCCTGTGACCAGTGAAAATGCTTCCTGCAATGTATTCCCAGCTGGATTTGTGGACGAATACCCCGCGATCTCGGTGCCGTTCTGATTGATGCCGAGCAATTGGTTGAAACTTGTGCCCCCCCGATCCACGGTGCTGAAGGTTCCGCCGATTTTTGTGAAGCCGTGGTTCAACCCTGCTGTGTCGACATAAAATCCGACTGTATCTCCGGCGGCGTCGATGCCGGTCACCTGGGTAAAGAATGTTGGCGGCGGAGGCGAGGGGTTCGGAAAGTTCTCCCGAGTGAAGTTGCCCGGTACCGGCGGCAGGGTGAGTACGAAGCCGTCGAAGTTGGTCATGTTGCCGTAGCCGACGATCGTGTCGGAGCCGTTGATCCCGAGCGCCTGCGTAAAGGTCGGGTTCGCCGGATCGATGATATTAAGGACTTCCGCCGCATGCGCGGCACCGACGGCGGTAGAAACAAGTAGTGCCGCGCCCAGGGCCGAACCAATGTGTTTCATGGCTTCCTTCTCCTCACGCTTATTGTGCTTTGATTGTCGGAACTTTTTGTTGCTCTCGACCTGCCTTTGCACGAAGGCAGGGCAGACCGTATGGCGGGGAAACGGGAACTGGTATGACTCGAGTCACACCTTCAGACGCGCCCGCCGGCTTCCCAAAAACTTGGCCGTTGTCGCGCATAACCGCAGCTATCCCCAGGCTGCCGGACTAGTTCCTGGACGTTTTGCAGTTTTGTGTCTTTGAGAAAATAACTGTCGGCCAAAACCGGGCAAAAAGCGAGCCCCGGATTACCGGGAGGTAATCACTTATCTGTGAATTAATATGAGGACGAAGGAATACTGCGTGGAACTGCCGGATCCCGAAAAGTTCGGATCAGGTTTGCGCAATGCCAAATCTGGCCCGACTTTAGCGCTAACTTCCATCCGAATAGGGCGCTGCACTCATTCGTTGTGCACGATGCGATGATACCCGCGCGCGTAGTAGATCAATCCTTCACGCGCCTCGCCTAATCGCACCGCCTCGACGATGCAGAAGAACACGTCATGGGTGCCCACCTCCACGGCCTTGTCGATGCGGCAGTCGAAGGCGACCGCGGCGTCTTGCAGCGCGGGGGCGCCGGTAACCAGCGTGGACCAGACGCCGGCGTCGAAGCGCTGCTCGACAGAATGCGGGGTCAATCCGGCGAATACCGCCGACAGCTCCTGTTGGCCAGCGGTCAGTGTGTTGACGCACACCACGCCGTTGGCCTTCAGCGCGGGATAAGAATCGTTGCTGCGATTCGCACAGATGAGCAGCGTCGGCGGCGCATCGGTCACGCTGCACACGGCAGAGGCCGTGAAGCCAGCGCGGCCGCCCGGCCCATCAGTGGCGATTACGTTCACCGCCGCACCGAGCCGAGCCATCGCCTCGCGGTAGGCTTCCTTGCTGACCGGCACCTCGCGCTCCCTCGGCCGGGGACGATGCGGGCACTATGGCCCTGCATCGTCCGAGGCGTCGAGGCTCGTGGCGGGTCGGGAGTCGAGTGGCCTTACGGGTTGCTCGTGCCGCTGGTTCCCGCAGGCGCGCCCGGGGCGCTCGAGCCGGCGGTCGGGGCGCCAGTGCCGTTACTCATGGGCATGTTTCCCACACCGCCGTTCCCGGTACCTGAACCCATGTTCATACTGCTGCTGGTTCCGCCGATATTCATCGCCGACAGCGTCGCCTGGTCAAGCTGACCGGTGGCCGGGAGGTTGTTCTTCTTCTGGTAGGCCATTACCCCGTGCTCCGTCATCGGTCCCCACTTGCCATCCACCCGGCCACGATAGAGGCCCTGCTGTTTCAGCGCAGTCTGCACCTGACGCAGCGTCGACGGTGCCATCGGGTTCACCATGGGAGCGGGGGGCGGAGCCGGGGCGGGAGCAGGCGGAGGCGCTGCCGGAGGCGTGGCGGCGGCCTGCTGGCTGGATCCGCCGGAGCAGCCGGCCAAGCCCACTAGGGCAGCGGCTGCCACCAACGGGGCGATGTTGCGGAACGTGATCATGGCGCTCTCCTTTTTGGACGTACGAATTCGAACCGGTCGCGCCACGGCGCGGGCCGGAAGCGTGGTTGCGCCAGTGATGCCATTCGGCCCCGGCTGGCAAGCCACGGCGGGGTGGAAATGCGTCAACAAAGACCGCCCTCGCGAGAGCGTGATCACGTCGCTGCTGGGCCGTCTTCGCGGATCGTTTCGGTGAATTCCGGGACGGTGAAATAGACCCAGACGAGGTTCGCCAGCAGCAGGGCGGCGGTGACCAGGAACACCCAGCGCAACCCAAGAGTCGCCGCCACCCCGCCGCCGGTCAGCGGTCCCAGCGAGTTGCCGAGGAACGTCGCCGAGGCGGTCATGCCGTACACCGTGCCGCGCTGGGCGCGCGGGACCATCCGGCCGACCAGCGCGTTCGCGGTCGGCAGGATGCCTCCGATGAAGCAGCCGACGCCGAACCGCTCGGCCACGAACGTCCAGTACCCGTGCGCGAAGGCCTGCGGCAGGCTCATCACAGCCGCGCCGAACAGGCAGATCAGCAGCACCCTGCGATAGCCGATCTGATCGCTGCGCTTGCCCAGGAACGGTGAGGCGATCAAATCGGCAACTCCAGTCACCGAGAAGGCGAGGCCGGCCAGCGTCGCAAGATTTGCCGGATTGCCGACGAGGTCCTGTACGAACAGGGTCACTACCGGCTGTACCGTGCGCACACCGAACTGCGCCAGCAGCAGCACGAAGAATAATGGCAGCAGCCCTGCCGAGCGCGTCAGCAAACCCAGGCTGGACAACATCGACCGTTGCCGCCGGCTTTGGCGCGGCGGAATGAAGCGCTCGTGCACCATCGCCCAGGCGAGGACCATGGTGAGCATGCAGATCGCCGAGGTGCAGTAGAATGGCACCCGGTAGCTGCCGGTCATGTCACTGACAGCCCCGCCGACCACCGGGCCGACGAGCCCGCCGACCAACTGCCCTGTGCTGAGCCAGCCGAGCGCGTAGCCGAGCCGCTGCTCCGGCACCTGGCTCGCCACCAGGGCGATCGCCGACGCCGAGAACCCGGCGAAGGCGCCCATCAGGGCCCGAGCGCCGAAGAACTGCCAGACGTTGAGAGACAACCCCATCAGGCCGGTGAAGACGCTGATGGCGAAGCTCGAGCGCAGCAGCATGAGCTTGCGTCCGCGCCGGTCGGCCACGCGACCCCAGAGCGGCGAGGCGAAGGCGGCCACAAAGGACGTGGTGCCGTTCAGGGTGCCGGCCCACAGGTCGATCCGCGCCGGCTGCGTCACACCGAGTTCCGGCAGAAACAGCGGCATGATCGGGCTGAGGATGCTGAACGACATCGTCATGATGAACTGGATGCCCACCATGGCCCACATGGTCCGCTGCCAGTCCGGCGATTCCAGCTCGGCCGCATGCCGCGCCGGCGCGCGGCCTTCATCATCCATGGTCGCGAAGGATCAGGGGGTGCGCGTCGGTTGTAAAGCGCGGGCGCCCTCACCATCCGGTGCCGCCGGCAGCTCCACGAAGAGATGGATGCTGAGGATTACTGTGTCCGAGACGAATAACCGATTGGCCACAATGCCGAAATCCGAGCGCTCCAACCGGCCGGTGACGGCGAATTCCGCGGTATCGACATGGCGAAGCTTGTCGGTCCGGAGGTTCAGCAGCCGCGCGTCGAGCGGCTGGGGGCGGGCGACGCCGCGGAGCTGAAGCACGCCGCTGATCGCGTAGTGCTGATTTCCCGGCGGACACAAGTCGTCATTGCGAGCCGAAGGCGAAGCAATCTCCTGGTGAGCATCCACGCTGGGGGATTGCTTCGCCGTCGGCTCGCAATGACGGGCGACCGAGGTGCTGGTGTATGAAATCAACGGATAGTGCGCGACGTCGAAGAAGTCGGGACCACGCAGCATGGCGGTCGCCGGCGCCAAGGGTGCGGCCAGGGAGTCAGCGTCGATATTGAAACGGAAGCTGGTGTCCTGGGGGTGGATGAGGTCGAGGCGGAGGCGACCGGTGAAACGGTCGAACCGCACCTCTGACGAGAATAATCCGAAATGACTGACCGAAAAGGCGATCGACCCAGAGTGTTGGTCGATGGAATAAACCGGGCCGCTCGCGCCGGCATTGGCCTCTGCTGTCAGTCCGAACACCAGCGCGCCGCAGACTAACATCCGGCTCAGCCATGGTAGAATGTTGCTCATCCAGCGCTGAGCTGAGTGCGCACCTGGTCGGCCACCCGATCGAGCTCGCGGTCCGGCAGCGCCGCCACCACCGCATACCCCATGCCCTTGGTGATCCAGGCGCAGCCGTTGATGCCCGCCTGCTCCATATCGGTCGCCTGCGCCTTCAGATCGGGCGCCATCGGTCGCAGCAGCAACGATAACCGCCGGCCCGCGGCGTCGTCGTACATAAAGAGTGCCGCGGGGGCGCCTCGCTCGGTGGCTAGCAGGCGACCGCCGATGAGCTGATAGCCGAGCGACGAGAGATCGGGAGGCGCGACCTTCTGGCCCAACCGGTTGGAGAGCCACTGCTTGAGATGCGCCTTCTCGGATGCACCGACCTCGATCGGATGCCGGCGATCGGATGCATAGACGAGATGGCTGGCGAGCGCCTCCCGCTCCAGCACCTGCATTGCGCGGGCGTTTCGATTAAGCACGGGTGGTTGGTGCAGGAACCAGCCACCGGTGCCGCCGATGCCAAGCGCTAGCGCGATCGCGGCGGCGATACGCCAGCGTGCGATACGGCGGTCTCGTCGCTCTTGCAGAATGGTCGCAAGGTCGAGCCGCGGCGGCAGCGCACCGGTCTCCGGGGTGAGGAAGAGGGCCCGGAGCTCCGTCCGCTGCGCCTGATAGGCCACCACACGCCGGGCGGCGTCGGGATTGGTGTCGAGATATTGCTGCAAAGCGGTGCGTCGGTCCGGCGCGAGCTGGCCATCGACAAAGGCGTGCAGATCGTCGTCATCGATGGGTCGGGCGGGGTCGCTCACTTGACCCTCCTGAGCGCCGGGCCATCGCTTTCGGTCATCTGGCGCAGACGCTCGCGTGCGCGCGACAGGCGCGACATTACGGTACCGATCGGAATGCCAAGCACTTGGGCCACCTGGGCGTAAGAAAGGTCCTCCACCGTTACCAGCAGCAACACGCTGCGTTGTTCTTCGGACAAGCCGTCGAGGGCGCGCAGCAGGTCGCGCGCCTGCATGTGCCCGTCCTGAGTTGCCCGGCTTGCCAAATCATCCTGGTTCACTTCTTCGAGAGAGACCGTCCTACGCCGTGCTTTATTCCGGCGTGCGCGACTGACGAACAGATTGTGCATGATAGCGAACAGCCAAGCGCGCAGGTCGCCGTCGTCGCGACGCGTATGAAGCTGGTCGAGTGCGCGCACGAGACAGTCATGCACCAGATCATCGACCTCCTGGCGGTCGCGCAGCAACGAGCGGGCATAGCGCCGCAGCGCCGGCACGCAGGCCTCCATGTTCGCCATCACGCCTGCCATCGCCGGCTTACGCCGCCCCCTCCTGGCATAGTGCCGTACACGCCACGGTATGTCGGTTTATTCCCGCGTGCTCTCCCTAGGCCAGCAAAAATTGTGCCCTGCATGCACAGGAATAACGCCGGAGGAGCTGGCGTCTTCCCCTGCAAGACCTCAAGTGGATGAGGAGGAGGAAATTATGGTTCCAGCCGGAACAATAGCGGTCGCGACGCGGCGAAGCACGATGACGTGGCCGGCCACGGCCACGGGTTCATGCATACGTTCAACCTGAATGGCACCGGCATGGCGCGCGGCGATTTTGTTGTCGGGCCTTGGAACCATTGGCTGGCTGCGTCGGCGTAAGAACGGGTGCGCGAACCCGGCCTGACGACCAGCCTCGCTCTCCGCTGCGCCACTCCCCCCTCGGTGCGGCGGAGAGCACCCTCTCTCTCCCTTTGACCGGAACGGCAGGACGTTTCCCGGTCTCAGGGACCCAAACCCGCGGCCCGTGTCGTCGCAGGCTGCAGCCGTACAATTGCGATCACCCACAAGGGCGGCGTCCAACCACGTCCGCGCCTACAGCGCGGGGAGACACCGACCAGTACTTTAGCGATCGTATGCGCGCGCCGTTCAGGCCCGTAGCGCGTTGGCCTTTGGCCTATCAGCGACACGACAGATCGATGCCGATGTGAGGACTCGCAACAGCAAGGGCGTTTCTCCTGGAATAGTCAGGTACGTTTATCGTCCGTCGGGGTGTAGCAACGGGGTGGTCCCGTTCTGCCGGCTTGCCGTGGCCTGAACTGCGGTATCAAAAGGGAGTTATGGCTCATGCGATCTGAAGCAAATCTTCGGAGGCTCGCCACGATAGCAGCAGTTGGCGTGGGCGCCACGATCGCTTGCGGGTCAACCGCCCGCGCCGGATATGTCCAGACCAACCTGGTCTCGGACATTCCGGGCCTCGCAGCCCTCACCGACACGGCGCTGAAGAATCCGTGGGGCGTTTCGGAAAGCGCCACGAGCCCGTTCTGGATATCGGATCAAGGCATGGGCGAGAGCACATTGTACACGGTCAAGGGTACAACTCTTCAAAGCGAGGCAACGCTTTCTGTCACAACCGCAAGTCCCACCGGTCAGGTTCACAATTCGACTACCGGTTTCGTGGTCAGCGGCACAGCCAAGCCCGCCGCGTTCATCTTCGCCAACCTCAACGGCACCATCACGGCATGGAATACGAGCCTGGGGACCGGCCCGGGGACGCCGACAACGGTAGAAGCGACGACGAGTGGAGCAAGCTATACGGGCCTCGCCATCGATCCCGGCACGCAACAAATCTATGCGGCCAACGACACGGGCGCGGGTAGCATCGATGTCTTCAACAGCTCGTTTCAACGGGTTTCGCTTGGCGCCGGCGCATTCGTGGATCCGAATCTGCCCGCCGGGCTGGTGCCGTTCAACGTGCAGGAAATCAAGGGCCAATTGTATGTGACCTACGCTCCCTCGGGCCATGGGGCCCAGACCAGCGCGGCCGCGGGCACCGGCGCCGTGGCAATCTTCAGCACCAGCGGAACGTTCATCAAGCAAGTCGTCAGCGGCAGCAATCTTGCGTCGCCATGGGGAATAACCCTTGCGCCGGCCAATTTCGGCGAGTTCCACGGAGACCTTCTGGTCGGTAATTTCAGCTTTGCTGATAGTGGGATCAACGCGTTCAATCCCGCAACAGGTGCGCTCGAAGGAACGATCCTGATCGACGTGGGCACCGGCCACACGTCCGGCGGCCTGTGGGATCTTACGTTCGGCAACGGTGGCTCGGGTGGCAGCACGAACGACCTGTACTTCACCGATGGCATCAATAGCGAAACGGCGGGGCTGTTTGGCGTCATCTCAGTCCCGGAACCGTCCAGCCTGCTGCTGCTCGGGCCGGCACTTGTGTTCATCGCGGGCCTGAGCTGGCGGGTCCGTCGCGGGCGGCAGCAGCACGTGTAAACTGTGCCTCCGGCGACGCGAGGACTCGTCGGTAACCCGGGCGCTGTGCATCGCTTGCGACCCAAGCAACCCTCCCGCTCCAACTTGCCGCAGGAGTGGCAATCTAACGCCCCTCCGCCGCTGAGCCTGGCATGGAAGCGGAGAGGCCAAGCTTGCGCAACAACGCCCCGAGCTCTTGCAGTTCGGCAATGCTCAGCCCGTCCATCGCCGCGGCGATTCGGCCAGCATGGGTTGGGAACAGCGCCTCGATGATGCGTCGGCCTTCGCCGGTCAGGTCCACCCGGACGGCGCGACGATCGCCGGGTTGGCGGCTGCGCGATACCAGGCCGCGGCGCTCCAGCTTGTCGATCACGTCGGTCATGTTGCCGGCGCTGGTCAGCACCTTGCGGCCGAGCTCGCGCTGGGTCAGGGGACCCTTGTGCAGGATGGCCTCCAACACGCCGAGCTGGGTCGATGTCAGCCCGGCCTGTGCCAATCCCGGTTCCAGCCGGACGACCACCGCCTTGGCGGCGCGCAGCAGCTTCACATAGGCACGCAGTGCCTCGACCACCGCCGGGTCTGAGACGCCGAACGGGCGCGTGCTCACCCCGTCCTCGCAGCGTCTAGCGATTCATCATCACGGGCAGGGTGGCGTTCTCCAGCACATGGCGGGTGACGCCGCCCAGGATGAGCTGGCGCAGCCGGGAGTGCGAGTAGGCGCCCATCGCCAGCATGTCGCACCCGAACTCACGTGCGGCGGCCAGCAACCCGGCGGCGACCAAGCCGTTGACCGGCTGGAACATCCGGACGTCGGCACGAACGCCGTGGAGCGTCAGATACGCGGCAAGCTCGGGGGCCGCTGGTCCGCGCCGCTGGTAGCCTTCGGCGGACAGGATGCGCACTGCCTCGGCCCGCTCCAGCCATGGCAGCGCGCCAGCAACTGCCGAGGCCGACTCCGCCGTGCCGTTCCAGCCCAGGCAGATGCGCGTGCCGATCGTGGTCGGCGCTATCTGCGGCGAGAGCAGCACCGGACGGCCGGAATCAAACAGCACGGCGTGAAGCGCGTCGGAGGAGGAGACGTCCTCACCGGCTTCCGGATGCGGCACCACCGTCAGGTCGGCCAACCGTGCCTGCTGGGCAACGAGATCCTCCTCGCGACCGGTCACAGAGGCAAAGCTGGCGCTTGGGCCACGACGCGAGCTGTGCAGCTCGGCAATCGAGACTTCATGATGCGCAACGAACCGGTCGAACATGGCGCGCACGGCGTGGGCGCGTTCGTTGCTCTCCCGCTCGGTGGCCGCCATCATTTCCTCGATCATCGCTCCCGACAGGCCTTCGCCGGCGAGTGGGGCGACGTCGCGACTGTCAACGCGAACGTGCAGCGCGGTCACATGCGCATCCCACAGCCGCGCGATGATCAGCGCGGTCGAAAGCGCAGCCTCACCGGCGGCGGTGCCGGTCAGCGGCAGAAGCAGCTTGCGAATGGCCATGGCGGCGTCCTTGCTTTCGCGGGTCTGCGGTTGCGTTCCTAGCACGAGGGACCCTCACCCGCCACGCTTCGCGTGGCGGCGGCGATCTGTTGGCGCGCGGCGGCCAGGGCGACAGCGGCATCGGTGGCATCGATCAGCCGCCACGTGCGGGGAGGGAATGTCTTCGCCCGGGCGGTGGCGCGCAGCACGGAAGCGGTGGCGTCCGACGCATCCGCCGTGCGGGCCGTAAGCCGCGCCTCCAACACGGGCAGTGGTGCGTCCAGCCAGAGGCCGACAAACGGGACACCGGCGTTGCGTGCAGCCGCCGAGATCGCGCGCCGGTGCGCCGGATCGATGAAGGTGGCATCGGCAACCACCGCGTGTCCGCCGGCGGCGGTCTCACGCGCGGCGTCGGCCAATGCGGCGAAGACGGCAGTGCTGGCGGCCTCGGTATAGGCGGCGGGTGGCAGATGCTGTTCCGGTTCCGCGCCGTGCAGGCGCTTGCGGATCTCGTCGCTGCGCAGCACCAGCGCGCCTGGCGAGGCGCCGAGCTCGGGCGCGAGGGCGCGCGCCAGGGTTGATTTGCCGGTGCCCTGAAGGCCGCCGACCGCGACCACGACCGGTTGGATCGCCGGATGCAGATACGCCAGTGCTGCTTCGAAATACGTTGCGGCGAGTTCCGGTCGGCGCCGTGTTGCCTGCACGTGCGCGAGCACCATTGCCCGCTGCGACAGCCAGGGCGGCAGCGCCCGCGTCAGTGCCGCATCGCCGGCACGCGCGACGTAACGGTTCAGCACGCGGTTGGCGGCCCCGCGGCAGGCTCGGCGATCGAGGTCCATCAGCAGGAAGGCGAGGTCGTAACCGACATCGATGGTCGCCATGTCCTCGTCGAACTCGAGCGCGTCGAACGGCACCGGCCGTCCCTGCCAGAGACAGAGATTCCCGAGGTGCAGGTCGCCGTGGCAGCGGCGCACGAGGCCGGCCTGTGCCCGCGCCGCCTGCCATGCCGCCAGACGGTCGAGCGCCGCCAGTTCATCCCGCTCCCAGCCGGCGACTTGTTCTGCCGGCAGCCCCGCATGAAGCGCCGAATGAGCATTGCCTTGCGTGACCGTGCGCATCGATTGCGCGACATCGATTTGAGTGGTCGTACACCGCGCATGATAGGCGACAACCGTGTCGGCCAGTGCGTCGAGGAGCTTCGCGTCCAGCCGACCCTCGGCGGCGACGGCGTCGAGGAAGTGCTCCGGCGGCACGCGCGCCATGCGCAGGACCCAGTCGAGTGGCGGTGCTTCTGGGCCGGCATCTTCGTCCAGTGTGAGCGTGCCGTCTGGACGACGCAGCACCGCGACGACGTCCCGATAGAGCCCCGGCGCGGCGGGGCCGTTGAGCGCCAGCTCGCGCTCGGCGAAACGCCGGCGCGCTGCCGCATCGGTGAAGTCGAGAAAGGGCAGCCGCACCGCCTTCTTAAGCTTCCAGACTGTGTCGGCGCCGACGAAGACAAGCGAGATATGGGTCTCGATCGGCTCCGTACCAGCAAGGCTGCGCAAGAACGCGGCGGTCTCGGCCTGTTCGGGCGGAATCGCCACCGGTTCAGGGGAACAGCTTCCCGACCGCCCATCCGCCGCCGGCTTTTCGCGTGAAGACGGTGCGGTCGTGCAGGCGGTAGGGCATGTTCTGCCAGAACTCGAAGCTCTCGGGGACGACGCGGTAGCCGGACCAGTGGGGTGGGCGGGGGATGTCGTTGCCGGGATGGCGTGCCTCGTACTCGGCGAGCCGCCGCTCGAGTTCGCCGCGGGTTGCCAGCCGGCGGGATTGGTCGGACGCCCAGGCGCCGAGTCGTGAAATGCGCGCACGGGTGGCGAAATAGGCGTCCGCCTCGGCGTCCGTGGCGGGCTGGACCCGCCCCTCGATGCGGATCTGGCGGCCGAGCGATTTCCAATGAAACAACAGCGCGGCACGCGCATTGGCGGCCAGTTCGTCAGCCTTGCGGCTTTGGTTGTTGGTGTAGAAGACGAAGCCGCGGGGTTCGGCGCCGGCGGGGTCGATCCCCTTCAGCAGCACAATGCGCGCCGATGGCCGACCATCCGCTGCTGCCGTGGCCACGGTCATCGCGTTCGGCTCGTTCGGTTCGGCGGCCTCGGCTTCCGACATCCAGGCCGCAAATTGCGTAAACGGGTCGTGCGTATCGGGCATCGGTCCCCCTATTGATCCCCCTGGGGTGGCGCGGTCGCCTCTTGCTGCGCCGCACGGCCCTGTGCCACCACGGGCGGGCCGAGGACAACCCCTGAGGTCATAGATGCCCGATAGCGCGCTGGCGACTGGCCCGGTGAAAGGCACGCTGCTGCAGGGGCGACGCGGGCTGATCATGGGGGTGGCGAACGAGAGGTCGCTCGGCTGGGGCGTCGCCGCGGCCTGCGCCGCCCAGGGGGCGTCGCTCGCGTTCACTTTTCAGGGCGAGGCCCTAGAGAAGCGGGTACGTCCGCTGGCTGCTTCGGTCGGATCTGGGCTCGTGTTCCCGTGCGAGGTCGCGGACGAGGCCAGCATTGACCACGCCTTCGCCGCGTTGCGGCAGACGTGGGACGGGCTCGATTTCCTGGTTCATGCGATCGGCTTTGCCGATAAGGGGTACCTGCGGGGCCGCTATTTGGACACGCCGCGGGCTGCCTTCCTGCAAGCGATGGACATTTCGTGCTACTCCTTCACCGCGGTCTGCCAGCGCGCAGTACCGATGATGGCTGCTGGCGGCAGCCTGCTGACCCTGACCTATCTCGGCGCCGAGCGGTGGATGCCGCATTATAATGTGATGGGGGTCGCCAAGGCAGCGCTGGAGGCGTCGGTGCGGTACTTAGCGGCGGATCTTGGCACCGCAGGGATCCGTATCAACGCGATCAGCGCCGGTCCGATCAAGACGCTGGCCGCCTCGGGCATTGGGGATTTCCGCTATATCCTGCGATGGAACCAGTTGAATTCGCCGATGCGGCGAAACGTCTCGACCGACGAGGTAGGCGGGGCAGGGGTGTACTTCCTGTCGGACCTTTCGGCCGGTGTCACCGGGGAGGTGCATCACGTGGACTGCGGTTACCATATTGTCGGGATGAAGCATCCCGATGCGCCGGATATTGCGGTCAGCGATAATCAGTGATCAGTGGTCAGTGGTCAGTGGTCAGTTCGGAGCCTCCGCGTTGCGACTGGTACCTGATCACTGGCCACTGATCACTGATCACTGATGTCTCACCGATGTCGCACAACAGCTTCGGCCATCTGTTCCGCATCACCACCTGGGGCGAGAGCCACGGGCCGGCGATCGGCTGCGTGGTGGATGGTTGCCCGCCCCGCATCCCGCTGACCGAGACGGATATCCAGCCGTGGCTGGACCGCCGCCGCCCTGGCCAGTCGCGCTTCACTACGCAACGGCAGGAGCCTGATCAGGTGCGGATCCTGTCGGGGGTGTTCGACGGCGTGACCACCGGAACGCCGATTTCGTTGGTAATCGAGAATGTCGATCAGCGCTCGCGTGACTATAGCGACATCGCCGGGAAGTTTCGGCCGGGTCATGCGGATCTGACCTATGAGCTGAAATATGGCATCCGCGACTATCGCGGCG
>Ga0335074_10007374_pt1 | contig 15239 bp, 14 predicted proteins | sample Lox_Sample_23_FD_206715 | JGI IMG/M metagenome (GOLD analysis project Ga0335074, IMG submission 206715) | Soil microbial communities from Loxahatchee National Wildlife Refuge, Florida, United States - Lox_Sample_2.3 | ecosystem: Environmental > Terrestrial > Soil > Wetlands | place: USA...
CGGCTGTTCCTGCTGCATGAGACCAAACGCTACGCATGGACCGTTCCGGGAACGTTACCGCTCAGCGCCAAAGATGCGAAACGCCCGGCTGGGCGCCGGGGATGGCCCGCTGAGGATACGTGCCCGCCGCTCCAGCATCAAGCGTGACTGTGCCCGCAGGCAACCGGCACAGGTAAAAGGCCTGGTCAACGTACATATAAAGTCACGCTTGACACCGGAGACCTCTACGGGCACTCCGGTCACAACCAAGGGCCAGGCGGAGCCTGCCCGGACCCGACGTGGGCCATCCCCTGCACGGTGCGGCGGTCACGGTGACGAGGACCAGGATGCCGAGGTGCCAGCCCTCGCGCGAGACCGCAGACGCGTGCCCGCTGCGTGTCCGATCGGCCGGTCAACGCCGGGTACTTGCGGTCACTCCCGGACAGCCGAAAGACCGGCTCACCTGCGCAAAGGCAGGCTGGCTCGCTGCGCAAACAGGCCTTCTAAGCAGCGGGTCGCCCGCGCCGCTGGACCGCTGAACGCATCGCGATCTCGAGGATCCGCGGCAGCTGGGCGGGCACGCTGACCAGCTCGCAGTACACGCTGCACTCGCGGAGCAGTTCCTGGGGGTGGGTCTCCTGGAAATACTCCCCGCCGATCTCCGCCGCCGGGATGTGCGCCGCGATGGCCAGCACCGGCATCCCGCTGCGGTTGGCGTCGAACAAGCCATTGATCAGGTGCAGGTTTCCGCGGCCGCCGCGAACCCCCGCCGTCCCCCGACGCCTTCAGCGTCGCCACCATCACATCAGCCACCGTGGTAGTCATCTTCTGCTCCTTCCCGCTTGGTCAATCGACTGCCGAATCCGGATGCCATGACTGTGCGGCCCAGGCGCAGCCCGCCGCGTCAGTGAAGACTCTGGCCAGCGCACTGGTAGGTCACCAGCGGAGCCACGCCTGCTCAGCAGCGTCGCGCGTATCTCACACCAGGACACTGGACCTGCCGTCGAGCCAGGGCCCGCACCAGGGCGCGCACCAGGGCACTGCCTGGCGCGGGCCCTGGTGCGCGCCCGCGACGGTGGATACCAGGCCAGATCCGGTGGCCTGGACCCAGGCCGCTGGCACCAGAACAACCATGCACCAGCAGAAGAGGGAGCAATGGTCATGAACTACGGACTTGAGGTCGTGGTGATACCGGTCTCCGACGTGGACAAAGCCAAGGATTTCTACCAGGCGCTGGGCTGGCGGCTCGACGCCCACTACACCGGCGGCCCCGGCTACCGCGTGGTCCAGCTGACCCCGCCCGGGTCGGCCTGCTCGGTCATCTTCGGCATCGGCGTGTCCTCGGCCGCGCCGGGCTCGGCACAGGGCCTGCACCTGGTCACGGCCGATATCGACGCGGCCCGGGCCGACCTGGCCGCCCGCGGCGCCGAGGTCAGCGACGTGTTCCACGACGCCACCGGCGTGTTCCACCACGCCGGGACGACAGCCCGGGTCGCTGGCCCGGCGCCCGACCACAAGAGCTACGGCTCGTTCATCTCATTCGAAGACCCGGACGGCAACGGCTGGTTGGTGCAGGAGATCACCATCCGCCTGCCGGGGCGGTGACCAGCGGCCAGATGGCCGGAAGGAGCACGACATCATGACCCACTCACTTGCCTACCAGCAGATGGGGACGGCGGCCCGCGGGCAGGCCCACGCCTTGTTCGCCCAGACGATGAGCTACGTCGCGGCCACCGCCGGCCTGTTCGCGCTCGGCGCCTGGCTAGGCCGCGACCTGACCGGCGGCACCGGCATCATCGCGTTCATCGCCGCCTTCGCCGCCCTGATCGGCATGCGCTTCGCGGCGCGCCGCTCCGCCCAGCTGACCGTCGGCCTGCTCGGCGCCTTCGGCCTGCTGATCGGGCTGGCCGTGGCGCCGGTGCTGGCCTACTACGCCAGCGCGGACCCGCGCGCGCTATGGCAGGCCGGCGGGGCGACCGCGCTGTTCATCGCCGGCTTCGGCGCCGCGGGCTACGCCACCCGCCGCGACCTGACCGCTGTCGCCCGGGTCTGCTTCTGGGCGCTGCTGGCCCTGATCGTGGCCGGCCTGGTCCTGGTCTTCGTGCACATCCCCGGCGCCGACCTGGTCTACTCGGTGCTCGGCCTGGTGATCTTCGCCGGGTTCACCATGTTCGACTTCCAGCGGCTGCGCCCCAACACCGACGCCGCCTCGGCGCCGTTCCTGGCCGCCTCGATCTTCCTGGACGTGCTGAACGTGTTCCTGTTCTTCCTGGCCATCTTCTCCGGCCCGCAGGGAGCGGAGCGGTGATGAGCGGCATCGATGACATCCTGGCCGGCTATGAGAGCCTGCGGACCGGCCAGGAGGCCCTCGACAAGGACCTGCACCAGCACCCCGAGCTGTCCCACGCCGAGCACCGGATCGCCCGGCGGGTCGCCGGGTTCATCATCGCCTCCGGCACCGGGGTAGCCGGCGTGCTGGCCCACGGCACCGGGCCGACCGTCCTGCTGCGCTGCGAGCTGGACGCGCTGCCGCTGCGGGAGGCTACCGCCGCGCCGTACGCCGCCACCGCCACCGCCAGGGACGCCAGCGGCCAGGAGGTGCCCGCCGATCATGCCTGCGGCCACGACATGCACATGGCCTGCATGACCGGCATGGCCACGCTCATGGCCGCCCGCCGCGACCGGTGGCACGGCACGCTGATCGCCCTGTTCCAGCCGGCCGAGGAAACCGGCGAGGGCGCTCAGGACATGGTCGACGGCCGAGCTGGGCTGGGCCACCCGGGCCGCGACGCGGTACGGCAGCGAGCCAAGGCGCGTGCTGGACCAGCGGCTCTCCACATCCCCGCCGCTCAAGCGGACACCGCGCCCCCGCTCCAGGTGCATGATCTCCGGCACGCTACCAGCCGCCGGGGCTCTGCCTTGAATCGAGCTGGGAGACGACCATGAACGGGAAAGTCCGCCAGGTGGACGGCCGACTGCCGCGCCCGGCGCGGCTGATATTCGGCAAGAACGAGCTACGGCGGCCTTGCGACCGCATTGAAGGTGCGATTCTGCTGACCGTGTCAGCGGCCTGCCTAACCGCCCTCACCCTAGCGGCGTTGCTTGCCGGGCACATCTACAACTCCCAGCGTGCGGCCGCGGCCCGCCTGCAGCCGACGGTGGCGACTCTGTCCGGGCCTGGCCCGGCGGCCGCCAACGCGCTCAACCCGGCGGCCCTGGTCCAGGCGCGGGCAACATGGCGGCTGGCGGACGGGGCCAAACGATCCGGTCTTCTCACCGTCTCGACCGCTCCAGCCATCGACGACGCGTGGGCAGGATCTACCGTACCGGTCTGGCTGAATCGATCCGGCGACCCCCAGCCTCCGCCGCCTGCCCAGGACGAGATTGCCGCCGCTGCGCTGACCGCTGGCGCCGTCTTCGCGACGGGTGCCGGAGCACTGCTGGCCTTCTGCTACTGGCTGGCCCGCCGGGCCCTTGACCGGCATCGCCTCAGTCGATGGGAGCAGGCGTGGGCCGTCACCGGTCCGCGCTGGACGAGCCGCCGCTGATCTCCTGCGCACGGCGGAGCATCGAACGGAGACGAGCATGACAACTGAACTGGTATTGCTGGGTACGGCGGGCGCGCCCCTCCCTGTCGCCGGACGGGCGGGGATCTCCACGGCACTCGTCGTCGACGGACGCGTCTTCGTCATCGACTGCGGCCGCGGCGCACCGTCCGCTTTCACCGAAGCGGGACTGGGTTTCTCCCGTCTGGAGGCCGTGTTCCTCACTCACCTCCATGCTGACCATGTCGGTGACCTGCCTGGCATGCTGCTGTATGGCTGGGGTGTCCGAGTGCGCGACAGCCGGCCGCTGGCGCCGATCCGCGTCTACGGGCCGTCACGATCCACGACGCTGCCAGCGGGCGATGCCACATTCCACCGCCAGACCACGATCCATCCCGAGCGGCCAGCCCCCGGCACCACGGACCTGACCGAGCACATCCTGGCCGGCTACGCCTACCATCTGAACGTCATGCCGCTGGACGCCCACATGCCGGACGCGAGCGCGCTGGTCCGGGCTACCGACATCGCGGTTCCCGCACCAGCCGGGGACGTCCCGCACGTCCCGGCCGTCGTCTTCGACGATGGGATCGTCAAGGTCAGCGCCGTGGCCGTAACGCACGGCCGCGCAGTTCCGGCGCTCGCCTACCGGTTCGACACGCCGGACGGCTCCGTTGCGTTCTCCGGCGACACTACGGTGAACGAAGACCTGATCACCCTGGCCCGGGGGGCCGACATCCTCATCCATCAGGTCGCCGACCTGAACTACCTCAGGCGGCACGGCACCGACGACGCCGAGCTGGCCCGGATGGCCGCGCTGCATACCGACGTCACCCAGGTCGGGGGCGTCGCCGAACGCGCACGGGTCCGCGAGCTCATCCTGAGCCATTACCTTCCAGCGGACCCGGCTGTTATCACCGAGGCAGAGTGGGCGCAGCGCGCCGGGTCTGGCTTCAGCGGCACAACCACCGCAGGCCGGGATGGGCTGCGCCGGACACTTCACGGGGAGCCTGTCCGTTTGTCTTGATCGTCGGCGCGGCGCTCGATGCGGCCACCGTGTTGCTTGCCGTCCGGATGTTTCTACCCGCCAGTTACCGACGTCCAGAGTCCGGGCCGGCAAGCACGGCCGTCTGGGCCTGTTCAGCTGGCGCCCGTCGAGCCGATCGGGGCAGTACCAGGGCTTTCATCTGAGCCTCATCGCCCACCAGGGCACAGCCCAGGGTAACGGCAAGGGTAACGCCCAGGGCATCGACCGAGGCGGCACACCTGGCCCGTGCGCGATCGTGAGGCAGTACCAGCTATGCCGCTGGCCGCGAAGGAACGCCGTTGCCGGCGCCGTCGGCCCGAAGCCGACCGGTTCATCCCTTCCGCTGCCAACGTCACCGAATCCAGGGAAAGGGAGAGGAAAACATCATGAACACCAAGGCCAACTATCGTCGCAGGCGTACCGCCGGGCTCGCCGTGCTCGCTGCGCTCGGGGCCGGCGCTACCGTCGCCGTGGTCACCGCCACGAGCTCCGCCGCTCCGGCGTATGGCGCCATGGCGACAGGCGGGATCGGTGCCGCGCCGGACAAGACCATCGCCTCGCTCATCGCCCCGGACGGCGACCGCGATCCGTTCGGTATGGCCATCGTCCCGCTCACCATGGGCAAGCTCACCGCTGGGAACCTCCTGGTCGCGGAGTTCGGCGACAAGCAAGGTACCGCGGGCGCCGGGACCACGATCCTGCAGGTGAACCCGGCCACCGGGAAGACCAGCGTCTTCTTCCGCGGCGGCCCGGTCGCGGGTCCGGTCGGCGTGGCCATCAACCCGGCCAACGACGGGGTCTGGGTCGGCGACTACGGCAAGGCGGCCAGCGGCACCGCGGCCAACGACCTGCTCATCTTGCCCAACGGGAAGGTCAAGGCCGTCTACACCGGCGCGACGACCCACGGCGCGGCGTCCTTGATCGGTGTCTGGGGCCAGGGAGTCAGCGCCAGCGACGGGAAGGTCAGCTTCTACTACGGCAATGCGGGCAACGCCGGTACCGGCACCGGCGGCGGTGACGTGGTGCGGCTGACACCGCACCCGAAGGGCCCGGTCAACGGCCAGCCGGTCAACGCGACCTACGCGCGGATCGCGACCGGCCAGGGCGAGACCCCGCGCGGCGGCAACGCCGCCACCGCCGCGGGCCCGCAGGGCTACGCCTTTGCCGCGGACGGCACCCTGTACGAGACCAATGACGCCGACAACACCCTGTACGCGATTCCGCACGCTGCCACGGCGACGTCGCCGGCCACCACACAGATCGTCTACCGCGGCCACGCGCTGCAAAGTCCGGAGAACGTCGTGATCGACCCGCGCAATGGCGACCTGCTCGTGGTGAACGCCAACGACAACCGCCTGGTCGTGATCACGCCCGGAGGCAAGCTCGTCGCCACCCGCGATCTCGCCGCGCACCAGCCCGCCGGAGCGCTCTTCGGCCTGGCGATCGGCACCAATCCCGCAGGCGACCTGGTGCTCTACTACACCAACAGCAACACCAGTACCCTCCACGAACTGGTGCTTCAAGCAAACTACGCGAAGAAGTGACGCGGAGCCCCGCTTACAGCAAGGATCGTGCCGGCCCGGGCGCCCACCCGCCCAGCCGGCACGGCCCGCTGCCGGCGGGCTACGAGGGGCCGCTGAAGGTCAGACAGAACCCTGAGGAGCCAGAGGAGCAACGGCAATGAACGAACTACTGAAGCTGGCCATCGACGGGCATGGCGGCACCCGCTGGGAACAGATCGAACGATTCCGCGCCGCCGCCTCGATCACCGGCGCGATCTGGACACTCAAGGGCCAGCCCGGACTGCTCGACGGTGTGGTGCTGGCCGGCGAGACCCGCGACCAGCGGCTGATCATCAGCCCGTTCGGGCGGCCCGGCCAGTACACAACTTGGGAGCCGTACCGGCAGACGATCGAGACCACCGACGGCGTGCTGCTGGCCGAGCGCCGCGACCCCGCGGCAGCGTTCACCGGCACCACCCGCGCCGCGCCGTGGGATGAACTCCAGGCCGCCTACTTCGCCGGCGAGGCCAACTGGAACTACTTCGTCGCCCCGTTCATCTTCGCCCGCGCCGACTTCACCGCCGAGGAGACCGAGCCCTGGCCCGAGGACGGACAGACCTGGCGCACCCTGCTGGTCACCTACCCGGACACGATCGTGGCGCACCACCGCCAGCAGAGGTACTACTTCGACGACGCCGGGCTGCTCCGCCGCCTGGACTACAACGTCGACATCCTGGGCGGCGGCCCGGCCGTGCATTACCCGTCGGCCTACCGCGAGTTCGACGGGATCATGGTCCCCACCCGTCGCCGCGTCTACGTCCGCAACCCCGACGGAACCCCGGTCCGGGATTCCGTGTCCATCGCCATCGACATCGCCGACGTCACCTTCCGCTAGGAGCGGGCACAGATACGGACCGTAAGACCACGGCCCGTTCGGCATAGTCGAATTCTTTTACCGAACGGACCGGGCGGTCAGCCCCACGGCCCCGGAACGCCACCCGTGGGATATACCTCGTCCCCTAGGTCGGCGGGCTGTCCTGGCCGAGCGGTGCCAGCGCAGCGTGAAGTTCGCGGCGGGAGCCGATGCCGAGCTTGGTGAAGATCTTGCGCAGGTGCCACTCGACCGTGCGCGAGGACAAGAACAGCTGGGCGCCGATCTCCGGATTGGTACGGCCGTCCCGCGCCAGCCGGGCGATCTGGGCCTCCTGCGCGGTCAGCACGCTTGAGACTTCGGTCGTCCGCTTGCGCAACGTTTCGCCGGTGGCGGCCAGCTCGCGGCGGGCGCGCTCGGCAAACGCCTCCATGCCGATCGCCGCGAGCATGTCGTGAGCCGCACGCAGCTGCTCGCGAGCGTCGACGCGCCGCCCTTGGCGGCGCAGCCACTCCCCGTACAGCAGATGCGCGCGGGCGAGCTCTGGGCGCAGCTGCGTCCGGCTCAACCGGTCGATCGCCTCGCGATAACAGCCCTCGGCGTCCGCGCCCTCGCTGAGCAGCGCCCGGCATCGCGCGTAGATCCCCTGCGCCCAGTCGGTCTGACCGACGCTCGTCGCTTCGGCCAGCTGGCCTAGCGCGTCGGCGGCCAGCCCGGTCTGCCCGGATCTGCTGGCCGCCTCGATCAGCTCGGGCAGCGCCCACATGGCAGGATACAGCTCAGGCTCCTCCCCGACGGCGTGCTGCGCCTCCGCTCGTGCCGTCTCGTAGCGGCCCAGCCCGTTGTACAAGATGGCAGCTGCCCGGTGCGACGCGCCGATGCCCAGGCCCTGTCTCGCAGCCCGGGCATCGGCGCTCACAGTCTCGATCAGCTGGGCCGCCGCCGCTTCTGCCCCCCGGAATCCGGCGAGCATCAAGGCCGCATAGGGAAGAAAACGGGTCCCGGTCGCCGCCGCGATCCCCTCAGCCTCCCCGATCAGAGCCGCCGCCGCCGCAAACTCGCCACGCCAGGCCAGAAGCTGGGCCATCGAGTTCACATAGATCACCAGCGATGCCAGCAGTCCGGCCTCGCGACAGGACTGCAGCTGCCGGGCTACCACGGCGTACCAGGACTCCTCGTCCCACAACATGACCGCGGCAACCCCGGCCAGCAGGCCCCATCGCATGCCCTCGTCCACGGCGAGCTCGTCCTCGGTAAAGGCGCGCGCTGCCCTCCTCAGCAGAGGTGCCGCCGGGGCGCGTCCCTCGGAGACCAGGACGGCCAGCCCGTCAAGCAGCAGATCCGAGGACCGGGGCACGCCTGCGGGCCGGGGAGCCGACCGGGCGCCCCGGGCGACTTCGTAGATGCCGCCTGCGCCCGCGAACTGGCCAGCAAAGTACGCGGCGGTCCACGCTTCCAGGTATGTCTGGCGGGCGAGAGCGACATCGAGCCGCTCGAGCCGTTTAGCCGCCTTGAGCAGCAGCACCGGAGCGTCGCTGCCCGCACTGGAGGCGAACGCGATCTGCCCGCACAGCAGGTCGACCCGGGCGCTCGCGAGCTCGTCCAGCGACTCAGGCCCAATACCCTCCACCATGGAGAGCATCTCCAGGGCCTTGTCGAACGCGCCGGCCTGCAGGCTGGCCTGTGCTGCAGCCAGGATGCGTTCGGCGTGCCGTGTCGCATCGGCGGTCAGCGCCACCGAACGCTCCAAGAACGCCGCGGCCGCGGCTAGCCCGCCGCGAGCCTGCGCCCGCCCGGCGCAGCGCTCCAGCTCTGCGGCGACCTCCTCATCCGGCCCGGCCGCGGCCTGGGCCCGGTGCCAGGCCCGGCGATCCGGGTCCGCGACCGGGTCGGTCACCTCCGCCAGCGCCGCGTGTATCCGCTGCCGGACAGAAAGCGGCGCCGACCAGTAGGCCGCCGAGCGGGCCAGCGGATGCTGGAACTGGACTTGGGTGCCGAACTCGATCAGCCCGGCGGCCACGGCCGGCCCGGCCGCCGCCCGGGCCGAGATGCCCAGCTGCCCGGCCGCCCGCCACACCAGCGGCCGGTCGCCGGACGGATCGGCCGCCGCCAGCTGCACCAGCTGCAGGGTGTCGGCCGGAAGGGCGTGCAGCTGGCGGGTGAAGCTGTCCTCGATCCGGTCGGTCAGCGGTGCGGAGCCGGGCTGCGCCGCCGGTAGGCCGAACCCGCCTGCCAGTTCGGCTGGGGTCAGCCCTCGAGGGAGCTCCAGCAGCGCCAGCGGGTTACCGTGCGTCTCAGCGATGATCAAGTCGCGTACCCGCGCGTCCAGCGGGCCGGCCAGCACCGAGTCCAGCAGCGTCCGCGCTTCGTGGTCCGGCAGTCCCTTAACCTCCAGCTCGGGTAGCCCGGCCAGATCCTCATCGGGAACCCGGGCCGCGAACACCAGGCCCACCGGGCCGGCCGCCAGCCGCCGGGCCGCGAACCCGAGCGCCTGCGCCGAGGCCCGGTCCAGCCACTGCACGTCGTCGATCACGCCGATCAGCGGTCGTTCCCTGGCCACCTCCGAAAGCAGGCCGAGCACGGCCAGGCCGACCAGGAACCGTTCCGGCGGCGGCCCCGCGCTCATGCCGAACGCCGTATGCAGCGCATCCCGCTGCGGCCCCGGCAGGCGCTCCGCGTGACTCAGCATCGGCGCGCACAGCTGATGCAGCCCGGCGAACGCAAGCTCCATCTCCGACTGCACCCCAGTGGCCCGCGTTACCAGGCACGCCGCATCCGCGGCCCGCCCGGCCAGGTGGTCCAGCAACGCGGTCTTGCCTACGCCTGGCTCACCCCGCACTACCAGGGCCTGGCTCCCGCCGGCCCGGACCGCATCCACGAGGCGGTCAAGCACGTGGCGCTCGCTGATCCGGTTCGTCAGCCCTGTCGCGCGGCCCCGGCGTCCGGAATACGTGCTCATCGGCCCGGCCCTACGCCGCATCCCGGTCATTTAGCTGGATCTGGGCGCTCATACGGCCTCCCCGGCAGGTGCCTTGACCGAAGCGTAATCCGCCCGGGATGGCCCGGATAGACCCTCGGCCAGCACAGTGATCGGGACGCGGCGCAGATCTCGGCGCCGAACAGGCCGGGTCGTTTCCGGACAGCTCCGTTACCCGCACCGTGGTCGGCGACCAGGCGCGGAGCAAGACAGCGGGTTCCCGGCTAGGGTTTCCAGCGGTAGGCTGACCAGCTAGTTGCCTACCTGCGATGTCTGTGGGAGGTGCCGGTGGCCACACACTCCCGGCGGCCGGGGCGGGCGGCATGGCTGACGGGCCGGTCCAGCGAGCTGAGCGTGCTGGACCGCCTTATCGACGCGGTGCGGGCCGGGCAGAGCCAGGTGCTGGTGGTCAGCGGCGAGCCGGGGGTGGGGAAGACCGCGCTGCTGGATTACCTGGCCGGGCGGGCGAGTGGGTGCCGGGTCGAGCGTGCTGCCGGGGTGCAGTCGGAGATGGAGCTTGCGTTCGCCGGGCTGCATCAGCTGTGCGCGCCGATGCTGGACCGGCTCGACCGGCTGCCGGGGCCGCAGCGAGAGGCGCTGCGGACCGTGTTCGGCATGAGCGCGGGGCCGCCGCCGGAACGGTTCCTGGTCGGCCTGGCCGTGCTCAGCCTGCTTTCGGAGGTGGCCGAGGAGCGCCCGCTGGTATGCGTGGTGGACGACGGACAGTGGCTCGACCGGGCCTCGGCGCAGGCGCTCGGGTTCGCGGCCCGGCGGCTGGCGGCCGACCCGGTGGGCCTGGTGTTCGCGGCCCGGGTTCCCGATGAGGATCTGGCCGGGCTGCCCGGGCTGACGATCGGTGGGCTACGGGCGGCCGACGCGCGGGTGCTGCTGGACTCGGTGCTGGCCGGCCCGCTGGACGCGCGGGTGCGGGACCGGTTCATAGCCGAGACGCGGGGTAACCCGCTGGCCCTGCTGGAGCTGCCCCGGGGGGTGACGTCGGCCGAGCTGGCGGGCGGGTTCGGCCTGCCGGGTACACAGCCCGGCGCGACAGCGCTCGCCGGGCGTATCGAGGAGGCCTTCGGGCGGCGGATCCAGGCCCTGGCCCCGGACAGCAGACGCCTGCTGCAGCTGGCGGCGGCTGACCCGTCCGGCGACTCGCCGCTGGTGTGGCGGGCTGCCCAGACGCTCGGAATTCCGGCGCACGCGGCGACACCGGCGGTCGAGGCTGGGCTGGCCGTGTTCGGCACCCAGGTGCGGTTCCGGCATCCGCTGGTGCGTTCGGCGGCCTACGAGTCGGCGTCGCTGCCGGACCGCCGGCAAGTGCACGGCGCGCTGGCCGAGGCCACCGATGCGCAGGCCGATCCGGATCGCCGTGCGTGGCACCGGGCCCAGGCCGCGCCCGGGCCCGACGAGGAGGTCGCCGGGGAACTCGAGCGGTCGGCCGGGCGGGCGCAGGCCCGGGGCGGGCTAGCCGCGGCAGCGGCGTTCCTGGAACGCGCCGCGCTACTGACACCCGACCCCGGCCGCCGAGCGGAGCGGCTGATCGCCGCGGCTCAGACCAAGCGCGATGCCGGAGCGCCCGACGCCGCGCTGAGCCTGCTGGTCGAGCCGGAGGCCGAGCCGGTCGATGAGCTGCAGGCCGCGAAGGTGGAACGCCTGCGCGGACAGATCGCATTCGACCAGCGGCACGGCACCGAGGCGGCCCGGCTGCTGCTCAGCGCGGCCCGGCGCCTCGAATCAGTCGATGCCAGGCTGGCCCGAGAGGCGCACCTGGAATCGCTCATGGCCGCCTACTGGGTCGGCCCCCAGGATGCTCCCGGTCCACTGAGCGAGGCGGCGCACGCTGCGCGTTCGGCCGTGCCTGGTCCGAATCCCCCCCGGACCGTTGACGTCCTGCTCGACGCGTTCGCGGTGTGGTTCACCGGACAGCGCGACGGCAGCTCCGGCTCTCACCTCACCCAGGCGCTCGAACTGCTGCTCGCCCTGGACGTCAGCAATGACGAAGCCGGCCGCTGGGCCTGGCTCACCGCGGGAACGGCCATCAACCTCATCGGCCTCGAGCTATGCGACGATGAGTCCTGGTTTGCGCTGACCACCGCCCAGGTCCGGTTCGCACGCGAGACGGGTGCGCTCGTGCACCTGCAGTTCGCGCTTAATTACCTGGCCTCGGCCCAGACCGCCATGGGCGAGCTGGCCGCGGCGGCGCAGCTGATGGAGGAGGATCACCTGATCGCGGAGGCGACCGGGAACCCGCCCGTCGCCCTGGCGGACATGATGATCGCCACCTGGCGAGGCCGGGAGGACGAAGCGCTGCCGATGATCGAGGCCGTCTCCCAGGCCTCCGCGGCAAGCGGCCTGGGCCTGATGGTCGACTTCTGCGTCTACGCGCGCTCGGTGCTCTATAACGGCCTGGGGCGGTACGACGCCGCGCTGGACGCCGCCCAGCGGGCGTTCGAGCTCCGCCCGATAGGCTACGGGCCCCTGGTGATGTCCGAGCTGGCCGAGGCCGCGGCCAAGACCGGGGATGCCGGGCTGGCTCAGGCCGCGCTGGAGTCGGCGTGCGGGCGGGCGCGGGTGACCCCCACCCCTTGGGCGCTGGGCATCGAGGCCCGCTGCCGGGCCCTGCTGAGCAGCGGAGAGGCCGCGGACAACTGCTACCGGGAGTCAATCGGCCACCTGGCCGAGACCCGCATGCGTTCCGAGGTCGGCCGCGGACACCTGCTGTACGGCGAGTGGCTGCGCCGCGAGAACCGGCGGGCCGACGCGCGCGAGCAGCTGCGCACCGCCCGCGACGTGCTGGACGCGACAGGCATGGAAGCGTTCGCCGAACGGGCCCGGCGTGAGCTGCTCGCCACCGGCGAGTCCGTCGGCATGCCGGCCCCCGAGGCCAGCAGCGCGCTGACCGCCCAGGAGGCCCAGATCGCCCGGCTGGCGCGGGACGGCCGTACCAATCCGGAGATCGGCGCCCAGCTGTTCTTGTCCGCGCGCACGGTCGAATGGCACCTGCGCAAGATCTTCACCAAGCTCGGCATCGGCTCCCGCCGCGAACTGCACGTCGCGCTGGCGCAACTCGGGCACGACGACGAGCCGATCCGGCCGAGGGCCTGAACCTGCCAGCAGCCAAGACGGAACCGGCCGACGAGCGCAAGTCCGTCGCCTGGTTACCCCGCTCGATCCCCCGCATCATCGGCCTGCGCCGGGCAGCGAACAGATCACCCGGATCGGCAACCATCGCCGACTGGTCTGAGCTTGTCCGTACAGCCGTGGCAATCGCCTGCTATCGGATCATCGCGCGTAGGCTGGTGACGTGAGTGATCCCGCCTCCGAGCCGCCGGAACTCGACGCCCAGGACGCACTGCGCGGGGTGGTGAACCAGCTCACCATCCACGGAGAGCGCATGTCCGTGATCATCCCAGGGTCAGTCATCGAGGCACTGCGAGACTTCGCCGCGCTGCTCCAGGGCGCGCGGGAGACGGGGTACCTGGACCGCCTGCTGCCGCTCGCAATGCCCTGGATCGAGCCCCTGCCTGCGGATGACCGCAAGCAGTTCGTATCCGACCTGGCGCAGGCCGCGTCCGCCGGCGACCACGCGCCCGAGCAGCCCGCCGCAGTACCCAGGGAATGGCACGAGACGGCGGACATCCTCGCCGACCCGGAGGCGATGGTCGAACTGGCCGAGTCCGCCGGCGCGGTCGCGCGCGGAGATGTCATCCGCGGCCCTGACGCAGTCCGCGCGCTCCGACCGCGGCGGTGAGCACGTCCGCTGGCGCAGGACCATACGAACTTGTGGTTCCCGGCCCGGTTAGCCGGGCAATCCGCGAGGAGCTACCCGAGGCTGTGGCGGGGCGGTGATTGAGTTCGCCAACGGACTACCGGTCGGCAACCCGCACCGTGTCGGCGCCGAACTGCGCGGTCACCTACGTGGTATCCACTCGGCGCACCTGGCGACTTTCCGCATCCAGTACATGATCGATGACGAGCAACGGACGGTGACCCTGCGCCGGGTGAAAGCCCGCAGCGACGTCTACGGGCTCTCCTGAGAGGGGATGCCGATGCTCGCCCCACGACCCCGAGCGCGGGCCGTGCGCGCAGATCACTCCTCCGGTCAGTCGCTACACAAGGTGCGATGATGACTGCCGCATCTCCAGCTAGAAAGCATAATTCGAACACTGGCGACCAGGTCCGCGGAACGGGTCGTGGAACGAACATCTCGAAGGTGAAGCCGGGGATCAGGACGGCGCATCCGTCCGAGCGCGTGGCCCGATGATCTGCCGACACGCCTCTGCGACCCGGGTTCGCCTAGCCGGTGCCAGTGGAACACCGGGGTAGCAGCCAGGGATTACGCAGGCGCGAACCGCACGTCGCCAGCGCGACCATGAAGCAGTCGCTACCTCAGCATCGCGCCCGGCATGACCGATGCCTGGTCCGCAGGGCCAAGGAGGACGGGCATACAGCAGGCAAGCGGCAGCAAGACCGCATACCCAACCAGTGGAGGTACCAGATGGCCGAGCTCCCGCCGCCCCCCGACGGCATAGTGCTGGCCCACTTCATCGTCTCGGACGATGTCGAGCGCTCCCGGCGCTTCTACACCGAGGTACTCGGCGGCCGGCTGGCCTTCTCCGGCCCCGGAGGGCTGACCTATGTCGCGCTGTCCAACAGCTGGATCATCATCAATGCCGGCGGAGGCCCGACCGACGACAAGCCCACGGTCACCCTGGAGACGCCACGCGATCCCGACCGGGTCAGCAGCTTCCTCAACATCCGGGTCAAAGACATCGCGGCCGTGTACGCCGAATGGAGCGCCCGGGGTGCTCAGTTCCTGACGCCGCCCAAACAGCACCAGTACGAGATCCGCTGCTACATCCGCGATCCGGACGGCTATCTGATCGAAGTGGGGCAAACCACGGACCCGGACGGGGACTGGAGGCCCGCGCACTGGCCATCGAGTACGCCCGCCGAGGAGCCCCGGTGAATGCCGAGACCACCGGCCCTGCTCCGGAACGCGATAGCTACGTCTCGTTTGCCGGCCCGGACGGCGGCTCCTGGTACCTCCAGGAGGTCACCGTCCCGATGCCGGGCCGGGGAGATGCGGGCTCATGAGCAGCTACGACTACGACGTGATCGTGGTGGGGGCCGGGTCGCCGGGTGAGCACTGCGCCGGCGAGCTGGCCGACGGAGGCCTGAAGGTGGCCGTGGTGGAGCGGGAGCTGGCCGGGGGGGAGTGCTCGTACTGGGCCTGTATCCCGTCCAAGACGCTGCTGCGTCCAGGTGAGGCGGCTTACCAGGCCCGGCATGCCGCGGCCGCAGCCAAGATCGACGTGGGCGCCGCGCTGGCCTACCG
>Ga0335074_10007376_pt1 | contig 15239 bp, 12 predicted proteins | sample Lox_Sample_23_FD_206715 | JGI IMG/M metagenome (GOLD analysis project Ga0335074, IMG submission 206715) | Soil microbial communities from Loxahatchee National Wildlife Refuge, Florida, United States - Lox_Sample_2.3 | ecosystem: Environmental > Terrestrial > Soil > Wetlands | place: USA...
CGAGGGCGCTGCCCGCGCGGCGGCAGCAGAAGTGAAAGTGGACGGCATTGTCGCGCTGGGCGACCTTCCGGCTTACATCGCCGCGCTAACCGCGGCTCGCCTGCGCATCCGGTACAATTCGCCGGATTCCGTGGCGGCCAGCCGCAACAAGTTTCTGGCGCGCGAGCGGTTTCGCGAAGCAGGGCTGCTAGTCCCCGAGTTCGAGCGCGTGTCGCTCGATGAAGACCCGGGTCGAGCCGCGCACGGGTCTTCTTACCCCTGCGTTCTCAAGCCGCTCAGCATGTCCGCGAGCCGTGGTGTGATCCGCGCCGATTCGCCCGAAGAGTTCATTACGGCATTCCGGCGCATTGAAAAAATCGTCGATCGGGCTGACCGCTATCTGCAGGTGGAATCGTTCATCGAGGGCCGCGAGTTCGCGCTCGAAGGCATTCTCACCGACGGCGAGCTTCGCGTCCTCGCGCTGTTCGACAAACCCGATCCGCTGGATGGCCCGTTCTTCGAGGAAACCATCTACGTGACTCCCTCGCGCGAGGATGCATCCGTGCAAGACGCGATCACGAAGACGACGCAGGCGGCCATCCGCGCTCTCGGCCTTACGCACGGCCCCGTCCACGCCGAAATGCGCGTGAACTCGCGCGGCGTCTGGATGCTCGAAGTGGCCGCGCGGCCCATCGGCGGACTCTGCGCGCGCGTCCTGCCCAGATTAGAAGACCTGATCCTGCGCCACGCTGCAGGTGAAAAACCGGGCACGCTTGCGATGCCCGCGCCCGCCGCGGGCGTAATGATGATTCCCATCCCGCGCGAAGGCATGTATGTCGATGTGGAGGGCCTCGACCAAGCACGATCCGTGCCCGGCATTGAAGACGTGATGATCACCGCGAAGCAGGGACAGAAGCTGGTCCCGCTTCCCGAAGGCGCCAGCTACCTGGGCTTCATCTTCGCGCGCGCCGAAACACCTGTTGCCGCGGAGCAAGCGCTCAGAAATGCGCATCGCGAATTGCGCTTCGAAATCGCGACCGCGCTGCCGGTCCGCTAATTCTTGGTCTGCGGAGGAACGTAGCCGGGAGGGAGCGCCGCGCCCTGGCCGAAGAAGTAGTCTTCCATCTGCTTCAGCAAAAATTCCTGCGCTTCCTGCGTGCCCAGATTGAGTCGGTACTCGTTCATGATCATCTTCATCTGTTCCAGCCACATCTTCCACGCTTCTTTGGAAACGTTCTCATAGATACGCTGGCCGAGCGGGTGATTGTCGAAAGGCACTTCGTCGAGTCCCGGCATTTCCTTCTGGAACTTGACGCAGAAGACGGTGCGGCCGCCGGTTGCGCTTGTATTGGCCATTGGGACTATTTTAGCTCTACCACCGTGGCCCCCGTGCCGCCTTCGGCCGGAGTAGCCGGATAATACTTCTCCACGTGCGGATTCACGGCCAGCAGTTCCGCGATCGCCCTGCGCAGAATTCCCATGCCGTGGCCGTGCACGATGCGCACGCGATCCACCTCGGCGAGCGAAGCACTGTCGAGAAACTTGTCCACTTCCTCTCGCGCTTCTTCGGCGCGCTTGCCGATAACGTTGATCTCGCGATAGGTCACGTCCCAGCGCGGGCCCGGCTGGTAGGAGACATTCTTGGGCAGCCGCGCGCTTTCGGGAACGGAGGGCAGAACTTCATCGACGTCGTCGGTTGTCACTTTCATCCGCATCAAGCCGGCCTCCACTTCGAGCTGGCCGCCCGAAAGCTTCCGCAGCACGCGCGCCGGTTCCCGCACGCCCTTGAGACGAACGCGTGAGCCTTCCTCGATGGGCGCGAGAAGTTGCTTCGTCGCTATGGGCTCGGCTCCGAACACTTCGATACGAGCTTTCTCCTCAAACTCGCGTCGTGTCTTGGCTACGCGGCGTTCGGCCTGTTCGGCAGCCTTACGCTCGCCGGCCGCGGCCAGCGTTTTCTGTATGGTCTCCTGCGCCTGCTTTTCGAATTCGGCGAGGGCGCGGCGCAAGCGTTCATCGAGCTCGGCGAACTTGGCTTTTTCGCGCTGCGCGAATTCGGCGCCGAGCGCCTGCTCCCGTGCTTCCAGGGCCTGGCGCTGTTCGCGCAGATCGCGTTCTTCCACCGCCGTTCGGCGCACCCTTTGGTGCAGCTCGTTCAAGAACGCCGCGATGTCGCGCTCGCTGGTGGACATGCGCTGGCGGGCGCGCGCGATCAGATCTTCGGAAAGGCCCAGGCGGCTGGCGATCGCGAGGCCCGCGGATTTCCCCGGAGCCCCCAATTGCAGAACATATGTGGGCTCCAGCGTCTTTTCGTCGAAACCCATGGACGCGTTGACCACGCCCTCCGTGGTGGCGCCGAAAATCTTGAGAGCCAGCAGATGCGTGGATGCGAACGTAAAGGCGCCGTGCGCGCGGAACGACTCGAGAATCGCCACTCCCAGCGGGCCGCCTTCCTCGGGATCCGTTGCGCGGCCGAGCTCATCGAGCAGCACCAGCGATTGCGGCGTTACGATCTCCAGCATTTCGCGGATCCGCGCGATGTGCGCCGAAAAGCTGCTCAGGCTCTCCTGAATGGACTGCTGGTCGCCCATTTCGGCCAGCACCTGCTCGAAAAACGGAAACTCCGCTTCGGCGGCCGGGACCGGCAATGCCGCATGCGCCATCAATGCGAGCAGCCCGGTGGTTTTCATGGAGACTGTTTTGCCCCCGGTGTTGGGCCCGCTGATCAAGAGCGTGCGCTGCTTGTCATCGAGAGCCAGCGAGATGGGAACGATGGGCTTTTTCTGCCGGCGCAGCACGTCTTCGAGCAGCGGATGGCGCGCCTCACGGAGCGACAAACGACGATGAGACTCGGCGCTGAAGCGCGGAATCACGCAATCGAAATCGGAAGCGAAGGCAGCCTTGGCGAACAAAAGATCCAGCCGGCCGATCGCTTCCACCAGCGCCTGAATCAGCGGGCCGTTGGTGCGCAGCAGTTCCGTGATCTCGCGTAGAATGCGCGCCACCTCGCGCTGTTCTTCCTCGCGCAGCCGCACCAGCTCGTTATTCAGGTCGATGGTCTCGAGCGGCTCCACAAAAAGCGTATGCCCGCTCCCCGATGCCCCGTGAATGACGCCGTCCACCTTGCGCTGCTGCCCGGCCACCACCGGCACCACGAAGCGCTCGTTGCGCAGGGTGATGAAATCCTCCTGCAACGTGCCGTCGTCGCGATGCGCGCGCAGAAATCGCTCGAGCGAAATCTGGATCTGCCGCTGCTGGCGCTCGAGGTCGCGCCGGAGCCGATGCAGCGCCACGCTGGCATCATCCGCCACCGTGCCATCGGGAAGAATCTTGCCTTTCACGTCGCGCAGAATCGGCCGCGGATCGCCCGCCGATCCAATTTGAGCGGCCAGCCGCGGATATTTTTCCGAGGCCATGTTCAGCGCCGCGCGCACTTCGCCCGCCTCTTCGATCAGCCGCGCCAGTTCCAGGATCTGCTTCGGCTCAAGCACCGCGCCTTCGATGCGCAGGATGGCCAGGGCCGAGAATACATCGGGAATGGAGTTGAACCGCAGGCCGATCGCAGAGCCGCGGGCAGCGGCTTGCGGCTGGCGCGAAGCCGCGAGGTACGCGATCGCTTCGGCCACGTCGGCGAGCGCGCTTTCGATACCCGGGCGATCCACGCGCGGCGCCAGCTTTTCGAGTTCGGCGCGCCCCAGCGGGCTGCCCACGTAGCGCCCCACCAGCTCGCGGAGCGGCGCGAATTCCAGAAGATCAGCGCTGAAGTTTTGCAAAGGCTCTCTCAATCACGCCCAGCGTGCCTTCTGTAAGATGATAGCTGTGAAGATTCTGTTCCGCGACCCATTCCACGCGGCTCGCGTCGCTGGCCGCGGCGGGATCGCCCGCCACGCGGCGGCACAAGTAGTCGATCAACACGTAGTGATACTCGGGCTTCGATTCTTCATCCGGCCTCGTTTCCTGATCCGGTATGATGCGCTCGAAAATTTCGAACATCAGATACGGATCCACATCCAGACCAGTCTCCTCCATAACCTCGCGGCGCACGGCCTCTTTCAGCTTCTCACCCGTCTCGACGATTCCGCCCGGAATCGACCAATAACCCTTCAGCGGCTCTTTCCCGCGCTCCACCAGCAGAATTTTTCCGTCCTCGAAAATCAGCGCGCCGACTCCGAGGAATGGTCGCGTGGGATATCGCCGATCGTCTTCGTTAATAAGGAATCCCCTTCACGTCCAGGCGCGCGCGGTACACCGAAGTCCGCGCGGTGATGTAGAGCGACCCAAGATCGGGATCGCCAAAAGTACAGTTCGACGGTGTCTCTTCCACCGGAACCATCCCCAACGCCTTGCCCGCGGCCGAATAGACCAGGATCTGATTCGCGGCGACATAGAGGTTGCCCTTCTCGTCGACGCAAATGCCATCCGGGACGCCCTCGATTCCCGATATCAGAACTCGTTCGTTCGACGCCGCGCCGCTTTTATCGAGGTCGTAGGCGCGGACGTTGCGCTCGTCGGAATTGCCGACGTACAGCGTCCGGCCGTCGGGCGCAAGCGCGATGCCGTTGGGCCGTCCTTTGGGCTTCGCCACCACGTCCAGCTCGCCCTTGCGCGTGATATGGAACACGCCGAAGAAATCCAGCTCGCGCGTGTCCAGTTGATTGCCGAACGCGGGATCGGTAAAGTATACGTCGCCTTCCTTGCGCACCGCCAGATCGTTCGGGGCGTTCAAGCGCTTGCCCTGCCAGCGCTCGGCCAGCACTTCCACTTTGCCTTTCTTGTCGGTGCGCGTGACGCGGCGTGTGTGGCTTTCGCAGGTGTAGAGGCGCCCCTGGGCGTCGAAGCGATTGCCCATCGCGCCGTTCGAATCGGCCCGGAAATCGCGCGTCCCCTGGCCGGGCGTGAATTCGAGCAACTTGCTTTTCGGAACGTCGCTGAAGATCAGGTAGCCCGACGGCGACCAGGCGGGACCCTCAGCGTACGCGTACCCCGTGGCGACCTTATCGATTTGAAGACTCTCGAAGGACTGGGCGGCGGCGCACAGGGTCAGCAGAGGCGTCAGGAACAGCAGCTTCACTCTCGTTCAGGTTACCAGAGGACCCTAGCCGGGCTAGTACAAATCCCCGGACGGCGGATTGCGCGGCGCGGGCTGGATTGAAGTACAATCTCCCAATGGCTCGCACTGATCGTCGCGCGGTGCGCCTCGCTGTTGCCTTCCTTGCATGCTCCCCCGTATGGGCGTTCCAGGCGTCCAGCGCCGATACCGCGGTTTCCATCATTCCCCATTTCCGGCCCACGGTTTCCACGGGCCAAACCCTATTGCCGAGAGCCGACATTCGCGTGGACTCCGCGCTGGTGCTGGTGCCGGCCCAGGTAACCAACGTTCTGGGCGCTCCGGTGACCGATCTGCGCAAGGAGGACTTTAAAGTCTTCGAGGACGGCGTGGAGCAGCCCATCACCAATTTCTCGCGCGAGGACGCGCCGCTGTCGATCGGCCTGCTGTTCGATATCAGCGGCAGCATGCGCAACAAGATCAGGAAGGCCACCGAAGCCGCGGCCGCGTTCTTCAAGACCTCGAATCCCCAGGATGAGTTTTTTCTGATCGAGTTCAGTGACCGGCCAAAACTGAAGGTCCCGTTCACTTCCGACGCGGACGAGGTTTACGATCAGATCGCTCACACCAAACCCTTCGGGCGCACCTCGCTGCTGGACGCGATCCACTTGGGCATTACCACCATGAAGCACGCGCGCAATCTGCGCAAGGCGCTGGTGATCGTTTCCGACGGCGGAGACAATCGCAGCCGGCACACCGAGCGCGAGATCAAGAACGCGATGCTCGAATCGGATCTGCAGGTTTACGCCATGGGCATCTTCGATCCGGACGACGCCAAGCACTCCACCGAAGAGCAGAATGGCCCCAAGCTTCTGACCGATCTGGCCGACGAGAGCGGCGGCCAGGAGTATCCGGTAATCAGTTTGAACGACCTGCCCACCATCAGCGCCCGCATCGGCAACCAGCTTCGCAATCAATATCTGCTCGGCTATACGCCGCTGAATGCCGAGCGGGACGGAAAATTCCGGATTATTCAGGTGCGAGTGAATCGCCAGGCGGAAATACCCGATTTACACGTTTATTATCGTCACGGGTATTATTCGCCTGGATCGTGAGCGGCTAACGCTGCCTAGAAACGGAAGCCGAAGGTTACCGGGATATAATCGCCGCGCTGGCCGTTATTCAGGAAAACGTGCGTGTAGCGAGCTTCGGCGAAAATCTTGCCGTGCCACTTAGTGCCGAACGCCACCCCCATACCGGCGTTCCAGCCGGGCTTGTTCACCGAGTAGGAGTCGCCCAAATTGGGAATCACGAGCGGAAACGAGCCTGAGGCGAAAGGTGTAACCGCGCCCGCCGGAGCGGAGAAGTTCTCATACCAGTGATAAAGGCCGCCGCCGCCGATGGCGTAGAGATCGAAGTGGCTGTGCGGAGTGAGATGCACGATCGGATCCACGGTGGCGGAGAAGACGTTGACGCCGCCGCCCGGATAACCGAGGTTGCCGAGCGTGGTGCCGTTGAAGCCCAAAGAATTGTAGCCGAGCTCGCCCATGACGCCGAGATAATTCGAAAAATTGTATCCGGCGCCGCCCTGGACGTTCCAGCCGTCGTTCAGGTAGTGCCCCGTGTTGCCGACGGTTTGTGTAAAGCCGCCGCCGATTTCAAATGAAAAATGGGAGATTTCCTGAGCGCTTAAAGTAGTTGCGAAACAAAAAAGCCCGCAGCAAGCTGCGAAAGCAAGTTGGTAGATGCTGAACCTCATGTCCATTGGATTGCCCGTCTTGCGTGCAGGTTTCGTGTACGGGGTTAGTTGGGCGTTAGCCGCGGCGTCTAACTCCAGTAACTCCGGTCGAGACTCCGATATTGCACCGCCTCTGCTAAGTGCTTGGCGGAGACGGACTCGGAGTGGTCGAGATCGGCGATGGTGCGGGCGGCTTTTAACACGCGATCGTGCGCGCGGGCGCTCAGGCCCATGCGGCGGACCGCCATTTCGAGCGTTTTTTCGCCCGATTCATCCAGAGTGCAAAATGTTCGGAGCAATCGCGCGGGGATGCGGGCGTTATAGAATCCGCGCCGGCGCTGAATCGCCCGTGCCGCCTCCACGCGGGCCCGCATTTCCTCCGACGTAGCGCCATGGTCTTTGCCGCGCAACTCCTTATAAGCGACAGCCGGGACTTCCACGTGCAAATCGATACGGTCGAGCAGCGGCCCGCTCACTTTGCTCAAGTAGCGCTGGATGATGGCGCCGGTGCAGCGGCACTCGCGAGTGGTATCGGAAAAATAGCCACACGGGCACGGATTCATAGCTGCGACCAATATGAAATCCGCCGGGAACGAAAGCGTCATGTTGGTGCGGGCCAGCCGGACCGACGATTCCTCGAGCGGCTGGCGCAACATTTCGAGCACATTGCGCGGAAACTCGGGCAGTTCGTCGAGGAAGAGAACGCCGTTGTGCGCCAGACTCACCTCGCCCGGCCGAGGCGTTCCCGATCCGCCGCCGATGAGCCCTGCGTCCGATACCGTGTGGTGGGGCGCGCGAAAGGGCCGGCGCGCGAGCAGCCCGATGCCGCGCGGAAGAATGCCCGCGACGCTGTGAATCTGCGTGGTCTCGATCGATTCCTGAAAGGTAAGCGGCGGCAGGATGCCCGCGAAACGTTTGGCGAGCATCGTCTTGCCGGAACCCGGCGGCCCGATCATAAGAACGTTGTGGCCGCCCGCGGCAGCAACCTCGAGCGCGCGTTTGGCGCTGGCCTGTCCGCGCACGTCGCGAAAATCGGGCAGCGGATCATCGGAGATATTCGCGCCCGCGGCGCCCGATGCCGCCGGCTGGAACTGATCGGGCTGGTTGAGATACGCCACTACTTCCGCCAGGTGACGCATGCCGAATACGCGCACGCCCTCCGTAACCGCGGCCTCTGCGGCGTTGTCGGCGGGCACCAAAAGATTCGGAATGCCTTGTTTGCGCGCGCAAGCCGCGATCGACAGAACGCCGCGTACCGGCCGCAGCGTCCCATCGAGCGACAGTTCGCCCACCAGCATGTGTTCATCCGTTTTCCCAATCGTGCCCATCGCTCCCAGGATGCCGAGCGCCATGGGCAGATCGAAACCCGCGCCCTCCTTGCGCACGTTGGCCGGCGCGAGGTTGATGGTGACCGATTTGTTCGGATAGCCGAAGCCCGAATTGAGCAGCGCCGATTTGATGCGTTCGCGGCTTTCGCGCACCGCCGTATCGGGCATGCCGACCGTGATGAAATCGCGCGCGTTCCCGCCCGGATACATGTCCACTTCGACGTCGATCAGGTGCGCTTCGATTCCGAAGACGGCCGCACTGCGGGTGCGGAAAAGGGCCATTGACCCTGAAGTGTCTATTCGACCGAAAATGTCTCGCGCGTTTCGTACATTTGCTGGCCGATATTGTCATGCACGGTCAGCACGATGGTGTACTTGCCGAGCGGCTGGTCTTTCGCCAGGTTCAGGTTCAGCTCGCCGGGCTGGTAGCGCTGCGGATAGTAGGTCTGGATCTTTTGATTGGCCGCCTGTGGCTGGGAATAAGCGATCGATCCGTCGGCGCGCAGAACCGTGAGTCCGTACTCGATATCGACGGCGTTCTTTTCGCCGAGTTTGTAGCCGGTCATGTCGAACTTGGCCCAAACCGCGTCGCCGGGGCTGAAAGCCGCGATTTTCAGAGGCTTCACATCCTCTTCGCCGCGCTGGAAACGGAAGTTGCGCACGGTGAGCGTGTCGCTGGGCGCGACGTCGCGGCCCCTGAGATGAAAAACGAAGCTCTTTTCATCGGCGGTTTTCGCAAGCTCGTCGGAAACCTTCACCAGGACAGCGTACTCGCCCGTGTCCACCAGCGGAGGAACCACGATCGTCTCGCGGAATTTGGGCTTCCAGTCCTTGTCTTCCGGCGTAACGGTGGTTTCGATTTTGCCGGTCTGAATGGGCTTGAGCAGCGCGCCGCTTTTATCGCGCACCTCAATCTGGAACTGGAGCGCGACGTTCTGCTTGCCGTAATCGTCGGGCTTGTCCACCTTGCGGTAGCCTTCGGTCTGGCAACTGAAATAGACCGTCTCGCCGGGAACGTAGTCTTCGTCGGAGGCTTCGGGTGGGCCGTCTTCACTGATCGAAAACACGGGATGAACGATGACGAGGGATTTGTCGGCTGCGGCTGCGAGGCCGGCCGCGGTAATGAGAATGGCGAAAACGCGGAACTGCACGGCTTATTCCACCACTGTACTCCAACCATCGCGATCGTCACTACCCTCCACGCAACAGAGCCCCTAGGCGGGTCACGATTGCGGTTAGAGTCTCAGAATGAGAATTCAACTCCTGGGCTGCCGCGGCCCCCTGCTCCGCGCTTGCTGCATTGGTTTGGGTGACTTGTTGCATCTGCTGTATCGCTTTTGCGATCTGCGCGACGCCCCTGCTCTGTTCCTGGCTCCCGGCATCGACCTCGCCCACGAGCGACCGAACTTCGACCGATTCGCTGGTAACGCATCGCACCAAGCGCGCCATTTCGTCAACTCTCGATTTTCCCTCGTGGGACTTCGAGATAGACCCCTCAATCAACGACGCGGTGTCCTTGGCGGCCTGAGCACATCGTTGGGCCAGATTGCGGACCTCATCGGCAACCACCGCAAAACCCAGACCGGCCTCGCCGGCGCGGGCGGCTTCTACAGATGCGTTCAGAGCCAGGATATTGGTTTGAAAGGCGATCTCGTCGATGACGCGGATGATTTTGGAGATGTTCGAGCTCTGGGAACTTAGCTCATCATGGCGCCCACGACATGGTCAAGAGCCTGATTGGCCTCGGAGAACTCCTTCTCCGATTTGGTAACCAACTCCACGGCGGTATGCGAATGCTGGCTGTTGCGTTGCGCCATGGCATTGATCTCCTCGGCCGATGCGGACGATTCCTCCAGAGACGCGGCTTGTTCGGAGGCGCCTTGTGCGAGCGATTGGCTGGAGGATGCCACCTGAGTTGAAATACCGTTGAGTTGGCCGGCCGCTTCGTTCAGCTCGCCCAGGGATCGCAGCAACACGCCGCCGATTCTGGCGCTCAACAACCAACCGATCGCAGAGCCCGCTATCGCGATGAACAAGCAGCCGCCGATCATCCATTGCAGTGCGGTATTCAAGCCGCTCGCGCGATCCCGTGAATTCTGCTTGACTTGGTCCGAGCACAGACTCTGCAGCTCCCCGGCCGTTTTCACCAGGCGCCCTCCGGAGGCCGCCCATTCGGCGACCAAGGCCGTAAAGTCCGGTCCGGAGTTCTTGTGATCGGCGACCACTGCGAGAATCTGCTGCAGCAATCCTTCGTACTGGTCCAGATTGCCCGCAAGCCGGCGCGTAGGTTCGCGAAGCGGTTCGAGGGCCGCCGATGCGGCGACTTGAGCGCTCAGTCTTGGCATGAGCGCCTGCGCGTTTCGAAAGCGCTGCCAGCCCGCGTCGAGGGTGCCGGGCTTCTGAATGGTTACGTGATAGATGAAATTGATCCGCGCGTTCAGGATCTCGCGCTCAAAGGCCGTCGCAAGGGCTAACTCCGGAAGCTGTTCACTGGCAATCGCAGACATGGTCGCCGCGCCGCGGCGCATTTGAAACGCGCTCCAAATGCAGAGCACGTTGGCGGCGAGCAGAATGATAGCGAAGCCTGCCATCAGCTTCTTTCGGATGCTCCAATGGCGCATGCGCGACACTCCTCCGGGCTTCGTCACGCCCTCTTTTCTCTTCGGCCGCGGCAGCGAAATCTTCGGCCCAGGCTTACTCCACCACTGTGCTCCAACCCCGTCGCGAAAGATCCCAGTAGATGACGGCGCCCGCGGCCACGCCCATGGCTAGGAGCAATGACCCGCTTGTAAACTCTTTCAACAGCAGCTTGCCCGTGCCGAACAAAATGCCGTAGATCAGCAGGCACCCGCAAATCCAATCCAGCAGATTCGAGAGCCCACCGGTGGACGGGCGCACCTCGGGCGCGAGCCGGGCGATGGGGCGCCATCCGGCAGCCGAGGGATGCGTGCGGCGATAAAACGCCACCAGCGTCTCCTTCGATTCCGGCCCCGTGAGAAACGTCACCGCGAGCCAGACGGCGGTGGTAATCGAAACCGTGATGATCATGATCCAGGCGAAGTCGCGCGGCTGGTCGCGATCGAGCCCCAACGCGGTTTGCGCGATGAGCGAGACGACGAAGCCCGAGATCATGGCCGAGACTTCGCTCCAGGCGTTGATGCGCCACCAATACCAGCGCAGCAGCAGAACGCCGCCGGTGCCCGCGCCGGTGACCAGCAAAAGCTTCCAGGCGCCCGCGATGGAATCGAGATAAAACGTGACCACGGCCGAGATGACGGTGAGCAGCACCGTGGCCCACTGCGAGGCGATGACGTAATGATGGTCGGTTTCCGAGCGCTTCCAGAAACGCCGATAAAAATCGTTCACCAGGTAGCTCGCGCCCCAGTTGAGCTGCGTCGCAATGGTGGACATGTAGGCGGCGGCGAAGGCGGCGATCATCAGGCCGCGCAGGGAGGCAGGCAGATAGGCGATCATCACGCGGATGTAGCCGGTTTCGGGGTCGGCCAGGCCGGGAAACAGAATCAGCGACGCGAGCGCCACCAGCACCCAGGGCCACGGGCGCACGGCATAATGCGCGATGTTGAACCACAGCGTCGCAAGCAGCGAATTCTTTTCGTCCTTGGCGGAAAACATGCGCTGCGCGATGTAGCCGCCGCCGCCCGGCTCGGCGCCCGGATACCACGTGGACCACCAGTTCATCGAGATGTAGACCAGGAAGGTGATCATGGGCATCCAGGCGGAGTGCAGGTCGGGGACGAAATTGAGGACGGAGCCCTGTCCGGCGCCGCGCGCGTGATCCACCAGCGCAAGCTTGGCCTTCATGCTATCGATGCCGCCGACCGCGCGCACCGCGAACACCGCGAGCGCCGTGACCATGCCCATCTTGATGATGAACTGGAACACGTCGGTGACCAGCACGCCCCACAGTCCGGAGAGCGTGGAGATGAAGGAGGTGAGCGCGATCATGCCCATCACGATGGCCAGCGCTTCGAGCTTGGTGACGCCGAGAACGAGCTCGAGGATTTTCACCATCGCCAGGTTCACCCATCCGAGGATGATGCAGTTGATGGGGATGCCCAGGTAGAGGGCGCGGAAACCGCGCAGAAAGGCCGCGGGCTTGCCGGAATAGCGGATCTCGGTGAATTCGATATCGGTCATGACGCCGGAGCGGCGCCACAGGCGCGCATAAAAGAAGACCGTGAGCATGCCGCTCGCGATGAAGTTCCACCACAGCCAGTTGCCCGCGATGCCGCCCATCGCCACCATGCCGGTGACGGCGAGCGGAGTGTCGGCGGCGAAGGTGGTGGCCACCATGGACGTGCCGGCCAGCCACCAGGGGACGTTGCGGCCGGAGAGAAAAAATTCGTTGACGCTTTTGCCGGCGCGCGATTTGTAATAGAAGCCGATGGCCAGGTTGAAGAGGAAGTAGAGCGCGACGACAAACCAGTCGACCGGCGTTAACTGCACACCTGAATTGTAGCGGGGCGGGGCTCGGGGGTTGCTGCTACGATGGACCGCGCAGCAATCCAGCGACGCTCAGATCCTCGTCGATCTCGGGCCAGTGAATGCCCTCACCGTCGCCGAGCAGTTCAAAATTCTCGCGCTGTTGAGTAGTCGCGTGTAACAGTCGGGGGAACCACGCCAGCGGAACCGAGATTTTACGCCCGTCCGCAAGAAGCACGTTCAACTCGTCATCAAGACTTCACGAGCCTTCGGATGAGTTTGGACGACCGAAGAATTCATGCCAAGCCTCCAGCCAATTCTCTTGGTTGTCGCTTACCAGCCGCTCGATCTGCCGCAGTTCCCGCGCTGAAAAACCAGCCGCGGCAGCCAGCTCGACGGTTTCGATCCAGAACTTCGCCAGCCTCATCTCCCGTTGAACGTGAACCCTGGCCTTCGTTGCTGAAGAAGAAAACTCGATAGGGCCCCACTCGAGCGATGGTGGGCATGCATCTCTAAGTCACCTGGGATGAGTATAACAAGCATCCGTGCATTTGTTTGCGCGATATGTTGGATAGACTCGTCTTGGATCTAAAGCAAATCACTCCTGAGACGGGTGGCGCAATATTTGAACGAGTTACCGCCCTACAGAGCAATAGTGCGAACCATGAGGACCCCATCCGTATGAGGGGAATGTGAGCTTAGTGGGCGATTGCCTCAAACTTCAGCGACTCAACAGGCCCGAGCAGAAAGCAGCCGCCGTCATCGGATTCGAGCTTACGCCGCCACGCATTCCGCTAAGCCCGCTTCTCGACGGCGGGCGAATCAAGCCTCACCTCGTGAATAACGGCTGCTGCGCGTCCTGCGAAACCGCGCAGCGCGCCACCACCAGCGTCATGTCGTCGAATTGCTCCTGCGGGCTGAACTGCTTCACGTCTTCGAGAATCGCGTCGAGCAGTTTCTTCGGGCCCCGTTCGCGATGCCGGCGCAGGCTCTCGATCAGGCGGTGTTCGCCGAATTCCTCGCGTTGCTGGTCGAAGGCTTCGGTGATGCCGTCGGTATAGAGCACCAGCGTGTCGCCCGGCGCGAGGCTGCTCTCCTCGAGCGTGCAGTCCCACTCGCCGAACAGCCCCAGCACGGTCCCGGTGGATGCTAGACGATCGAGCGCGCCCGAGCCGCGCAGGATCAGTCCCGGCAAATGCCCGCAATTGGCGTAACGAAGACGGCACGCGCGGCTGTCGTATTCGGCGAAGAACAATGTGGCGTAAGCGCTCTCGATGGTGTTCTCGAAGAAGAGCTGATTCACCGATTGCAAAAATCGCCGCGGATCTTCGAGCGCCGTGGCGCACTGGCTGCGCAGGTTGGCCTGAAGATTCGCCATCAGGAGTGCCGCCGCGATTCCTTTGCCCGCGATGTCGCCCACCACCAGGCCCAGGCGGTCCTGCCCGAGATTCAGAAAGTCATAGTAATCGCCGCCTACCTGGCGGGCCTGAACGCAAACGCCGGCATATTCGAGCGTCTCAAACGAAGGCAGCGTCTGCGGGAAGAGCCGTGCCTGCACCATGCGCGCGATCTCGATCTCTTGGGCCGCGCGGCGTTCTGCCTCCAGCTTCTCGGCGGTGGCGCGGCGCTGCGATTCGAGCGCGCGGCTTACCTCGTCGAATCCGACCAGCGAAAACGAATTGCCGTCGATATCCTGAAATCGCGTGAACACGCCGCCCCACACCAGCGGTGCGTCGCCGGCCGGCATGCGCGGATCGTGCTGGACGCGTCGCAGGCGAGGCGTATATTGAAAGCGCACTCCGCGCCGGTTCCACTCGCCGAACTTGGCGAGGACGTCTTCAGTGAGAAAGACGATGGGCGTGTGACGTCCGATGAGCTTGTACTCCTCGGATTCCGGCGCCGGCACGATCAGCCGCAGCACCGTGGTGCCGTCGGGCGGTGCCACGGCCACCAGCCGGTAACCGGAGGGAAGCTTAAGATCCAAAGCCACCTCGAATCCGAGCAGATCGCGATAAAACTCGAGGCTGCGCTCCTGGTCGCGCACGTAGACGTTCACCGCGTCGACGCGGAGGTAGGGATTCTCGCGGTCCAATCGGACGTTCACGCCACTGGGTTGCGCCATGAAAGACTATTTTCGCAGTTGTGCGGCTGAAAATTGTTCTGGACAAGCGCCGCAGAATCGATTAGGCTAGGCAAAGAAAAGGCGAATGGCCAAGAATCTATCGCTCGCGCTCTCGGACCCCCAAGATCTGCTCGGGTTCGCGCGGCGGAGCGGCGGGGTCGAAACTTCGGTGGCGCGCTTCGAGCAATGGATGGCGGCGCCGGACTCGCCGATCCGGGCCATCCGGCATCAGGCGGCGCGCGCGGGCGAATTCGCCGAGATCCCGGCAGCGCTGGCTCCCGCATTGCGTGACGCACTGGAGGCGCGCGGCATCCGCAAGCTCTATGTTCACCAGGCGGAAGCGCTGGAGCGGTCGCTAGCGGGCCAGAACATCGTAGTGGTGACGCCCACGGCGAGCGGCAAGACGCTTTGCTACAACCTGCCGGTGCTCGAGAAGCTGATCGAGGATCCCGGCGCGCGGGCCCTGTACCTGTTCCCGACTAAGGCGCTGGCCGAGGATCAATTGCACGAGTTCCAGGCCGCGGTGGATGCCCTAGGGTCCGAGATTCGCGCCTTCACCTATGACGGCGACACGCCGCAGGA
>Ga0335074_10007377_pt1 | contig 15237 bp, 17 predicted proteins | sample Lox_Sample_23_FD_206715 | JGI IMG/M metagenome (GOLD analysis project Ga0335074, IMG submission 206715) | Soil microbial communities from Loxahatchee National Wildlife Refuge, Florida, United States - Lox_Sample_2.3 | ecosystem: Environmental > Terrestrial > Soil > Wetlands | place: USA...
AGCGCGATAGCCCAACGAGAACACAATCATAAAAAACCACTGGGAAAAAAGGACAGAGATGTTATTTACAACACGGATGGGAGAGGTGCGCCAAAGGTAGAGGAGCCTGGGTCGAAGTTGAGGTGGGAACCTTTCAAAATTGGGACAGACGGGTGAGGGGGACGAAGTAAGGAGGCCGCCATCCACTATTGTCTGCTTTGTCAAGTCTCGGAGTATTGCGACGGCGTTGGAAACCAGGCGGGTTATATAAATCAATAACTAAAGAAATAAATTGTCTAGGCGTAATGCTTGTTGAACAGCGGCAGAATTATGTCCACAGCTCCATCTCCGCCAGAACAAGAAGGGCAAATACTAATGTCAATAGAGTAGTCCTGTTGGTTGAAAAAATACAGAGAATTTGGAAGCCTTTTGCGGAGAGATCAAGTTTGCACATCCAATGATCCAAGCACAGGTAATCTTTTGCAATCTACTTTCTAGGCACAGCTAAGCTCCTCCCGTGATATCCTTTAGAATCTTAATCTGCTCCTTGACGGCCGACTTGCTTATCCCCCGATTGCAGACTTCATCTCAACTGAGCGTTCATAATCGAATACATCTAGAACATCCTTTTCAAACCTATTATCTACGCCCTGGAGCTGTTCGATTGTTAACTTGTCCATTGGTTTTCCTTCCTTCTCTGCAAGTGCGACCACTCTACCAGCAATGTGGTGTGTTTCTCTAAATGGCAGGCCTAATCAAAATTTAGAGATGGATCAAGAAGAGTCTCTGGAAGAAAACAAGATAGAATACCTTTCCTTACTAAATATTCAGCAAGATCGGTGGCCGGCATATCAGGTGTGAGTGCAGCTAGCATCTTGTTCGGGAACGTCGTCAACGACGATAGCACGCGAGCCTGCAATTAGAAGACTGTCTTTCAAACACTCTACCATATTTGCCGCGCAGCAGTTCCAAAGAATCGCCTAAGTTATAAAGTTAGTTAATATCTTAAAATAATAAGTATCTCCCCCTTATCATCAGCACCATGTTCGTATAAATCCTCCTTACTCGAACTACCTCTGGAGGTCAGGCGAGGTTCTGCCATTCGTCGTCAGCGACGTCTCCGCCTGAATTTACATTGCTTAATCTACACAGCAGACCTCTAGGCCAGTCCTATCTCCTTTAGCGCCACGTGGGGGCGGTCTTCATGAAACCCGTTCTTCTGCTCTCTATATTGCGAATTATCTTGCAAGCAAAACTATTAAGTTGTCAGCTAAAACGGATAAAGAATTAGAAAGTTTACAAAATAAATACCTATTGAGACGGTTGGAAATTACTAAATCCAGCATTCCTAATAAGAGTTAAAGTTGGATAGAGGTACAAGTCTTTAGAGTTGGCTGAAAAGGCGGAGTACAGTAAGTGCGTCACCAACAAAAGTAGAGGTGGCTATTTAAAAGGGAAGAAGCTTGGCAAATTTTAGTTGAAATACTACTAACCAGGGGTCTAAGAATAAGCCCCTTCAATACATAGCTCAGGGAGTGCTCGGGGTTACTCCGAGAGTGCTCAGGTTAAAGCAGCAACGGCTCAGGTCCAGAGATTAAAACGGAATCAGCGAAAAGAAATCGTAATACTGTTTATGGGGGATATTCTCATCGCATTTTTGATATCGCATTGAGAAATGCTTGGAGAACCCATGGATTATAGATGTCGGTAAAATGAAATTTCCCGTAGACTTCTAATTTGGTTACATGATGACGTGGTTGAGCATGAGTACTAAGCAGGGAGAGACAGAGAGACACAACGATAAGAGGGAGTAGAATGACAACTCCCCTCCTCGCCCCTTCTCTCAGAGCATATCACAAACATCTACAGCATAAGGGGCACATAATGACCATTTCTTGAAGCGATATTGTAGCTAGATATAGCGCCTCAGCATCTGTCTCGCCTGACCGTTATACATTATGAGCTACCCTAGGCGCACAAAGATCTCAGTAGTTGTTATTGTTTCCTCCAGACCCGTAGCTGTCAGTATTTCCAGATCCATAAGAACCACCAGTGTTACCCGATCCATAGCCGCCAACATCTGCACCAGCCTCCGCACGCTTCTGCTGGCCCTTCTCTACCATACTATCGCTCTTGAGCACGCCACCTGCCTTCTCCATGAGCTTGCCAGCCATGGAATCACCCTTCTTATTGCTACCAGAGCCGTCATTGTTGCCGCCGTAGCCTCCTGACCCGGCGGTATTCCCAGAGCCATATGAGTCGGTATTTTCAGAGCTGTATGTATCGATGTTTCCAGAGCCGTATTTATCAGTATTTCCGCCGCCATAGCCACCTGATCCAGTGGTGGTGTTCCCAGAGCCGTATGTATCGGTGTTTCCAGAGCCATAGGTGTTACCACCCTGACCGCTACCGCCCATAGTGTCATCGCCATAGCCTGAAGAGGTGTTTTGATTGCCAGACTGCCAATAATTAATCCCTAGCTTCCCAGAATATAGGAGGTTCTAGACTGACGCTGTAGTTACCACTGCCTCCACCTTGGCCTTCAGACTATGTTCAGTTAGTAGGAGCAAATGGGAGGACCATAGCAGAGAATGAAGCCGTAACAAAAGATGACTGAGCCGTAGGTCAACTTACGCCATAGCTGTTATCACCATAGGTGTTACCGGAGCTCTGGGAAAGAGAGTCTGTCAGGGGGAGGAAGTAATAAATAGCCTGGGTAAACTTGGGAAGCTTACGGAGTTGTCGTAGTTAGACATATTGACGTGTTGTAGTTTTTCCTGGTTTTAGTTTGACTTGAGGTCAGTTTTAGATATGAGAGTAATTGTTCAATGGTGAGATCACAAGGAGGGGCTTGAAGGGAATATTATATTTCGGAGCAGATTAGTCGTGGCTGCCAAGGGCCTAGAATTAACTCTGTCCCAGGGCAATTCGCGTCTCTCTTCGGCCTAAGGAACTCAAAGCTTCAAACAATTGCGTCATTAGTACGGGGCCATCAGCAGTAACTGATACCTAGCCATCATCAGGCTTGGTAGAGCTGTGTCGTCAATTGGGCCAGGCTGGCATGGGCTACAGTGCGAAACTTGGCCTGGCCAGGGTTTCTCATCTGAGAAGTTGACCCCTCCTGGAGAAGAAGAGGGGTAGCTGAATTCAGAGGCGAGAAATGATGAATGGTGGTTGCGAATTGAGTGGAACCTGTATTGGACTTGAATTTGGCTCGATGTTTGAGGGGTTCCCCCCCATCCATGGCCAAATGGCCAAATACCTAGGGAGTACTAATATCGTTAAAGTCAACATAGCAGCAGCCATTGGTGCGGGACAATGAATGGATGACGCTTATGGACATTGGGCAAGCACGCAATGGATATGGATGTGGATGTGGATGTAGAAGCGGATGTTATAACGAGTAATCTTATAGCCTCACCTCGCCTTTACCAGACCAAGTTGAAGCTGAAGCCTAGAAGCACCCTTCCTCGTCGTCGCTCAGCCTGCTTTCACCTCCACTTCCACTTCCACTTCCATTTCTACTTCCACCTCTACTTCCACCTCCACCTCCACCACCCGAAATTTTGCCACACCAACTTGGCGCGCGATTCCCCTTTCGGAAGTAGAACCGTGCCTCAGGACAGGACTGTTAAGCAGCGGAATTGCTTAGACGCTAGCGACGCACACCCGACACCTGCTTCGACCCAATTACATCTTGCAGTGACTTCATCGGTGCCCGTCGAAAGCGAAGACCATGTGGCCGCATGCTGTGTACTTGTCCAAGTAACGCATCTCCTGTGGTCTCCGTTTGGGCACTCACCTCCAATGGGTTTCTGACGAACAAACACATGCATGCACCAGCTGAACAGGTGGCAAACCTCGTACATCTATGTAGCACAATACCAGAATGCGTCTCCATTATATGACTTGCAGCTTCCAAAAGACCCAATCAATGAATCTTCTACTTCAACCTTGCTTCACCGGGCTCCTATACTCGAAAAAAAAAACAAAAAAACACAGAAAATACGATTCCTAATCTTTCGCTTCGCAAGGCTAAAAGCTCGTAGGTCGATCGGATCAGCGCCGCTGTGACATTATACCGGTATGTCTATATCCTAGCCACGATCGTCATCTCACATATTTACTGCGCCACACCTCTATGTCAGCTTTTCCTTGACCCGGCTAAAAAGAGCACGTTTTGGCAAGAGAACTAGTTTAAACGAACCTCATGAATCGCTTATGGAAATCCGAACGCAGCAGATCCTACCCCAGAGAGTTAGCCGCTTCATCTTACATGATTATCTGATTTCCTTGAATGGACTCACGTTAACAAACTCCTTCTTCCGCTTATCCTCAGTACCCCGAGCTTGATTCTTGAATATTACATCATCGTCCCACCTACGTAAAATTATGAGCCACGCTTTGCACGAGAAATTTATTCCGCAATCACATACCTGCGCTTGACATTGAAATCCGATTTGGGGTTTAGTAAAGGGTTGCCGAGAGCAATATCGTGTTCTCTAGCTGCTTCTTCCGCAGCTGCCTTTTCTCTTTCCTAGATAGGTCTTAGCCTTAGCTTTGTTATAAGAACTATGACGTTTTCTCTGACCTCCTGTTCTCTTTTCTCCGCCCTCTCACGCTTGATCTTCTCCAGCTCTCGCTGCAGCTCGGCAGTGTCATCCTCATCGTCATCACTAGCTTTGTCAGCCCTGTATTCAAGATGTAATAACTTCATGAAACGAACCTGTCGTCCTCACTACTATCCTCATCACTTCCAGCTTCTGAGTCTGCGTCTATTTCCCTTGTTTCCTCCAGTATTCGCCGTCGCTTAGCGTTTATATCCTCTTCCGTGTCATTTTCAGATCCTCTTTCCAGTTGTCTCTTTGGTACCGATGCTGAAGTTTCACCACCATCCTTGGCCACACTGCTTCCTCCCTTGGTCTTTGCAAAATGCGCAGCCTCTGCCGCAAGTAATTCCGCCCGTAAATCCCGAACTTGGTGATCCGCATCGCCGCCCTGTCCTGGCTTCCTAACGAGCTTTCAGCAGTGGCTCCCAATTTCTCCTAAGCTGTAACATACCGCACTTTGAGCTGTGTGTGTGCTGGAAGTAGTCGCTGATGGTATGCAGGACCTCGCTGGGCCTCCTTACCGACAGCCTACACTTTGTTAATAGAGGGCTAGAGGCTTTCCCGTAGAGGAGATAAGACGTACAGGGTCGAACGTTGGTCTGTGAGCTTCAAGAAGTCAGTCAAGACAGTTATTAATTACAGGATCAAGTAAAGTACATACCCGTAGTCATGTCTCCTAGGAAATTTTGCTATTATGGACGCGATATTTCCGCTAACAGCCTTCTCCAAGACTGCGCTAACGCATGTACGGCAACTCTCCATCTCACCGCTTTCGGCAGGAATTTTGATAGTGGAGAATAGAAGAAATGCAGTACTCTACAAGTCTTCCTAAATGATCTTTGAAGCTCCTCCGAACTCCAGATGCCGCGAGAAGTGGAGTCTTCTCTCAATGAGAAGCAATTCATTCTCCGAGCTCTGCAGGAGAATTTGCGAGTAGATGGCAGAACTTTCGACCAATTTCGAGAGCTGGAGCTTACTTTTGGAGATGAGTATGGAGTAGCAAATGTCAAGCTTGGAAAGACCATGTCCGTCAGACTCTCACTTGAATAAGCGTGTTAATGACCTTTTATTTCAGGATACTTGTCAAAATTTCCGCCGAAGTCACTAAGCCCTTCCCAGATCGTCCTTTCGATGGCATTTTCACAATAACCACTGAGCTCTCTCCCATGGCATCCCCTGCTTTCGAAGTGGGCCGACCGACCGAAACAGAGATTCTCCTCTCTCGTCTTCTGGAGAAGACTCTTAGGCGCTCTTCAGCCATTGACACCGAGTCTCTCTGCCTAATCGCCGCAAAAAAAGTTTGGTCTATTCGCGCGGATGTCCATGTCCTCTCCTCTGACGGCAATCTCATTGACGCTTCCTGCATAGCTGTTATTGCTGCCCTTCAGCACTTTCGCAAGCCCTACGTCTCTGTTGAAGGCGAGGCTGTGACTGTCTATACCCTAGCGGAACGGGAGCCCGTTCCGTTAAGCTTGCTACATTTTCCATTCTGTGTCACATTCTCATTCTACACGGGAGCTACGCAGGAGATCGTGCTGTTGGACGCTACGCTGCAAGAAGAGCAATTAAGAGATAGTAGCATTACGATAAGTCTCAATCGCCATGGAGAGATATGCCAGATTGCCAAACTTGGGGGGAGGGCAATAGATGCTGTGTTGCTCTTACAATGTACCAATTTGGCATTAGTGAGAGTTAAGGAGCTTTCGGCCTTCGTGGCGAAAATATTAGAGGAGGACGCAAGGAAGAAAGATAAAGGAGGACTCATGGCGGAACTTAGTGCTGAGAATGCAAGATAATGACATGACTATGGTTGTGAACCTATTCAATTTGTGCATGAAGTGCCCGTCATTCATGGTGGATGAAATTTGTTTCTGTGTACTACCTAAGGTTCAGTTGGTAGGAATACATGAATGAGGAGGTATGCCAGCCACCACTTCTAGAGTTACAGATGCTCCGGGTATGCATATGAATGATCCAACTCCAACCTCCAACATGCAAATGCCTAACAAAAAGAAAATGCTCTATTGCCTTCAAATGTAAGAACTACACCACCCTATGCGTTCTCCTGTTCCTCTAATTCACGCACATATTTTACAAACACCTTCCGGTGCAGCTAGAGGGCTTAGTAAACGCACCGTACCACAGAAAGACGATACTCACCATTCCAGCATACTGACCATCCCTTAACACGCAAATGTAACGGAGACCGAGCTTTGCAAAGCATTCGTAGACAAGATCCATTGGAGAACATATATCGAGTGCCACTGGTGCCTATTTATAGGTCAGCTCATGTCAAGGTCTTGCGCTCCTTTGAAAACTCTCACAGGATCAATATAAGGAGTAAAATCTGTTGGATCCGCGGGGGCTTCATCTGTATCCTCCCCAAAGGACCTCACAGCTGTCATCAAGCATAGACTCTCATCTTCTTCGACCAAATTATCAAGAGCAAACTCAAGATCCGGTGCCGGGATGAGGCCAACAAGAGTATTATTCCTAACTATTGGAAGTCCACCATCAACCTCTCCAGCCTCGTGCAATATTCGAAGCTTCTTCCTGAGATCAGTGGCTGGAACTGAAGGCGAGGCTGAAATATCAATTATTCTCTCCTTCCGGATACGAGGCATGATATCTGCCAAATCAGAAGTGAAGACAGGCTTCGTTTTGTTGTTGAGGTACGGATAAGAGTTCATGTTAGTCAAGAGGTCCTGTCATGAGTCAGTGAACGCTACTCAGTAGATTGGATAGCCTTACATAGATACTGAGCGGCTCAAGGGCATCGGCAGTCCACTTCGCCACTAAGATTGAGAGTGAGAAGGGTAGGACATAGTCAAGGCTTCCAGTAAGCTCAAATAAAATGATCGCGAGTGTAACAGACAATCTTGTTACCCCACACATTGTAGCACCAGCGGCTATCAGCGCATACACACCAGGTGTAATACACGAAGTCCCACTTGCGTGAGCTGCACAATCGCCAAAAATGGCCGCATCTGGGAAACTTAAAACCATCCGTTGTACCAGATGTCCAACAATTCTGCCCAACAGACCTCCAACCACCATAGAAGGGATGTAGATACCTGCAGGGACTTTCTATAATTGACTGTTAGTGATCTGAGAACCTTTAATTTTTCGCAACTTACGATGCCAAAGGTAATGATCGTAAGCATTCCTTTGATAATAAACGCAATGACGAGTTCCCGTACAGTTCCCTTAATTTCATCGATATTCTGCGGGCATAGACCCATCTGGTCCGACGTTTTCCCATCACAGGGACTCGTAAGGTTCAGTAGGAGTTTGGTCACGGGAGTTTTTGTGTACGTATTCCAATAGCTGATAAGTCCAGTGACCAGCGCAACGAGAACTACTTCAAATAGGGGCCACTTCTTGACAATTTGGACCCGTCGAAATGATCGAGCCCAGAATGATGACGCTTTGATAAAGAAAGCCCCTGTCGCTCCACCAAGGACACCTAAAGCAATAAATGGTACCATCTCAAAGAACTGCCAATCGGTCAGGTACCGCACTTCGAACATAACTATCTTGTTCGTTCCGTATGGGTTGAGGAACTTCAAGGAGAGAGCAGCTGTGATGCAGCAAAAGAATGTCCTGAATAGAGTTTTGGCTGGGAAAAAATAAGAAGCCTCTTCCAAGCTGAACAATACTCCACCTATGGGTGCTCCGAAGGCAACTGCAACTCCACTCGCAGCAGCTGCTGAAAGTATCTCTCGTCTCTTACCATCATTATGGTCATATTTGGAGAATAATCTGCAGGCAATATTGCCGACACATGCTGCAATGTGAACAAAAGGCCCCTCCTTCCCCAAACTGAGACCTGATGCCACGCTCAGGATGAGTGCAAATGTCTTCACAATAAGCGTCTTTAACCCAAGAAATCCATGTAGAACGAAGCCACTAAGAATTACTTTCACTTCTGCCACGCCACTTCCTGCTGCGGAGTAGTATACCATGGGAGGTGTTGCATCTGCCGATTCCTTTGTTTGCTTTGGAATCGGGAGGCAATCCTCAGGCAGCTCCAGGGGCTCATGCCCCATGGCAGCAAGATTCTCATCAAGGGTGGAGATGTGGTACGTTGATGGCACTACTGTCTTCGTTGTCAATGTCAAGAGGCAGGAAGAGGCAGCAAACCCTACGACTAGACAAAGATAAATGAAAAACTCAATCCACCCTGATTCGACGGCGGGTACTTTGAAAATTTCAGCCCAAGACCGCCATGCAGGACAGCGATCCCCATTGGGACAGCAACTCTTCACGCAAAATGTTAGCAAAATGTTAGATTTTAACATAGCAACGGGACTTACTCTCTCGCTCTTATACCAACCATCCGAGCAATGTCCTTCCTTAAAATCGAATACGGGAGGTTCGGCGATGTCGACAAAGTATGCAATAGTAGCAGTTACACAGCCCACAAGCGCACTTAATATCCAACCCTGCGAACCATCGAAAAAGGCATATAGGCGACCTCGAAGATCTTTCCGAGCTCGTAAGGCCTTCAGTCGACAGGCATCTGCAACACTGTCGTGTACCCAGTCTGTCGAAGTAAACTGGTCATACCACACTCTATCATCTGGATAAGCTGATCCCTTTGAGTCATGATCAAAGTCACCGTGGGCGTGCCGTTCAGAGCCAAGGGCCGTCACCAAACGCTGGCCCCACGAGCCGGTGCGGCTATGGTGTCGTGTGCTTCGCAGACTCCCTAGCACCAACATAATTAATACTGTTTACTATGAACCTCAATACCAAAACCTACCTGAGGTGCTCTGGTGTCTTGAGAGGCGAGGCTTAGGCGTCGTACCATCTGCTATCCTAATCCGAGAGCGACGAGAAGAAAGGAGTGGTATTCGCTCGTCCTGTGAGGGCTCTTCAGCGAGCCGGGATGCAAGATCGCTCGCAGATGGCAAGAAGAACCCCCGAGGGCTTCTGACATTGCCATAGCTTCTTGAGGCTGTTGGTGAAGGAGTTGTCGAGGTTTCGACCGAGTTTCCGAGGCTCGAAGAGTCCAGGAGAAGTTGCTCTTGGTCTTCACCTTGCTTTAAAGCTGACATGACGAGGAGGCGGGCGAAAAGCCAAATGCTCGTAATAACTCATCGAACATATTTAATATGCGCGAGGAGTCTATACATTAAGAGGTGGATCGAGGCGGTCAGCAGAGCATACGAAAGCGGAAAGATTGACTGAGCATGGGTTTCATTCGCAAAGGATGTCTCAGAATCAGCCATGAGTTTATGGTAAACCCTATTCTGGTTCCATTTGGTCTAAGTCCAATATATTGTACAATATTTAGTATGAATCACCGCAGTGAGTGATCATGATAGACCTCCCCATAATAAAGGTGATCTGAGAAATCATCGGATGGGGACGACTTTGGACAAAACCGCGTTAAGGTTAATGGCGCAAATGCACCCCGGATATTATGCATGCACAACATGCGCGGAAGTCATTCCGTGCGAGATTGTATTATTTAGCCGGTTACATCCAGTCTTCCAATCAAGCCCGCCGAGTTTGGAAAGTGAAAATCGGGGTTCATCTAAAATATTCATTGATGAGATGGTACTCTCCCTCATGATGTAATCTCTCATCCTAGCTAACGGGGTTGAAGGGTTCATATCCACAGTTTCTCCTCTTTGGAGACTCGTTGCTCCAGATCTCAAGTCACCTTGTAGATGGATTCTCCTTCGCTGCCGCTCTACAATCTCGTGAGTGTTTTGTTTACTCAGGATGTGACTGCCGATGTTTAAAGATCAGATATTCGAGTGTTTTACACCTAACACCTTCTAGATTATATACGCCGCTTGGACGTCATCAACAGAGGCCTGTCGGGGTACAACACGTCCCAAGCTCTTAAGATCTTTCCGGAAATTATTCCTTCAGTATCTTGTGCTCGAATAGATTTCCTGGTATGTTCAATTCAGACGATAACTTATGTCCAAAGCCGTACTCCATTTAACACCTCTCTCTTCAAGCTAATCTGATTCCTTCTGTTTCAACTCTTTACATATATGCTAATAATTGTATCAAGCTAATATTATTTGGGTCCAATGATGCCTGCCTCCCAGACGCCCCCACGAAGCAGCATGTACCACTCCAGATATACAAGCAGAACCTTAAGGCACTTGTTACTCATCCTGCAGTCGTAGCCCATCATCCAAAGATTATCCTGGTCACGCCACCGCCTATTGATGAAATCCAACAGGAAGAAGTTGATGCTGCAAAAGGCAATCCACTATGTCGCAGGGCCAGCGTGACTGCAGAATATGCGGAAGCCGCAAGACAGGTTGGCGCTGAAATCGGTGGTGATCTAGTGGTTCTTGATTTGTGGTCCGCAATTATGGCCGAGGCCGTTCGCAGAACCCCTAACCCAAATCCGAATGGACCAATTCTAGGAACCAAACAGTTAGGAAGTAACAAAGCTCTGACTAGTCTGATGCCCGATGGTCTGCATTTTGGTAGCGCGGGGTACTCGATATTTTTCAAGGCCCTCTTATCAGTACTTGAGAGCAAGTGGCCGACTTCTTCCCCATACATTTTCCCTGAATGGGTTGTAGCACCCAAAATGGAATGAGAATACCAGAATAGATTTATTTATTCCATGCTGTTATACTTCGTATTTTATGCACAAAAGTCACTAGGAATTATTGTTGATTGTGTGTGAACGCTAAGTACCGCATTAGCATATATATGAAATACTGGCCTGCCATTTCTAGCTTGAAAGGGGGGTTGAATGTAATGCTTTATCAGCAGCGTGAGCGAAATATACCAGATCCAAAGTGAAGGGGAGATGAGATGTGTGAGGGGCAAATAAGGTCAACCGACTAGTCCTATCGCAGCTATCATCGTTGATCCTTGTCACAAAAGTCTGGGGGATTGACGGCCTTAATCCTCCCTTCTACCATTCTCACTTCTCAAACCTTCAATCTTGCCATCACTGTTCTGCCGACAAGTAGTCATCACAGCAAGTCTGTAGCCCTCCTACATCTACTACCTATAACCATTCCTCCATATAACGCAATTTTTACGGCCGCGATATTCCCTGATCCATAACCCTTGCTTCAAGAGCCGCATTTCCTCAGACCAGCCCTTGTTCTAGGCTGCCACCTTCTCTCGCATCAAACCTATATTACCTGAACCATCAGAACTTCGCCGCTACTGTGTGATATTCCTACATAACGACACACGCAATACTTATTCACCACCTCGGTAGACTAATTGGGTATATCACAGTAAAAACATTCTGAGCACGCGACTGAGTTTGTGCTGGGAAAAGTGAGCAGTGGCTCCGCCGGCCGGGCCGGGGAGGAGGTACGGGATATTTGTGGGCATATATAAATGGTACTCGGGCGCTGAGTTGATGTGCGAGAGCATTCCAGGCGTTTGCTGGTACGTCTTGGCACATTGAGGATCTGGATTCTTCTATTGCGAAGCCAGGGCTTGGGTATGGAGGGCCATTTCCCGCCTACGCGAGAAGAATTCTACCATACCCAGATGGACGTCAAGCACGTCCAAGCAGTCCAATCCAACCACGCAGATCGTATACTTCGCTTGGAGAAGCGTCAGGCAGATGATGCTGCTTTGAAATCTGTCTGGAATTCACCCTTTCCCAGTGTGTTAGGCGGGACACCTCAACACGGTCAGTCACACCCTTAGATCTTACTTCAAATAACGAAGATTCTAATGAGATAATACACTTAGGTCCTATCCATACATCATCCGCTGAGATTTTTGATGATTTCGATGATGAGCATGGCCAGAATCTGTTGAGTAGCCTTCAACTTGACGCGGAAGAAGAGCCCGTTCGACGTGGAGCATCACGTGCAAATAGTGTTCGCTTCGATGTCAGTGCTATTCACAGCTCAAATTGCGCTCAAGGTTCTCGATCATCGGGCGAATTTGGCCTCATTCGCCCAAGCAGCGGGCTTGGAAGTCACCAAATGATGGAGCGTTCCTTATCACACAAGTCCGACGGGAGACACAGCTCGGCAGGTCATTCAATTCACTCCATACATTCAGCTCTTTCTGGCCGGACGAGTAGCCTCGGACTAGATACAAACTTCGTCATTGGGGGACACAATGATGGCTTGCCCTTGGACATCCCTGAGCCTCCTCCGGGACTATTTATTCTTGGGTCAGTACCTTCCATTATACGATGCTGGCTGAACGAGAACTTTTCACACAATACACTTTTATATGCGGTTGTCTGCACTGGTTCTCAGTATTCGCATATCGACATTAGCTTGGTCAAAGAGCTAGGTTTGATTGACCAGCTCCAGAAAAATGACTTTGGTAACGATTGTATCAGACTCCCGGTCTATCTCCCTGAAGCTCTTGTAACACAGCCAATACTGCGGGCCAATAGCCCTGCCCCACAGTTGCCAACGCTGACGACGACATTCAATGTATTCGGCACCAATCAACGTTCCAACTCAGAAGCGAAACGGACAATCCGAATATTCCTAGGTAGCGATACTCTGCGAGTATACGGTGCGGACATTCTTTTTTCCCAAAACCTCATGACACTCTATGGTGATGATCGCAATAGGCTTTCGGTGCCTTTTGTGAGGCCTGAAGATGAAGCAATTTTCAAATATCTGCGCACAGCAATCATTGCGCCAGGACTAAAAGCCACTGCTTCTCCATTTACTCCCACCGAACAAAAGCTAAATGATAGCCCCAGCATCAATGTTCCTGGCGAGGCGCCGATTGAAAGCGTTAAGGCACAGGCAGATCAACTTCCTACGAGTAAAGCGTCGTACGTAAGGACCGCTGTTCCAGTCCTTGTGGAATCGGAATCCCAGAAGCAAGTTCCAGGAAATAGCTCTAAGCAATCCATAGCAAATGGCCTAGTATCATCGCAAGCGCCCGATGACAGCGAGCCAGAGGAAACTGCTGCCAATGACGATCATCAACAGGAATTGAGACATAATCATATAACTGATGCTTCACCCACGGACCGTAACAGTCGTGTATCACCCGGCAGCATTTGGGGCACATGGCGAGCAGGGGGTTTCTCTACCAATGACAGTGATACAAATGGAGAGCATATTTCTACAAGTGGCTACCAACGACCCAGCCGGGGTGGAAGAGGCATGAAAGTCTTGAAACCCTCCAAAGCCTCTCAGCGAGGTCGCTCATCATCAGCGGCACGCACAGGTGCATCCTATGAGCCTCCTATCCAACATATTTCTAGAGAATTTAGACGCAAAAGCCAGGTCGGAGCTTCTGACAATAACGAGCCTCTTCGGTGGGAAGCCAAGAGAACTGTTTCAGATGACAAAACAACGAAAGATTCTCGTCTGGTTACAGGCACATCCAGGACATCCAATCCAATCGGGGGTGCCTCTGCATTTGCTTGGATGAATCCGGGGAAAGTAATAACGACATCTGCAAGGGCTGACTGAATGAGTCGCAAAAGAGCTCGTTTTTGTACTGTGCGCTGTAGCTATACCTGAAGTCCATAGCTAGTCACCCAATTCATAGAATCATGAATTATCCCTTTGACATACTATATTTTGCTAAAAATATGGTATATCGAAACTGATTAGCATCTAAATTCATATCTTGCTCAAGAGCATTTCCATGGTTTTCTTTGTGGTCGCACTCGTTTCCTTTACCAAGCCGGCAATCTCTCGAAATCTGCCCAATGTCAGCAGCTTTCTTTCACTTCGTCTGCGGCCGTCTTACTCTGGAATGCTAGCATCACCCATGCACTCGTACAGAAAACTCTCACTCGTCGTCACAATCGCGCCTGCAGTCCTTAACCTTGCAAGCGCGATAGGTACCTCTTGCGGATTGCAGCTGCTGACTCCATCCGCCAGAACGTAGACCTTGTGACCATGCGCCAACAGGTCCAGCGTTGTCTGTGTAACACAGATATGGCTTTCGATCCCTACTATAACGATCTCGGCCGGCGAATTGGACGAGAAGTGGCTTGCGATTGATGGAACCCACATGCTGAAAGCTGTTTTGTCCGCATGCTCCACGGCATTGGGGATCTTGAGTTCAGCACATGTTTCTCCAAGGCGGCTTCGGTTTTGGGTCGTGGCGTAGATGGGAATAGAGAGAATCTCAGCAGCCCTGATCATCTTTTGAGTGGTCAAGATACTGAACAGATTATGTAAGTAAGTGGGTTATAGGGCCTGTGAGGCCATGCCATTTGTTTGAACCCCTTTCAAAAGAGTCATAACTCTCACAAGACGAGAGTTGTCTAATGAGAAATACACAGACCAAAACAATCAAGACAGAAAGTATGGAGTTTTCCGAAACTGTCGATCCACGAGACATCGACTTACACTTCCTCATACTTCCATATCGCCTTTCTGAATTTCTCTTGAATATCACAGATACTAGCAAAGTATAAGAACGAGTAATCTGCCATGATGGCGGGTGTACCAACAAAAGCGCCGGGCTTTCTGATCTTAGTATTCAGTATGAGACTTCAGAATTGTGCTGACCGTCAACTTACGAAGCCGTCTGCCCACTTTTTCAGTCATGGTGTTTCGTTGGCTATGAGAAGTATCTATTCTAAATGGTCTTACTGTGTGAAAAATGAGGTTTACCCTCTTGGAGATTCTCCGGAAGAGATCTTAGTGGGGTCGCGTTACCGAGGCAGTGCCTTCAAACATCCCGTCAGCCACTA